>Ga0209059_1000884_pt1 | contig 13786 bp, 10 predicted proteins | sample GraSoiAngelo_151_FD_186165 | JGI IMG/M metagenome (GOLD analysis project Ga0209059, IMG submission 186165) | Grasslands soil microbial communities from the Angelo Coastal Reserve, California, USA - 14_1009_12_20cm (SPAdes) (version 2) | ecosystem: Environmental > Terrestrial > Soil > Grasslands ...
CGGGGTAAAGGTAGGGTGATCGTCACCGTGGTCCCCGATCCAAGCTCGCTGTCGATAGTCAGCGTGCCGCCGTGCAGGTCGACGACGGATTTGGCAAAAGGCAGCCCGAGACCGGCCCCCTGATGCGTGCTGTCGAGCACCGAATTCACGCGGTAGAAAGGCTGCACCACCAGCGGGATGTCCTGGGCCCGGATGCCAATCCCGGTATCCCGGATGCGAATACGCAACGCAGCCTCGTCGATTTCGCTCGATATCGTGACGCGCCCCCCTGCCGGCGTAAACTTAACCGCGTTGCCGATCAAATTGACGAACACCTGCTTCAATTTAAGCGGGTCGCCTTCGAGCACCGGCCAGTTTGACGGATCACCGTCGATAATGATTAGGACCGCGGCCGCCGCGGCAGTCGATTGAAGCATCATCAGGCTTTCGGCAAAGAGCTTGCCGGGTTCGGTCGGAACACGTTCGATCTGCAGCTTCCCTGCTTCCACCTTGGCGAGATCGAGCATCTCCTCGACCAGGGACAGCAAGTGCAGACCGCTCTCGTGGATGTGTTGCGCGTATTCCTTGTAGGCCGGAACGCCGATCGGCCCCAGGATCTCGCGATGCGTCATTTCCCCAAAACCGATGATCGCATTGAGCGGGGTGCGCAGCTCGTGGCTCATATTGGCGAGGAACATCGATTTGGCGCGGTTGGCATTGGCCAGCTCGACCGTCCTTTCCTCGACACGGGATTCCAGGGTCGCGTTCAGCTCGCGCAGCTCGGCTTCCGCCCGCTTCTGTGCGGCGTAACGCGCAGCCAGGGCGTCTGCCATGGCGTTGAAGGTTGCTCCCAGATGGCCGATTTCCGACGCGGGGTGGCGAACATTAACCCGCGAATCATAGTTGCCGTGGCGCCATTCCGTCGCGAATTGCACGAGACCGCTTATCGGCTCCTGCAAGAACCTGCGCCCGCCGAGAACCGCCGCAAAGGTTGCCGCGAGCAGACCGAAAACGATCAGCGCGACGCCGCGGGCAGTCGCGCTGTCGATTGCCGCGAAGGCCTCCGCTTTCGATTGTCCGGCGCTGAGAAAGAAATCCCGCGGCGGCAGGGCTGCCGGGACATAGCCGAATATTCGGGTGGTGCCGTCAACCCCGACCGCCTCCTCCCATCCCGTCGTGTTGCCGTCCATGATCTCTGCATGGCCTTTTCTCATATTCTTGCCGACCAGAGCCTCGGGGTTCGGCAGTCGCGCAATTATATTGCCCTCGCGATCGGCGATCAGGATCGAGGATGTCGGAGACAGACCTCTCTCTTTCAGATGTTCCGAGAGCCAGCGCAGATCGAGACCGGCGAAAACGACGCCGGCCGCGTGGCCGTCGCCGCTATCGAATTTCAGCGCAAAATGGATCATGCGCGCGCCACTCGTCGGATCGGCCCAGTAATTGCCGACGGCGAGCCCGTCCTGCGCCATTGCCCGCTTGAAGAACGGCTTGTCGGCAACCGAGGGATAGCTCAGCGAACTGCTCGAGCAAAAAATCCGGCCGTCGGTATCCGCCGCTGCCAACAGACTATAGTTAGCATACTGCGACGCCAATGATCCGAACAGCGCATTGCAGGCGTCACTCCCCCGTGACTTGACCGGAGTGAGTTGTGCGAGCGCAAGCAGCAATTGGCGAGCCCCTTCGCGCAGCTCGCCGATTTCCTCGCCGAATTGTTTGGTAATCTGTACGACTTGCTGACGAATGTCGGTCTCGCGAGCCTTGCGCAGTTCATATTCGTTGTAAGCTTGGATGACCATTGCCGGGCAAATAGCGATCAACACGAGTATGATCAGGCGAACCGTCAAACTCACGTGCGGGATGCGCAGCCAGGCGGGTCGGCGTTTGACCGCTATCGTCTGGCCGAGCGCCGGGCTTGCTTCATGCGTGCTCATTTGCCTTATCTCCGAAACCCCGCGTACCGTTCGGAATCGAGGCCGTCGCCCCGGATATCGCGGACAGGGGCTCCCAGGTTAGCCTACAGTTTGACTAAATTGGTTAATAAATGCTTAACAGATTATGCCGAAGCACCTCGGAAGTTGCCGCCGCCCACTCGTCGCGGGAGCGACGAATGGAAAGACCCAATTTACTTTTGAGCCGGGCCGTTTAAACCGGCACATCGCCCTGCAGCATGATGCGGTAGAGATATCGCAGCTGGCCCATATCGTAGTCGCCATTGGCCTTGTGCAGCAACGAGCGGTTATCCCACATAACGAGATCGCCCGGCCGCCATTGGTGACGGTACTGGTATTGCGGCTGAGTCACGTGCTCCAGCAGGTCGGCGAGCAAGGTCAAGGCATCCGTTTCCGGCATTCCGACGATGCCCTCGGTGCGGATCGGATTGATGTAGATCGCCTTGCGGCCGCTTTCCGGGTGGGTGCGAACAATCGGATGAGCCACCGCGTCGGGGACACGGCTGCGGCTTTCCGTACTCAGCTCCATCAGCTTCCGCGCGCTGTGACGGCTCTGGTAGACATGGATTGCTTTCAGCCCGTCGAGGCGGCGTTTGGTTTCTTGCGGCAGTTCGTCGTAGGCGAGGCGCATATCGGCGTACTGGGTATCGCCGCCCAGGTCGGGCAGGCTCACGGCGTGCAGAACTGTGGCCTTTGGCGGGCGGGCTGCATTCGAGTGGTCAGTGTGATAGCCTTCGCCGGGAATGTAACGCCGCCCGTCGGGATAGAAATCCTGGTTCGAGATGTAGTGGACGAGCGGACACTCGGGCAACGCAAAGCGGGAATTGTGCTGCGGGAAGGGTTCACCGAACAGACTGACTGCCTTGAGCAGCTGCTGGGGCGTCAGGTGCTGGTCGCGAAACACCAGCACCGAGCTGTCGACAAACGCACGATTGAGCTGGACCTGCACAACCTCGTTTATCGGCTCGGTGAGATCGATGCCGCGGACCTCCGCTCCAGTATGCTCCGAAAGTGGAGCAATCGTGTAGTTCATCAGCCGGTTTCCATCGGCAGACTCGGATCGGTCGCCCATTCGCTCAGCGAAGCGTCATAGAGCCTGACATCCGGGTGCCCGAGCATGACCAGAGCGAGCGCGTCGGCGCTCGCGGCAATGCCGCCGCCGCAATAGGTAATGAAGCGGCCGGTGCGCGCGATTATGTCGCGATAGGCGAGCGCGTTATCGAGCTGCTGCTGCGGGACATCCTGCGCCTGCACGGTGGTCAGGATGCCGAGTGCGATCAGATTGCCGTAGGCCGGGTCATGCGTGATGTTGCCGGCGCTGAGGAACGTCGTGCGCGCGAAGGACCGGCCCATACCGATCAAATCTTCCTTTGTGCGCGGCACAGTGAAGGCCCACGGTGCGCGCTCGCCGTTGTCGCCGGGCAGCGCGAGCAGCACGTCCCGCCATTCGGGATCCCGGTGACGGTCGTACCAGGCGGCGTATTCCTCGACCAACGCCCGTGTCGCGGGATGGGTCGTCACGTCGTCGACGGCGCCGACCCCCATGACCCAGAGCTTGCGCCCATCGCGCAAGGCCTCGCGGTATTCGGCGCCGGTGCGCATCAGCTTTTTGGGGGCGGCGGAGTGGCGGCGATAGTGTTGACGCGGCGCGGCGCGAGCGGCGCGGCCGGGATGTTGCCGACATCGATCTCGGGCATCGGGATGTCGATCGCGCGCAGCACGGCGTTGGCCAATTCGTTGTAGCTCGGGAAGCGCTGGCGCAACCGCCCGCGCCAGGCCGGCACGCCACCGCTGGCATGCAGCTCAAACGCCGACTCGCGGCCGTCGAGACCCGAGGAGACGTGATCCCACGCCATTTGCAACAACGCCGAACGCTGCAACGCGGTCCAGCCGCCGCCACCAAACGATTCTTCGAGACCCGCCTGCAATTCCGGCGTCGCGAGGTCGGCGTCAGAGGGCGCCACGACGAGCGACGAACCGGGGATGATGCGCAACAGCTCGGAGATGCGCTGCCGCGCCTTGAAGATCGCGATGCCGCCAGGCAGCAGATGCAGGTGGTTGGCGACGCAATTGCCGCCGACCGTGGTGCTCGGATCGCGCTCGGCGGCAGCGAGGCAGCTGCGCGCGGTCTGTATATCGGCAATCAGATCGACCAGGTATTCAACGGTCTGATCGTGCTCCTTCAGCGCCATCGCATCGGCGAGCGCGAGCGCGAGGCCCAAGGTGAACTCGGCCTTGGCGAGCCAGCCATAGAGGTGATGCCAGAGGAGCCAGGTCGCGATCGGCTCAGGCGACGCCTCGACGAGAAAGACGCGCTCCCACGGGATGAAGACATTGTCGAGCCACATCTGGCCGTCGAGCTCGTCGAAGCGCGAAGAGAGCGGCGAGACGAAGGGATTGGCATGGCGCGCGGCCAATTTGCGGCATACGGTCATGACACCGGGATCGGCGACCGGCACGATAAAGCTCGCATTGTGCTCGCCGATTTTGACGCCGTTCAGCGCGCCGACATAAACGTCCTCGGCATAGGCCGGGCTCGTATGCATGCCGACGCGGCCGCTGATGACAATGCCGGCATCGGTCTCGCGCACAAGCTTTAGGGCGGCGCGATCGGCAGGATTGTCGCGCAGCCGGAAGCCGAGGGGCGCGGCGCCGCCACAGAAGGTCAGAAAGCGGCCGGTCTCGGCGATCATCTCGGGATATGCCGCCGCATCGGCGATTTGCTTTGCCGAGACGTTACGCTCCTGCACCGCGGTCAAGACGCCCATCGAGATCAGATGGCCGTAGGCCGGCGTGTGCGTGATGTTGCCGGCCGACAGAAAGATCGTCTTCGCGAAGGATCGGCCCATACCGACGAGATCGTCGGAATTTTTCGGCAGGATGTAGGCCCAGGCGGCGCGCTCGCGTTCGGGGGTCGCGGGCGCGAACAGCACGTCCTGCCATTCCGGATCGAAATGCCGGTCATACCAGGCGACGTATTCCTCGACCATTGCGGCGGTCGCCGGATGCGTCGTGACGTCCTCGACCTTGCCTTCGCCCAGCACCCAGACGTTGCGGCCGTCGCGCAAAGCTTCGCGATATTCGGCGCCGGTTCGCATCCTCCTTGCCGCTCCTGTCATGTCCCGGACCGCCACAGATCGCGGAATTGGACCGCCACGATGTCGGCGTAGGGAACGCTCTCGTCGAGAATGCTCATGCGCCGGGCGAAATCGTTGATCCCGGCCACTGATCGCTCGCTGATCGCGGCATTGTAAAAGGGCAGGTCACGCTCGACGATGCCGGCGATGAGCCCGGCCTCGCGCGGCGGAAAGCGCTTCTTGCCGGCTTGGGTCGCAAGCGACGGGTCGGCCTTCAACGCGTTCTGCGTCGCGACGAGCGCGCGCAACGCGGCGGCGGCGGTTTCCGGCGAGCGCTCGATCAAGCGGTCGGTCGTCGCGAGAACCGGCATCGTATAGTCGAAGCAGCCGGGCGGGCCGTCGCCGCGCCGCACATCGAGGACGATCGTGCCGGTGCCGCTCGTGACCGCGATCTCGGTCGCCATGCCGTTGGCCCAGAACCCGTCGATCTCGCCCCGCTCCAGGGCGTGCGCCGCGGTCAGGCCGAAATTGACGGCGCTCAAATCAACGCCCGGGCCGGTCGCGCCCGGCACCGGACCGATGCGGATATCGTTGCGGCGCGGATCGAGACCGGCGGCGCTCAAGAGGCCGCGCAGCCCCATCTCGACCCAGGGCGCCGCGCCGATGCGCCGGCCCCTCAATGCCGCGAGATCCCCGCGCGCGATGCCGAGCTCCTTGCGCATGACGAGAAACCAGTACATGCCCTGCGCCAGCGCCCCGAGCAATTTGACGCCGCGCCATTCGGTAAAGGCGGCAAGCGCGCCATGCGCCGCGCCGCCGACAAAATCGACGCTGCCGTCACGCAACGCCTCATAGGCGCGATCGACCGGAAAGATCAGCTCGGCCGTGACATCGAGCCCCTCGCGCTCGAAGAAGCCGAGTTCGGCGGCGGCCAGGGCCGGGAAATACGAATTCGAGATCAGATCCGGTATCGCGAGCTTCATGTCCCGTTACCCCATCTGTCATTGCGAGGAGCGCAGCGACGACGCAATCCCTGCGGAACGGAGCCTCATCGGCCGGGAGATTGCTTCGCTTCGCTCGCAATAACAGCCATTGGGCGATCTTCCTGGCTTGCGGGGCCAGCCTATCGTTCCTCCATCCGGAAGGGAACCGGAGGGTTCGGGGCAGGCGAGGAGACGAGTGGATCCCGGCTTTCGCCGGGACGACAGTGTAGAAACCCCCAGATCGCCCTCGCCCTGGTTCTCCGCGCCCTGTCGTAAGGTTATTTCCGGTAGGGGTGGCCGGGGAGGCCGGGCACCTTGACGCGCAGCGAATAGACCGAGGTGCGGGCGGTGAAGAAAATCGTCTTCATGTCGGGGCCGCCAAAGCACAGATTGGCCGGCACTTCCGGCGTCTTGATGATGCCGAGCTTCTCGCCGGAGGGCGCAAACACCCAGGTGCCGCCCGGGCCGGTGCAATAGACCCGGCCCTCGACATCGACCTTCATGCCGTCGGGCACGCCTTCCGGCTCGTCCGAGGACATGTCGGCGAAGATGCGGCGGCGCACCACATTGCCGGCGCCGTCCAGTTCGATCGCGTGGATGTACATCGCAAACCGGGTATTCGCGACATAGAGAGTGCGCTCGTCGGGCGAGAAGGCGAGACCGTTCGGGTATTCGAAATCGGCGACGTGACTGATCGCACCGTCAGGATTGACGCGGTACACCGCCGAAGGATCGAGCTCGCGGTCGGCGAGCGGCACGCGGAGACCCGGGTTTGTGAAATAAACGCTGCCGTCCGACTTGCAGAGGACATCGTTTGGGCGGCTGAGGCGCTTCCCTTCGAAGCGGTCGATCAATACCTCGGAGGAGGCGAATTTGCCATCCGCAGGCCAGCGCGTCAGGCGGCGGTTGCCGCCCTCGCAGAGGATCAGCCGACCTTGCGGGTCGAAGGTCGTGCCGTTGCCCTCACCAGTGTTTTCGCGCAGCAATTCGGCCGCGCCACCCGGGCGGATGCGGTAGAACTTGCTCGCCCGCACATCGACAAAATAATAGAAGCCATCAGGATGCCAGAGCGGGCCTTCGGTGAAGACAAAACCGGTCGCGAGCCGCTCGGCTTCGGTCTGGTCGACAATTTGCGAAAGCCCGTTCATCGCGTTTCTCCCAAGGGCGAGATTTTGGCTATCCTACGAGGCAACCCGGACGGACGCCACCGCGCAGCATGAAGGAGGCGATGATGGCCTCGGACCCGAACTGCATCTTTTGCAAGATCGTCGCCGGCGAGATCCCGAGTTTCAAACTCTATGAGGATGACGAGACGCTCGCCTTTATGGACATCAACCCGGTGAATGACGGGCACTGCCTCGTGATCCCGAAGGCGCACTCGCCGAATGTGCTTGAGATCGCGCCGGATGATTTCGCGGCCGCGGCGCGCATAGCGGCGAAGGTGGCCAAGGCGGTCAACGCGGCGGTTTCGTGCGACGGGATCAACCTGATGCAGGCGAATGGCGAGGGCGCTGGGCAATCGGTCGGCCATGTCCATCTGCATATCATTCCGCGGCAAAAAGCCGACGGGCTGTTGTTCAATTGGGAGCCGAAGCCCGGCGAGCGCGGGCACATTGCCTCGGTGGCCGCGCGCATTCGCGAGTTTCTGTAGGCGAGATCAGATCCCGGCGGGGGCGGCGTCGTCGATGACGAGCTGCACTGCATCGCCGCCGCGATAATCGTCGTGCCGGAGATGCCCGGCGACATGGATCGCGCGGCCGCGCGAGGCGGCGAGAAATTCGCCGAGCGGCGTCTCGGCAACACGGAAGGCGATCGCCCTGAGCTTCGCGGGGCCGATCGGATCGGCAAAGGTGCAGCGCAGGTGGCCGGTGCCGACCGGCTCGACAAAGGCGAGCTGCACGCTGGGGAAGGCGATACGCGGCTCGGGGTTGGCGGCGCCGAACGGCGCCAACGCGGCGATGTGCTCGATGACGCCGCTTTGCGCCCCTGCCGCCGACAAGACGGCATCGATTACCAGCTCGGGAACGAGCCGCTCCTGCACAAGGCCGTCGCCGAGGCGCTCGACGAGAAACTCGCGCAGTGCGTCGAGCCGGTCTTCGGCGACGGTGAAGCCGGCCGCCATCGCGTGGCCGCCGCCATTGACGAGGAGCCCGGCCTGGCGCGCCGCGATCACGGCCGGGCCGAGCGCCACCCCGGGCACCGAGCGGCCCGAGCCCCTGCCAAACCCGTCGGCGAGCGCGACGACACAGGCCGGGCGCTCGTAGCGATCCTTTAGCCGCGCGGCGACGATGCCGATGACGCCCGGATGCCAGCCCGCAGCCGCGGCGAAGACGAGGGCGGGCGATTGCGGCGCGGTCTCGACCTGAGCGATCGCCGCCTTCAGCGTCTGCGCCTCGATCTCGCGGCGCTCGCGGTTGTAGGCGTCGAGGCGCTGCGCCAATTCGGCGGCGAGCGCCGGGTCGTCGGTCGAGAGCAAGCGCGCGCCGAGATCGGCGGCGCCGACCCGGCCGCCGGCATTGACGCGCGGCCCCAGCACAAAGCCGAGCTGGTAGGCGTCGAGCGGACCGGTCTTGCCGGCGACCGCGGCGAGCGCCTGCATCCCGGGATTGGCGGCGCGACGCATAACGCGCAGGCCCTGCGAGACGAGCGCGCGGTTGATGCCGCTGAGCGGCACGACATCGCACACCGTGCCGAGCGCCACGAGATCGAGCCATTGCAACAGATCGGGCTCGGCGCGGTCGCGATACCAGCCGGCTTCGCGCAACGCGCGGTTCAGAGCGACAACCAGCAGAAACGCGACGCCGACCGCAGCGAGCACGCCATGCGGGCTGTCGTCGTCGAGCCGGTTCGGATTGATCTGCGCAAGCGCGGGCGGGAGGCGCGGCTCGGTCACGTGATGATCGACGACGATGACGTCGAGCCCGGCTTCGGCCGCGGCGGCAAGCGGCTCATGCGCGGTCGCGCCGCAATCGACCGTGACCACGACCGCCGCCCCGTCGGCTTTGAGGCGCAAGAGAGCCGGCGCGTTTGGGCCATAGCCTTCGCGCATGCGGTCGGGGACATAGAGCGAGGCGCGTGCGCCGATCGCGGCGAAGAACCGCAACAGCAACGCGGCGGATGTCGCGCCGTCGACATCGTAATCGCCGAACACGACAATCGGCTCGGCCTCTTGCACGGCGCGCAGGAGCCGCGCGACGGCGCGGTCCATATCTCGGAGATGCGCGGGATCGGGCAGCCCGTCGCGCAGTCGCGGCGCGAGAAAGCCCGGCGCCTCGTCGATGCCGACGCCGCGCTGCGCCAGCAGCCGCCCAACGATCTCGGACAGACCGTGGCGTTCCGAGATGGCGGCGGCGAGACCGGCATCGGCATCGCGCAATCGCCATAGGCGGCCGCAGACCGACCGCTCGATCCCGAGAAACGGCGGCGCGAGGCCCCCCATTGCCATCCCGTCCATGCCGCATCGTCGCGTAGCGCGACGGCGAGCGTCTATGGGTACGGGTTTGGCGTTGCACCACTTGCGTTCCCGCATGCACGCCAGCAATGGCGACACGCCGAAGCGCAGAATCGAACCTGATCGGCCCCTCACCCCGGCCCTCTCCCCGCAGGCGGGGAGAGGGGGAGCTGTGGCATCGACTGCGCTAAACCCTACCGGCGATTTTGTCAGGCTTGGCAGCCGCGTTCCCTCGCCCCGTTTACGGGGAGAGGGACAGGGTGAGGGGCTGAAGGACTTAGCGGCCGAGCGGTGCGAAGGGCTGCTTGCGGGTGAAATCGTGCTTTGCCTCGACGTAGCGCACGGTGCCGGTCTTCGACCGCATGACGACCGAATGCGTGAAGGCGCCGCCGGGAAAGCGGCGTACACCGCGCAACATCGCGCCGTTGGTGACCCCAGTCGCGGCGAACATGACATCGCCATGCGCCATGTCGAGGAGGCCATATTTGCGATTGAAATCGGTGATGCCGAGGCGCTGGGCGCGGCCGCGCTCGTCGTCATTGCGGAAGAGGAGCCGCCCCTGCATCTGCCCGCCGATGCTGCGCAATGCCGCCGCCGCGAGTACGCCCTCCGGCGCGCCGCCGGAACCCATGTAGATGTCGATGCCGGTGTCGGCGCTCGAGGTGGCGATGACGCCGGCCACATCGCCGTCGCCGATCAGCATGATGCGCGCGCCGGCCTCGCGCACCTTCGCGATCAGATCGGAGTGGCGCGGTCGGTCGAGGATGCAGACGACGAGATCGGCAATCTCGGCCTTTTTGGCGCGGGCAAGGTTCTTCAAATTCTCAGCCGGCGCCGCGTCGAGATCGACGACACCGTCGGGCAGCCCGCCGCCGACCGCGATCTTATCCATATAGACGTCCGGCGCGTTGAGAAAGCCGCCATCATCGGCCATCGCCAAGACGGCGAGCGCGTTGGCGCCGCCCTTGGCGGTGATCGTCGTGCCTTCGAGCGGGTCGAGCGCGATGTCGATTTTAGGCCCCTGCCCCGTCCCGACCGTCTCGCCGATATACAGCATCGGCGCCTCGTCGCGCTCGCCCTCGCCGATCACCACCGTGCCGTCGATCGACAGGCTGTTCAGCGCTTGCCGCATCGCATCGACGGCGGCCTGGTCGGCGGCCTTCTCGTCGCCCCGCCCCATCAGCCGCGAAGCCGACAACGCCGCCAGCTCGGTGACGCGAACCGCTTCGAGCGCGAGATTGCGATCCATCCTGGAGTTGTCGGCCACGGCTTCCTCCCTAGAGGCACGTCAGAAATCTTCGATGCGGATCATGCGCGGCGGCTCGAGCACGGAGCCGAGCGCCGTGATCCGCTCGATCGCGCGCTGCATCGCCGCCTCGACCGTAACATGCGTCGTCAGGACGACGGGCACCGCCTCACCCGGCGCGCGGCCGCGCTGGATCATCGATTCCATCGACACATGCTCGTCGCGAAGCGCGGCCGCGACATCGGCGATGACGCCGGGCTGATCGACGACCATCAGGCGGATGTAGTAGGCGCCCTGATGCCGCTCCATCGCGGCGCCGGGCAGCGCGTTGAGCGAAGCGGCGGGGACGCCGAACGCCGGCACATAGCGGCCGGACGCGATATCGACGAGATCGGCGGCCACCGATGACGCGGTCGGGAAAGCACCGGCGCCGCGGCCTTCCAGCACGACCCGCCCGACAAAATCGCCTTCGGCGACGACCGCGTTGAAGACACCCTCGACCGCGGCGATCGGCGTCTCGCGCGGCACCATGCAGGGATGGACGCGCTGTTCGAGCCCGTGATCGGTCAGCCGCGCAATGCCGAGCAGCTTGATGCGGTAGCCGAGTTCCTCGGCGAAATCGATGTCGAGCCGCGAGATGTGGCGGATCCCCTCGGCATAGACGCCGCCGAGATCGACCGGGCGGCCAAAGGCGACGCTCGCGAGGATCGCGAGCTTGTGCGCGGCATCGACACCGTCGATGTCGAAGCTCGGATCGGCTTCGGCATAACCGAGCTTCTGCGCCTCGGCGAGGACCTCGGCAAATTCGCGGCCGGTCTCGCGCATCGTCGTCAGGATGTAGTTCGAGGTGCCGTTGAGGATGCCGTAGACGCGCGCCAAGCGATTGCCGGCGAGGCTCTCGCGCAACGTCTTGATGACCGGGATGCCGCCCGCCACCGCAGCCTCGAAAGCGAGCGCGACGCCGGCCTTCTCGGCCTCCGCGGCGAGCCGGGTGCCGTGCTCCGCCATCAACGCCTTGTTGGCGGTGACGACGTGCTTTTTATGCTTGAGCGCGCTGTCGATGACGTTGAGCGCGACGCCCTCGGCGCCGCCGATCAGCTCGACGACGACATCGATCTCCGGATCGGCGGCCATCGCCGCCGCATCCTCGTACCAGCGAGCGGCCGACAAGTCGACGCCGCGGTCGCGCCGCCGGTCGCGCGCCGATACCGCGGCGACGACGATGCGGCGTCCGGCGCGGGTCGCCAAGAGCTCCGCCTGGCGCGCCAGCAGCTGGAGGGTGCCAGCGCCGACCGTGCCGAGCCCAGCCACGGCAATTTTCAGGGCAGGCTTCACGAGAATGGTCCGATCACGGTCATCATCATGGCAGCAGCTGAACCTCGACGCGATCGGCCGAGCCGCCGGCATCCGCCGGCGCCGCCTCGGCCTGAACCTTATCCGCCGGTATGCCCGCGGCCCGCAATGCCGCCGCCACGGCCTGGGCGCGCTCAAGCGCGGCGCGATAGCCGGCGAGCGGCTCGCCGCCGGGAGCGCCTTGCGCCGCCGGCGCGGCATAACCGATGACCTTCACCGGACGCGGCTCCTGCTTGTAGAGCGCCGCGACGCGCTCGATCTGCGCGCGGGCCTCGGCGCCGATGCGGGGCGGCGTACCGGGCAGCTCGATGAACGCGACCGGTGTGGCGGCGACCGGGCGCTTCGGCGGCGGCTTGGCCGAGGCGGGGGGTGGCGGCACTTCGGCGATGACCGGGACCAACGGGGGCGGCACCGGCATTCCGGCGATGACGGTCTCGGCGGGCGGGGTCATGGGGGCCGCGGCAAGCGAAGGCATCGGCGGAATATTGGGCGGCGAAAGCGGCGCGCAGGGCATCTCGGGCTCGGGAGCCGCGGCAAGCGAAGGCATCTGCAGCGATGATTCCAGCGGCTGCGGTTCAGGCGGATCGCCGCGCTTGCGCTGGTGCGACTCGGTCGAGCGAGGCGGCGGGGCGGGAGCTGGCGTCGATGATGCTGCCATCGGCGTCTTGCAGGGCGCAAGCTCCCGCGGCTTAGCGCTGGCCAGCGTCACATTCGCGGGCGGCGGCGCCGCTGCGGTGGCGCTAGCCTCAGTTTCCGTGCGGTTGACGACCAGGGTTTCGGTCAGCTTTTGCCGCTCGGCGGTGGTTGTCGCGCGGGTCGGCGGCGGCGGCACGGTTGCGAGGTTCGGGTAACCCATTGCATCGCCGGCCGCCAGGTTTTGGGTAAAGGGGGATTTCGTCGGATCGGGATCGTTGAGGCTGACACCGACAAAGGACCGATAGCTCTCGACTGGGCTGCAGGCCGTCAGCGCGAAAACCAGCGCCCACCCGGCCGATCTCGCGGCCGGCCAGCCGGCTATGCTGCGAAACCGGGCTCCGCGCACGACCATCAACGAGGCCCCACCCAACGGCCGCTCGCCGGCGCGGATCCGCCGCGCCCTGCGGCCCGACAATCGAACCGCTGATGTATTAGATCCGGGCCTGCGCGTCACTACATTTGATCCCCCGGTACGGGTTAAGGACATTGGAATGAGTAGGAGCAAAGGGGGCGCATCTCCCGGAGGGGCCGCACCTCGCGACAGCGCCTCCGAGGTGGGCAGTGCGCCGGAGCCGAAGCCGCTGCCGGATCCGGCCGAGCTGTCGCGGCGCTTCGCCGAGATCGCGGAACAAAGCCAGCGCCTCGTCACCGATTTTCTGTCTCGCCAGAACGGCGAAGGCGGCCTGGGGATGGCGACGCCGACGGCGATCGGCGCCGCCTTTTTCGAGATGACGTCGCGGCTGATGTCCGATCCCTCGAAGCTCGTCGAAGCGCAGATGTCGTTTTGGAACGACTATCTGACGCTGTGGCAGCGCACGACGCAGCGCATGCTCGGCGGCGAGGCCGAGCCGGTCATCGCGGCGCCTTCCGAGGACCGCCGTTTCCGCGACAAGGCGTGGAGCGACAATGCCGTCTTCGATTTCATCAAGCAGAGCTATCTCTTGACCGCGCGCGGCATCCAAAGCGCCGTCAAGAACGTCGAAGGGCTTGACGACGGCGCGGCACGCAAGGTTGATTTCTACACGCGGCAATTCGTTGACGCGATCGCG
>Ga0209059_1000885_pt1 | contig 13778 bp, 13 predicted proteins | sample GraSoiAngelo_151_FD_186165 | JGI IMG/M metagenome (GOLD analysis project Ga0209059, IMG submission 186165) | Grasslands soil microbial communities from the Angelo Coastal Reserve, California, USA - 14_1009_12_20cm (SPAdes) (version 2) | ecosystem: Environmental > Terrestrial > Soil > Grasslands ...
AACCTGACGCCAAAGGGAACCGGCGAGGCGATCGGCATCACCTCCAACGGATCGGGGGTGGCGGTGCGCGACAACGTGATCGGGCAGGCTTCCTCGACCACGGGCTTCGGGATCGCCTGCCTCGACAACACGTCGCATGTGCGCGACAATGTCATCCTGAAATACGCGACAGGCATCGCGGTGGCGTGCCACGATGCCGGCGGCAACTCGGTCAACTGACGCCGGGGCGCCGGCGCGGATGCAGGAGATGATCGGCAGGCTTTATTACGGCCTCCGCTACTGATGCGCGAATAGACGCGCCATATTTTGCCGTGGTGGTGCTATCCTGGCAGCGGCTCGCGACCGGCCGGCAATAACGATTCTAAACGGTCGGCGCCGCTTCTGGGAGGGACACATGCACATTTTCCGATTCGTGTTTATCGCGATCGCCACGCTCGCCGCATTTGCCGGCGCTTCAGGCCCGGCAGCGGCCGCCGAAAGCTACGACAGCTGCTTCGGATTCATCGACGCGCTGCCGGCGACCATTACCACCCAGGGCACCTGGTGTCTGCGGCAGAACCTGGACACTTCTGCCACGACCGGTAACATGATCGAGATCCAGACCAACAACGTCACGATCGACTGCAACGGCTTTAGGATACGCGGGTCTGGCGGCGGTCCTTCCACGACGGCGACGGGCATCTATGCCGCCGGCCGGCTGAACCTCGCGATCCGGCGCTGCACGATCCGTGGCTTCTCCCTGGGGATCCAGGTGACCGGGGGAAGCGGCGTTATCGTCGAGGATAATCTGCTCGACCAGAGCCGATTTGTCGGCATCAATACCGGCGGCGCCGGCAGCATCGTCCGGCGCAACATCGTCACCAACAGCGGCGGTGCGCCCGCAAACGGCGCCGTCTACGGCATCTACGCCGACGGCGACGTTATCGACAATGTCGTCGACGGCGTCGCCGGGGCTGACAGCCTGGTGAATTTTTGGGCCTACGGGATCAACTCGCCGGCCGACGCCGACGTCAACTTCGGGATTGTCATCCAGGGAAACCGGATCCGCAACCTGGCGCCAAAGGGCACCGGCACGGGGATCGGCATCAGCTCCAACGGAAGGGGAGTCTCGGTGCGCGACAACGCGATCGGGCAGGCTTCCGTGACCACGGGTTTCGGGATCGGCTGCAACGACAACACGTCGCATGTGCGCGACAATGTCATCCTGAAATACGCGACAGGCATCGCGGTGGCGTGCGACGATGCCGGCGGCAACTCGGTCAACTGACGCCGGGGCGCCGGCGGGAGATGATGGGCGGACTCTATTCCCGACTTCTCTATAAAAGCGAATAGCAACGCCTGTTTTTCCTCTGATCGGTGCTATCCTCATTTGCGCTAGCAGTGACTGTCCGCCCGGTTGGGGGCGATGGGCAGCGCGGCCGCCCTGGGGAGGACATCATGCGCACCTTGCGATCTTTGTTGATGCTCAGTGTTGCGATCGCTTTCCTGGCTGCCGCGGCCAACCCGGCGCCGGCCGCCGAGAGCTATGACAGCTGCGTCGGCGACATCAATACGGCGCCGACCGTGATCGCCACTCCGGGCACCTGGTGCCTCCGGCAGAATGTGATTACCAACGCCACCAATATCCGTGCGGTCGACATCCGAACCAATAACGTGACGATCGACTGCAACGGATTCAGGCTTGCCGATGCGCAGGCAGGTCCCTCCACAATGAGCACCGGGATCTCGGCGAACGGTTCCTTTTCGAACATCACGGTGCGAAATTGCACGATCATCGGTTTCAATTTTGGGATCTTTATTACGGGCAATCCGCCGGGAGCCGGTCACGTCATCGAGAACAACCTTCTCTGGTTCAACCGCTCTGTTGGAATTCGATTGGACGGCGCGGCCGGCATCGTCCGCCACAACACCGTGGCGAATACGGGCGGCCAGCCCGGTTCGCTCAATGGGATCGGGATCGTCGTGAATGGCAGCGTCGATGTGATCGACAATGTCGTCGACGGGGTTACCGGAGACGGCAGCGTTGCTTTTACCCCTTACGGCATCACTGCCGGCGATAATAATTCGGTCGGGAGCCTGATTCGCGGCAATCGGGTGCGGAACCTGACGCCAAACGGCAGCGGGTCCGCAACCGGGATCCTGGTTTACAGCACCGGGGCTTGGGTCCGCGACAATCTGGTCGGACAACAGAGCTCGACAGACGGCATCGGTATTTCGTGCGGCCCCGAGACGCGGGTCCGCGACAACATCATCAAGAACTACACGCAGGGTTTGGCCGGCCTATGCGACAACGATAGCGGCAACGTCGCGTACTGACCAAAGGCCCAGCATGAGGGGGCTTCGATCCTGGGCGATTGCCGGGCTGGCGCTTGCCGCGCTTGCCGGCGGGGCCTCCAGCGCCTCGGCAGCCAGCAGCTACGACAATTGCGTCAACTATATCGATGCCGTGCCGATCGTCATCTCGACGCCGGGAACCTGGTGCTTGCGGCATGACGTGGTGACCAATGCCACCGGCATCCGCGCGATCGATATCGAGACCAACAATCTCACGATCGATTGCAACGGGTTCAGCCTGAGCAATCTCCCAGCCGGGCCTGGGACGCGCAGCACCGGCGTGTCTGCCTGGGGGTACTCCAACATCACCGTGCGGAACTGCACGATCCAGCGCTTCGACGTAGGGATACTGATTGCCGGGAGCCCGCCAGGCGGGGGCCGCCCTCCAGGCACCGGCCATCTGATTCAGAACAACCGGTTGGCGCAGAACCGATTTGTCGGCATAGAGGTCGTGGGTTTCGGCAGCGTTATCCGGGGCAATATCGTCGCGAATACCGGCGACCGGCCGCTGGGCGGCATCGGGTGGGGAATTCGAGCACTCGGCGGGGTCGACATTATCGACAACGTGGTGGACGGCATTTTCGACGACGGCGTCGTAACGGCATTCCAGTCGGTTGGCATCTTCATTTCCGATTTTGGCAGGCTCAACCCGGACATAACGGTCAGTGGGATGCGGATTGTGGGGAATCGCGTACGCAACCTGGCGCAAAAGGGCGGTGCAAACTCGCTCGGCATCTATCTCACCGGAACAGGTATTTGGGTCCGCGACAACCTGATCGGACAACAACGCCTTACTGCCGGCGCGGGCGTGTGGTGCGACGGCGACGCGCGGGTCCGCGACAACGTTATCAAGAACTACTCGCCAGGCGTTGGCCCTGCGTGCAGCGACGATGGCGGGAATGTCGCGTACTGATACCAGCGTCAAGCGCGCTCACCTGTATCTGGCGGTTCCAGCGTTGGCGCTCGCCGCGCTTGCCGCTGCGGCTTCCAGTGCCCGCGCGGCCAGCAGCTACGACAATTGTGTCGGCTATATCGATGCGCCAAACTTCATTCCGAAGCCGGGGACATGGTGCCTGCGGCAAAATCTCGTGACGAGTATCACCTCCGGCGCCGCGATCTGGATCAATGCCGATCACGTCACGATCGACTGCAACGGCTTCGTGCTGGACAATTCGCCGGGCGGCCCTCGGACTGGAGCCACCGGGGTGGCGTCCTACGGATACTCCGGGATCACGGTTCGCAACTGCGCAATTCAAGGCTTCGGTAATGGAATCTCGGTGATTGGCGGCACCTCGGCAAACGGCGGCCATGTCATCGAGAACAACCGTGTCAGACAGAGCCGGGCGAGCGGCATCAGCGTGGAGGGATATGGCAGCATCATCCGAGACAACATCGTGGCGAATACCGGCGGAGGGCCAGGCGTGAGTGCTGCGTTGGGTATCTTTGCGAGCGGCCGTGTCGATGTTGTGGACAACGTCATCGATGGGGTTTTCGGCGACAACAGCCTCGCGGATTTTCAGACGTTCGGCATTTATTACGCCGAATCCGGCTCCGTTAATGCGGTTGTCGGTGCAAAAATCGAGCGCAATCGGGTGAGAAATCTCACCCAGAAGGGCAACTCTCCGAGCGAGGGCATCGAGGTCGTGGGCCACGGGATATTGGTGCGCGACAACCTGATCGGGCAAGGCAGCGCGATCGTTGGCGATGGGCTGTTATGTTTTGGCGACGTGCGGGTCCGCGACAACATTATCAAGAACTACGGTCAAGGGATGCGCGGCGTCTGCAGCGATGATGGCGGGAATGTCGCGTACTGATGCGAGATGTCGCTCGCGACAGGTGCAAAATCTCCTCGGTGCGGAGAGCCGATGATGCGCACTCCCCGATCTTTGATAATTGCCGCGCTGGCGCTCGCGGTGCTTGCCGGTGCGGCGTCCCGCGCCTCGGCGGCCAGCAGCTACGATAGCTGTGTCGGCTTCATCGACGTGGTGCCGACGGTCATCTCGACGCCGGGGAGGTGGTGCCTACGACAAAACCTTATCACCGCCGCGGCCAATGTCTTCGCGATCGTGATCGCGACGAACAATGTCACGATCGACTGCAACGGCTTTAGGTTGAGCAATCTGCCGGCGGGAATTGGAACGGGCAGCAGAGGCATAGTCTCTTTCCAAGCTGATGCCCTGGTCACCGTTCGCAACTGCACGATCGAGGGTTTTGCGTACGGTATGTATATTGCCACCAACCCGCCGGGAACCGGCTATGTTATCGAGAACAATCGTTTCTCGCAGAACCGATGGTACGGCGTCAGGCTGGCGGGTGTCGGCAGCGTCGTCCGCGGCAATATCGTGACAAATACCGGCCGCCTTCCGAATGCGGACAGCGCGACCGGAATTCACGCGGCCGGCCGTGTCGACGTTATCGACAACATCGTGGATGGTGTTTTCGGAGACGATCATGCCGCGAATTTTTTCCCGATCGGGATTTACGCCGGCAATGACGCCTTTATTCCTGTCCTGGCGGCTGGCGTGCAGGTCAGCGGCAATCGTGTGCGGAACTTGATCCAAATCGGCGGCGGTCGAGCGGCCGGTATCTCGGTTAACGGAACAAACAATTCGGTCCGCGACAACCTGATCGTGCAGCCGGCCCAGACTCTCGGCTGGGGCGTCATATGCGCGGACGGTGACGGCCGGGTCCGCGATAACGTGATCAAAAGCTATGAGACCGCCATTGCCCTCGGTATTTGTATCGATGACGGCGGGAACATCGCGTACTGACGAAACAGTTCGGGCGCGAGCGCGAGCCGCGCCGACTTCGTGCGGCGGAGGAACGGAGTAGACGGTAACGCGCGCTTAGCGGGAATGCTGGTGGGCGTCGGCCGGCTGACCGAGCCGCAGCATGCGCCCTACCGCCGCGGCGATACGCGTCCATAACCGGAAGCCGTCCGACCCGCTCTCGTGCAGCGACCGCCGTTCCTCGGCAACTTCGCGCGCCGCGTTCCCATGCTCATTCACCAGGATCGCGGCGAGTTCATCTACTTCCTGATCGGTCATCCTGTATTGTGAAGCTCCCGCGAGGGTCCCGAGTTCCGAGCGTCGAGAGCGCGATTTGTCGGCCAAAACGAAACGTGCTAGGTCTGTTTCGGCGGCTTGCTTGGGGGGAAACGACCGGGCGGCGGCCCTGGGGATAGCGTAAAAACCGCATGGAACTTTCGGTCGTCATCCCGGTCAAGAACGAAGCCGGCAATATCGCGCCGCTCGTCGCCGAGATTGCCGCCGCGCTCGACGGTCGCATCGATTATGAGATCGTTTATGTCGATGATGGCAGCAGTGACGCGACCGCTGCCGAAATCCGCGATTTGCAGCATAGGATGACGCGCCTCCGGCTGATCCGCCACGCCCAAAGCCGCGGCCAGAGCGCCGCCATCCGCAGCGGCGTCAGGACGGCGCGGGGCATCTGGATCGCGACGCTTGATGGCGACGGCCAGAACGATCCCGCCGACATCCCGGCGCTGTGGCGGATCGTGCGCGACAGCCCGCCGGATCCCCCCGTGCTGATCGCCGGCCAACGCGTTCGCCGTCAGGACAGCTGGTCGAAGCGCTATGCCTCGCGGGCGGCGAATGCGGTGCGCCGCCGCCTGCTGCATGACGACACGCCCGACACCGGCTGCGGGCTCAAGCTGTTCCGGCGGGCGGTGTTTCTCGATCTGCCGTTTTTCGACCATATGCACCGCTTTCTGCCGGCGCTGGTGTTGCGCGAGGGCGGCATCGTGCGCTCGATGCCGGTCAACCATCGGCCGCGGCAGCGCGGCACATCGAATTACGGCGTATTCGACCGGCTCGGGGTCGGCATTGTCGATCTGCTCGGCGTCCTATGGCTTGGCCGCCGCGCCGCGCGGCCGCGGCTGATCGAGCAGGCAGCACCGGCCGAGGAAGACGCGCTTCCGGCAACCCGCGCGGCGGCGCCGCATCCGGCGGAGCCGGTATCGTGATGCGGATCAGGAACAATGCCGGCCGGCTGATTTTGTTGGCGTTGCTCGCCATCGGCATCCTTGCCGCCTGGCACTGGCGCGGCGTTTTCGACCCGGCGTCCTTGACCGCGCTGATCGACAGCAGCCCGGCGGCGCCGCTCGTCTTTATCGGGCTGCACATCGTCGCGAGCCTCGTCTTTGTGCCGCGGACGCTGTTGGCGCTCGGCGCGGGGCTCGTCTTTGGCATGTGGTGGGGCGCGCTCTGGGCGGCGCTCGGCAGCCTATCGGGTGCGATCGCCGGATTTCTGGTGTCGCGCTATCTCGGCGGCGGCCTCGCCGAGCGGGCCGGTTGGCGGCGCGCGGCGGGATTGTTGCAGCGCGCCGAAGGGGGCGGCTGGCGCATGGTCGCGATCCTGCGGCTCGTGCCGATCATTCCGCACAGCCTGACCAATTTTGCGCTCGGGCTAACGGGCGTGCGACTCGGTGCCTATGCGATGGGCTCGCTCCTCGGACAATTGCCGCTGACGATCGCTTATGCCGATCTCGGCGCCGCGGGCGGGCGGGCGCTGCTCGCCGGCGGGGACTGGCCGCAAGCGGTGTTGTGGCCGACCGTGATCGGCCTTACCGCGCTGGCGCTCTCTCTCGCCTTTCCGCTGGCGCTGCGGCGCTTGCGCCCCGCCCAGCCAGTGCAGCAGGCATAGGGCCGCCGGTCGCCCAATCGAGCAATTCGACGGTGTGCGCGACCGGCACCGGCGCGTCGCCGGCGAGCTGCGTGATGCATCCGATATTGCCGGCCGAGACGAGATCGGCGCGGGTCAGCGCGATATTGGCGAGCTTGCGGTCGCGCAAGGCCGAGGCGAGCTCCGGCTGCAGCAGATTGTAAGTGCCGGCCGAGCCGCAGCACAAATGCCCTTCCGGCACATCGACGACGGCGAACCCGGCGGCCGCGAGCAATGCCTTGGGCTCGCGGTCGATCCTCTGGCCGTGCTGCAACGAGCAGGCGGAGTGATACGCGATGCGCAGTTCGGGAACGTTGCCTGAGTTCCGTAAGCCAAGTTCGGTGATGACCTCGCTGACATCGCGCGCGAGCCCCGCGATCTGCGCCGCCTTCGCGGCATAGGCGGGGTCGGTGCGCAGCAGAAACCCGTAATCCTTCAGCATCGTGCCGCAGCCCGAGGCGTTGGCGACGATGGCGTCGAGACCGCCGGTTGCGCGCGCTTTCTCCCACGCGTCAATATTGGCGCGAGCGAATGCGAGCGCCGGTTCTTCATCGCCCAGATGGTGGGTGAGGGCGCCGCAGCAGCCGCTCCCCGGCGCGACAACGACTTCCGCGCCATGCCGGGTCAGCAAGCGGATCGTCGCCTCGTTGATCTCCGGCATCAGCACCTGCTGCGCGCAGCCCGGCAACAGCGCGACCCGAATGCGCCGCTCGCCTTGGGCGGGGAAGATCTGCGGCCGATCGACCGGCGAGGGCGCCGGTAGCGTGCTTGGCGCCAATTCGAGGAGCGGCCGCAGCGGCTTCGGCAGCAACGCCGCAAACGGTTTCGCGAGACGCGCTGCGTGCAATACCGCGCGCATCAGCCGGGGCCGCGTCAACACCCGGCCGAGCGAATACCGCAGCAACCGCTCGGCCCAGGGGCGGCGGTAATGCGCCTCGATATGGCGCCGGCCGTGATCAACGAGGTGCATGTAATTGACGCCCGACGGGCAGGTCGTCATGCAGGCGAGACAGGAGAGGCAGCGATCGATGTGCTTGACGGTCTCCACCCCGATGGGCTCGCTGCCCTCGAGCATGTTCTTGATCAGGTAAATGCGGCCGCGCGGGCTGTCGAGCTCGTCGCCGAGCAGCACATAAGTCGGGCAGGTTGCGGTGCAGAAGCCGCAATGCACGCAGGCGCGCAGGATCTTTTCCGAGGCGGCGGTATCGGGATCGGCGAGCTGCGCCAGCGTGAACTCGGTCCGCATGGTTCAGCTTCCGCCTGGTTCCGTCGGGACCATGCGGCCGGGGTTCAGAATGTGCCGCGGGTCGAACGCGTCTTTGACCCGCTGCGACAGGGCGGCAAGCGGCGGCGGCTGCGGCTCGAAGACGGGCACGCCGCGGCGCAGCGCCGGCGAGGCTTTGACGAGCGTCGCGTGGCCGGTGCCATGCCCGTCATGCCCGCGGATCGTGGCGCGGATCGCGGCCCGGATCACCTGCGCGCCGGCGTCCTCCCGTTCCGCGACGGCGAGCCACAGGAGGCCGCCGCCCCAATCGAGATACCAGACCGCGTCGAGTGACCGCGCCACGGCTTCGCCGATCGCGGCGCCGCGCGCCGGCGCGACCGAGATGCGCCACACCGCGCTCTCGCCCAGCGCCGAGAGCGGCGCGACCTCGCCGATCGCGCGCCAGAAGGCGAGCGACCCGGAAGCGTCGAGCGTCGAGGCTGCGCCGCTCTCGCGATGTTCACGCAGCAGGGCGTCGCGGCGAAACGCGACCGAGGGCGCCGGCCCCTCGACCCGGAATGCCGCCGTACCGGGCCGGATGGAGAGGGTGAGCGGCATCGTTGTGCCCGCCGGAAGATAGGCTGCGCCCGAGACCTCGTGCGGCGACCCGAGCGCCGCCGCCATGAGCCGCCCGGCCGCCCCGGGAGCCAGCCCGGCGAACAACACGGTTGCGACAGTTTCGGGCTCTGGCAACACCTTGACGGTCACTTCTTCAAGCGCCGCGAGAGTTCCGTAGGAGCCGGCCATCAGCTTTGGCAAATCGTAGCCGGTGACGTTTTTGACGACCTTGCCGCCGGCCTTGAAGATCTCGGCGCGGCCGCTGACGGCGTGGAAACCGAGAAAATGGTCGCGCGCCGCGCCGGCTTTGACCCGCCGCGGGCCGGACAAATTGCAGGCGAGGACGCCGCCAAGCGTCGGCGCGGCATCTTCGACACCGAGCAGGCCGCCCCAGCCCGGCGGCTCAAAGGCGAGCATCTGGTTGTGCTTGGCCAGCGCGCGCTCGATTTCGGCGAGCGGCGTCGCGGCGCCGGCGGTCAGCACCAATTCGCTCGGCGCGTAATCCCGGATACCCGAGAGGCGCGACAGATCGAGCGTGTGCGCCGCCTGCACGGGGCGGCCGAGCGCACGCTTCGAGCCGCCGCCGACGATCTCCAGGGGCTCCTCGGCGGCCAGCGCCTCGGCGACCGCCTCGCGCAACTCGCTCAGATCGGAAGGTACGAACGTTACCATGCACAGGAATTAACGCTTTAACGCGGAGGGCGCAAAGGATGCGCAGAGTGCGCAGAGGCTTACTGCGTCCTCTGCGAAACCTCCGCGTCCTCTGCGTTGAAGCGTTGTTTTTTAGAAGCGGGGCAGGTCGGGGTGGGGCAGGCGGCCGCGATGGACGTGCAGCCGGCCCAATTCGGCGCAGCGGTGCAGTTGCGGGAATACCTTCCCGGGGTTGAGGAGCCCGTCCGGGTCGAAGGCGCATTTGAGGCGCTGCTGCTGCGCGAGATCGCTCTCGTCGAACATCGTCCCCATCAGATCGCGCTTCTCGACCCCGACCCCGTGCTCGCCGGTCAAGACGCCGCCGACCTTCACGCATAATCTCAATATATCGGCCCCAAAGGCCTCTGCCCGCTCGATTTCGCCGGGCTGGTTCGCATCGTACAGGATCAGCGGGTGCAGATTGCCGTCGCCGGCATGAAAGACATTGGCGACAGCGAGGCCGTGCTCGGCCGACAACTCGCTGATCCGGGCCAACACTTCGGCGAGGCGGGCGCGCGGGATCGTGCCATCCATGCAGTAGTAATCGGGCGAGATGCGGCCGACCGCCGGAAACGCCGCCTTGCGCCCGGCCCAAAAGGCGAGCCGCTCGGCCTCGCTTTGGCTGATCCGCACCGAGGCGGCGCGGTTGTCGCGAGCGATCGCCTCGACCCGGGCGATCAGGTGATCGACCTCGGCTTCCGGTCCGTCGAGCTCGACGATCAGCAAGGCCTCGACATCGCGCGGATAGCCGGCCTGCACAAAATCCTCGGCGGCGTGGATCGCCGGCCGGTCCATCATCTCCATGCCGCCCGGGATGATGCCGGCGCCGATGATCGCGGCGACGCAATTGCCGCCATCCTCGACGCTGCCGAAGCCGATCAGGAGGGCGCGCGCGGTCGGCGGCTTTTTCAGGATGCGCACGGTGACCTCGGTGACGACGCCGAGGAGACCCTCGGAGCCGGTCAGGACGCCCATCAGATCATACCCCTCGGCGTCGAAATGCTTGCCGCCGAGGCGCACGATCTCGCCATCGATCAGCACCATTTCGAGGCCGAGCAGATTGTTGGTCGTCAGCCCGTATTTGAGGCAATGCACGCCGCCCGAATTCTCCGCGACATTGCCGCCGATCGAGCAGGCGATCTGGCTCGACGGGTCGGGCGCGTAATAAAACCCGGCGCCCTCGACGGCATGGGTGATGCCGAGATTGGTGACGCCGGGCTGCGCGACGACGCAGCGATTGTCGTAATCGATGTCGAGGATGCGGTTGAACTTGGCCATGCCGAGGAGGACACCGTCGGCGAGGGGCAGGGCGCCGCCCGACAACGAGGTGCCGGCGCCGCGCGGCACGACCTTGATCCCCTCTGCCTTGCAATAGCGCAAAACGGCCGCGACCTCGGCGAGGGTCGACGGCAGCACGACAATAAGCGGCGATTGGTGATAGGCGGTCAGCCCGTCCGATTCATAGGCGCGGCGCTCGGGCTCGGAGAGGATGACGCCTTCGCCGGGCACGATCTGGCGCAACGCCGCCGCGATCTCGTCGCGCCGAGCGATGACAGCCTGGTCGGGGGCCGGCATTTCCATCGCGCTACCGCTCCAACCGCGTCATTCCGGGACGGCCCTTCGGGCCGGGCCCGGAATCCATGAGCACGGATTGAGAATAGTACGGAGGACCGTCGGTGCAAGCTGGCCCGGGGTAGTGTTCATGGATTCCGGGCTCGCTACTGCGCAGCGCCCCGGAATGACAGTTTTAGGCGGGTGCCTAGCCCTGGCGGGCCTTGAAGCGCGGATTGGTCTTGTTGATGACGTAGACGCGCCCCTTGCGCCGCACGATGCGGCAGTTCTTGTCGCGCTTCTTTAACGTCTTCAGCGAATTGGCGATCTTCATGACACGGATCCTCGGAAGGCGCGGAACATAGGGAGCGGGATGCCCCCGGTCAATCCCTGCCAATCCCCGGGATTAGTCCTTGTCGATGTTCCAGAACACGATCGGGTTGGATTTGAGGATCCCGTGCACATTGCTGCGCGCGGCGTAGGGGGTGACGTAGGAGCCGATCGGGATCGTCGGCAAGGCTTCCCACAGCCGACGGTGCAACGCCGCCAGCGCGGCGCGGCGGGCGGTCTCGTCGGGCGCGCGCAGATAGTCGCGGCGCAACGCCTCGCTCGGCTCGTCGCACGGCCAGCCGAACCAGTTGGTGCGGCCGCAGCCGGAATCGATCGTGAAATTCGTCACCGGCGAATAGACGCTGGCGCCGCCCGAAGTCGTGTGAAACAGGTTCCAGCCGCCCTTGTCCGGCGGCTCCTTCTTGGCGCGGCGGGCGACCAGGGTTCCCCAATCACTGTCGGCGATCTCGACATTGATGCCGAGCTTCTTGAGATTGTTGGCCGTGACATCGCCCAGCGCGCCGATGCTGGCGATCTCGTGGGTGTTGATCAGCGTGACCTTCTCGCCCTTGTAGCCGGCCTCGGCGAGCAACGCCTTGGCGCGCGCCAGATCCTGCTTCTGATAGGGTTCCGATCCCGCCTCGGTCTCGTTCGGGCTGCCGCAGACAAAGAACGAATAGCAGGCGCGCCACCAGCGCTCGTCACCGAAGGCGGCGCTGAGGTATTCCTCCTGGTTGACCGCCATCGCGAGCGCCTGCCGCGCCTTTGGATTGTCGAACGGCGGATACAGATGGTTTGGCCGGATATAGCCGATCGCGGCGAGAAACGAGGTGCGGTCGAGGACGATGTCCTTGGATTTTTCGAGGACGGGGATCTGATCGTTCGGCAATTGGTCGATGATGTCGACCTCGCCGCGCTGGATGGCGCTCGACTTCGTGAACGGGTCGGGCAAGACGATCCACTCGACGCGGTCGACTTTCGCGATCTTGGCGCCGGCATTGCCATCGGGCGGATCGGAGCGCGGCACGTAATCCTTGTTCTTGACGTAGACGGTCATGGCGCCGGGGTTCCACTCAGCGGCGGCGAATTTGAACGGGCCCGAGCCGATCGTCTCGGTGATGCTCTTGTAGGGGTCGGTCAGCGCGTCTTTCTCGCGCATGATGACCGGCGCGGTGCCTTGGCTGATCGCCAGCGCGGTCTCGACAAAACCGAAAGGCTCCTTCAAGCGCAGCACGAAGGTCTTGTCGTCGGTCGCGACAAATTCCTCGACGAAGGGGGTCATCGCCTGACCGAGCACATCGCGCACCATCCAGCGCTTCAAGGAAGCGATGACGTCGCGCGTCGTGACCGGCTGGCCGTCGTGGAATTTGAGGCTTGGGCGCAGGGTGAAGGTGTAGACGAGCCGGTCGGGCGAGATCTCGTAATGATCGACCATCTGCGGCTTCGGCTCGAGCTTCGAGTTCCAGGCGAACAGCTGGTCGTAGATCATCTGCCCGTGCATCAGCGTGATCGTCGCTGTCGTCGCATAGGGATCGACGATCTTCAGATCGGCATGCGGCACGACCCGCAGCACCTTCTCCGCCCGTGCAGAGAGCGGTGCGGCGACGAGCAGCAGCACCAACACCAGCGCCGGTTTGAACCAGATCCTCGGCATATCGCGCCTCATCTGCCGCAGCCGTCCTTGCAATCACGATACCAGACTGCGCCGTTAGGTTGAGCAAGCTCATTGGGCGAGGTTGAAGTGCCCCTCACCCTGTCCCTCTCCCCGCAAGCGGGGAGAGGGAACGCGCGGCGGCCGCGAAATCAAGCTTTCGAGGGTTATTCCCCGTCAGCGCGGCAGGCTCTCCCTCTCCCCGCGTGCGGGGAGAGGGCCGGGGTGAGGGGCCGCCTGCGACGGACCGGCCTGCGCCGGGGGCTAATTTGATTGCGGCTCCATCGGTTCAGGCCGTTAAGATCATTGAGACCAATCCAGGAGCACCGATCCGTGAAGCGCGTCCTGACCGGCCGGTTCATGCACGAGACCAATACGTTCAGCATCCAGAAAACCGATATGGCGCTGTGGCGGCGCCGCGATTTTCATCGCGACAACGAGATCCCGGTGGCGTTCCGCGGCACCCGCTCGGCATTGGGCGCGACGTTCGAGGCGGCCGACAAGTTCGGCTGGACCCTGATCCACCCGGTCTCGGCCAATGCCAACCCGTCGGGCATCGTCACCGACGACGCGTTCGAACAGATCGGCGGCCTGATGCTCCAGGCGGCCGAGCGGCAGAAGCCGATCGACGGCGTATTGTTGCATCTGCACGGCGCGATGGTCGTCGACAGCTACGAGGACGGCGAAGGCGAATTGCTGGCTCGGTTGCGGCGCATG
>Ga0209059_1000886_pt1 | contig 13776 bp, 10 predicted proteins | sample GraSoiAngelo_151_FD_186165 | JGI IMG/M metagenome (GOLD analysis project Ga0209059, IMG submission 186165) | Grasslands soil microbial communities from the Angelo Coastal Reserve, California, USA - 14_1009_12_20cm (SPAdes) (version 2) | ecosystem: Environmental > Terrestrial > Soil > Grasslands ...
CGGTGCCGAATGTCGTTGGCCAGATGCAAGCGGCGGCCGCAAGCGCCATCACCAGCGCGGGCCTCACCAGGGGTGCGGTCGCGCAGCAGTCGAGCACGACGGTGGCTTCCGGCAGCGTGATCAGCGAGAGCCCGGCTGCCGGCACGAGCGTGGCGAAGGGCTCGGCCGTCAACCTCGTCGTCTCGAGCGGTGCGCCCGCTCCCACTCAAGTCGCGGTGCCGAATGTCGTTGGCCAAACACAAGCGGCGGCCACAAGCGCCATCACCAGCGCGGGTCTCACCAGGGGTACGGTCACTCAGCAGTCGAGCACTACGGTGGCTTCCGGCAGCGTCATCAGCGAGAGCCCCGCGGCGGGCGCCGATGTGGTGCGCGGCTCCGCGGTTGACCTGGTCGTCTCGACCGGCGGTGGCAGCAGCAGTGGCGGCGGCGGTGGCATCAGTAGTGGTGGCGGCGGCGGTGGCTCGTTCGACGCCTTCACACTTGCTGCGCTTCTCAGCTACCTGATGGGTGGGTTGTGGAGAGCTCGCAGATCCGGGTCACTCGCACGACGGCGGTGGCCATCCGAATTCCACTTAGTGCGCGACGGTGATCGACGTTGGACCAAGACCCTGTTGGTTTGACCCCGGAAACAGCGGGAAGGGATTTCCGGCGATGAGCTTTAGCGAGCCGCTCATAGCGTCGATCGAAAACACCTCGACCTGGTTGTCCACATTGTCCAGGGCATACAGGAAGTTGTCTGGGCCGTCGACCGCGAGCGCGGTGGCTCGTCCGTTCGTCACGGACGTTCCAATGGGTGTCAGGGCGCCCGAGCTGGCATCGATCGTGTAGCAATCCACATTAGTGCCGTTCGCGATGTGCAGCAACTTGCCGGAAGCATCCGTGACAACCGACAAGGCCCCGTTCGGGGCTGGGAACGGGCTGCCGGAGATGGCCGTTAATGCACCTGTACTGACATCGATGGTGAATCCGGACACTGCGCTAGGTTGAGAATCAGCCGCGTAGAGGTGAGTCCCGGAGGGATCAACGACCAATGCTCCGGGAGATGCTCCGACGGGAAAGGGACTGCCCGCCACCGGCGTCAGAGAGCCGCTGGTCATGTCAATGCGGTAGGCGGACACGCTGCCACCGACCTGGTTCGCGGCGTATACATAGTGACCCGCGGCCACGACTATCGCGCTGGGATCAGCCCCCGCGGCAAAGGGGCTCCCGGCCACTTCGGTAAGGGCGCCCGTCGATCCAATCTCGAACACCGAAACAGTGTTCGAGCTGCCGTTGGCTGTCAGCACAAATTGTCCGCTGGGATCGACGGCGATCGCGACCGATTGGGCGCTAGTCAGAAATGGACTGCCGCTCATCGTGGTCAGTTTGCCGGTCGATGAATCGAGCAGGTACCCTCTGACCTCGCCCGCGGGGCTGGTAACGTACAGAAATCGCTTCTGGGGATCGACCGCAATGCCCCGGGGCATTGGCCCGTCCGGCAGAGGACTGCCAGAGATCGGCGTCGGGATGCCCGTCTGCGTATCGATAGTCAAAGCGTCAAGGGTCCCGGCCGCCTCATTCGGGACGTAGAGGAGTGTCGCGCTCGCAGGCGGTGGCGGGGGGTTGTTGCTGCCGCCGGAACTGCCGGTGTAGCCGCCTCCGCCACAGGCGCAGGCCACACCGCAAAGTATCGCCCCCAGGAACGTCCGCGCACGTGGTGGCGTGCCGTCGGCGCCAGGCTCGCACGACTCGTCGGGTCCCAACGGCCCGTGAGTCTCCTTCAGGTCGATAGGCTCGTCGCACAGCATTGCGTCCCCCGCTGCCTTTGACGCGATCGGGGTCATTGCGGAGGTCGTAGACCTCTTCGAGAGAGAGTCTGCGGCGGCGGCGTTTCGTTTTGTCTAGCTCCGGAATAGGCCGGCCGGTCTATCCGGGTCGAATGGCGTCGCCACGGACTGTGCCGCCGAGGTCAAGCCTGCAAGCCTGAACGACGTCCTGCCTGACAATCTTCCGACTACCTCGCGGACCAGCCGTGCCCTCGCGCAGGCGCTGGCGAGCTCAGTTCACGGCCACCTGCTCCACGAGTACGACTTCGCATGCGCCGGGCCCAGTGTCGCTCCGCGTCAGCGAAGTGTTTGTGTACGCGCCGTCATCTCGCACGGCGTCGACCAGGAAGCCGGTCAAATGCACGACCTGGCCGACGCGCAAATGCTTGAGTTCGCGGCGCACCGCGGAATCGGCAGGAATGACGTGGGTATTGGCGCTATGCTCGATCACGACCTGTCGCGGGACGGGCAGGTCCTGCTTCGGTATCCATGAATAAAATCGCGCCCCTTGCGTGATCTCGAGGGCGCGGAGGACGCGATTGTCCGACATGGGTCCCCAACCGAGGGCAAGATCCTCTGGGACAAGATCGGCGAGCAGATCAAAGTGATAGTCCTCGCGACTTAGAATTCGGGCTGTGATGTCGTAGCGCGCCCGAGGCTTGAGTCGCCAGCGACCCAACGTCGTGACTGGTGCGCCATCTGCATCCGTCTGCTGTGGGTCGGCGGGGGCGATCGGTCCGTCTGACGGATGGACCGGTCGCAGTTGCCAATCGTTGTAGCCCTGCAGCAGCGCCGCCGCCGCCAACGCGGTGAATAGAACGGTGCGCACTACCATGGCCGCTCATTATCGCAACCGTCGGCTGTTTCGTCGGGAATCCCGTCCGTTTTCCCGCACCGGCCGCACCCCCAGGCGCACGCCCGCACCATTGCGTGCGGCAATGCACGGACACCGGCGCGGGCGGCGTGATCCGGCTCACAGCTGGCCGCCGGACCGCCCCCCAGAATGGCTCCCGGGATGAGGCACGACTGGTAAATGCACCCATGAACATGACTCAACTCGTGTTCGGCGCCGCCCTGGGCTGCCTGCTCGCCCAGGGTGTGCTCTATTGCGTCAAGCCCTGCATCGCCTGGCTCAGGCGCGACGAGCTGCGTGCCCGGCTGCGCACGCTCACTCCTCCCTCGGGCCGTGCGATCGCCCACGCTTCCATCCAGTACGCGGTGCTCCTCGGGGCCGCCGCCGCCCTGATCACGCTCGGCGTATGGGCTTTCGGGGACTATTTCTCGGGCCGGTCCGCACGCGGCGCGAATGGCGGCGACGGCGAGCCCTCCGTGGCGCTGCCGCCGGCCCCGGCCGCTGATGCGCCGCAGAGACTCGCCGAGCTCGCTACGGCGCCGAAGGCCGAAGCCCCCGCGGCGACCCCGGTTGCGAGCGCTGACCCGTACGCCGACCCCGACTTCAAGGTCCGGCGCCGCGCGCACCACGCCGGGACCCACATGAGTCTCAAGGAGACCCTGCTGCAGCGGGCTGAAGCAAAAGCGCATGACGAGCTGCTCGGCGAGATGAAGCAGCATCAGAACCGGTCCCAGTACGACTGCGAGGCGGCCGATCGCGCCGTGAAATACCTCAAAGCGGGCCTCGACGTGTGGGGATTCGCAGCGTGGCAGGTGAAGCACTTCCCGATGGACGGCTACGAAGGCGCCACGCTCTCTCAATGCCAGAACATCACGGACGTCGTGGATCCCTCGCGGTTCGACATGCACGAGTCGCTCGCGCAGGGGAATGACCCGGGACGCGACGCCACCCGCGACCCGCGCGAGGGGAGGGCGGCCACGCCTGCCGGCGATGCAGGCAAGAACCGGCCCTGATCGCTGTCTCTCGGTAGGCCGGCCGTGCGCACCGCGGCCGCGCGAATCAGCTTAGAATCCTTCGCGGGCACTCGTGCGGTGACCGCGCCGCGCTGCTGCGTGCCGATCGGATCGGGGAAGCCATGCGCACCGCGCTCGCGGACTTCATCAAAGACACGCCCGCCGGGCGCGAAGCGCATGCGATCCTGCGCTCGTGCGTGCACTGCGGCTTCTGTCTTCCCGCCTGTCCCACTTACCAGCTGCTCGGCGATGAGCTCGACAGTCCGCGCGGGCGCATCTATCTCGTGAAGCAGCTGCTCGAGGGCGCGCCGGTCACCTCGAGCACGCAGCTGCATCTCGACCGCTGTCTCACCTGCCGGGCGTGCGAGAGCGCCTGCCCCTCGGGCGTACAGTACGGACGGCTTCTCGACATCGGCCGTGCGGTCACCGAGCAGCGTGTGAGCCGGAGCCCTGCGGCGCGCCTCAAGCGCTACCTGCTGCGCAAGATCGTGCCTCACACCCGCCGCGTTCGCGCGGCGCTCGCGTTGACGCGTCTCGCGCGGTCGCTGCTGCCGCGAGAGCTGGCCGCACCCGCAGCTCTCGCGCCGCGCTCGAGCGCGCCCTCCTGGCCCGCCCCGCGTCACGCTCGCCGCGTGCTGCTGCTGCCCGGGTGCGTGCAGCCGGTGCTGAGGCCGCAGGTCGATGCGGCCGCGGCGCAGTTGCTGGACCGCGTCGGGATATCGGCCATCGTGCCCCGCGGCACCGGCTGCTGCGGCGCGCTCACGCATCATCTCTCTGCCTCTGACGAGACACTCCGGCAGGTGCGCCGGAATGTCGATGCGCTGTGGTCGCACATCGAGGCGGGCGTCGAGGCGGTGGTGTCGACCACGAGCGCCTGCGCGTCGATGCTGACCGAATACGGACGCCTGCTCGAGGCCGAACCCGCTTACGCCGCCCGCGCGGCGCGCGTCGCGGCGCTCGCCCGGGACATCGCCCAGGTCCTCGGCCCAGAGCGCGAAGCGTTGAGCGCTCCCCTCGGCGGCGCAGCGGCCATGCGGCCGCGGGGTGCGGGGCGCCGAGCGGCGCGGGTCGCCTTTCATGCCCCGTGCACGCTGCAGCACGCGCTCAGAGTGAGCGGCACCGTCGAAGCGCTCCTTTCCGCCGCGGGATTCGAGCTCGCTCCGGTCGGCGACCGCCAGGAATGCTGCGGCTCGGCGGGCACCTATTCCATCCTGCAGCCGGAGCTGTCGGAGCGGCTGTTGCGTGCCAAAGTCGCCGCCCTCGAGAGCGGCGCGCCGGAGCTGATCGCCACGGCCAACGTCGGCTGCCTGACGCACATCCGCGGCGGCACTTCGGTGCCGGTCGTCCATTGGGTCGAGCTGCTCGCAGAAAGACTCTCGGTGGCGAATGGCTGACCAGTGGGGCGAGCGCATGCCGCGCTCGGTCAGCCTGCTGCAGACCGTCGCCGTGTCCGTGGGCATCGCCATCGGCAGCGGCATCTTCCGCGTGCCGGCCACGGTCGCGGCGCAGCTGCACACCTCCGGGCCGATCTTGAGCTGTTGGGTGCTCGGCGGCGTCATCGCGCTCTGCGGCACGCTCACGGTCGCGGAGCTGGCGGCGGCGCTGCCGCGCTCGGGGGGAATCTTCGCCTATCTCCTCGAGAGCTACGGGCCGCTGCCGGCGTTCCTGTTCGGGTGGACGGAGCTCGTGGTGATCCGCGCCGCGGCGCTCGGGGCGATCGCGACGGTCTTCGCCGAGTACCTCGGTTACTTTGTGCCGCTGAGCGCCGCGCAGGTCCGCTACCTGGCCGCCTTCGCCATCGTGCTCATCGGCAGCATCAACCACATCGGGGTGCAGCGCGCGGCCGCGGTGCAGAGTGTGACCACCGTGCTCAAGTACGGCGTGCTGGCGGCTCTGGGACTCCTCGCGTTCACGGCGACCGGCGGCAGCACGAAGCATTTCACTCCCGCCTGGCCGGCCGGCGCGATGCTCTCGCCGCTGGCGAGCGCCCTGATCCCGGTACTGTGGACCTACGACGGCTGGGCGGACCCGGCGACCATGGGCGGCGAGATCAGCAACCCGCAGCGCAACCTGCCGATCGCGCTCATTGCCGGCGCGCTGTGCGTGATGCTGGTTTACCTGGTAGTCAACATCGGCTTCCTGTACGCGCTCGCGCCGGGAGAGATGGCCGGGTCGAAGCTCATCGCTTCGAGCGTGGCGGCGCACATCCCGCTGCTCGGGGGCGCGGGAGCGGCCGTGGTGGCTGCGGCCGTCGTGGTGTCCGCCTTCAGCGGCCTCAACGCCTCGATGATGACAGGCTCGCGGGTGTTCTTCGCCATGGCCGATCGCGGCCTGTTCCTGCGCGCTGCGGCGCGCGTCTCGCCGCAATTCAACACCCCCTCCGTCGCCATCTGGCTCGCGAGCGCGCTCGGCGTCGGCTACGTGCTCGAGAACGACTTCGCGCAGCTCGCCGATAAATTCATCCTCGGCATCTGGCCGTTCTATGCGCTCACCGTGGGGGGAGTATTCGTGTTGCGCCGGCGCCGTCCCGAGCTGCCGCGCCCCTACCGCGTCTGGGGTTACCCGCTCGTTCCGGCGCTATTCCTGCTCGCTTCGGCGCTCATGGTGCTCAACGCGCTTCTCACCGATCCGGGCAACACCGCTGTCACTCTCCTCATTATCGTCGCCGGGGTGCCGGCGTACTGGCTGCGCGGCCGGCTCTGGCCCCGACTCTCAACGGGTTCGTGGCGGTAATTCTTCACCCGTTCGTGGCCGGCACGCGCGTTCGGAAAGTGAACCCAAGCACAATATCGGGGGCTCCAAGCTCGTTGTCCGAGCTGGAGGACGAGCGTCGCGGTGGAGGACGAGCGGTGGGCGCAGGCGGCACGACGACCCCGGAAACGCACGAGCGCGGCACGGAGCGCGCGGCATGAGCGCCCGCGTGCGGATGCTCGCGGCTGCGCTCGCTATCCTCGTCGGGGCGGTGGGCTGGTACCTGTGGCGGGCGCGCGGGGCGGACGATCCCAACGCCGCGCTCTCCCTCTTCGGCAACGTCGACGTCCATCAGGTGGAGCTCGCATTCCGCGTCACCGGCCGGATCGCGGACATGAAGGTGCAGGAGGGCGACAGGGTCAAGGCCGGCGACACGCTCGCCCAGCTCGACCGCGTGCCCTTCGCTACCGACGTCGCCGCCGCCCAGGCGGACGTGGAGCAGGCGCGGGCGCAGCTCGAGAAGCTGCGCCGCGGCTTCCGCGTCGAGGAGATCGCCGCGGCGCGCGCCACCGTGGCGCAGCGGGCCGCCGACCTCGCCAACGCGCGCGTGACGCTCGAGCGCCAGCAGGAGCTCATAGCCGCGGGACTGGTCACGCATCAGCAGATCGACGACGCCGAGGCGCGAGTGGCGCAAAGCGAAGCGCAGCTCGCCGCGGCGCGCGAGCAGCTGAACCTGGAGTTACACGGCTCGCGCATCGAGGACATCGCCGCGCAGCAGGCGGCGCTGGCCTCCGCCGAGGCGCGGCTCGCGAAAGTGCAGACGGCGCTCTCGGATACGACGCTCCTCGCCCCGAGCGGCGGCATCATTTCGGTGCGGGCGCGCGAGCCCGGCGCGATCGTTCAGGCGGGACAGACGGTCTACACGCTGACGCTCAACGATCCGGTATGGATCCGGGCCTACGTGCCGCAGCCGCGGCTCGGGCGCATCAAGCCCGGGATGGGGGTCGGCGTCAGCATCGATTCGATGCCCGGCAAGCGCTACGAGGCGACGGTGGGCTTCATTTCCCCGGACGCCGAGTTCACACCCAAGACCGTACAGACCGATCAGGTGCGCGACGATCTGGTCTACCGCATCCGCGTGATCGCGACGGACCCGGACAATGTGTTCCGGCAGGGCATGCCGGTCACGGTGCTGGTGCCCGCCGCGCGCTCCGAGGCGCTGGCGCGCGATCACTAGGACTGGCGCACAGTGAGCCCGGCACCGGCAAGGGACGGCGAGCCGGCGGCCGCGACACCTGCGGCGCGCGTCGCCGGCCTCGTGAAGACCTTTGGCGCGACGAAGGCGCTCGCCGGCATCACTGCCGAGCTCCCGACGGGAAGAGTCCTCGGGCTGGTCGGTCCCGACGGGGCCGGCAAGACGACCCTCATTCGCCTCCTCGCGGGGCTCATGGAGCCGACGGCCGGCACTGTCGAGGTGCTCGGGCGCACGCCGCGCGCCGAGGGCGGCACGACGCAGGCGCAGACCGGCTACATGCCGCAACGCTTCGGGCTGTACGAGGATCTCTCGGTGCTCGACAACCTGAGTCTCTACGCGAACCTCCGCGCTCTCGACCAGTCGACGCGTCAGCGGCGCTTCGCGGAGCTCCTGCGCTTCACCGATCTCGCTCCATTCACCGAGCGGCTCGCCGGCCGCCTCTCCGGCGGCATGAAGCAGAAGCTCGGGCTCGCGTGTGCGCTGCTCGGCCGGCCGCGGCTGCTCCTGCTCGATGAGCCGGGGGTCGGGGTCGACCCGCTGTCGCGGCGGGAGCTGTGGCGCATGGTGAACGAGCTGGTCGTCTCGGGAGTGACGGTGCTCTGGTCGACCGCGTACCTGGAAGAGGCCGAGCGTTGCGCCCACATCTGGCTGCTCGATAACGGGCGGCTCCTCTACGACGGGGCGCCGGCGCGTTTGAGCGAGCGGGTGTGCGGCCGGGTGTTCCGACGTCGCGTCGCCCCGGGGGAGGCGCGCCGCGCCGCCGAGAGCGAGCTCGAGCGCGAGGCGGTGCTCGATGCGGTGATCCAGGGCGCGAGCGTACGCGTGGTGGCGAAGCCCGACGCCGCAGGGAGCTTTCGCACCGACGGCTACCAGCCTGTGGCGCCGCGCCTCGAGGACGCTTACGTCGAGCTCTTGGGCGGAGCCCGCAAGGGCGAGAGCCTGCTGGCGCGCGGCTGGCCGGCCGTGGCGCAGACGGCGGCGGGCGGGGGCTCCTCGGCGGCGGCCGATCGGGTACTGGTGCGCGCCGAGGCGCTCACACGGCGCTTCGGGGATTTCGTGGCGGCCGACACCATCGGTTTCGAAGTGCGCGCCGGGGAGATCTATGGGCTCCTCGGCCCCAACGGCGCCGGCAAGTCGACGACCTTCCGGATGCTCTGCGGGCTCCTCATGCCGACGAGCGGGGCTGCGAGCGTCGCGGGGGTGAACCTGGCGCGCGCCGCGAGCCGCGCGCGCGCGCGCCTGGGGTACATGGCGCAGAAGTTCTCGCTCTATGGCGATCTCTCGGTCGCGCAGAACCTCGACTACTTCGCCGACATCTACGGACTGACGCGCTCTGCCAAGCGCGAGCGCGTGCAGGCGATGATCGACATGTTCGGGCTCGCCCCGCACCTGCCCTCCAACGCCGCGCTCCTGCCGCTCGGCTTCAAGCAGCGTCTGGCGCTCGCCTGCGCGACGCTCCACGCCCCGGCGGTGCTGTTTCTCGATGAGCCCACCAGCGGCGTCGATCCCCTGATGCGGCGCGAGTTCTGGCATCACATCAACGCGCTCACGACGCGCGGGGTGGCGGTCGTGGTCACCACCCACTTCATGGAGGAGGCCGAGTATTGCGATCGCATCGGACTCATCTGGCGCGGCCGCAAGATCGCCGAAGGCACGCCCGATGAGCTCAAGGCGCGCGCGCAGAGCGCCACGCATCCCGAGCCGACGCTCGAGGACGCGTTCATCGCGCTCATCGAAGGGGAGGCCGCCGCGTGAGGAGGATCGCACGATGAGCGACACGAGGGCGCGGATGCGTGCCTGGTGGCAACAGCTCGCCGCGATCATGCTGAAAGAGGCGAAGCAGGTGACCCGCGATCCCTCGAGCTGGATCATCGCGGTGGTGCTGCCGCTCACCTTCCTGTTCCTGTTCGGGTACGGCATCTCTCTCGACACCACGGTGATCCGGGTCGCCGTGGTGCGCGAGGACGACGGCCGTGACGCGCGCGCGCTCGCCGCGGCGTTCACCGACTCGAAGTGGTTCGCGGTGGTCGCCGCTCACGATCGTGGCAGCGGCGAGCGGCTGCTTCAGGACCAGCTCGTCAAGGCTGTGGTCATCATTCCCGCCGAGTTCGGCCGGCGTCTCGATGCCGAGAACACCACCGCGCAGGTGCAGGTGCTCGTGGACGGCGCCGAACCCAACACCGCCAACTACGTGCACGCCTACGTGAACGCGATCTGGAACGGCTTCCTCGCGGCTCGTGGCGTCGAGCGGGGGAGCCCCACACCCGTGCCGGTCAGCCTCGAGGCGCGCTACTGGTACAACGCCAACGCCGTGAGCCGCTGGTTCCTGATACCAGGCTCCATGACCGTGATCATGACACTGCTCGGCACGCTGCTCACCTCGCTCGTGATCGCGCGCGAGCACGAGCGCGGCACGCTGGAAGCGCTCTATGCGACTGCGCTCACCCGCGGGCAGATCCTGATCGGAAAGACGTTGCCGTATTTCCTCCTCGCCATGGTGTCGATGGCGGTGTGCGTGCTGACCGCGTTGTTGCTGTTCCAGTTGCCGCTGCGCGGCTCGTTCCTGACTCTCGGCCTCGTGTCGGCGGTATTCCTGGTGCCGGCGCTGGGGCAGGGGCTGCTGATATCCGTCACCATGCGCACGCAGATGGCGGCGGCGCAGCTCGGGCTCATGACCGGCTACCTGCCGGCGATGATGCTGTCGGGGTTTCTGTTCGACATCCGCTCGATGCCCCCGTGGCTACAGGTCATCACGCTCGCGATCCCGGCGCGCTACATGAACGTGTCGCTCCAGACGGTGTTCCTCGCGGGCGACCTGTGGGCGGTGCTCGTGCCCAACATGCTGTTCATGCTGGCCGTCGGAGCGCTGTTCTTCGGTCTTACCTGGCGGCGGCTGCACAAGCGGGTGGACTGAAGGGAGGCTGCGCGGTGCTGCAACGACTGCTCGCCATAGTCCGCAAGGAGCTGATCACCATGCTGCGCGATCCGCGCGCGCGCGGCGCCCTCATCCTGCCGCCGATCATCCAGCTGTTCATCTTTTCCTCCGCCGCCACCATGGAGGTGAAGAACATCGCACTCGCGATCGTCGACCTCGACCGCGGACCCTATGCCGCCGACGTTGAGCAGCGGCTCTCCGGCTCACGCAGCTTCACCCGTCTGCCGCGTTATGCGAATGTGGCCGGCGCCCGCGTGGCGCTCGACCGCGAGCAGGTCGTGGGAATCCTCGTGCTGCCGAGCGGCTTCTCGCCCGACCTCGCCGCCGGCCGGCCGGCGAGCGCGCAGCTCCTGCTCGATGGGCGCCGCTCGAACGCCGCGCAGATCACCGCCCAGTACGTGAGCCTCGTCCTCGCGGACGAGGGTGCGCCGCTCAGCGGCCTCACCGGCGCCAGCGGGGCGCCAGGCACGGCGACGCCCGGCGCGGGTGCGCCGGGCACCACCTCCAAACCCAACGCCGAGGTCGTCATCGACAACTGGTTCAATCCGAACCTCGACTATCAGTGGTTCATGCTGCCTAACCTGGTCGGCACCCTCAGCCTCGGTGTGGCGCTCATGATCACGGCGCTCTCGGTGGCGCGCGAACGCGAGCTCGGCACCTTCGACCAGACTCTCGTGTCTCCCGCCACGCCCGTCGAGATTGCGCTCGGGAAGCTCCTGCCACCGCTGCTGGTCGCGAGCGTGCAGGCGACGCTGTACCTGCTGATCGTGACGCTGCTCTATGGCGTGCCGTTCCGCGGCAACCTGCTGGTGTTCTACACGGCGGTGCTGACCTTCGCCGAGGCGTGCGCCGGCGTGGGCCTCTTTATCTCCTCCCTCGTGCGCACCCAGCAGCAAGCCTTTCTCGGCGCGTTCGCGGTGCTGCTGCCATTCGCGCTGCTGTCGGGGTTCGCGACGCCGATCGAGAACATGCCGTGGTGGCTGCAGTTCCTCACCACCATCAATCCGCTCGCGCACATGCTGCGCCTCATGCAGGGGCTGTTCCTCAAGGGCGCCTCGGTCGCTTCGCTCGCGCAGGATCTGCTGCGGCTGCTCGAGATCGCGCTCTGCACCACGGCGGCCGCGGTGCTGCTGTTCCGCAGGAAGGCCGCGTAGCGCTGCGTATAAGATGACGAGACCGCGGCCCCCAGGCCGTCACGAGAGATGCTCATGAGCTCGCGCAGCGCCGGCCGCGGCGCCTTCGTATTCATTTTCATCGCGGTGCTGGTCGACTCGATCGGCTTCGGCATCATCCTGCCGGTGCTGCCGCGGCTCATCATCGAGCTCACCGGGGTGAGCATGGACCGGGCCGCCGTGTACGGCGGCTGGCTCTCGTTCGTGTACGCGCTCATGCAGTTCTTCTGCGCGCCGGTGCTCGGGAACCTGAGCGACCGTTTTGGACGGCGGCCGGTGCTGCTCGCCGCGCTCCTCGCGCTCGGCTGTGACTATCTGATCATGGGTTTTGCGCCGGCGATCGGGTGGCTGTTCGCCGGGCGGCTGATCGCAGGCGTGGCGGGCGCCTCCTTCACGCCCGCCTACGCCTATGTGGCGGATGTCACCCCGCCCGAGCGGCGGGCGCAGAGCTTCGGCCTCGTCGGTGCCGCCTTCGGGATCGGCTTCATCGTCGGTCCCGCCATCGGGGGTCTCCTGGGCGGGTTGGGGCCGCGGGCACCGTTCTTTGCCGCGGGCGCCATCGCGCTCGCCAACACCACGCTCGGTTACTTCGCCCTTCCCGAATCGCTGCCGCAGCGGCTGCGGCGCCCGTTTCACTGGACCCGGGCCAATCCGCTCGGCACTGTGCTGCAGATGCTGAGGTATCCGGTCGTGAGCCGGCTGCTGGGTGCACTCTTCCTGTGGCAGATCGCACACCAGGTGCTGCCCAGCACCTGGGCGTTCTACACCATCTCCAAGTTTCACTGGACGAGCGCCGAGGTCGGCTACTCGCTCGCCTTCGTGGGGCTCCTCATGGCCCTCGCCCAGGGCGCACTCACGCGGGTGCTCATCCCGTGGCTCGGCGGCGCGCGCCGCGCCGCCGCGGCCGGCATGGCCGCCGCGATCATCGCCTACGTCGGGTACGCCTTCGCCACGCAGGGCTGGATGATGTACGTGGTCGCGCTCACCACCTTCGTCTTCGCGCTCACTTATCCCTCGATGAACGCGCTCGCCTCGCAGCCGATCCCTCCCGATGCGCAGGGGGAGCTGCAGGGAGCGGTCGCCGGGCTCTACAGCCTGAGCTCGATCGTCGGGCCGCCGCTCATGACGCAGGTGTTCGGCCACTTCTCCGCCCGCTCAGCGGGGTTGTATTTCCCGGGCGCGGCGTTCCTCACGGCGGCACTGCTCACCGCCGGCTGCGCCGCGCTCTTTGCCCGGGCGCTGCGGGGGCTCGCCCCGCAGGAAACGGGCGCCGGCGGCGGCCGAGCCTGACTCCTTAGATCCTCGAGGTAATGCCGCACCGCGGGAGCCTGCAGATTCAAACATCGCGACGCTCTCGGACTTCCCCGTATGGGGTCTCTGCCCCAGCCCAAGTCTCCGGGCTATGTCGGCATGGCGCGCCGATTCCGTCCACCATGGATGGTTATGTGTTGTGTACTGGAGACGTCGTCAAACTTTGACGGCGCGGGGAGATACCCGCATACCGTATTTCACCAATGGTTGTCGATTTATGACAGAAATATGATTAGCGTTTATGGGCGGTTCGGTCCTCATGGTTGAAGACGAGCACTTACGTGGCCGCGGGGAGGCGACCTTCCGCACGGAGCTGAAACGCGTGCGCGCATGAGCGGGCGCTGCCGATCTTCCGTGACCGTGACGCCCAAGCAAAATTCCCGGGTCCCGGTGTAGGAGGCCGTCGTGGCGATCGCGCCGCCAGCCAGCGTGCCCACGACTGATGCGCCGATCGCTCAGGCGATCACCCCTGACATTTTCCGCGCGAGCACCTCGCCCTGCGTCCCGGCGCTCGTCCCGCCGCACGTGCGGGGCAAATTCCTCTTCGCCGGCGACGAGAAGCTCTACGTTCGCGGCGTGACCTACGGGGCGTTTCAACCCGATGCAAGCGGGGACGAGTACCACGACCCGAACGTCATTGAACGCGACTTCGCGCAGATGGCGGCGAACGGGATCAACACCGTCCGCATTCCGCACACGATGCCTCCCCGTTCCCTGCTCGGCGCGGCCAGGCGGCACGGA
>Ga0209059_1000887_pt1 | contig 13771 bp, 12 predicted proteins | sample GraSoiAngelo_151_FD_186165 | JGI IMG/M metagenome (GOLD analysis project Ga0209059, IMG submission 186165) | Grasslands soil microbial communities from the Angelo Coastal Reserve, California, USA - 14_1009_12_20cm (SPAdes) (version 2) | ecosystem: Environmental > Terrestrial > Soil > Grasslands ...
GTCGGGGCGCTGTGGGTCGCCGTAGGGCGCCATGCCCAGGTATTCCTTCAGCTTGGCGACGCCCTCGTCGTAGCGGGAGCGGGGAAGCAACATCCGCGTCGGGATGGCACAGCCCTGCCCGGCGTGGAAGCAGACAGCGAGACCGGACAACAGAGACGTGTCGAAGTCGGCGTCGTCGAGCATGATGTTGGCCGACTTGCCGCCGAGCTCGAGGAAGGTGCGCTTCATCGTCGCCGCGCCTTTCTCCATGATGCGCTTGCCCACCACCGTCGAGCCCGTGAAGGAGATGAGGTCGACATCGGGCGAGATGGTGAGCTCCTCGCCGACCAGATGGTCCGACGACGTGACGACGTTGACCACGCCCGCCGGGATGTCGGTGCGCTCGGCGATGAGACGCCCGAGGAAGGTGGCGTTCCAGGGCGTGTCGGGCGCGGGCTTGAGGATCACGGTGTTCCCGGTGGCCAGCGCCTGGGCCAGCTTGTTGATCGAGACCTCGAACGGGAAGTTCCACGGGACGATGGCGCCGACCACCCCGACCGGCTCCTTCCAGATCCGGCGGTGGTCGGGCTCACCGGTCTGGCCGGGGGCGTCGGGGAGCTCGGTCTCCCAGGCGAACTCGTCGATGAGCTTGGCGGGGTAGCGGATGGCGTTCTCCATGGGCCCGTCGAGTTGGGGTCCCTGGGTGGTCATGCGCGGGCAGCCGACCTCCAGGATCAGCTGCTCGCGCAGTTCCTCGCGCTCCTTCTCGAGCGCCTCCTGGAGCTGCTCGAGGCAGCGCTTGCGCAGGGCGCGGTTGGTCGACCAGTCGGTCTCGTCGAAGGCCCGGCGGGCGGAGGCGATGGCCCGCTGCATCTCGGCCGTCCCCGCGTCGGCGACGCTCCCGAGGACTTCCTCGGTGGCCGGGTTGACGTTCTCGAATGTCGCGCCGGAGTCGGCCTCGACGAGCTCGCCGTCGATGAGCATCCGGTCTTCGGGGTGGACGGTGGCCGTCTCTGTCATCAGTCCCTCTCTCTTAGGCGACGACGCCGCGAACCTTGAGGTCGACGATGGTGTCCCAGTCGAGGCCGAGGCTCTCGAGGATGGTGTCCCCATGCTCGTTGAACTCGGGCGCCCGCCTCGGCGCCGCCGGTTCGCCGTCGTACTGCATCGGCGCCGTCACCAGTTGGAACGTGGTGCCCGCCGCGGTTGCGCAGTCCATCACGTAGCCGTTGGCGACCGACTGGGGATCGGCCGCCGCCTCGAGCGTGTCCTGCACGACGGCCCATTGGCCGGAGAAGTCAGCCAGGCGCTCCCGCCACTCGTCGAGCGTGCGCTCGACGAACGCCTCGGCCAGCAGGTCAGAGGCCACGCCCGCATTCTTGGTGATCGACTCGGTGTCGGCGAAGCGCTCGTCGTCGGCCAGCTCCGGTCGCTCGACCACGCGGCAGGCGTCGGGCCAGTACTTGGCGGCCTGCAGACAGCAGAGCCCGATCCACCGGTCGTCCTTGGTCCGGTAGTTCGTCACCAGCGGGTTGAACAGGGGCCGGTCCACCGGCGGGGGCGTCCACCCCCGCTGGACCTGCAACGACAGCGCCATCGCCGCGCCCATCGACCACAGGCCCGTGTGCAGCAGGGAGACGTCGACGGTCGTGGCCTCGCCGGTCCGCTCACGGTGGAAGAGGGCGCCCATGATCGCCCCGGCGATGTTCATGCCTCCTATGGAGTCGCCGAAGGCCGGAGCGGGGGGCGGCGGCACGTTGTCGTACTGCTTGACGCCGACGGCGATGCCGGTCCGCAGCCAGTACGACAACTGGTCGTAGGAGCCGCGGTCGGCGTCCGGGCCCCGCTCGCCCTGGCCCGTGCCCCGCACGTAGATGATGTGTGGGTTGTGGGCCCTGAGGTCGTCGATGTCGATCCTGAGCTTGGTGCGCACCGACGGCAGCTTGTTGGTGAGGAACACGTCGCAGGTCGCAGCCAGGCGGTAGAGGATGTCGAGGCCCTCGCCAGTCGTCAGGTCGAGGCCGAGGCTCTTCTTGCCGCGGTTGGAGTGTTCGAGGATCACGTGGACGTCGCCACCCATCGACACCGTGCCGCTCGAGGCCAGGCCGCGCATGGCGTCGCCCCGCTGGGCGTGCTCGATCTTGATGACGTCCGCTCCGAGGTCGGCCAGGAGGGCGGAGGCGGCCGGTACGAACGTGTGCTCCGCCACCTCGAGGATGCGGACGCCTTCCATTACTGCTGTCACAGCTCTCCCTTACTCCTGGGATGCGGGTGGACGCGGGGCGACGGTGATCGATGGCATGCCGAGGCTGTGCCCGCTGCGCAGGACGGCATCGACGGTATTGACCAGGTCCTCGACATCGATGAAGCAGCCGGCCAGCAGCCCGCGCGCTTCCCAGATGGGATGCAGCTCGTTGAGGAGGTCGAAGTCCCACCCGGAGCCCATCGGGAACTGCGTCATCGCATCGCCCTCACCGCCGACGCAGTCGCCGACGATGCAGCGGGTGAATCCGATGTGGGGGTGCTCCACCCGCCACGCTTCGATCATCTTGTCCAGGGCGGCCTTGCTCACCGCGTAGGCGCCGAGCCCGGGCCACGGCGGGGTGAGTGAAGCACTCACAGAGGAGAGGTACACGGCGATGCCGTGCGACTCGGTGAGGTGTGGGATCGTCGCGGCCGTCACCACGGCGGCGCCGGTGACGTTGGTGTCGAAGACCTTGTGCCACGTCGCTGCGTCGGTGTCGACCAGCCGCTTCAATGGACCGATCGCGGGCGTGTAGACCAGGGCGTCGATGCCGCCGAGTTCGGCCGCCGCCTTGCCGATGGCGGATGCGACCGACCGGGACGCGGTGACGTCGCACTCGATGGCCAACGCGTCAGGACCGGCCTCGGCCGCGGCGGTGGCCAGAAGGTCGCTCCTCCGGGCCAGCAGGGCGACGTGCGCACCGCGTTGGCCGAGGCCGACGCCGATGCAGCGGCCGAGTCCGCTCGACGCCCCCACGACCACAGCTCGCATGCGCACCTTCCCCGTCAACCAGTCGAAACGATACTTGACGCTGGTGTCAATTTTCCTTCGAGCAGGCGCAGGACATCGGCAGGCCCCAGCGGCTGGACGCGGGCCTGCACCCCTTCAGCGGCGAGGGCGTCGGCCACGGCGTTGATGACCGCGGGTGGGGAAGCGATGGCGCCGCCTTCGCCCATGCCTTTGTGGCCGCCCGGGTTCGTCGGCGCGGGCGTCTCTATGTGGCCATACTCGATCTCGGGGACCTCGGTCGCCGTCGGCAGGAGGTAATCCATGAACGTGGTCGTCAACGGGTTGCCGTCCTCGTCGTACGCCATGTGCTCGTAGAGCACGCCCCCGATGCCCTGCACGACGCCGCCCGCGATCTGCCCTTCGACGACGTTGGGGTTGATCATGACACCGCAATCCTCGCTGACGACATAGCGGAGGATCTCGACCTTGCCTGTCTCGCGGTCGACCTCGATCAGGCAGATGTGGCAGGCGTTGGACCACGTCACGGGCGACGCCGGCGTGTAGCGGGCCTGGCCCTCCAGACCCGGCGCCTGACCCGGCGGCAGCGCCCCCGGCTCGTAGTAGGCCTTGCGAGACACGTCGGCGACGCTGACACCCCGGGTCGGTGTGCCGGCCACGTGGATGTGGCCGTCGACGATCTCCAGGTCCTCGGGCGCCGCCTCCAGCTCGTTGGCGGCGATGGCGATCATGCGGGTGCGGACCTCACGCGCCGCCTGCCGGGCCGCGCCACCGGCGATGACGGCGCTGCGACTGCCACCGGTGCCCGGCCCCGTCGGCGCCGCGTCCGTGTCTCCTTGGAGGACGCGCACGTGGCTCACGTCGATGCCGAGCTCGTCGGCGACGACCTGGGCGATCGTGGTCTCCAGGCTCTGGCCATGCCCGGCCGCACTCGTCAACACATCGGCTCTACCGTTCGGCCCCACCTTCACCGTGGCCCCGTCGGTGGACATCCAGCCGAACGCCATCGCCGAGGGCTCGGCCAGCAGCCCGACCCCGATCCCCACCAGCCGGCCGTCGGCACGCCAGCGCTTTTGCTGCTCGCGCAGGTCGTCGTAGCCGATGAGTTGGGCCGCCTGCTCCAGGGTCGCGGCCGCGGTCATCTGGTCGTAGAACACGCCGGTCGGCAAGGCGTACGGCAGCTCGTGCTCGCCGATCACGTTGCGCCTGCGCAGCTCGAGCGGATCCATACCGAGCTGCGCCGCCACCCGGTCGAGCATCAGTTCCCGGCCGACGGTCTCGATCATCCACGGGCCTCGGTAGGAGCCCCGCCCGCAGGTGTTGGTGTGCACGGTCTTCGCCGACGCCGCGCACGCGGGCACGCGGTACGGACCGGGGAAGATCAGGGTCGTGAACGGTGTGGCGCTGCTGAAGGCCGCCGGGTAGGCGCCGCAGCTCTCGAGAAAGTCGGCTTTGGCGCCCAGGATGGTCCCGTCCTCGCTCACGGCCATGGTGAGCGTGACCTGGTCCTCACGGGCGTGGTGGTCGCCGAGGAGGTTCTCGCGCCGGTCCTGTATCCACTTGACGGGCCGGCCCAGCCGGCGCGTGGCCAGCACGACGGCGATCTCCTCTCGGGAGGGGTGCATCTTCAGCCCGAAGGAGCCGCCGACGTCGGGCATGACCACGCGGATGTGGCTGTCGTCGATGCCGAGGAGGCGGGCGAGGTAGCTGCGGGCCCCGTGCGGTCCCTGCGTCGAGGTCCACACGGTCAGCTCCTCGGTCGACGGATCCCAGCTGGAGAGAATCCCGCGCGTCTCGAGGGGAACGGTCGTGTAGCGGTGCTGATGAAACGTCTCGGTGACGACGACCGGCGCCGACGCCGCCGCCTCGTCGAACGCCGACGTGTCGCCGCTGGGCAGCTCGTACAGCAGGTTCGACCCGGACTCGGGATGAACGAGCGGGGCGCCGTCGGCCAGCGCCCGCTCAGGGTCGACGACCGGCTCCTGGGGCTCGACCACGATGTCGAAGGCGTCGACGGCGTCCTCGGCCAGATAGCGGGACTCGGCGATCACGACGGCGATCGGATCGCCGACGAAGCGCACATCGCCCTCCGCCAGTACCCGGAACGGCCGGGCGAAACCCGCTCGATCTTCACCGTCGACCACGAAGTCCTGCACGAGGTGGTTGACATCTGACGCGAGCAGCACAGCGACGACGCCGGGCATGGCCGTGGCCGCGGCTACGTCAACCGACGTGATCGTTCCGCGCGCCACGTCGCTGCGGGCGAAGGCGGCGTGCAGCGTTCCCGGCCGGGTCACGTCGTCGACGTACTGGCCACGCCCGGTGAGGAAGCGGGCGTCTTCACGGCGGGCGACGCGCTGTCCGACGAACCGGGCCCCGGCGGTCATGGGACGCTGACTGGCAGTGACTCCCACCCTCGGACCGTCGACGAGGATGTGAGCTTGGCGGCAGCCTCGTCGACCGTCCACTCGGGAAACCGCTTCAGCACCTCCTCGAGCACGACCCTGCCTTCGAGCCGAGCAAGCGAGGCGCCCAGGCAGAAGTGGATGCCGTGACTGAAGGTGAAGTGCCCTCCGGGCTTGCGCCGGACGTCGAACCGATCGGGGTCGGGGAAGCGGCGCTCGTCGCGGTTGGCAGCGGCCGCGATACAGAGCAAGGCGCTGCCCGCGGGCACGGTCTGCCCGTGAAACTCGGTATCGCGTACGACGAAGCGGGCGATGCACGGACCCGGCGGCTCGTACCTCAGCAGCTCTTCGATGGCGTTGGGGGCCAAGGTGGGATCGTCGACCAACACCCGGCGCTGGTTCGGATTGTCGGCCAGTACCTTGCCCATCCAGCCGATCAGTCTCGTCGTGGTCTCGTTGCCGGCCGCGGCGATGATGTTGACGTAGGTGAGGATCTCCTCGCGAGCGAGTCGGCGCGTGGTGCCGGTCTCGTCCTCGAACTCGACTTTGAGCAGGGTGGTCATGATGTCGTCGGACGGGTGTTCGGCCCGCCAGTCGATGTAAGTGGCGAACAGGTCCCCCGACAGGCCGGACATGTCGGTGATCGGTTTTCCGGGCTCGGTAGCGATCCCCGAGATGGCGTGATCGCGCACCAGCTCCTGCTCGTTCTCCGGAATACCGAGGAGCATGCCCATCACGCGCATCGGGACCTGGGCTCCCAGGTCGGTCACGAAATCGAAGCCGCCGTTCCCTGCGAGCGCGTCGAGGGAGCGCACGCAGTACTCCCGCACCTGCGGCTCGAGCGCAGCCATCTTCTTCGGCGTGAACACGCGTGCGATGAGCCCTCGGTGGACGGTGTGAAGCGGCGGGTCCTCGAAGATGAAGATCCCGGACGGGAACTCCACGCCGGCCTTGATGAACTCGAGGACGTCGGAGCGGGCGTTGCTGAAGTGCTCCCGGTCCGAGAGGCCATACTCGACATCGTCGGCCCGGCTGAGGGCGTAGAAGTCGTGAGTCTCGTTGTAGTACAGCGGTGCCTCGTCCCGCAGCCGCCGGAACACCGGGTACGGATCGGCGCTGATCTCGACGTCGTAAGGGTCGTAGTAGACGTCCGTCGCCTGGCTCACACTGACTCCCCGGGTTGGCGAACCTAATAGTTGTTCCACACCCTAGTCCCGGCCGGCAGCCAGGCGCACGGCGTTCACGATGCCCTGGTAACCGGTACAGCGGCAGAGGTTGCCCGAGAGGCCTTCCCGTATCTCCTGGTCAGTCGGGCTCGCGTGGTCGCGCAGGAAGGCTGTCACCGAAACGATGAACCCGGGCGTGCAGAACCCGCACTGCAGCCCGTGGGCCTCCCGGAACGCCTCTTGGACGGTGGTCAGACCTCCATCGACGGGCGTCAGGCCCTCGATGGAGGTGACCTCCGCTCCCTCAGCCTGGACGGCGAAGAGCAAGCAGGCCCGCACTGCTTCGCCGTCGAGGAGGACGGTGCAGGCGCCGCACACCCCGTGCTCGCAGCCGAGATGGGTGCCAGTGAGGGCGCAGTCCTCACGCAGGAAGTCGGCCAGCGTCTTCCTCGGCTCGACCAGCGCCCTCCGCCGCTGGCCGTTCACCGACATGGTGACGGCGACGGGCTCAGCCACTCCGCGCCTCCTCGAGGGCCGTGCGTAGGGCGCGGGCGACGACGACGGCCCCGACCTTGCGCCGGTAGGCGGCGGACGCATGAATGTCGTCGGGTGGTTCGGTCGCGGCCGCGGCCGTGCGCCCGACCTCCTCCACGTCGACGTCTCCGGCAGAGCTGCCCGTGAGCCCGGCCTCGGCCTCGGGGGCCCGCAAGGGCGTGGTGCCCATGGCGAACATCCCGATGGCGGCGCGCGTGACCTTGTCGGCGCCGTCGAGCTCGACCGCGCAGACGGCGCCGGTGAGAGCGAAATCGCCGAAGCGCCGGGCCACTTCTTCCACAGCGAAGCCGCACCGCCCGCTCCAGACGGGGAAGCGCACACCGGTGAGCACGTCTTCGATGTCGAGCGCTGTCATGAACGTCGACACGAAGAACTCGGATGCCGGGACGGTACGAGGGCCGTGGGTGTTCGTCACCTCGAACTCGGCGTCGAGGGCCAGCGCCACGGCCGGGTACTCGGCTGCTGGATCGGCGTGGGCCAGCGACCCGCCGAGCGTGCCCCGGTTGCGGATCTGGAAATGACCGATGAATGGCGTCGCTCGGGCCAGAAGAGGCACGGCACCGGCCACCGTCGTGTCACGCTCGATCTCGGCCTGGCGAGTCATGGCTCCGATGCGGAGGGTGCCGTCCCGTCGTTCGATACCACTGAGCTCGTCCACCCGGTTGAGATCGACGACGTGGTCGAACCGGGCCAGTCGCAGCGCCATGATCGGCACCAGGCTCTGGCCCCCGGCCAGCACCTTGGCCTCGTCGCCGAAGTCGCGGAGGAGGCCGGCGACGTCGGCCACCTTCTCGGGAGCGTGGTACTCGAAGGGGGCCGGCTTCACTTCTTCCTCTTTTTCCGCCGCCGGCGTAGCAGCCAGTAGGCGAGGAAGACAACGGCGACCAGCGGCGCAGCCCGTTTGGCGACTGGGGCCCCTGCGGTCGCCACGAGGTCGACCGGCTCCACCGCGGTGCGCCGCGGCGCCGCGGCTGGTCCCTCGATCGTCGGCGCCGCGGCCGCGGCCAGGTCCTGCTCGAGGCAGTCCACGAACTGGCCCATCAGTCTCGTGCTCACGTCGGCGAGGACGCCCCGGCCGAATTGGGCGACCTTGCCGGAGATGGTGAGGTCCGTGACAGCGCGCACCGTCGAGCCGTCGCCATCGGGTGTGACGGTGGCCGTGATGGTCGCCGCCGCATTGCCCTGGCCTCGCGTCTCCCGGCCCTCCGCTCTGAGCACCGCCCTGTACAGAGCGTTGTCGCGCTCGAGGAAGCGGACGGTGCCCCGGTACTGCGCGGTCATGGGTCCGACCTTGACCTTCACCGTGCCGCGGTACTCGTCGCCGTCGACCCCTTCGAGGGCGGCCCCTGGCATGCACGGGGCGATGCGCTCGATGTTCGTGAGCACCGCCCACGCCTCGTGAACCGGAAGCGGCACCCGAAACTCGTGGCTCAGGTCCATTGCGGGAAATAACATACTCACTGAATGAGAACGACCTTGCCCGAATGAAACTGACCATGCCAGGATCGGTCGACGAGGCGCGCCAAGCGCTGGCCGAGCACGGGTACCTGGCCGACGAGGGTCTGGCCACCGCCGTCTTCTTGGCCCTGCGCCTGCGCCGTCCCCTCTTGCTCGAGGGGGAGGCGGGGGTCGGCAAGACCGAGGTGGCCAAAGTGTTGTCGCGGTGGACGGGCGGCGAGCTCCTTCGCCTGCAGTGCTACGAGGGCATCGACGCCGGCCAAGCCGTGTACGAGTGGGACTACTCCCGCCAGCTGCTCCACATCCGAGCCGCCGAGACGCGTGGCGGTGATGTCGAGGACGAGCTCTTCTCGGAGCGCTTCCTCGTTCGCCGCCCGCTTTTGCGAGCGATCGCCCACGGGGAGGGCCCACCGCCCGTCCTGCTCATCGACGAGGTCGACCGGGCCGACGACGAGTTCGAGGCCTTCCTGCTCGAGATCCTCTCCGACTACTCGGTGACCGTCCCGGAGCTGGGCACGTTCCAGGCCGACGTCCCGCCCGTCGTCGTCATCACCTCCAACCGCACGCGTGACGTCCACGACGCGTTGAAGCGGCGCTGCCTCTATCACTGGGTCGACCACCCGGACTTGGCGCGAGAGGTCGCCATCGTGCGCCTGCGGGCACCTGACGTCAGCGAGCAGCTGGCCCGGCAGGCGGCAGCCGCGGTGGCCCGCCTGCGTGAGCTCGAGCTGTTCAAGCCGCCGGGCGTGTCCGAGACCATCGACTGGGCCCAGGCCCTGGCCACGCTCGGGCGATCCGCTCTCGATGAAGCGACCGCCGACGCCACCCTCGGAACGGTGGTGAAGTACCACGAGGACCAGGAACGGGTACGCGCCGCAGGACTGGCAGGGTTGGTGAGGCGTGACAGCTGACGCGGTGGGGTTCGCCCGTGCACTTCGCGCCGCGGGCCTCGACGTGCCCGTTGGCTCGGTGACGGCATACGTCGAGGCGCTGGGCGCACTGGGTGTCGAGCACAGCGAATCCGTGTACTGGGCGGGGCGGACGACGCTCGTGCGCCGGCGCGAGGACATCCCCGTCTACAACCAGGTCTTCGCGTCCTTCTGGTTCGGGCAACCCGAGGGCGAGTCGCTTCCCGAAGACCAGCGGGCCGGTCACCCGGGAGGCGTGAGTGGTGACGAGCCAACCGATGACGGCGAGGCGGGTACGTCTGTGGTCGTGGCGCGCTACAGCCCGCGCGAGACGCTGCGGCACAAGGACTTCGCCGCCTACTCACACGACGAGTTCGCCGAGGCTCGGAAGCTGATGGCCGACGTGCGCCTCGCTGGGACCCTGCGCCGCTCCCGGCGGCTGCGACCGTCGGCGCGGAACGGCGGACGTCCTGACGTGCGCCGGACCTTGCGGTCCGCCCTGCGCACGGGCGCGGAGCCGCTGCGCCGCCGCTCCCTCGAGCGCGCCCGCCTTACGCGACGAGTCGTGCTCCTCTGTGACGTGAGCGGGTCCATGGAGCCCTACTCGCGCGCCTTGTTGCGCTTCCTCCATGCCGCAGTCGTCGGTCGAGGGCGGGTCGAGGCGTTCGTGTTCGCCACCCGGATGACCCGGATCACCCGCCACCTTTCCTGGCGTGATCCGGACGCCGCCCTGGCCCGGGCGGGCGCCGCGGTGGCCGACTGGGAGGGCGGAACGAGGCTGGGCCCCGTCCTCGCCGAGTTCAACGCCCGTTGGAGTGACGTGGCCCGAGGTGCCGTCGTCGTCGTGCTCTCAGATGGCTGGGACCGCGGTGACCCCGCCGCCCTCGAGGACCAGTTGGACCGCCTCCGCCGCCGCTCCCATCGCATCGTCTGGGTCAATCCCCTCAAGGCCAGCCCCGGGTATGCGCCGCTGGCCCGCGGCATGGCGGCTGCTCTCCCCTACATCGACGATTTCGTCGAGGGCCATTCGCTCGCCGCCATGGAGCGGTTGGTCGAGGTGATCGGGAAGGCATGAGAGAGGTCCTCGACGACATCGAGCGCTGGCACTCGGCCGGCAAACGGGTGGCGCTGGCCCGCGTCGTCGGCATCGAGGGCTCGGGCCCTCGCCTGCCCGGTGCGGCGATGGCCGTGAGCGAGGACGGCGAGGTGGCCGGTTCCGTCTCCGGTGGCTGCGTGGAGGGCGCCGTGCTCACCGAGGCGCTCGAGGTCATCGGCGTTGGGTCTCCCAAGCTCCTGACCTACGGCATCGCCGACGAGGACGCCTTCGCTGTCGGGCTCACGTGCGGCGGCACGATTCACGTGTTCGTGCAGCCACTCGACTGGTCGCTGCAGGAGGTCCTGGGCGACGCCATCGGGCGCGAGGAACCGGTGGCCATGGCCACGATGATCGAGGGCCCGAAGCCGGGAGCCAGCGTGCTCGTGCGACCGGGTGTCGAGGCCGTCGGCACCCTCGGCGAGACGGATCTCGACCGCGTCGTGGTCCGCGACACGCTGGCCGAGCTGACCGCCGGCATCACGACCACGCGGCACTACGGCTTCCACGGCGAAGCCCGCCGTCAGGACGTGGCCGTGTTCATCGAGTCGTCTGCGCCGCCGCCGCAGATGATCGTGTTCGGCGCCGTCGACTTCACGGCTGCCCTCGTCAGGGTGGCCAAGGTCCTGGGGTACCGCGTGACGGTGTGCGACGCCCGCGCCGTCTTCGCCACCCACCAGCGCTTCCCGCAGGCCGACGACGTCGTCGTCGACTGGCCCGATCGCTACCTGGCGAAGATCGGCGGCGAGCTCGGCCCCCGGGACGCAGTGTGCGTGCTCACCCACGACCACAAGTTCGACGTGCCGGCCATCCTCGCCGCCCTCGAGACCGACGTCGGCTATCTGGGGGCCATGGGCTCGCGGCGCACCAACGCCGAGCGCCTGGACCGACTGCGGGCGTCGGGCGTCGACGAGACGCTCGTGGCGCGGGTCATGGCGCCCGTCGGTCTCGACATCGGCGCCCGTACGCCCGAGGAGACGGCCATCTCCATCTGCGCCGAGATCATCGCGTCACGCACCGGGCGCCCGGCTCCCTCGCTGCGGGCGAGCGAGGGACCCATCCACCCTCGATGAGCGGATGCCGATGAGGACGGCCGCCGTTGTGCTCGCCGCGGGTGGCGGGAGCCGCTTCGCCGACGGGCCCAAGCTGCTGGCGCCGTTCCGGGGGCGCGCCCTCGTCACCTGGGCGGCTGAGGCCGCAGAGGCAGCCGCGCTCGACGAAACCGTCGTCGTCGTCGGCGACATTCCGTTGACCGACGTGCTTCCCGGTCCGGTGACGGTGGTGCCCAATCCGGACTGGGCGGCGGGCATTGCCACGTCGCTCTGGGCCGGCTTGCAGGCCGTGGTCGACTACGACGCGGTCGTCGTCGGCCTGGCCGACCAGCCGCTCATCCCCGCATCAGCATGGAGAGCGGTGGCGGGCAGCAAGTCCCCTGTCGCCGTCGCCACCTACGGCGGCCGCCGTCGCAACCCAGTCCGCTTGGCCCGCTCGGTATGGCCCCTGCTCCCGACCACCGGCGACGAGGGCGCCCGCGCCCTCATGCGCGACCACCCCGACCTCGTATCCGAGGTGCCCTGTGACGGCGACCCGGCCGACGTGGACACTGTCGGCGACTTACGCGCCCTCTCCTAACCGAGGGCGTGGCGGGCCGGCGTCGCCGCGCCGTCCCCATTAGCTCCGGCCGAGCAGCATCGGGAAGGCGTCGAGAGCGCGGATGCCGGGCGAGTAGCCGAGGACGGCCCCCGGCTTCAGCGAGTACTCCGGGATTCGCCGGTGCCATTCACGCAGGGCGACCTTGAGCTCGAGGCGAGCCAGGTGGGATCCGAGGCATCGATGGATGCCGCCACCGAAGGCCAGGTGACGCGTGACCTGACGATCGAACTGGACCTCGCCGGCGTCAACCAGCTCGGCGTCGTCGATGTTGGCGGCACCGATGAGAACGAGCACGTGGTCGCCCGCCTTCACCGGGCAGCCGGCGACCTCGGCGTCACGGGTGGCGACCCGCTCGGCCGCGAACACCGGGCTCTCCCACCGCAGGAGCTCCTCGACGGCGTTGGGGATGACATCGGGATCGGCGACCAGCGCCTTGCGGTGGTCGGGATGCTGGGCGAGGTAGCCGAAGAAGCAGTCGAGAGCGGCGGTGACCGTATCCAGGCCGGCGATGAGGAACTGGAACCCGATGTCGACGATCTCGTCGCCCGTCAGCCGGTCGCCATCGACCTCGGCATCGAGGAAGTGGCTGAGAATGTCGTCGCCGCGTGCTGAACCGCGCTCGTCGATGAGGCGCTCGAAGTACTCGTAGATCGAATCGGCGGTGGCCTGCTGGTAGGCGTCGGTGGCCTCCGAGCCGCGAGGCTCGCCGGTCACGAGGAAGGGCCTGATGATGCCGTCCTTCATCTCGAGGAACCGCGGCAGCTCCTCGACCGGCAGCCCGAACATTGTCAGGAACACCCGGCAGGGGAACGGGATCGAGAACTGGGCGCTGAAGTCGACCTCGTCCTCGTCGGCGAAGGCGTCGATCAGCTCGTTGGCCAGCGCCGTCATCGACCCCTCGAGGAGCTTCATGCGCTGCGGGGAGAAGAGCGGGTCGAGCAGCTTGCGGTACGTGCGATGGGCGGGCGGGTCGATCGACATGGGGATGATCGGCCGGCGGGCCTTGAGGTCGGTCGCCGCCTTGCCCGAGGAGAACACGTCGGGGTTGCGCAGCACCTCCTCGACGGAGGCTCGCGACATGGCAACAACCACGGTGTCGGTCACCGGGAGCACGGGTCCGCCGTCGAGCAGCGACCGACACTTCGGCTGCGGCGCGGCCACCTTCTCGGTCATCATCGACGCGAAGATGCCCACCTGTTCTTCGTGCGTGTCCACCGCTGTACCCTAATCTTTGTTCCGCAGCGGTACAAGGTAGGGTGCGGCCATGGGTGTGAGCGTCGACCTCACCGGCCGGCGGGTGCTCGTTACCGGGGCGTCGAGCGGTATCGGAGCCGAGACGTGCCGGTCGCTCGTCGGGGGCGGCGCCTCGGTTGCCATGCTCGCCCGGCGCAAGGACCGCCTCCAGCCCCATCACCCAGTGGCCGGTCACGCCGTACTTCAGCGCGTGCGGACCGCCCGCGTTCGTGGCCACGTTGCCGCCGATCTGCGACTGCTCCGACGCGCCCGGATCGGGCGCGAACATCAGCCCGTTCTCGCGCGCCAGCCGTTGCACGTGGCGCGTG
>Ga0209059_1000890_pt1 | contig 13754 bp, 14 predicted proteins | sample GraSoiAngelo_151_FD_186165 | JGI IMG/M metagenome (GOLD analysis project Ga0209059, IMG submission 186165) | Grasslands soil microbial communities from the Angelo Coastal Reserve, California, USA - 14_1009_12_20cm (SPAdes) (version 2) | ecosystem: Environmental > Terrestrial > Soil > Grasslands ...
TGCCGCCCACATGCTGGACGTCGAAATGGCGCAGCCCGATGGTGCGGCGCGAAGCCTCCCGAACGACGGCGAACGCCTCGACCAGCAGGTCATCCAACGCCTCCCCCTGCTCGAGGCGCTGGCGGAACTCCGCCGTCTTGGCCTTCAGCTCCTCGTCGCTGAGCTTTTCGAGCAGCGGCTCGAGCTGGTTGGTGTCGGCCACCCGCTCGAGATGCCGTTTGACTTCCCGGGCGTTGGGATCGCCTAAGACTTTGGTAAGAACGCTCATGGCCTACGCTGTGGGATCAGCAACCAGTAAGCATACCCGGCCATTTACGACCGAAACGGCGGGGCCGGCTCAGCTGAGATCGGCCTCGACCAGCCCGAGACTCCCGTCATGCCGCCGGTAGAGCAGGTTCAGCTCCTGGCTGTCCTCGTTGAGGAAGAGGAAGAAGGCGTGGCCGAGGCGCTCCATCTCGTCGCGCGCCAGCTCCTCCGACATCGGCTTCATCTTGAAGCGCTTGATCTTCGCAACCCCATTCGGCCGCCGCGGATTCGTCGGCGGCGTCGGACCAAGGGCCACCTCGGCCGCCGGTTTGCCGCGGCGATGATCCTTGAGCTTCTCTTTGTGCTGCCGGATCTGCCGGTCCATCTTGTCGATCACGAGGTCCACCGCCTCGTTCATGTGGCCGGCGGACTGCACCGCCTTGAGGATGTTGCCGGTGCGGCCGGTGACGTGCACGGTGAGCTCCGCCACTTTCATGTTTTCCAGACTCTTGTTCTTCTCCGTGCCGAGCTCCATGCGCGCTTCCAGGATGTGGTCGAAGTGGCGTGCCAGCTTCTCGAGCTTGGCCTGCGCATAGGCCTTGATCTGGGGATCGGCCGCGGATTTCTTGGCCTGGATCAAGATCTCCATGAGCGCCTCCTGTGAGATCTTTGTGGACAGGAGTATAGATCAGTGGCCTTTACGCCGGGACGAATCCAGTTGCGGCGGGAGCCGCGTCGGGGCTAGCCCCGCTCAGCGGACCGGCGATCCGGGAAGACGCGCGCCAGCTCCGGCGGGATCGGCACGCCCGCACCGAACAGCTTGTCCATGATGTGGGGCCGGATGCCGGTGGGCCGGAAGGCGCCCGTCATCTGGCCGTCTTTTCCGACGCCGTGCGACTCGTAGATGAAGATCTCCTGCATGGTGATCGTGTCGCCTTCCATGCCGGTGATCTCCGTGATGCTGGTGACCTTGCGCTGCCCGTCGCGCATGCGGGACAGCTGAACGATCAAGTCGATGGCCGAGGCCACCTGCTGCCGGATCGCCTTCGTGGGCAGATCGATGCCCGCCATCAAGACCATCGTCTCGAGCCGCGACAGGGCATCGCGGGTGGTGTTGGCGTGCAGGGTGGTGATCGAGCCGTCGTGGCCGGTGTTCATCGCCTGGAGCATGTCCAGCGCCTCTCCGGCACGACACTCGCCGACGACGATCCGGTCGGGGCGCATGCGCAGGGCGTTGATCACCAGGTCGCGGATGGCGACCCGGTTCTCGCCATTGAGGTCGGGCGGCCGGGATTCCATGCGGCAGACGTGCTCCTGGTGAAGCTGCAGCTCGGCCGCATCCTCGATGGTGACGATCCGCTCGTCCGGCGGGATGAACGATGACAGCACGTTGAGCAGCGTCGTCTTACCGGTACCCGTCCCACCGGAAACCAGGATGTTGCCGCGCGCCATGACGACCGCCTTCAGAAAGCCCATGGACTCGTGGGTGACGGTGCCGAAGTTGACCAGGTCTTCCGACTGGTAGGGGTCCCGGGAGAACTTTCGAATCGTGAGCATCGGCCCGTCCAGGGCAATCGGCGAGATCACCGCGTTGACCCGGGAGCCGTCGAGCAGGCGGGCGTCCACCATCGGCGTGCGGAAGTCGATCCGCCGACCGACGGCGGAGACGATGAAGTCGATCACTCGCAGCAGGTGGTTCTCATCGTCGAACTTGCGATCGGTGAGCAGGATCTTGCCGTTGCGCTCGACGTAGATGTTTTCATGGCCGTTGACCATGACTTCGGTCAAGCTGTCGTCCAGGACCAGGTCACGAATCGGTCCCAGCGCCTCGTAGTACCGGGCGAGCTCGTCCTGCGAAACCTCGGACGCGTTGACCATGTAAGCCACAATCCCCCAAATCAGAGATTCAGGGACAGGCGGACTGTCCCGGCGATGTAACGGCGAGTGCCGGCAAAGTTTGCGCCCTGGCCAGGACCACGAACGCCCCGATCGAGCCGCCCGCCCGGGCCACGGCATCGGCCCCGGCCTCCAGAGTGGCGCCGGTGGTGCACACGTCGTCGACCAGCCCCAGGCGGTCGGGCGGGGGCGTTGGCGGCGTCCAGGCAAAGGCGTCCACCATGTTGGCCTGTCGCTCCGGCTGGCTCAGGCCCACCTGGGCCGGCGTCGGCCGCACCCGGGAAAGCCCACCGATCACCGGAAGGCCCAGCGGGCCGGCGAGGGCGGCGGCCAGCCGCTCCGCCTGGTTGAAGCCGCGCTCCCGCCGCCGTAGCGGATGCAGCGGGATGTAGGTGAGGGCCGCGAGGTCGAGGTTGGCCGCCGCGACGGCGCGCCGCAGCGGCTCGGCCAGCACGCTGGCGAGCGCCGGTCGTGGCCGGTATTTGTAGGAATGGATGGCCGCTTGCAAGGGGCCGTCGAAGCGGCCGGCCGCCACCAGCGGGGTGCCGTTGAGCGTCGTCACCGGCACCGGCTGGACGCTGGCGGCGCAGCGCTCGCACCAGGCCACGCCGTCACGACCGCACCCACCGCAGCGCGGCGGAAAGATCAGGTCGAGGAAGCTCACCTAGGCCGCGACCCGCAACTGGTCGCCGGGCTTGATGGCGTGGCGCCGGATGGCGCCGACCGGAAGCTCCGCCACTTTGTCCGCGCGCCAAACGAACGGCACCAGGCCGATCCAGGGCAGCACCCGCTCGTAGGTCTTGACCACGATGCCTTTCTTGTCGACGAAGACCGCATCGATGGGGAAGCGCATGAACATCATGTGGATCCCATTGCAGCCGTGGATCAGCAGCCCGCCGTTCTCGGGGAGCCGCGCGCGACCCATCAACCCGATGCCACGCGCGACGAAGTTGGTTGCGACTTCCAGGGGCTGCGCCACGATCGTCCCGTCCTGTTTAGTTAGCCGCAAAACTCTTTTCCCGTGTAAATTGTAACGCGCTTAGCGCGCTTCTGCGCGCCTTTAGCGTCGGGCGAGCGGCGACCGCGCGGAAAAGTGCCAAGCGAGCCGTGCCCTCCTGTGGGCCGGCGAGCTGCACGCTGCAGCGCCCCGGGTCGACGCAATCGCCCGCTAGTGATGTTGGAACGTATGGATGATGATGATGACGGCCGGGCCCATCAGGACGATGAAGAGCGTCGGGAAGATGCACCCGATCATCGGGAAGAGCATCTTCAGGGGAGCCTGGGCAGCCTGTTCCTCGGCGCGCTGCCGGCGGCGGCGCCGCATCTCTTCGGACTGGATGCGCAGCACCTTCGCAATCCCGACGCCGAGTTGCTCCGACTGAATCAACGCCTGGATGAAGGTGTGCAGCTCTTCGACACCGGAGCGGCGACCCATGTCATCGAGCGCCTCCAGCCGCGGCCGGCCGAGCCGGATCTCGTTGAGGACCTGAGCGAACTCGTCGGAGAGCGCGTTTCTGAATTTTTCCACCAACCGGCCGATGGCCGCGTCGAATCCCAGACCGGCCTCGACCGAGATGGTCAGCAAGTCCAGCGCGTTCGGCAGGGCGAGCCGTAGCTCCTTCTGGCGGCCCTTGATCTTGTTGTTGACCAGCACATCGGGGAGGAAGCGGCCGCCCACGAAGCCGACGCCGGCGGCGCCGACCTTGAGCAGGAAGGTGGTCGGGAACAGGAAGCCGCCGAACCAGAAGGCGATCAGGGCCACGATCAGACCGGCGATTACCTTGAACACCTCGAAGCCGTTGACCGTCAGCCCCCACGGCCGGCCGGCGAGGTTCAGCTTGTTCTGCACGACCACTTGCCGGTTCTTCGCCATGCGGGCGGTGAGCAGGCTCCCCAACCGCTCCAGGGCGGGCTTGATGAACCGCTCGCTGAACGGCAGGGAGAGCTCGATCTCGTCGAGCGTCAGGTTGTGGTCGCGGTACTGCGCCAGCCGCTCGGCGATCAGGTCCTGGCGCGGCTTGGCCGTGACGGCTTGAACGGCGATGAAGATTCCGCTGAAGGCGAGAAAGGCGAAGACGATGGTGAAAATACTCATTCGCTATACCTGGATGTTCGTGATTTTCGAGATGATGCCGTAGCCGATCGCGATCGAGACCAGGCCCATCCCGATCAGGATGTAGCCAAGCCATTCGTGGAAGAGCGGCGTGATGTAGCTCGGCGAAATGAAGGTCAGCAGGATGGCCAGCGCAAACGGCAGGCCGGTGATGATGTAGCCGGAGGCCCGCGCCTGCGCGGTCAGCGTCCGGATTTCGCCCTGGATTCGGATCCGCTCCCGGATGGTGAACGCGATGGTGTCGAGGATTTCGGCCAGGTTGCCACCGACCACCCGGTGGATCTGCACGGCCGTGACCATGAGGTCAAAGTCTTCGCTCTCGATCCGGCTGACCATGTGCTGCAGGGAGTCGTCGACCGAGACGCCCAGGTTCATTTCCCGCACCGCCCGGCTGAACTCGTCGGCCATGGGCGGCGATGAGCTCTTGGCGATGGTCGCCATCGCCTGGGCAAACGAATAACCGGCCTTCAGTGCGTTCGAGAGCAGGACGATGGTGTCGCCCAGCTGGTTGTTGAAGGCCTTGAGCCGGCGCCGTTGCCGGAACTTGAGGAAGAACCCGGGGGCGAAGTAGCCGACCGGAATGCCGATCAAGGCCAGTACCGGGTTGTGGAAGCGCACGAAGAGGATGGCCATCAGCAGGACGATCAGGCCGACGATCAGCATCACGTATTCCGAGACGCGGAGCTTGAGGTCGGCTTTGGCCAGTTCCTCCGTCAGCTTCGAGCTCCGCCCGCCCTTGTTGCGGGTCAGACTCTTGTTGAAACCATCCAGGAAGCCTTCGACGAAGCCGCCCTTCTTGGCTGCCTGGCCGGCGGCAGGGTTGTAGCCGTCCATGTGCAGCTCGACCTCTTGCGAGGCGCGGTTGGACATCAGCGCCATCACCACGATCAGCGCGCCGATTGCGGCCATCGCCGCGAAGACCAGCTGGATCGACACTTATTTGCCTCCTTTTCCGGAAGGATCCGGCACGGGCGTGAACAGTTCCTTGGGCACACCCTCGCCCGACGACTGCAGGTGGTCGAAATACTTGGGGATGATGCCGGTGGCCGTGAAATAGCCCTGCACCTTTCCGTCTTCGCTGACGCCCGTCTGCTTGTACACGAAAATGTCCTGCACCTTTACCTGGTCGCCGTGCAGTCCGAGCACCTCGCTGACGGCGATGATCTTTCGCGATCCGTCCCGCAAGCGGCTCTGCTGCACGATGACGTTTATGGCGGACGAGATCTGCTCCCGGATCGCCCGGGACGGCAGTTCTGCTCCCGCCATCAACACCAACGTTTCCAGGCGGTTCAAACTGTCACGCGGCGAGTTCGCGTGGATAGTCGTCAATGAACCGTCATGGCCTGTATTCATCGCCTGCAGCATGTCCAGGGCCTCGCCGCCGCGGCACTCGCCGACCACGATTCGATCTGGCCGCATGCGCAGCGCGTTGACCACCAGGTCCCGGATCGCGATCCGGCCGCGGCCTTCGACGGTGGCCGGCCGTGACTCAAGCGTTACAACGTGCTCCTGGTTCAGCTGCAGCTCCGCGGCGTCCTCCACCGTCACGACCCGCTCCTCCTCGGGGATGAAGCTGGACAGGACGTTGAGCGTCGTGGTCTTGCCGGAGCCGGTCCCGCCCGAAACCAGCATGTTGAGGCGCGACCGGACGCAGGACCGGACGAACTGCGCCATCGGGTCGGTGATGGTGCCGAACTTGATCAGATCGGTGATCTTGTAAGGGTCTTTGGAGAACTTTCGGATGGTCAGGATGGGCCCGTTGAGGGCGAGCGGGGGGATGATGACGTTGACCCGGGAGCCGTCCTTGAGCCGGGCGTCGACCATGGGCGACCCCTCGTCGATGCGGCGGCCGATGGTCGAGACGATCCGGTCGATCACCCGGCGAAGCTGGTCCTCACTTTCGAACTGCACGGTGGAGAGCGTGAGCTTGCCCTTGTGCTCGACGAAGATCTGATCGGGCCCGTTGACCATGATCTCGGTAATCGTCGGGTCGCTGATCAGCGACTCGATTGGGCCCAGCCCGAGGAAGTCGTTCAGCACCGAATCGAGGAGTCGCTGCTTTTCCGGCTTGGTCAGGTTGAGGCCCATCTCGGCCATCACCCCGTTCAGGGCCTCCGTGATGCGCGCCACCCGCTGCTCCCTGTCCTCGTCCTCGGAATCGTCGAGGTTTTCGATCAGCCGAGCCTGCAGGCGGTTCTTGACCCGTTCGGCCTGTTGCTCGAAGGGGGTTCGGGCCCGGGTGGCGGCGGCCAGGTTCTGGCGGGTTGGGGGTTGTCCCGCTTGCGGCACGTACGCGCCGTCGGGCGGCGCGTTCGGGTCGGGCCCCTGCTGCTTTTGGACGCGATCGAGGAGCGACACCGCTAGCCCTGGCCTCCCTTCGTCACCGCAGGCCGCCCTTCTGCCACGGAGCGTGGCACGGGGAAGTAGACGCCAGCCCGGCGAGTCATCTCAACGTTCCTAACGGCGGGCGAACAGACCCTTGCGGGGTTTCTTCTCGGCGGTCTCGGCCTCGGCCGCCGGCGCCGTGGGGAGCAGCTTGGCAACCAGCTCGCGAATCCGCTGGCTGATCTCGGACTCCGGATGGGTGGTGACGAACGGGTTGCCCCGGTTGATCGAGTTGATCACCAGCTTGGGGTCGTTGGGAATCTGGCCCGCGATCGGAAAGCGCAGATTGGCCTCGACGCTCTCCTTGTTGAACTCCGAATGCGCGTCCGACTTGTTGAGCAGCAGCACCACCCGGTCCGGCGAGATCGACAGCGAGTCGAAGATCTTGAGCGCGAGCTTGGTGTTCTTGATCGCCGGGATGCTGAGCGAGGTGACCACCACCACCCGGTCGGCGTGGTCGAGCACCTCCAGGTTGATCTCGCCCAGGTGCGCGCTGCTGTCCACGATGATGTAATCGAACATCTTGCGGAGCTCGCCGAAGATGCGGCGCACGTGGTCGACCGTCACCAGGTCGGCCAGCTCCGGACTGATCGGGGTGAGCAGCACCTTGATGCCGTAGGGCCCGTCCACCATGATCTCGCGGATGAAGTCTGGGTCCATGTGATCGATGTTTTCGATCAGATCGGTGATGCCCTGCGAGTGGTCGAGATTGAGCAGGACGCCGATGTCCCCGAACTGCAGGTCGAGATCGACCAGGGCCACCTTGCCTTTGGTCTCGTTCGCCATCGACACCGCCAGGTTGGCGGCGATCAACGACTTCCCGACGCCGCCCTTGCCGGAGTAGAAGAAGAAGACCTGGCCGTGCTCGCCGCGCTTCTGAACCGGTGCGCCGCCGTCGGCGGGAACGGCCGGGGCCAGCGCCGTGCCGCCCGTCGTCTTGGCGAGAAAGGACTCCTTCTTCTGCTCGAGCTGGTAGACCCGCCGAATGCTGGCAATCAGCTCGTCGCCGGAAAAGGGCTTGATCAGGAATTCGCGGGCGCCGGACTGCATCGCCCGCCTGAGGTAGTCCCGTTCTCCCTGAACGGACATGATGATCACCGGGGAGCCGGGCACTTCCTGGGCGAGCAACTCGGTCGCCTGGATGCCGTCCATGATCGGCATGTTGACGTCCATCAGGACGATGTCGGGCGCCACCTTCTTGGCCTGCTCGACGCCTTCCTTGCCGTTGACGGCGGTGGCGACGACCTGGATGTCGGGCTCGAACGAGAGCAGCTTCTGGAGGTTGTCCAGGGTGCTGGAGATGTCGTCAACGATCAGGACTTTGATTGGCTCGCTCATCCAGTCATCTCGTTAAAGACAGCACCCCGCGAAATCTTCCGATTTCGCGGGGAGCCTGTCAACGTTTTTTCGTGTGGTCGTGTCTAGCGGAGGTTGTAGGTCCTGGCGAAGCTCTCCGACGTGGTCGACGAGGTGTCGGAATCGACGTGGTCGTAGTCGTCGACCGCCTTGAGGACGTACTTGTAGTTCGTGTTGTCCAGCAACCACTTGAGATCCTGCGCCTGCTGGAGGGTGACGATCACCGTCAGGCTGGACGAGATGCCCCGGGCATTCGGCCCACCCGCCGGTCCCACCCGGATGATACGCAGGTTGGTAAAGGTGACTTTCGTCAGGGATTTCCCGTTGACCGTATAGCTCACCAGGACGTCGATCCGGTCGTCCGGCTGGACATAGCCGCCGGCGCCGACCAGCTCACCGGTCGGGATTTGCATCGCGACCTGGCCCGGTGGGATCTTCAAGAACGCCTGTTTGGCGGGCACCACGCTGCCCGCGTCGCTCACGATATCGGTGTCGATGATCGCCGAGTTGGCGTGGATCGGAATCGCCGCGTACTTCCCAACCACCAGATTCTTGTCCCGGAACGCGAAGGGCGGGACGGTGTCGTCCGAGTACTTGGTGATGGTCACCAGGGCCGCCGTGATCTGGGTCGACGCCGCGATCTCCTGGGTGGCCGTTACGACGTCCATATTCTTCGCCCCTCCGCCGATCGTGGGCGCGCCACCCGAGGTGCGGCCAACGAGCAAGGCCCCTCCAAACGCCACGATGGCGAGGAAAACTCCGAAGATCAAGAGGATGCGGTTGCTCTTCGGCTTTACCTCAGTCGCCAATCAACTCACCTCCTGAAATTCGGCGCCAGCTCCACAGCGAGACGCTCTTTCGGCTGATGTATCTAGAAAGGCACGCGCTTCCTTGCGCACCTCGTGCGAACCGTCAAAAAAGCAGAGAGCGGGCTCGCGCCCGCTCTCTGTGGTACTCCCAGAATGGGTGCGGCTTACTGGCCCAGACCGCCCGAGATGTTGCAGAAAACGTTCTTGACCTGGTTGCCAAGGACGATCAGGACGACGATGACGACCACCGCGATCAAAACGAGAATAAGGGCGTACTCGACCATACCCTGCCCTTCCTCACGGTTGAGCAGTGCACGAAGGCGGAGATAAAGGTTGGTCAACATGCAGGATTCACCTCCTTTGGGCGTAGATCGAACGGTCCCAGTTTCACACCGGGTTGAGAGCAAGACAACGGACAGCTCGCCAAAGAAGCGCGAAGACGTTTGACGAGTTGGTAACAGCCGTCGCACTCTTACAGCGCTGGTTACGACTGGGCCGCGAGTTGGCGCGGCGGCGGGCGCAGCCCGGGGAGGGCTAGCGCTTGTTCAGCGGGACCTCGACCTTGACCTCGGTGCCACGGCCCGGTTGACTGCGGATCTCGAGGGTGCCCTTTTCCAGTTCGGCGCGCTCCCGCATGCTGAGCAGGCCGAGATTCTTGTTCTTGTGCAGGTTGGCCTCCGTGCGAGCGACGTCGAAGCCCTGCCCATCGTCCTTGATCACGACCGAGACGCGGGAGGGCTGCAGGTTCATGGTGACCTCGGCCATCTTCGCCCGGGCGTGCTTGTGCACGTTGGTCAGAGCTTCCTGCACGATGCGGAACAGGACGCCCTCGGTGTTCCCGGGCAGCCGGCGCTCCTGGCCGACGACGTTGAACCGTGTGCCCAGCCCATAGCGGTCGCCGTACTCCTTGATGAACTTTCGCAGCGTGGGGACCAGCCCCAGGTCATCGAGGGTCATCGGCCGGAGATCGAAGATCAGCTGCCGGGTCTCCTCCAACGCGTTCCGGACGCTGTTCTTGAACTCGGCCAGCTCCGTCACCAGTTGCTTCGGATTGCGGTCCAGCAGCCGCTCCAGGATTTCCGCCTGCAGCACCAGGTTGGCCATCGATTGGGCCGGGCCATCGTGCATGTCGCGGGCGATCCGCATCCGCTCCTCTTCGATGATCTGAAACACCTGGCGGGAGGCGTCCCGGAACTGCTTGTCACCATCGACCGGAGCCGGGTGACCGCCGTTCTCCCCATACATCCGCTGCAGGTCGGCGAGGATCTGGCCCGCCGAACGCAGGAACTGCCCCTGATCCTTGAGCTCGGCACGGCGTGCCGCCAGCGCCTCGTACTCGAACTCGGCCCGCTCCACGCTCAGCTGCGTCTCCCGGATGTTGGCGAAGGTCGCCTGCACCTCAGAGGGGGAGAACTGCTTGAGGTTGTTCAGCAGGTGTTTTTCCACCACCCGCGACTCCTCCGCCTGCTCACGTACCTGCTCGAGCGACGCCTCCAGCTCGCGAGACTTGTTCTCGGCGGTCTCCAACTCGGCCTCGACCGTTTGCAGGCGGGCGGTCACCGACTGGTGAATCAACACGAATGGATCGAAGATCTCATCCGTGGCCTGGATCGCACTCATATAGGAACGAAACGGCCCCCGCTCCCGGCTGGAGCCCCGTTTGGCGGCCCCATGATAGCAGGAAAATCGTTGAATTCACGCTGAATCTCCGTAGCAGATGAGCGAACGAGCGTCCTTCATGCTGGGACGGGCGCTGCCTCTGGGCGTCTTCGGCTTCCTGGTCGCCATCCAGGGCGAGCTCGCCTATGCCGGTTTGCAGCAGGCCTTCGCCGGGGTGATGGATCGGGCGCAGGTCATGTATCTCCTCAACCGCGTCCTGACCATCGCCTTCTTCGCCTTCTTGCTCGGCATCTACACCATTCGCCGAAAGGCGGTGGCCCACGACCACAATCCGGTCGCCGTCGGCGCGGCGCTGGTGGGCAGCTTCATCCTGTACGGGATCTTCCTGATCCCCGGCCAGTCGCGCAGCACCGATATTTCGGTGCTCGCGGCGAGTGACATGCTGCTGGCCTGCGGCATGATCTGGGCCCTCTATTCGCTGACGTACCTGCGCAACCGGTTCAGCATCGTGCCCGAGGCGCGCGGCCTGGTGACCACCGGTCCCTACCATTTCGTGCGACATCCCATCTACCTCGGTGAGATCATCGCCGGCTTCGGATTGGTGCTGCCCACCGTGCTCAGCCTGCACCTCCTGGTGTTCTGCATCTTCCTTGGCGCCCAGGTGGCCCGCACCTATTTCGAGGAGCGGATGATGCGCACCGTCTATCCCACGTATGAGGCGTATGCCCGGCGCACCCGCCGGCTCATCCCCTTCATCGTCTAGTAGATTGGCAAGCCTGCCCCGCTCCGCCGCTCCGTCGCCGCTCGAGCCAGAGCCAAACCGCCGGTTGTCGCTGGCGCTGCGCTGGTTCGACCTGCCCCACTTCTTCACCGTCGCCATCCTCGTGACCATGCTGATCGCCGCCATCCAGCCGGTCACGGATCCAGACTTCTGGTGGCATCTCACGACCGGCAACTGGATCCTCAGCCAGCACGCGATCCCGCGCACCGACCTCTATACCTACACCGTCGCGGGCCACCGCTGGATCACGCACGAGTGGCTGAGCGAGGTGGTGCTGGCGGCGCTCTACGCAGTCGGGCGGTTGCCGCTGGAAAGCCTCGTCCTGGGGGCCCTCACCTGGGCCGGGTTTTTCCTGGTCTATCGGGCGATCGATCGCCGGGTCAACTTCGTGATCGCCGGACTGGCGCTCGCCCTGGGCGTGGCGGCGGCCAATCCGATCTGGGGACCGCGCATCCAGATGGTCACCTTCGCACTGACGGCGCTGACCTATTTGTGGGTCAAACGGTTCTGCGAGGGTCGCGGACGGGCCCTCTATTTCCTGCCGGCGGTCATGCTCGTCTGGGTCAACCTCCACGCCGGATTCGTCGTCGCCTACGCGGTGGTCGGTACCGCGCTGCTGGTGGAGGGTCTGCGCTACCTGGCGCGCCGGCCGGGGGCGATGCCCATCGACCGGCTGAAGGCGATGGGGATCGTGCTGGTCGCCTCGGTGGCGGTCGCCATCGTCAACCCCAACCTTTGGGACATCTACCTCTATCCCTTCCAGACCGGCGGCAGCCCGGAGCAACAGCGGCTGATCGTGGAGTGGTTCTCACCGAATTTCCAGATGTCGCAGATCTGGCCCTTCGAAGCCATGGTGTTTCTGCTCATCGGCGGGCTCGCGCTCGCGCGCCGGATCGAGCTCCGTCAGTTCCTGCTGCTGGTGCTCGGTCTCGGCCTCGCCCTCCACTCCGTCCGCAACCTGTCCTTCTTCATGCTGGTCGCGGTACCGGCCCTGGCGGACTACGCCCAACAGGCTCGCGAGCGGCTTGACTGGCACTGGCCGCGGCGGCTGCCGCGCACCACGCTGGCCATGGCCTTGGCCAACGTCGTGATGATCGTCGCGCTCTGCGCCGTGGTGGCCCTGGCCAGCGTTCCCAGCCTGGTCGAGCGGGTCGACGGCAAGCTCGTGGCTCGCGACTTTCCCATCAAAGCGGCTGACTTCCTGGCTCAGCACCCGGCACCCGGGCACATGCTGAACGTCTACGGCTGGGGCGGCTACTTGATCTACCGTCTCTACGGCCATACCCCGGCGCAACCCGTGTTCATCTTCGGCGACGCCGCCCTCGACGGGGATCAGCTGCTGCACGACTACTCCCAGCTCCAGTCCCTGGGCCCGGACCAGGCGCGCTTGTTGGCGCGCTATCAGATCAACTGGGTGATCTTCCACTCGGACGATCCGATCGTTACCGAGCTACGGCAGGACCACAACGCCCCCGGCCACGACGGCTGGTTCGAGCTCGGCAGCTTCGACAAGGCGACCATCATGATGCGCGACACCGCGGAGAATCGCGCCTACGCGGCCGAGTCCGGTCGGTGACCGCCGTCGCCCGAGAACATCACCTTCGACGCCGTCAGCGGCTCTTCGTCATCTTCACCGCTGTCCTCTGCCTCGCCTACGCCCGCCAGCTGCTCACCTCCCCCACCGCCGGCCAGGACTTTCGCGCCTTCTTCGCCGCCGCCACGGTCAGCGCGCAGGGCGGCGACCCCTACGACTGGACGGCGCTGGGTCGGACCGAGGACGCGCTCTACAACGCGCCCGTCCACGCCCGGCCCGGTGACCCGCGTTACAACGATTTCCTTCCGTTTCCCGAGGGGCCGTGGCTGGCGCTTGGACTGCAGCCGCTGACCGGATTACCCTGGCAGGTCGTCTATCCGGTGTTCGCCGGCCTGATGCTGCTGGCGATCGCGGCGGGCGCCTGGCTGGTCTTGCTCCGGCTCGGCTGGCCGCCGGCCCGCCGGCGGATCGCCGTGGTTGTCACCGTCCTCTCCCCCATCGCCTTCATCAATGTCTTCCAGGGGCAGGTGAGCGCCCTGGTCTTCTTCGGGTTCGCGGGCGCCTGGTACCTCGCCGGCCGCGGCCGGCCGGTGTGGGCCGGGCTGCTGCTGACGCTCGTCTGGATCAAGCCCAATCTCGGCCTCGCGCTGCCACTGGTCCTCGTGTTGCTCGAGCCGGCGTCGCGCTGGCGATTGTTGCTCGGCTTCGGCGGCGGCAGCCTGATCGCGTTTGGCGTCGCGGCGCTCGCCCTGCCGGGCGTCCTCTGGCACTGGGCCAATGAGCTGATGTCGCACTGGCGCGCTGCCCAGGGCATCCAGCCCGACGTCGCCTCCATCCACAGCTTCTACTATCCGGCGCTGACCGGACCGCTCAAGCCGCTCGCGTTGCTGGCGGTCAGCATGCCGGTGACCAGGCCGCGGCGGGTGCTGAACCAGCGGTTGGCGACGATCGCGGCCAGCGGCACGGCAACGGCGCCGGTCGCGCCGCCCACCACCAGCCCCCACAGCAGGTAGA
>Ga0209059_1000894_pt1 | contig 13717 bp, 8 predicted proteins | sample GraSoiAngelo_151_FD_186165 | JGI IMG/M metagenome (GOLD analysis project Ga0209059, IMG submission 186165) | Grasslands soil microbial communities from the Angelo Coastal Reserve, California, USA - 14_1009_12_20cm (SPAdes) (version 2) | ecosystem: Environmental > Terrestrial > Soil > Grasslands ...
TACGTGCCGGCGGCCAGAGCGGTCGTATCCCATCTGGCTGTGGCGCTGGTGCCGTAGGCCTGCAGGACCGACCAGGCTCCGCCCTGCGGCTGAATCCAGAACTGGTACACCGGGTTGGGACAACCCGTCGAGCTCACGCTCAACGTCACCTGGGTGCCGGGCGCCTGTGGTGAGGCGGGACTGGGCGCGTTCCAACCCACGGCCGTGCACACGACCGGCGCCTGCAGGGTGTAGGTCGGGTTGGGTGAGATGTGCGCCTCCCAATCCGCCACCGAGCCGGCCTGCCTGGCCCAGACGTCGAATGTATACGTGCCAGCTGCGAGTCCGTTCGTGTTCCACGTGGCGGTGGCGGTCGTGCCGTACGGCTGCAGGACCGACCACGCCCCGCCGGGCGGCTGGACCCAGAACTCGTACTGCGGGTTGGGGCATCCGGTGGCCGAGCCCGTCAGCCCGACCGAGACCCCCGCCGTCTGCGGCGAAGCAGGACTGAAGGCCAGCGTGACCGCCGAACACGGCGCCCCGGTCTGGAGCGTGTAGCTGGGATTGGGTGAGATGTGTGCCTCCCAGCCGGCGGTCGAGCCAGATTGCCTGGCCCAGATGTCAAAGAGGTAGGTGCCGGTGGGCCGGCCCGCCGTATTCCACGTGGCCGTCGAGCTCGCGCTGTATGCCTGGAGGATCGTCCACGCGCCGCCGGGGGACTGGACCCAGAACTGGTAGACAGGGCTCGAACAACCCGCGGCCGTGCCTTGCAATGTGACCTGGACGCCGGGAGCTTGCGGTGAGGCCGGAGCGGGCGCGTTCCACGTCACAGAGGAGCATGTGTTGGGGATCTGGAGCGTGTACGTCGGGTTGGGCGAAACGTGCGCATCCCAGTCGGCCGTCGAACCCGCATCTTTGGCCCAGACATCGAGCAGATACGTGCCCGCGGCGAGCCCGGTCGTGTTCCACGTCGCCGTGGATGCGGAGCTGTACGCCTGAACGATCGTCCACGAGCCGCCGGGCGGCTGGACCCAGAACTGATAGACCGCGTGCGGGCAGCCCGTCGCCGTCCCGCTGAGGGTGACCTGGGTGCCCGGAGCCTGCGGAAAGGCCGGGCTGGGAGCGTTCCACGTTACGCCGGTGCACGGTATGGGAGGCGGAGGCGGCGTGCCGCTGGTGGTGACCGCAAAGTTTTGCGTGACCCACTGGGGGAAGCCGAAGAACGACTGGCCGTCGAGCTGGGTGGTTCCCCAGACGACGCCCGAGTTGATCGGGTCCGGGCTCGCCCCCGAGTAATCGCCCCAGCGGCAAGGGGGACCGTAAGGCGAGCTGCAGCTGAAGTCGACGTCGGCGTCGGTGCTCGTGGCGATGACGAGCTCACCGGCGTTCAAGGCCGACAGCGGTGTCGCCGACGTACGTGACTGCGCGGCCGCGACCACAAGGTTCGCCGCAGATCCGCGGTTGTAGAAAACGGCCGCGTCGTTGCCCGCGATCGACGGCGAGATCGACGAGTTCCACAGGAAGTCGGTGGCGCTCTGCACGGTCCCCTGCTGGCGCACAGCACCGGTCGCGCCGAGGATCTCGTACCAGCGCACCACCGACCGGCCGCCTGGGCCGTCGATCGCGTGCTGCGTCCAGATGGCTTCGGCGCCCGCTGCGTCCGGGTCGGCGTGACCGACGGCTTGCGTCAGCCGAGCGTCAAGCGTATCGATGGGCGGACCGCCGCCAGGCTGGGGTGCGGACAACGGCACGTCGAACGAGCCGACCGCCAGGTCACCGTCCGCAAACAGGTGGGGCTGTCCTCCCTGCAGCGTCGTGTGCCAGAGCATGACCTTGGTCTGCGGGCCGGTCGGGTCGGAGGGCAGGGGGGCGACGGGGCTGTGTCCCGCGACGATGTAACCGACGGAAGACGTATCCGACATGTTCACGGGGATCGGGGTGAAAGCAGAAGTGCCGTCGGCGTTGAGCAGGCGGTGCTGCGGGTCGGCGAAAGCGGTCAACCCGTTGGCGACACAGGTGGTCAGGTTTCCCGCCGGAGGCTTGGGCTGAGCCCAGATCGCGGCGGTCGTGAAGACGTAGTTGCCTGTGGTGTCGTCGTACAGGTTGGCCCCGAGGAGGACGAAGTTGTCATCGTGGCCGAGCTTCGGATAGTCGGCCAGCTGGTTGCCCGTGAAGGCGGCGAAGTGGCACCAACCCGAGGTCAGGTTGGTCGGGTCGGCGGTCTTCGACCATCCGTAGACCAGGTAGTTGTTGTGGCTGGCGAACGCGATCCCGGCGTAAAACCAACGGCCCGCGCGCGGATCCCACTGCACCTGGGGATCGCTGACATTGGTCCCTGAGGGCGCGGCCACAAAGGTCGCCATGTCTTCGGCGCTGAGCTGCGTGAGCGAGCGATTGAACACCGCGATCGTCGTGTTGATGAACTCCACGTAGTTGTTCGGTCCGATCGCGCCGGTGGGATCGGGCGGGGTGCAGCAGAAGCCCTCGTCTGCCGCCGTCACGCCGGGCTGGCTCGTCCCGTTGAAGATCCCGGCCAGCGGCCCTTGCGTGGGGGGAGGCTGGCTCGTATCCGACTTCTTGGCATGTCCCTTGGCCTTGGCCAGCCCTTTCGCATTGGCGCCCAGGAAAGGCTTGCCTGGTGTCTTGGGCTTCTGGTCTGGCTTGGTCGTGGTGGGCGGGAGGCTGACCACCTGGAGCTGGCCGACCGCCGGGACCTCGGAGGCGCTCTTCCTGGCTGAGGCAGCCTGCGCCGGCGTCGCCACCGCCGTCCCGGCACACACGGCCACGACCAGCCCGAACAGGGCTCGTCGGCGGACCGTCGACCACATCTGCCCCATGTGACCCCATGCCTCCAGGCGCGTTCCGATGGACCCGGTTGCCGGTAGGTGTGCGAAGTAAACGCTGAATGCACGGGGTTTGGTTGCTTTCGGTAAGAGTCATTTCCGGGGTGTACGATCCCGCCCCGGCATGAGCGCTCTTCGAGTCGCGGTGGTCGGACTCGGTTGGGTTGGCACGCACCGCCACCTGCCGTGGCTGAAGCGGCACCCGGCCGTCGAGCTGGTCGGCGTGGTCGATCACACGGCGGCCAGGGTCGAAAGGGCGAAATCGCTCTTCCGCATCTTGGAGGGTGCCGTCGCCGAGGACCCGACCACGGTGCCGTGGCTCGACCGGGTCGACGCGGTGACGATCGCGACGCCGCCAGCGACCCACGCAGCGCTCGCCGCCTCGTACCTGCAGGCGGGCAAGCACGTTCTTCTCGAAAAGCCCATGGCGCTGGGAGTCGACCAGGCGCGCGAGCTGGTCGATATCGCGCGGCGGGAGGACAGGATCCTGGCCGTGGTCCACAACTTTCAATTCGCTCGCTCGACCCTTCGCCTGCGCAAGTTGATCACGGAGGGTCGGCTGGGCGAGATCCACGCCGTGTGGGGCTCGCAGCTTTCAAATCCCAGGCGGCGGCTGCCGGACTGGTACGAGACGCTGCCGCTGGGACTCTTCTATGACGAGTCGCCTCACTTTTTTTACCTTGTTCGCGCCATTCTCAACGCCGATCTCGAAATCGATGTGGTCAACCTCGTAGCCGGCAAGCAGGGACGCAGCACACCTGGGGCGATCACCCTGTTGATGCACGCCGGCTCGACTCCGGCGCAGATCTCGATGAACTTCGTCGCGCCGGTGAGTGAGTGGCATCTCACGGTGATCGGATCGCGCGCTCTTGCCGTGCTGGACGTCTTTCGCGATGTGCTGGTCGTGACGCGAAACGATCGCGAGCATCTCGGCCGCCACATCCTGAGGACGACCGCCGACGTGATGACGAGCCACCTCGGTGGCGTTGCGCGGTCGGGTGCGCTGAACATGATGGGCAGGCTCGCCTATGGAAATGATGAGGTGATTGCACGTTTCGTCGAAGCGTGCCGGACACATGTGCCGCCGAAAGACATCTCGGGAGACGACGGCTTGGCGGTCGTGAAGCTCCAGCACGAGGTGCTCGATCGCGCGCACGTGGCTGCGGATTGACGAGTGCGAATCCTCCTCGTCAACAACTACTACCCGGAACACGTGGGCGGCGTCGAGACGGTCGCTGCCAGTCTGGTCGGGGGCTATCGGAAGCGAGGCCACGAGGTGAGATGGATCGCCGGCGACATTCGGTCCCGCCCTCACACCGGCGACGCCGGGGATGTGCCGGTCCGCGTGTGGAATGGGATCGAGCGTTTGGGTTTTCCTTACCCCCTACCTTCGCCGCTGGACGCGGCCCGAGTCCGCCGCCACATCAGGTGGGCGCAGGTGGCCCACATTCACGATTGCCTGTACGCCCTGAGCATCGCGGCGTTTGCTGCGGCGCGCCGCGAGCACAGACCGGTGCTGCTGACACAGCACGTCGCCAAAGTTCCCTACCGGAACCCGTTGTATCGCGGGCTGCAGTCCGCGGCTTATGCCACCCTCGGACGCGCGGTGCTCTCGCGCGCCGATCAGGTCGTCTTCGAGAGCGAGCGTGTTCGCCTTTGGTTCGAGGCTCGAGTGCACTTCCGCCGGACACCGCTCGTGATCGAAAACGGCATCGACAACGATCTGTTCGAGCCACTGACCACCGCAGAGCGTGCCGCGGTTCGTTCGCGGCTGGGCGCCAACGGGTCGCGACCGCTGCTTCTATTCGTCGGCAGATTCGTCGAGAAGAAAGGAGTTCGTCTCCTGCGGCCGCTCATCAAGGCGACACCGAAATGCGACTGGCTCCTGATCGGACGTGCCGGCGATGTCGATCCATCAACTTGGGGGCTGTCGAACCTTCGAGTGCTGGCGCCTGTGCGCCTGGCTGAGCTCCGCAACTATTACGGCGCCGCCGACCTGCTCGTGCTGCCGTCGAGCGGCGAAGGTTTTCCGGTGGTCGCGCAACAGGCCATGGCATGCGGCACTCCCGCGCTACTGGCGAACGAGACCGCGGCCGGCCTGCCGTCGATCAAAGATCTGGTGTTCGCATCCGCGCTGACCGAAGAGGATCTCAACTCCACCCTGAACCAGGCACTCGGTGCAGTTGCCGCGGATGGGGGCCTCCGCGACCGCGTGGCCATGCGCGCACACCAACGATGGGGCACGGACACGATGGTGGCCCGGCACGAGGAGCTGCTGGAGGACTTGCTTCGCTGAGACGGGACCTCCTGGTTCGCTTCCTGCGCGATTACCCGTTCCAACCTGCCACCGCCATATGGCGCGCGGTCGAGGTGGAGGAACTGGTCACGAGTGGGCTTCCACCCGGCCGCGGCCTCGACCTCGGTTGCGGCGATGGACTGCTGACCCAGATCCTTCTCGCAGAGGTCGGTGCGCGCGAGATGGTGGGCGTCGACCCCGATCCGGCAGAGGCTTCGCAAGCGCGGATGCTGGGCATTTACGCAACCGTCCACGAAGCCGGCGGGGAGCGAATCCCGGAGCGCGACGAGTCCTTCGACTGGGCGCTGTCCAACTCCGTGCTCGAGCACATCGACGACATCGGTCCCGTCATCGCCGAGATCGCGCGCGTCCTGAGGACCGGTGGGCAGTTCGTTTTCACCGTGCCGGGGCCCGATTTCCATCAATGCCTGCGCGGCCCGATTGTTCCGGGCGCCTCACGCGCCGACTACCTGCACCATCTCGATGCCCGGCTTGCCCACCGCCGCTACTGGACCCGCGACCAATGGGAGTCGGAGCTCGCCCGTCACGGCATGCACGTCGTGTCTGCAAGCTCCTACTTGACCCTGGCGGAGGTTCGACGTTGGGAGTCGATCGCGCGGGTCACCGCGGGCGTGCTTTACGGGCTGGGCGGCCGGCGCAGCCGGCCGATCGAGATCCAGCGACGGCTGGGCATGCGCAAGGCGGGACGACGGATGCCTGCGCCGGTCGCTCGGTCCCTCGCCCCGTTCATGGCCGCAGGACTGAAGGGTTCGTCGCAGGTGTTCGGCTGCTTGCTGATTCGCGCGTCAAAAGTCGCCAACGGACCAACACCAGCAGCAGGACGTACTGGCTGAACTGGCCAGCGGTGTAGGAGAAGACGACCACAGCCACCGGCGCCTGAGCGAGGCTTTCGAGCGGGTCCCAGACCAGCTCGGCCAGAAGGTACGCGAGGCCGAGCCCGATCCAGAGCGGCGGTGGCGCGCTCGCGCGCCAGAACTGATATGCGAGGAGCAGAAACAGCGGCGCCATCAAGACTCCGTACGACGCCCAGTCGATCGGTCCGAGCATCCCGGAGAGAACACATGACACCCCAAAGACCTCCCACCGGGCGTCGCGCGAATCGGGCAGGCGGCGGATGAGAAGCCACCCGATGGCCACGATGGCGGCCGCGACCACAACCGTGATGAGCGTGGACGGTTGCAGGCCGAGGCGGCACAGCAGCGCGACTGGCGAATAGTTTTCCGGGACGCACGCGGCGATCGGGCCGCGGCCTTTGCTCAGGAATCCGGCGAGATAGTCGAACGGGTTGAGCACGGAAGGATCGCCGGCTCGCCACGCGAGGAACACAAGCCCGCCGAAGCTCAACAGCGCGGTGGTCGCGATCGCCCAGATGGCGGCCGGCCGCGTCTGTTTGCGGAGCAAGAGCGCCAGCGGCAGGAGCACAACGATCGGTTTCAGCGCAACCGACAGGCCGATCAGCAAGGCTGCGGTGCGGTAGCGGCGGCCGATCAGGGCGAAGCCCAGCAGCGCGATGGCGAAAACGATCAGGTTCGGCTGCAGCCAGAAGATGGTCGAGATGGCGGGCGCGAAGATGACGGCGGCGCCATAGGTGACCCACCAGAACATCGGAGGCACCCGGTCGGCCATGTACGGCCACATGACATTCAGCAGCGACCCCCAGACGAGCACGTTGATCGCGCTGAACACGTGGGCCGCGAGGTCCACCGTAGCGATCCGTGAGACGCCGGCCATGACCACGGCGTAAAACGGCGTGCCGGTCCACGTCAGGAGACGCTGTGGATGGCCGCTGTTCCAGGCTTCGACCCCACCCTGATAAGCGAGACCGAAGTCAGCGGTATAGCTGATCCAGAGCACCGCCGAAAGCAGGATGGCGGCGGGGATACCCAGCGCCAGCAAGCGAGCCATGGCGCTGAATTCTCGGCTAGTAGATCGGCGTTTCCACTGTTACGGCTTCGAGCCACTTGCGGCAGGAGGTCAAGAATCGCGCCGCCTGCAGGCCGTCGAGCACGCGGTGGTCGAACGAGAAGCAGAGATACATCATCGGTTTGATCCCGATCATCCCCTGCACGGCCATCGGTCGGTCGACGATCGCCTCCATCGTGAGGATGCCCGCCTGGCCGGGATTGATCACCGAGTAGCTGAACAGCGTGCCGAACGTGCCCGAGTTGTTGACGGTAAACGTTCCGCCTGTAAGGTCGTCCGCTTTCAGCTGCTTGTTGCGCGCCCGCGTCGCGACATCGTTGAGGGCTCGTGCAAGGCCGGCGATCGACAGGCCGTCGGCCCGACGCACCACAGGCACAAGCAGCGTGTCCTCGAGGCCGACCGAGACGCCGAGGTTGATGTCGCGATGCACGATGAGCTCGGTCTCGTTGAACGTCGAGTTGACCTCCGGATGCTCGCGCAAAGCGGAGATCGTCCCGGCCATGACGTAGGGAAGGTAGGTCAGCGAGAAACCTTCCTGCTTCTGGAAAAGGGCCTTGTTCGCGTTGCGGTTGGCGACCACGCCGGACATGTCGACCTCCTGCGTCTGCCAGGCGTGGGGGATCGTCTGCTTGGAGCGGGTCATGTTCTCGGCGATCAGGCGGCGCACGCGCGTCAGCTGCACGACCTGGTCGCCGTCGCCGGGTCTGGCGGGGGCCGCGGGCGCGGGAGCAGCCGCCGTCGCGGCGCTCGCCTTGGCGGCGTAGTCCTGGACGTCTTTCTTGGTCACGCGACCGCCGAGTCCCGTGCCGGTCACCTTCGAAAGGTCGACCTTCAGGTCCGAAGCGGCCATCTGCACGCCGGGCGAGTAACGGTGTGGCTCTTCACCTCCCGGCCGCGCGGGGAGGTCGCCGGCGGAGTCGGCGGGTGGGGGCGATCCCTCCTGGAGAACCTTGGCCGGCTCAGTTTTCGGCGCTGGGGCCGGCGCTTCAGTCTTGGGCGCGGGCGCCGGAGCCTCGGGCGTCGCTGTCACCGCTCCGTCGCCCGTCTCGACCACCGCGATCTCAGCGCCCGCCTGGACGGTCTCGCCTTCCTTGGCGAGGATCTCGCGCAGGATGCCCGACACCGGCGCCGGCACCTCGGCGTTGACCTTGTCCGTGTCGACCTCGAGCATCGGTTCGAACTCGACCACCTTGTCGCCCGGCTTGACCAGCCATTTCGAGATGGTGCCCTCGTGGACCGATTCGCCGAGCTGGGGCATCACGACGCGTGTGGTTTTGCCGGCCATCAGTACGCGGCCAGATCCTTCAAGACTTTTGTGATCTTGTCCGGCGTCGGCATGAAGTACTCCTCCATCGGCACGGCGTACGGCATCGACGGTACGTCAAGGCCGCCGAATCGTTTGACCGGTGCGTCCAGCCAGCGCCACGCCTCGTCGGCGATGAGCGCAGCGACCTCCGATCCGACCGCGACACTGAAGTTGTCCTCGTACAGCACGAGACACTTTCCAGTCTTTCGCGCGGACGCGATGATCGCCTCTTTATCGAGCGGATAGACGGTGCGCAGGTCGATGATCTCGACGCTCACGCCATCCGCTTCGAGCTTCTTCGCGGCCTCCGTCGCGTAGTGGACCATCAGTCCGTAACAGAACACCGAGATATCGGTCCCCTCTCGTGCGGTGCGCGCGACCTGCAGCGGGATCAGGTACTCGCCCTTGGGCACCGGCTCCTTGAACATCCGATACAGCCGCTTGTGCTCGAAGAAGAGCACTGGGTCTGGATCGCGGATTGCGGCGAGCAGTAGACCCTTCGCTTCGTAGGGCGTCGACGGAATGACGATCTTCAATCCGGGCGTCGCGAACCGCGCCTCGATGGACTGCGAGTGATAGAGCGCGCCGTGCGCGTGGCCGCCCATCGGCGCTCGCACCACGAGGGGCACGGTCCAGTCGCCGTTGCTGCGGTACCGGTACTTCGCGATCTCGTTGGTGATCGAGTTGAACGCCATGTGCGCGAAGTCGGTGAACTGCATCTCCGCGACCGGTCTCTTGCCCGCGATGGCAAGGCCCAGCGCCACACCCGCGATCGATGACTCGGCGAGCGGCGTATCGATCACGCGCGCCTCGCCGAACTTGGCGCGCAGCCCGTCGGTGACCAGGAACACGCCGCCCTTCTTGCCGACGTCCTCGCCCATGACCATCACCCGCGCGTCGCGCTCCATCTCCTCGGCGAGACAAGAGCGCAGCGCCGCGACCATGTTCATCTCTTCGGTTTCGACGCCACTTGGCGGATCGATGGCGCGGGGCGCCTCGATGGCGTAGACGTTGGTCAGCGCATCCTCGGGTCGCGGGTCGTCGGCGTCCATGCCCTGCTTGGTCGCCTGGGTGACCTCTTCTTTGACCGCGTCCTCGTACTCGGTGGCTTGCTTGGGGGTCAGCACGCCCTCGTCGAGCAGCCGCTTCTTGAAGCGCGCGAGGCAGTCGCTCTCAGCGAGCAGCTCGATCTCTTCCTGGGTGCGGTAGCGACGCTGGTCGTCCTCCGAGGAATGGGCGCCCAGGCGATCGACCAGGCACTCGATGAGCGTCGGTCCCTCGCCTGACCGCGCACGCGCGACCGCGTCTTTCGAAACCACGTAGCAGGTGACCGGGTCGCGGCCGTCGACCGTGACGCCGGGAAACCCGTACCCGGCGGCGCGCTGCGCCACATGCTCGATCGCGTACTCCTTGTTGAAAGGAGTCGAGATGGCAAAGCCGTTGTTCTCGCAGACGAAGATCTCAGGCAGCTTGTAGATCGCCGCGAAGTTGAAAGCCTCGTGCGCGTCTCCTTCCGATCCGGCGCCCTCCCCATAGCAGGTGAGCAAAACCTTGTCGGTGCCGTCCATCTTGAGCGCGTAGGCGACGCCGGCGCCGCGCACCATCTGGGTCGCGACCGGCGAGCCACCCGACGTGATGTTGTGTCGCGAGTCGGAGAAGTGACCTGGCGTCTGCTTGCCACCCGACGCGGGGTCCGAGGCTTTGGCCAGGACGGAGAGCATCAGGTCCAGCGGCGTCATTCCCATTCGCATGCAGAGCACCACGTCGCGGTAGTAAGGCGCGAGCCAGTCGTGCTTGGGCTTGAGCGGCCAGCTCACGCCGATCTGGGCCGCCTCGTGGCCGGCGCACGAGATGATGAAGGGAGCGCGGCCCTGCCGGTTCAAGACCTGGAATCGGTAGTCGATCTGCCTTCCGAGCAGCATGTAGCGGAACCAATCCCTCAGCGTCTTCTCGTCGAGGTCCGTGTCACGCCAAGCGACCGGCTCCTGAAAGCGCCAGTCAGGACTGAAGGAAGGATCCTTCGTCTTGGTGATTTGGGCCATGGCGGAGCTAGAAGTGGATGGCGTGGCCGTCCACTGCCATCGCCGCCTCCATCACCGCCTCGCTGAGGGTTGGGTGAGGGTGGATGTTGCGGCCAAGCTCCCACGCGTCGCCCTGGAAGAGCTGAGTGAGGGCCGGCTCCGCGATGAGCTCAGTTGCCTCTGCGCCCACGATATGGGTGCCGAGCAGCTGTCCCGATTTCGCGTCGGCCACGATCTTGACGAAGCCGGCGGTCTCGCCATGGATCTGGGCTCGGCCAATGGCAGAGAACGGAAACTTTCCGACCTTCACCTCGTGCCCGCTTTCGCGCGCCTGCTTCTCGGTCAAGCCGACCGATGCGACCTGCGGATGTGAATACGTGCATCGGGTGATCAGGGCCTGCTCCATCGGCGCGAGGCGCTGCCCGGCGATATCCTCCGCGGCGACGATTCCCTCGTGCGAGGCGGCGTGGGCGAGCAGGTAGCCGCCGACCACGTCGCCGATGGCGTGGATCGACTCGACCGACGTGCGCATCCACTCGTCGACCTTGATGAATCCGTTCGGCTGGAGCTGCACGCCGGCCTGTTCGAGGCCGAGCTCTTTGGAGACTGCCGCGCGTCCGACCGCGACAAGCAGCTGGTTGGCCCACACCTCGCCCTGGTCGGTGGTGACGCTGACGCCGCCGCGGGCTTTCTTGGCCCCGGAAACCTTGACCCCGAGGCGGCAGTCGATGCCGGCTTTCTTGAATGCCGCGAGCAGCTCCTTGGAGACCTCCTCGTCCTCGAGCGGGACGAGTCGGTCGAGTGCCTCGAGCAGCGTCACCTTGACGCCGAGCTGGTTGTAGAAGGTTGCGAACTCGACGCCTACGGCGCCGGCGCCGATGATGCAGATCGACTCCGGGGCGCTCTTGGATCGCACGGCGTGATCGGACGAGATGATGGACTCGCCGTCGATCTCGAGGCCGGGCAGGTTCTTGACGACCGAACCTGTGGCGATGATCAGATTCTTGCCTTTGACCTGCTTCGAATCGACCGAGATCGTGTTGCGGTCGGTCACGCGGCCCTTCCCCTGAACCACCTCGATCTTGTTCTTCTTCATCAGGTACTGGACGCCCTTGTAGAGCTGGTTGACCACAGCGTCGCGCCGCTCCGCGATCCGCGGATAGTCGTAACCGACGACCTCCGCCTTGAGACCGAACTCTGCCCCGCGGGTGGCGACGCGGTGGTACAGCTCAGACGACTCGAGCAGCGCCTTGGTCGGGATGCAGCCGACGTGGAGGCAGGTCCCGCCGAGCTTGTCGGACTCGACGAGCGCGACCTTCAGGCCGAGCTGCGAGGCGCGGATGGCGGCCGGATAACCACCCATCCCGCCGCCCAGGATGACCACGTCAAAGTCGGATTCGGGCACTGGGTTAATAGTAGGAAGCTTTAGCAGTCGGCCTTGCGCAAATGGCGCACGCCGGCCGCGAAAGAGGCGTGGTCGAGCAAAGGCATCCCGGCCCTGGGATCGCCGTATCGGTCAACGGCGCGGTAGTAGCGCGCCGGGCTCCTCTCGACCGGCATGACCAGCAGGTCGACGGCGCCCGCTGGATCGAGGCATGGATCGGACCGCATGGCCACCAGCGCGTAGTAATCGGCGACCTGTCGCTGCATAAGGACAGTCTTGGCCGTGGCGAAGCTGAAGAGGAGGACGCCGCTGCTGAACCAGGCGACGAAGACGCACGCCACCAAGGCCGGCCGCCACGTGCCGCGCCACGGCAGACTCCGCGCGGCGTCGGACAGGAGGATGAGCCACAGGATGGCGGCGACGTACACGTACCGAGACGAACCGGACTGCTGGTAGCCGAGCTGGGCGCGGGTCAGCCCAGTCACGAGATAGAAGCCGACGAGGCTTACGGCGACACTGACGAGGAACGGGTCAGCGCCGTGTCGCTTCCACCGCCCGGCGACGGCGGCGACCGCGGCGACCAGCAGTGGCGGGCCGAACGGGCCGCCCACCCCGAGCAACCCGGCGACGCTCTGGCTCAGGCCCCAGGCGGCGTAAAGGGGGTCGAGGACGAGGTTGGCCGGCCCCGGCTGCGGGTTGGGGTGCACCGCGAAGCGCCCGAATGCCGCGTACCAGACCAGGAGCGCAGCGGCGAGGGGGACGAGCCACAGGAGCTGCCGCCTGCGCCCCGGCGCGAGGAGAAATTGTGTGCCCGCGGCGATGGCGAACACAACCCCGATGGCCGAAAACGCGAGCGACACTCCCAGGAGTGCAATCGCCAGGGGAACTCTCGATTGGGATTGCAGGAGAAGCATGGCGCCCAGTCCGCACGCGACCGACAGGAGCCATGCCATCTGAAAGGCCCACAGGAGGTTTTCCCAGCCGGCCCCGAGCGTGATCAGCAGGGCCGCGGCGGCGATTGCAATTCCGTCCCCGGCGCGACGACGAACAAGCTCGAAAAGCAGCAGCACGTTGGCGAGATGTGCGAGCAGCAGGACGGCCATGTAGGGCAAATAGCTGTGCAGACCGACCGTGTTGAGCAGCGCGGCGTAGACGGCGCGGAACAGGATCGAGGGGTGTTCGTTGTGCGGCTGGAAGTAGGTGGCGAAGGTCCAGTCGGGGGCGGTGAGGATGAAAGTCCATTCGTCGAAATAAAAGGTGTAGGCGCGAGAGAACCAGAGGATCGCCCCGCATCCGAGCAGAGCCCCGACGACCACGATCAGTCGCGCGCGAGGCACGCGCAAGTCCGCCGCTGTCATCAGGCGACGGCCCTGGATACCTTCCGCGGAGCGACCAGAAATCCGAACCAGGCCGCGGCGGCCACCAGCAATGGAAGGGGCGTCAGCGGCCAGGCGAACTCACAAGCGACCGCGATCGCGAGCAGCCACCAGCGCTGCCATGCCGGCGGGCTGTCGCGCCAGAAAAGCCAAGCCGCGAGGACCAGGATCGTGAAGTCCTGGAGGTGCCAGTACGTCGCGCCGAGAAAGGTTGCGACGATCCCCAAGGCGAAGATGCGCGCGTGGCTTGCCTGATGGTTCATGTAGGCGGCGACCACCGTGGCCGCGACCACTGCGCCCTGCGCCACATAGCTCAACGCGCCCGGGCCGAGAAGATAGGCAAGCGTGAAGTAGCGGTTGTTGGTGACATGCTGAGCTTCGTTCAACAGGTTCATGTAATCGCTCAAACCCTGGCCTCCGATCAATGCCAACGAAGCGATCGCGAGCGCTCCCGCGGTGGCGGCCCAGGTCACCGCGATCTTCCAACGGCCTCCAATCAGCAATGCGAGAGGCAGCAGCAACGTCAATTGCGGCTTGATCACGGATAGTCCGAGCACGATGCCCGCCA
>Ga0209059_1000896_pt1 | contig 13687 bp, 12 predicted proteins | sample GraSoiAngelo_151_FD_186165 | JGI IMG/M metagenome (GOLD analysis project Ga0209059, IMG submission 186165) | Grasslands soil microbial communities from the Angelo Coastal Reserve, California, USA - 14_1009_12_20cm (SPAdes) (version 2) | ecosystem: Environmental > Terrestrial > Soil > Grasslands ...
CGATGATCGTCGCTGGAGCGCTCGACGATCAGTTCGCTGGGCCTGGTGTCCCGGCGCCGGTCGTGACCCGTCGCCCGCGAAGCCAGCGAACGAGCTCGGCGACAACCTCATACCGGCCGAAGGACGGCATCAGGTAGACGCCTTGAACCAGGTCACGCGTGTCTTCGAGCAGCTCGCGCGATTGCTGCAGGCCTTCCGCGATGCCATTCTCGCCGGCCTGGCGCATCCGCTCGCGAAGCTGCTCCGGCACGACGATGCCGGGCACCTCGTTGTGCATGAACTCCGCATGGCGGGAGGATTGCAGCGGCAGCACGCCGAGGAGGAAGGGAATCGGCAGCGGGCCGGTCCGCTCGAAAAACCGCTCGAGCGTGCGGCGGTCGTAGAGGGGCTGCGACATCGCGACGTGCGCGCCGGCGTCGATCTTCTGTCGGAAGCGATCGATCTCATGATCGAGGTCCTCGGCCGACGGGTTGACGGCGCAGGCGATGGTGAAGCTTGCCGGTCTCCCGATAGATGTGCCGAGCCAGTCGTAGCCGTCGTTGAGGCGTTGCAGGATCTTGATCAGGCCAATCGAGTCGACGTCCCACACGCCGGTGGCCGACGGGTAGTCGCCGATCCGGGGAGGATCGCCCGTCAGCGCGATGATGTTGCGGATGCCAAGGGCGTGCGCCCCGATCAGCTCCGCCTGCAACGCCATCAGGTTCTTGTCGCGTGAGGTGAAGTGAATCAAGGTATCGATGCCGACCTGGGCCTGGATCATGAGCGCCAGGGAGAGCGCGCTCATGCGGACTCGCGCCATCGGGCTGTCCCCGATGTTGACGGCGTCCGCGCCAGCCTCCCTGACCAGGTGGGCGCCGGCCACGCACTTCGATGGATTGAGCCCGCGTGGAGGGTCGATCTCGACACTCACGACGAACGCGCGCTCGGCGAGCCGCCGCGCGAACGGCGTGGGCGGCAGCTGCTCCGCCGGGCTGAGGTCGACAGGGATCGCGGTCGAGGCCGGGCGCCGCGGAATCGGGGCGGTCGCGCCGACCGGCCGAAGGGCCGCCCGCATCGCGGCGATGTGGGCGGGCGTGGTGCCGCAGCAACCGCCGATGTAGGCCACGCCAAGATCGGCCGCCTGCCGGGCGAAGGTCGCGAAGTACTCCGGGGTCGCAAAGTAGAAGAATCGTCCCTCGACGCGCGCCGGCAGTCCGGCGTTCGGCTGCCCGGAGAGGGGCAGCCGCGTCTGCTGCCGCATTGCCTCGAGAACCTGCAGCGCGACCTGGGGACCAACCCCGCAATTGACGCCGATGACGTCGACGCCCGCCCGCTCGAGCGCCTGGACCACCTGGCTGGGTTCCTCGGCGCTGAGGGTGAGGCCGTCTTCCGCGAACGTCATCTGGGCGACGATTGGCAGGTCGGCCGTTTTTCTGGCGGCGCTGACGGCCGCCAGGAGTTCGGGCAGATTGGTGAAGGTCTCGAGCACCAGGAGATCAGCGCCGCCCTCGAGCAGCGCGGCGATCTGTTCTTCGAAGGCGGCGGTGGCCCGCGCGATGCCAATCCGGCCGATCGGTTCGAGCTGCTGCCCGATGGGGCCGACTGACCCGGCGATGAACACCGGTTCGCCCGAGATCTCGCGCGCCTCGCGGGCGAGCTTGACCGCGCGAAAGTTGATGTCGCGCACCCGGGTCTCAAGGCCATGCCGGGCCAGCTTGATCCGGTTTGCGCCGAACGTATTGGTCTCGATGAGCTCCGCGCCGGCGGAAATGTACGCTCGGTGAATTTCCTCGACGATCTTCGGCTCGGTCAGGTTGAGCTCATCGAAGGATCGCTCGAAGCTGACGCCCCGGGCGTGAAGCTGGGTGCCCATGGCGCCGTCGCCCAGCAGCGGGCCCTGCGCCAGCCGTTCCAGGAACGGGTGGGCGCGCCGGTCCGGGGCTGTCGACGCTTCCATCATGGAGCGCAATAGTAAGGTAGCCGACCCAAGTCCGGGTTTATCGGGCGCAAGGTGAGTTGGCCGCAGGGAGTTACTTCTCTGCGGCATGCCTGACGCGAGTTCGCCCGGTTCGACCAACCACGTGGTGGTCGTCGGTGCCGGGCCCGCGGGGCTATCGGCCGCCTACGAGCTGACCCGGCACCGAACGCCGGTTACGGTGGTCGAGAAAGACCCCAACCAGGTCGGGGGAATCGCCCGCACGCTCGAGTTCATGGGCTGCCGGTTCGACGTCGGCCCCCATCGATTTTTCTCCAAGAGCGCCGAGATCGAGGCCCTGTGGACCGAGATCCTGGGCGATCAGATCCAACCGGTCTCGCGGCTGACGCGCATCCTGTATCAGGGCAGGTTCTTCGAGTACCCGATTCGCGCCTCCAACGCCTTCTGGAACCTGGGCCCGGTGGAGACCGCCCGATGCCTGGCGAGCTATGCCCAGGCACGATGGCACCCGGTTGTCGAGCCGAAGTCCTTCGAGGACTGGGTCTCGAACCAGTTTGGTCACCGACTGTTCGAGATTTTTTTCAAGACGTATACCGAGAAGGTCTGGGGGATTTCCACCCGCGAACTGTCGGCGGACTGGGCCGGCCAGCGAATTCGTGGGTTGAACCTGGTCGAGGTCATCCGGAATGCCGTCTTACCGGCCCAACTGCGCGGCCGCGCCGAGCGCGCCATTGTCAAGACCCTGGTCGATTCATTCCGCTACCCGCGTTTGGGCGCCGGTCAGATGTGGGAGACGGTCGCCGACCGGCTCGCCGCGGCGGGTCACCCGGTGCGACTGGGGGAGGAGGTGGTCGGCGTGCGGCATGCGGACGGACGGGTCATCTCGGTGGTCGTCCGCGATGGCGGTGGGGCCACCCTCGATGTGCTCGGGTCGGAGTTCATCAGCACCATGCCGATCCGCGAGCTGATTGCCAAGCTGCAGCCGGCTCCGCCGTCGATGGTGCGCACGGCGGCCGCGGCGCTGAGCTATCGCGACTTCATCACGGTGAACCTGGTGCTGGACCGGGCCGAGGTCTTTCCGGATCAGTGGATCTACGTGCACGACCCGGGGGTCAAGGTTGGGCGGATCGCCAACTTCAAGAATTTCAGTCCGTCGATGGTGGCGGACGGTGGCTTGAGCGGGCTCGGCATGGAGTACTTCTGTTTCGAGCACGACGGCATGTGGAGCTCGTCGGACCGCGAGCTGCTCGACCTTGGCCGTCGAGAGCTGGTCGCGCTCGGGATCTGCCGGCCGGAGGATGTGAAGGCGGGGATGGTCTACCGGCAGCCAAAGGCCTACCCCGTCTATGACGCAGCGTATCAAGGCCACCTCGAGGTGGTTCGCGAATGGTTGAAACGGGCCCTGCCGAACTTGTGGCTGGTGGGACGAAACGGCATGCACCACTACAACAATCAGGACCACTCGATGATGACGGGCATCCTGGTGGCGCGGAATATTGCGAGTGGCGCGAGCTTCGATCCGTGGCTGGTCAATACCGACGCCGAGTACCTCGAAGAGGGACGGAGCGGAGAAGATGTCGCCGGCGGCCGGCAGGTCCCACAGCGAATCGCAAGCTAGCGTAGAGGACCGCGATCTGGCCAAGTTCGCGAAGGCCTACCGATATACTGGTCGCGCCTGGCAGTCCGGAGTAGCTCAACGGTAGAGCAAGGCGCTGTTAACGCCGAGGTTCTCGGTTCGAATCCGAGCTCCGGAGCCAACCCTCCGGGCTCAGGTCTTCCGAAGGACGGCCAGCAACGAGCTGCCGATCGGGGCATGGCGACGCAACGCCAGTGAGCAGCGCCCAATCAGGTAAAGGCCGTCGTTGAGGACGCCTGGCAGGTCGGGAAAGGCTGCCGATTCGGAAGTCGGAAGGCCATTCGGCGACGCCTCCCGGAGCCGCTTGCGGACGAGGCCGAGTGGGATCAGCTCCGGAAACAGGAAGCTCATTTCCATGACCTCGACTGGCAGTCCATCGATCGCCCGGCGCAGGCTGGCGCGATCGTAACGTCGGTGGTGGCCGAGCGCCACGTCCCATCCCGACCAGAGCCCCATTAACGCGGGCACGGTGATGATCAGCCGGGCGCCCCTGACCATCCTCCCGAGCAGCTCGGCGAGGAATTTGCGGTCGTCGGCCTGATGCTCGAGCACGTCGAGCAGCGCCACGTACGCGATGTCGGGAAAAGCGGTGAGGGCAGCGGCATTCCCCGCCCGGCCATATGTCGCTTCGAGCGAGAGCCGGAGCGACTCGATCGGCTCGAGGAACATGTAGCGGGCGGCGGGAAAATCGCCTTGCAAAAACACGCCGAGCAGGCCGGCGCCGGCGCCGACATCGAGCAGCCGAAACGGCCGGTCGGTGGGCAGCTGGGCGGCCACCGCCCGCCACCGCAGGCGGTGCCAGAAGAAGTTGCGGGAGTGGTCAATCTGCCGTTGCAGATGCGCTTCGAGGCTGCTCATGGGGGCGATGCTCCAAATTGGCCAGTGAGATTCCGCGCGATTGCGAGAAGACCGCGAAGAGGATGACGAAGTTGCCGAGGGCGGTAAACGACAGGATCAGGATCAGGAGCAGTGTCGAGGTTGCCCAGCCCGGGATGGCGGTATGGCTGAACAGCCGCACGGCCACAACCGTGAGGGAAAGGGCGATACCGACGCTGAAGGTCAGCGTGAATGCGACGAGCGCGCGGATCGCGATCCGATCCGTGAACGGCATCAACATGCGCAGGCCGTGCATGAACAGCTTCTGAAAGTTCATTCGCGACTCTCCCGCGTAGCGGCTTCCACGCTCGCAGGCAATAAACGTGATGGGAAGGTTCAGGCTGACCAGCGTCGACGAGTAGCACAGATCGAAATAGGGGTGCAGCAGGATGTGCCGGGCCAGCCAGCCGTGGTAGGCGGCGTAGTTGCCGGTCCGGACCGCCAGGCCGGTCAGGATGCGGAAGGATAGCTTGAACAGGAGATAGAGGCCCTTATAGGTCGGGGTCTCCCGCCGCCGAGTCCGCCGAGCCAGTACCACCCGGTGGGCGTCGGCCGGTTCGCTCAGCAGCCCGGCGAGCAGGCGAGGGAGGTCCTCCGGTTGATCCTGGCCGTCGGCGTCAAGCGTCACGACCAGGTCGCGGTCGGCCATCTCGGCCGCCGCGCTGCGGATGCCGTACACGATGGCTCGTTGGTGACCCAGATTGAAGGGCGGCTCAACCACAGAGACATCCGCCAGCGAACGGACGTTATCGATTTCTGGATCCAGCCCGCCGCTATCGTCCACGACCACGAACCTGAGCCGGGCGCCCCGGAGCGGCAGCTGCTGCGAGACCACCTCCAGCAGGCGCTGCCGGAGGATGAGGAACGCCTCGACGTCCAGGTAGACGGGGGTGATCACCCAGAGGGTGAAGCGGCTCGCGGGCCGAGCGCGATCCACGGTCACGAAGAGGTAACGCCGCCCCGCCGCGGGGTTTGCGCTCGGCCTTGTGCAAAAGACCGCCGAGGACGACCGCCCTGGGGTTTGGCGCTGTTCGGCGTGGGGAAGGACAAAGATGGGTTCGACGTTTTGATTACGGCGGGCTCGGAACCGCCGGATCTAAGATCGGAGGTTTAGATGAGCATATTCAGCCAGGAAGTCCGGCGCGAATTCATCGCTCGACCGGATACCGCTAAAGGCCAGCTTCTGTTCAAGTGGCCCGACACCAACATTCGCAAGCTGACCCAGCTCACGGTCGAGCAGGATGAGCTCGCCGTCTTCTTCCGCGACGGCCGTGTGCAGGGCACGATTCAGCCCGGCCGGGTGACGCTCGATTCCTCGGAGATTCCCTTCCTGGGCATCCTGGTCGACGCGGCCAGTGGCGGCAACCTGTTCCGCACGGAGCTCTATTTCATCTCAACTCGCGAGTTCCCGAATCTGCCCTTTGGCGGAGCGGTCGACAACGTCATGGATCCGCAGACCAACCTCGGCGTCGGATTGCGCGTCTTCGGCGAGTACTCGCTCAAGGTGATCGAACCCCAGTCGTTGATCGTCAACCTCGTCGGCACGCAGAACCTGTCGACCAATGACGAGATCACCGACTGGATGCGGGAGCAGCTGCTCAAGACCCTGCGTACCGATGTGGTGTCGCACGTCGTCAGCAGCGGCTGGCCCCTGCTTGGCATCGCGGCGCATAGCGACGAGATCGAGTCCGAGACGATCGCCCAGGTCCAGCGCAACATCAACAGCTACGGCTTGCAGATCGTTCGACTCGGAAATTTCACCATCACGCTGAAGCCTGAGGACGAGGACAAGCTCAAGAACTTCCTCCATGACGTCCAGTACTCGAAGCTGGCCGGCGGCTTCCAGCAATATGCGGCCGGGCAGGCGATGATCGGCGCGGGCCAGGGTCTCGCGCAGGGGCCCGGCCAGGGCGGCGGCGTCAACCCGGCCTTCCTCGGCGTCGGCCTCGGGATGGGCGGGCTGGTCGCCGGCCAGATGGGCCAGACCCTCGCCGCCGGCGGTCAGATCCAGGTGCGGTGCGCTAACTGCCATGCGCTGAATGCGGAAAATGCCAAGTTCTGCAGCAGCTGCGGCCAGGCGCTCTCACCGGCGCCCGCGCCAACCGGCGCCACCATGGCCTGTCCAAAGTGCGGCACGCAGAATGCCGCCACCGCGAAGTTCTGCACGAATTGCGGCCAAACACTCACCGGCGGAGGCACACCGGCGCCGGCGTCGTGAACCTGAGGCGCCGATTTGCGCTCGCCGCGCTACTCGCGCTCGCCGTGCTGGTGATGAGCCCGTTGCTGGTGCTCGCCCGCGCCGGCGGTGGCGAGAGCTTCGGCGGTGGCGGGGGCTTCGGCGGTGGCGGCGGCTTCAGTGGTGGCGGTGGCTACGGCGGCGGAGGATTCGGGGGTGGCGGCTTTCTGCTTCCCTTCTTCTTGCTCGGGGGAGGGGGCGGCGGCTTCGTCTTTTTCCTCTTCATCCTGTTCGCGCTGTTCCAGCTGTATCGGCGGATGAGCTTTGGCAACCCGGTCCAGGCATCGAACTGGGGACCGGCGTATGCGCCCATGGCGCAGATGCGCTCCACCCTTGCCGACGATCTGGCCGCCCTGCAGGCCAAGGATCCGAACTTCAACCAGCAGATGTTCCTCGATCGCGCCCAGGCGGCGTTCTTCGCGCTGCAGAAATCGTGGATGGACCGCAATCTCGAACCGGCGCGGGTCTACATGTCGGACGGCATCTACCATCGCTGGCGCAACCAGATCGATGCCATGATCGCGGCCCACAAACGCAACGTGCTCGACAAGCTGGTCATTGGCGGTGTCCAGATCGTGAAAGTGCAGACCGATCCGAACTACGACTCGATCACGGTTCGGATCGATGCTAGCGCCGCCGACTACGAGGTCGATGACACGACCGCGAACAAGGTGATCTACGGATCCCGCGATTCGAAGCCCTTCACGGAGTACTGGACCTTCATTCGGAGCGGGGCGGCTCGGACAAAGGCCGGTGAAGGTGCTGAGGTCACCCAGTGCCCCAACTGCGGCGCTCCGCTGTCGATCAACGAGTCCGGCGTGTGTAGCTATTGCAAGGCGACCGTGACCAGCGGACAATTCGGCTGGGTGCTCGATAACATCACGCAGGCATCGGAGTGGCAGGGATGACCGAACAAGGCCCACCGCCCCCGGAGGCGACCCCGCCCCGGCTGCCGGAGCCGCCCCCGTCCTCGGCGCCGCAGCCCGTGCCGGATCGCGCCGACGCCAGCGGCTGGTCGCAGCCGCCGGCCACACAGTCGCCCGGGCCTCCGGGGGCGTTCGTCGATCGTCCCGCCGCCCCGCCGGGCCCACTCCTGCCGCCGGGCGCCGGCTCGCCCATCGCCCCCGGTCCGCCCATGTCGGTCCAGCCGCCCATCCGCGACACGTCGATCAACCTGTCGGCCCTGCTGATGATGGTGGGCGGCATGGTCCTGCTGATCATCGTGATCGTGGTCCTCGTCGCCGCACTGCATCCGCGATAGTCGATGCTAGTCTAGACATATATACGGATCTGTGTTAGCATAGCTCATCGTGGGGTCGGGAGCCGACGAGCCCGGGCTGCTGGCGGCAGTAGTCGGGCAGCGGGGGGACCTCTCGGCGGTGCGGGCGCTGCTCGCCGAGGGTGGGATCGTGGAGCGACCGGTGGTCGATCTGCGGGCGGCGGCCCGGAGGCACGGCCTTCGCGCCGGCCAGGTGCGTCGCTTGCTCGCCGTTCGCGAGCTGGCCCGCCGCTGGCACGTCCCGGCCGACAGCGCGGCGCCGGCGATCACCTCGCCGCGAGAGGCGCTGCTGCAATTCCAGGATCTTCGCGCCAGCCCGAGAGAGTGCTTTTCGGTCCTGTACCTCAATACGCGCAACCAGCCGCTCGCCTGTGAGAAGGTCGCCGTCGGGGGGCTGAACGTGGCGGCGCTCCAGCCGCGCGAGGTCTTCGGGCCGGCCCTGACATCGGGAGCGGCGGCGGTGATCCTGGCTCATAACCACCCGTCCGGCGACCCGACCCCGAGCCCGGAGGACCTGGCGGTCACCCGGCAGCTGCTCGAGGCCGGTCGGCTACTCGGGGTGGAAGTCCTTGATCATCTGGTGATATGCGCGGAGCGCTTCCGTAGCCTGCGGGAGGCCGGCGCCCTCTGAGGTGGCCTGCTGCCGGAGAGAAACGACCTGGGCTCCGGCAGGAGGCCAATACACCATTACTATATTAATTGATATCATCGCTGTCAACTCTGAACGGCGAGGCGGCCCAGCCGGGCAAACTTCGACCGGCACAGCGGCCCCGGCAGTGAGAGAATAGGAACGCCGCCTGCCGGCGGCCGCGGCCCATACGGGGCAGGAAAACCGACCACTGAGCGATGGTCGGTTTTCTGTTTTCAGGGGACGGCGCCAGCCGAGAGGTTCAGATCCGATCAATTCGTGTCAACAACCAGCCGAACTTTCCGCTGATGACGGCGGCATCGCAGAACGGACAGATGCTGGTGATGTCGACGTTGACGGATGCGCCGCAGTTCGGGCAAGCCTGTGAGGTGATGGTCCCAGACTGGCCGGTGACCAATGTCGAAGGCCGCTGGAAAATCCAGTCCTCGGTCCAGTCCCATGGATCGGTGTCGCCGCGGATGACTCTTCCGCCGGCGTCGAGATCGTAGTCCGCCGAGGTGGCATTGATGCGCACGGTCACCGTGTCGAATCCGCTGTCTCTGAGAGCCCCCGCGATGACGGCGCTGCTGAAGCTCAGCTTGTCGAGGACATTCCGCCAGCCTCGCTGCGTGTAACTCGTGATCTCGGCTTTCTGCTCTTCCCAGATCAGCGACGCCATCACGCCCTGACTGAGGGGCGGCTTAAGCGCGGTCCACGCCTCCAGCACCGCGAAGAACAGACGCTGGACCTGGGCGAGAAAGACATTTTCGTCGAAGGCCGGGTCATGCCTGCGGATGGCGCTCACGCCGGCGAGCTTGCCGTCGACCCCGTCGCTGTCGACGTTGGGCGCCCACGATCCCGGCATCACCTGGCCATACCAGGCGCGGCTCGGGCGATGCGATGCGCCGGCGGCGGACGTGAGATAGCCCTGGCTGGCGGTCGCCTCGCCTTCGGCCAGCCAGTTGCTGAGGTCCTTGAACCGGTCCGCGATTCCGATAGCCGTGCGACGCGCCCGACGGTCCCCTTCTTTCAACATCCCACCTCGGCATGAGATTTCCCCTCCCCCGCTTGCGAGCGAGGCAGGGTGGGGGCCTTCAGCCCGTACGGAAAATCTCGATGATCTGGCCAGTGCCATAATCGCCGACCAAAAGTCCGCCATCGGGGCCCACGGTGATCGCCAGCGGATGCTGGAAACCGCTCGCAAAGTCGGTGACCGTGCCCTGTTCAGCTGAGCCCATTCCGTGGATCGCGACCCGAACCACTCGGCGCCCCACCGTCGTTCCGAAATAGGTTCCCCATTCCGTGACGAAGGCGTTATCGCGATAGGCGGGGCCAAACTCGGCATCCTCGTAGAACACGATGCCGTCGGCCGAAGAATGGGCGGCGAACGCGGCGACAGGCTGGCTCACGCCCACGCAACTCCCGTGCAACGAGCCGTCGGGATAGGCAGGCCAGCACCGTGGCCAGCCGGCGTCCTCGCCGTCGCGAACCCGAATCAGAACGTCGGCGGGCTGGCTGTTGCCAAGGTCGTCTTCGCCATTGATCGTGACATAGGCGAATCCGGTCGACGGTTGGACGGCGAGTCCGTATGGATTTCGGCTGCCGCGCACCACCACGCCCGCGTACGTCCAGTCCGCGTAGAAGCGCAGGACGGTGGCACTTCGTGGATCGGCTTCGGCACATCGATCGCACGTCGAGCCCAGACCAAGGAGGAAATCGCCGTTCTCCAGCATCACGAGGTTGTCGGCCTGATGCTCGCCACCCGGCAGACCCGAGACTACCTGGGCGCCACCGGCGAGGTTGTCTCGGGCGAGCCGATATTCGACAATGCTGCCGCGTACTGAGACAAACAGCTCGTCGCCGCGCCAGACCAGGCCGAGCGAGGGCGGCAGGCCTTTGACCAGGAGCCGCGCCGGCGCACCCGCGCCGGCGAACACGCTGATGTTGCCGGCGGCGCTGGTGACGTAGAGGCGGCCGTCGGGTCCGAAGGCCATCGCCGTCGGCTGATAGATCCCGTAGGCATAGACAAACGCGGTAAAGCCCGCCGGTACATGGATGCCGGCAGCCAGCGGCAGTTGCGGTCGCGGGGCCGGGGTGGGGCTTGGAGTTGACGTGGCCGGGGTGACCGGCCCTGTCAGCGACGCAGAAGCGGTTGGGCTCGCGCTCACGGAGACCGTCGCGTCAATCGGTCTGGCGCAACCCGCGAGCGCCAGGATGACCAGCGGGCCGGCCAGGCGACCGCCGAGGCCAGGCCGGTGGAACCCTCCCATGTTCCGAAAACGGTTCGCAAGCCCGATAGTTTCGAGCCGCGACCCGTCGGGTGACGGCTATCCCGTACGGAAGATTTCGATAATCTGGCCCGTTCCGTAATCCCCGACCAGCAATCCGCCGTCTGGCGCGACCGTGAGCGCCAGCGGATGGGAAAAGCCGGTCGCGAAGTCACTCACCTGGCCGTGCTCGACTCCCCTGAGTCCCGTCAGCACCACTCGCTCAACCCGACGCCCGGTCGTGCCGCCGACGTTGGCGCCCCATTCCGTGACAAAGGCGTTCTCCGCGTAGTCCGCCCCGAACTCGGCGGCTTCGTACAAGACGATCCCGTCGGCCGAGCTGTGCGGGGTGAAGACCGCCACCGGCGGGGCGACGCCGCCGCAGTTGCCGTGCAGGCTCCCGTCCGGATACGCCGGCCAGCAGCGTGGCCATCCGGCGTCCTCACCGGCGACCACCCGCAGCAGGTAGTCGGCCGGCTGACCACCGAGGTTGTCCTGGCCATTGACGGTGACGTAGGCATCGCCGGTGATCTGCTGGAGTGCCAATCCGTAGGGATTCCGCGCGCCGCGGACCACGACGCCCGCGTAGCTCCAGTCGCTGTGGAAACGCAGCACGGCGGCGCTTCGTGCGTCCGACTCGTTGCACACATCGCACGTCGACCCCAGCCCCAGCAGGTATTCGCCGTTGGGCATCGGCAGGATCCAGTCATTCTGGTGCCGGCCGGTGGGTAGGCCCTGGACGACCGCGCCGCCCCCGGTCAGCGCGCCGTTGTTGAGTTGATAGGCGCGCACGCTGCCGCGAACCGAGACGAACAGGCTGTGGTCGCGCCAGGCGAGCCCCAGGGCAATCGGCAAGCCGGCGACCAGCGCCTGCGGGCTGCCCCCCGGTGATGGCACGACCAGCAGGGTGCCGGCGCTGTTGACGGCATAGAGCCGGCCGTCGGGACCGAAGGCCATCGCGCTGATGGTTCCCAATCCGCGCGTGTAGACGTAGGCGGCAAAGCCGCCGGGAACGCCGATCCCGCCGGCTGGCGGCAGATTCGGTGGCGATGGACGGGGCGTTGGGGTCGGCGCCGGCGATGGGGTCGGCGTCGCGGTCAGCCGAGGTGATGGCGTGAGACTCGTCTTCGCGGTCGGCTGGCCACACGCCGCCAGCCAGACGGCCAGCGCCATCGCCGGCGCAACCCGTCTCACGACAAGGGCGGGATCGTCAGCACGAGCTTGCCGAACTGCTCAGCCCGCTCCATCCGTTCTTGTGCGGCGGCGGCCTGTTCGAGGGGGAAGGTGCGGTCGATCACCGGCTTGAGGACGCCCGCGCCCAACAAGCGGGTGACCTGCTCCCAGTCGTGTCGGGTGCCCATGGTTGAGCCGTAGATCGTGATCTGCTTGCTGAAGATCCGACGGATATCCTCCTCCGGCTTGGGGCCGCTGGTGGCGCCGCAGGTAACCAGCCGTCCGCCCCTGGCCAGGGCGCGAATGCTGCCCGGCCAGGTGGCCGCGCCCACGTCGTCGATCACCACATCGACGCCGCGTTTGTTCGTGATCGTCCAGACTTCCTTGGAAAAATCGGTCTGCTGGTGATTGATCAGCCGATCGGCCCCTAACTCCTGGGCGCGGCGGAGCTTCTCGTCGTGGCTCGACGTCACGAAGACGCGAGCCCCGCCGTACTTCGCGATCTGCAACGCGGCGATGGCGACCGCCCCGCCGATCCCCAGGATCAAGACCGTCTCGCCGGGCGCCACCTTTGCCTTGGTCACCACCATCCGCCAGGCGGTGAGGAAGACAAGCGGAAAAGCCGCCGCCTCTTCGAAGCTCAAGCCGTCCGGGATCGGCCGGAGATTGACCTCCGGGAGGACCACCGCCTGCGCGAAGGTCCCGTCGCGGTGCTCGCCGAGGATCTCCCAGCGGTCACACAGCGAGTGCTCGCCACGGGCGCAGTAGTCGCAGGTGCCGTCACTCAGCCCGGGGTCGAAGAAGACCCGGCTGCCGACGGCGTGTTTTAACGCGCCGGGGCCGTTCGCCGCCACCACGCCGGCGCCGTCGGCGCCCCCGATATGTGGCAGAGGCGTTTTCGGCACGCCGCCGCGGCGGACGAACAGGTCGAGGTGGTTGAGGGCCGCCGCGCGCAGCCCGACCAGTACCTCACCTGGCCCTGGCTGGGGCGTGGGGGCGTCCTCGTAGCGCAGTACCTCCGGCCCGCCGTGCTGGTGAAATCGCACCGCCTTCACGTCGCGTCATGCTACTCACTTACCGGGCGGTGGCGTCGTCCAGCGGCCGAAGGCCGCCGCCCTTTCGGGCGAAAGAGGGCAGGCGCCGAACGCGGCTCGTGCGAGCATGCGAGCGCATCCCGGCCTTTCGGCGCGAGCGCGCCGCGAGCCGCGCTGAGGCGCACCTGCCCGTTTAAGTCACTGTGTAACTTCACCCCCAAGAGGGGATGCAAGAACGTCACGCTGCGTGACGTTGCAGTAGCGAAACCTGCGTCCGCGAATGCAGTTGTGTCAAAAAATCATGACCTATAATGTGGCCCACGTGACAGCCGACCCCGAGATTCAATTGCTGAACCGGCTCGGTGGTCTCTTCTCCGCATCGCTGTCGCTGGACGACAACATCGACGCGATGTTGTCGGCGACTTCCCAGATGGTTCAGTTCGATGCGGCGACGGTCTTCCTGCTCAATGAGGGCAGCCGCGAGCTGACGGCCTGTGCCACCTACCCGCACAAAGACGAGGTGCCGCACATCGCCCGTTTCGTGTTGGGTGAGGGAATCCTGGGCTACGCCGTCGAGCAGCTCGAGACCCTCAACATCAGCGACGCGACGCTCGATCCGCGCTTCAAGATCCACGACCAGAGC
>Ga0209059_1000899_pt1 | contig 13680 bp, 9 predicted proteins | sample GraSoiAngelo_151_FD_186165 | JGI IMG/M metagenome (GOLD analysis project Ga0209059, IMG submission 186165) | Grasslands soil microbial communities from the Angelo Coastal Reserve, California, USA - 14_1009_12_20cm (SPAdes) (version 2) | ecosystem: Environmental > Terrestrial > Soil > Grasslands ...
CCGCTACTGCCGCCTGAAATTCTGGTGATCAGCGCCACCAAAGGCCTGGAAGAAGGCTCCTTGCTGCGGATGTCGGAGGTAATTCGGCTGGTGTTGAAGCGCGAGAGTGCTGCGATTGGCGCACTCAGTGGCCCTTCCTTCGCACAGGAAGTCGCTCGCGGAGATCCGACCGCCATCACGATTGCTTCGCAAGATGCCGACCTTCTTCGCACCGTGCAGCAGGAATTCGGCGATCCGAGATTTCGCGTCTACACCAACAGCGACGTGGTGGGCGTGGAACTGGGCGGTGCGCTCAAAAACATCATTGCGATAGCTGCGGGAATTTGCGACGGTCTTGGCTTGGGACACAATTCGGTGGCGGCCCTGATCACGCGCGGCCTGGCTGAGATGACGCGCTTGGTCGTCGCCTGCGGCGGACGCGCCGACACTATGGCGGGGCTCGCTGGGCTGGGCGATCTTGTTCTCACCTGTACCGGCGGCCTCTCGCGAAACCGTAGCGTTGGAGCCGAACTCGGCCAGGGCAAGAAACTGCCGGACATTATCTCCAACATGCACGGGATGGTTGCGGAGGGAGTGTTCACCACCACCGCCGCGGTGGGGCTGGCTCATGCGCGCGGGGTAGAAATGCCCATCACGCAGCAGATGTATGCCATCCTGCACGAGGGCAAGAGTCCACGGGAGGCTATCGAACACCTGATGTCGCGAAGTGGGAAGAGTGAATCGGCTTTTCCGTCCTGAGTGGCCCGCTGCAAGCACATGAGGTTCACGCGTGTTAGGCTCTAGGGTTTCAAAATGCTTTTCATGGAGGCGGTATGCGTCTCATCGCGTCTGCCATTGCAATGATGCTTCTTGTCTCTCAGAACACGGCGCAAGCCCAAGGCAAAAACACGGCCGAACGACTCGGCTACCCTCGCGACTCCAAACTTCTGATCATTCATGCCGACGACCTTGCGGTCGCGCACTCGGAAGATGCCGCGAGTTTCGATGCCCTGGATAAACGCGCCGCCACCTCGGCCAGCATCATGGTTCCCTGCCCCTGGCTCACGGAAGTCGCCGAGTACGCCAAGGCGCACCCCGACGCAGATCTGGGTCTACACCTCACATTAACCAGCGAATGGAAAACGTATCGCTGGGGTCCAGTGGCATCCAAACACCAGGTGCCCAGCCTGCTCGATTCGTCTGGTTATCTTTGGCCGGATTCGGATCCCGCCAAGCAGCACATCAAGGCCGATGAAGCGGAGCGTGAGATTCGCGCGCAAATGGAGAAGGCGATTTCTATGGGCATCCATCCTACGCACATTGACAGCCACATGGGAGTTCTCTTCTCCCGACCTGACCTTTTCGCCGCGTACGTGAGAGTCGCTCACGATTTCAAGCTGCCGTTCCTCGCGGTTCGCACTGCCGATGCCCCGCCCGCACTGTTGTCGCTGCTGTCCGACAAGGACGTCGTGCTCGACTCGATCGTGATGGCCAGCCCCGATGTGAAGCCGGCCGACTGGAAGAGCTTCTACCTGAACGCGATCAAGAACCTGAAGCCCGGAGTTACGGAATTCATCGTTCATCTCGGCTACGACGACGCCGAACTGCAGGCCGTGACCGTCGACCACCCCGACTATGGCTCCGCCTGGCGTCAGCGCGATTACGACGTGATCACCAGCCCCGAGTTCAAGAAAGCCCTCGAGGATAACCACATCATCCTCATTCGCTGGGCGGACATAAAGAAGTTGTTAAGCTAGCGCAGCGGGTTGAATTCCCTTCCGGTCATTTCTCCCGGGTACCTTGGTAATGCCACGGGATCGGGTTTTTCATCGCCTGCGCACTTTCGCCCTTTAGAATTTGACAGATACCCGTGACCTCTGCCGCCACTTCGCCGACGGCGTCCGCGACGAGTGAGGGGACGCCCTCAGCCCGCGACTCCAAGCACGCGCGCATTCCGATTCTCTATGTCATTCTCGGGGTGTTGCTCGTCATCAGCATCATCCCTATGTACTTCTATTCAGCGCAGGTTGAGGCCATCAATCGCGACCGGCTGAAGACCAATGAAATGCTGCTGCAGAACACGGTGACCCGGTCCCTGGCGGATGACCTGGCGCAGCACGAGCGCTCGCAGCGCATGATGCTGGCCAATCTTTCGTCGGCAATTCAGGTGGCCAGTGGCGGAGATATTGGCGAGAAGAATATCGAGTCGCCGGAACTTCGGGCGCTGCTGGAAAACTTCGTAAGTTCTTCGGATGAAATTGCCTACGCAACTTTGCTCAACTCCGAAGCGAAGGGCATTTCCGCCGGACGGATTGCTCCGGATGCTTTTCTGCAGCGTGAGCTGGAGCATGCCTACACCGCTGCCCGGGATGGCCGGGTATACAACGGCCAGGCTCTCGTCGAGGGCGAGGGCAAAAATGCCCGAACGGTTTTCCTGGTGAGCGCGCCGGTCCAGTATGAGCAGCGATTCCTGGGGATGATCGCATCGGTAGTGGACCTGCAGTTTCTGATTCGCCGGCTGCGGGAAGTCAGCGGGGGAGGTCTCACGCCTTACGTCGTTGACTCGCAGGGCCGGTTGGTAGCCGCTGCTAATCCGGAATTCGCTACCGGGCAGGATATGAAGAACTTGGAGATCGTGCGTACCTTCGTGGACGGAGGCAATAAAGCCCAACTGGCCGAGACGCGCGAATTCAACATGAGTTCAGGATCTGAAAAGATCGAAATGCTAGGCACTTACAGCCCAGTACAGTCGCTGAACTGGGCTGTGGTCGTGCAGAAACCGCGACGCGATGCGTACCGGGGCGTCTACGAGATGCAACGCACGGCTCGCCTGCTCGCTTTGCTGGCGGTGCTGCTGAGCATTGGAGTGAGCATTTTCGCCGCCCGTCGCATCACGAATCCCCTTTCGGTTCTCACCGAATCCAGCCGTGCCATCGCAAAGGGTGACTTCTCGCAGCGCGTTCATCTGATGAGCCGCACGGAAATCGGCGAACTCGCGCAGACTTTTAACACCATGTCTGAGGAGCTGGAACATTTCGTTGAGGACTTGAAGCGAGCCGCCGAAGAAAATCGTGCATTATTCATGGGTTCGATTCAGATGCTGGCTGGAGCGGTTGACGAGAAAGACCCTTACACCCGCGGCCACTCCGATCGCGTTACTCGCTATTCCCTGCTCATTGCGAAGGAATTGGGGCTGCCCGCTTCGTTCATGGAGACTCTGCAAATCTCGGCACAGCTCCATGATGTTGGCAAGATAGGGATCGAAGACCACATCCTGAAGAAACCGGGCTCATTGACAGAAGAAGAATTCGAAGTGATGAAGACACATACCACCAAGGGTGCGAACATCCTTCGCCCGGTGCCTCAATTAGCCGAAATGCTGCCGGGCATCGAACTTCATCACGAGGCGCTCGATGGACGGGGATACCCGTATGGCCTCAAGGGCGAGCAGATTCCGCTATTAGCGCGTGTGATCGCGGTGGCAGATACCTTCGATGCCTTAACCACCAATCGCCCCTATCAGCAGGCACATACTCCTGAGCAGGCTCTTGAGATCATCCGCAGTATTGCCGGCAAGCGACTCGATCCCAAGGCTGTCGATGCCTTAATGGCCGTGTACGAGCGCGGCGAAATTCGCATCCAGCGTTTCACGATCAAGCGTCCGGTTTCCAGCGCGCCTGCCGCGGCTGCGGCTGCGCCCGCTCCCCCGGCGCAACCCACTCCGCTGGAACGCACCCGCGTCTGAGGAAGTTTGCCGGCTGCTCAAGTGCTTTAATCCTTCGGGCAACTCCGAAATACCCAGAAGTCCGCATTAAGGGCGGGGTCTATAATTGCGCACGAATGCCTCTGGCCCCCGGCACAAAGATCAGCCAGTACGAGGTCCTATCACCCCTGGGCGCAGGGAGCATGGGAGAGGTGTATCGCGCGCGAGATTCCCGCCTCGACCGGGAAGTCGCGATTAAAGTCCTTCCGGAACTGGTTTCACTCGATCCCGAACGCCTGCTGCGGTTTGAGCAGGAGGCCAAGGCGGCCGCAGCGCTGAATCATCCTAATATTTTGGCTGTATATCAAATGGGCACGTTTCTCGGCATGCCCTACCTGGTCTCCGAACTGCTGGAGGGCAAGACGCTGACCGAGGTGATCCGCCGCACCCCGGTTGCACTTCGAAAGGCCATTGATTTCGGCGTGCAGATCGCGCGCGGGCTTGCCGCGGCGCACGAGAAAGGGATTGTTCATCGCGATCTCAAACCGGACAACCTGTTCGTCACCAAAGACGGACGGGTGAAGATTCTCGACTTCGGATTGGCTAAAGTAATCCAGCCTAAGGGATCTGCGAATCTGGCCGCGACGATCACGTTGCCCGGAGTGGCGCTGGGTACGATCGGGTACATGTCTCCGGAGCAGGTTCGAGGCCAGCCGACGGACCAGCGGGCAGACATTTTCGCGCTGGGCGCCATCTTGTACGAGATGGTGATGGGCAAGCAAACGTTCCAGCGGCCAACTTCCGCCGACACGATAAGCGCGATTCTCAACGAAGAGCCTCCATCCATTGCGGAGCTCTCACCCGATACGCCAGCGACCCTGGAAAGGCTCATTCGCCGGTGTCTGGAAAAAAATCCGGAGCAGCGATTTCAGTCTGCCTCTGATCTCGCTTTCGCTCTGGAGGCATTGTCCGATCCGTCGATGGTCTCGAGCGGAGCGCATGTAGCTCCCAAGCCTGAGTTCAAAGGGCGATATTTCATCTGGGCTGCCGCGGGCATGACGTTTCTCGTGGCTGCACTGGTAATCGCTTATCTCGTGGCCCAGCCCTCGCGCCCTCCCACGGTTTCCCATTACGTTCAACTTACGCGTGATGGCCGGCAGAAGGCACTGATTGGTACGGATGGGGCACGCCTGTATTTAAGTCTCGGCGAAGTTCGGACGGGAAGCTTCGCCTCCCATGGCGTTGCGGAAATGTCGACCTCCGGTGGTGAGCCCAAGAAACTCACGATTCTGCCTTCGGTCGATATGGTCCCCCTGGATTTATCGCCGGACGGATCGGAACTCCTGGTCGTGGATGGCCAAGGTGCTCCGCCAAAAGGACCGTTATGGACCCTACGTCTGCTGGGAGGTTCGCCGCGCCGACTGGGTGACCTTATTGCGGAGACCGCCGCCTGGTCGCCGGACGGCAAAAATCTGGTTTATACGGATCTGGGCAATGTTTTCCTCGCGAATTCGGACGGTTCAGGGTCACGCAAATTGCTGAGCGTGCCAGGGGACATCCTCAACATCGCTTGGTCGCCAGATGGATCCATGGTGCGCTTTGATGCAACGGAAACGGCCGGCACTGTAGGACAGCAGGTGGAGTGGGAAGTGGCGGCGGATGGAACTGGATTGCAGCGGCTTTTCCAAGGTTGGCACAACCCTCCCGACGAATGTTGTGGCAAGTGGACAGCCGACGGCAAATATTTCGTCTTCGAATCGGGCGGGCAAATCTGGGCGTTTCCTCAGGATACCGGCCTATTTCGATCCCAACCGAAGCCCTTTCAGCTCACCTCCAGTCCGCTTTCGCTTTCGTCGCCTTTGCCCGGCAAAGATGGGAAAAAGTTGTTTGTCGTAGGGCAGACCTATCGAGGCGAACTGATGCGGTACGACGCCAAAGCGGGTCGCCTTGTACCCTTCCTGGGCGGAATCTCGGCCGAGTACGTGGATTTTTCCCGAGACGGGCAGTGGGTTACGTACGTGTCCTATCGTGAAGGCTCATTGTGGCGCAGCAAAATTGATGGCACGGAGCGTCTCCAACTCACTTACCCACCAATGTATCCGGTACTGCCGCGGTGGTCGCCGGACGCGACAAAGATCATTTTCTTTGAATTCGCACGCAACACCTCACCTGCAAGGATCTACGAAGTTTCCGCAGGTGGCGGCAGCGCGCGCGAACTTCTGCCCAACGACCACAGCCAGCAACTCGACCCGAATTGGTCCCCCGACGGCAGCAAAATCATCTTTGCGGGCGAATCCAATAGCCCGGCATCCTCAATCCGCATACTCGACCTCGCAACCGACCAACTGTCCACGCTGCCGGCTTCCCAGGGCCTTTATTCTCCAAGATGGTCCCCCGATGGCCGGCACATCTCTGCCTTCTCCGCAGAATCCAAGACTCTGCTTTTATTCGACATGCAGACGCAGAAATGGTCCGAACTCGCCAGTGGGTCATTGAGCTGGCTGAACTGGTCCCACGACAGCAAATTCGTGTACGTACTCGATTACCGCGGCAAAGATGCAGTGGTCAGAATTCGAATCTCCGATAAGAAGGTCGAGCAGGTCGTCGATCTCAAGGACTTCGTCACCGTGGGCCGGTACGGCGGTTGGCTCGCGCTCACCCCCGATGATTCCCCGTTGCTGCTGCACGACACCGGCTCTCAAGACGTTTACTCGGTGGATTGGCAAGCGCAGTAATGGATCGTCAAACGCAAAGGTAAGTACCTGAATCTATAACGTTTGCGTTATACACGCAGATCACATTTTTCCTTCTTTCCTTTTCTTCCGGAACGTCATCCTAATGGCGCATCTGGGCCCGCAGACTAGCTGCACGAGTGCCTAATTTTGCGCGAGTCCGACGCCTGGCACCGCTACGCTCAATAGCAAGAGTTCTTATGTTTTCGATTGGATCTTCATGCCGCTTACCCCGATTCGTCAGTCGATTGCTGATGATGCTTGTCGCAAGTCTATTTTTGAATGCCCACTTGGCCGCTCAAACACAACAGCTACCCTACCTGAATGCCGGCCCCACCTCAGTGTTTGCACAGATCGACTTCGCTCGAATGATTTCTGATGAGCGGGTGTGGGACGAAACCGAAAAACATCTGCAGACCGCTTTGATTGACTCGGGTGTTGTCTCTGCACTCGATCTTCAGGCTCCCGACAAGGCCGTTAAGGAGTTCAAGCAAGCCATAGCAGCGCTCAAAGCACAGGATCCGAAGGGCGCCATCCGAGCATTCCAGAGAGCCGTCAAGATATACCCGGATTTCGTGTCAGCCCATAACGCGCTCGGCCTGGCGTATCTGGACCAACAAGATCCACGCGCTGGCGAAGAGTTTGAGACGGCGGCCAGACTGGACGATCGGTTTCCGGGCCCTTTCCTCAACCTTGGCCTGCTGGCCATCAGCGGAAACGACTTTGCGGCTGCTGAAACGAACCTGCTAAATGCTGCCAATCTCACGCCGGACGATCCGCGGGTTCTGACTGCACTGGCATTCGCTGAGAACGGAAATCATCGGTACGCCAAGTGCGTGCAGACGGTCAACCGGGTACATGCTCTGGAACACCACGCGGTCGCCAACGTACACTACATCGCCGCAGCCGCGGCCATGTCGCTCCATGATTCCAACGCGGTGAGGTCACAGCTGCAGACATTTCTCGCCGAGGATCCTAGCAACCCACTCTCTCCCATTGCCCGCCAACAACTGGCAGCTTTGGCCACAGGTAGAGTAGCGACTGAGCAGACTGCCAAGGCGAGCAGCATCGAGGAAGTTCCTGCAGCGGCCCAGGTTAGCCGAATTACGTTTCCGAACAGCGAGTACCTGAAGACGCAGCTCAGCGCTATCGAAAATAATCCTGAGCCCGACGATTGCGATACATGCAGCCCCACATCCAACGCGGTAAGTTTCCCTGCGACTCCCACCGAACCCGGTTCCGCGTATCGACTTCCTACTTTCAGGTCACCCCAGAAGCTCTTCACCATCCATCAGGTCGTGGACGAAACGGCGCTGTTCTTTTCGGTGACTAGCCATGGACATATGGTCGGTGATCTGTCGTTAACGGATATTCACGTCAGGGATGACAATAAGCCTCCAGACAAAGTCTTGCAGTTCATCCCTCAATCCAGGCTTCCTCTGCGGCTAGGACTGCTGATCGATACCAGTGAGTCAGTCCAGCAGCGCGTGACCTTCGAAAAACGAGCGGCCGAGAAGTTTATTGATAGAGTCTTGAATAAGGACTCCGATCTGGCATTCGTAGAAGGCTTTCGTGACGAAGCTACAGTGGCGCAAGATTTTACCCGCGATCCAGTCAAACTTGCCGAGGGAATCGAGAAGCTTACAAGCGGGGGCAGTGGGACGGCTATCTTCGACGCCGTTTTTCAGGCCTGTTGGAAGTTGGCTGCATTTCCTGATCAAGGCCGGACCGCGAGAGTGCTTGTGGTTGTCACGGACGGTGAGGACAATTCGAGCCACAGAAGTCTCAAGCAGGCGATTGAAGAGGCAGAAGCCGCCGGCGTGACGGTCTATACGGTGAGTACCGCGGAAAAAGGGGAGGATGATACAGACGCCAACCGGATCCTAAAGCTACTGGCTGAGCGCAGCGGGGGAGAATCCTTTTTCCCGGGGAATCTTCGCTCGCTCGACGCTTCTCTGAATGAGTTACCAACGGTGATCCGCAGCCGCTACCTGATCGCTTATAAAGCCGCCGGCTTCAAACCGGACGGAAGGTTCCGGCCCATTCATGTGACCGCTGAAAAAGATGGGAAGCGCCTCCACGTACAGGTACGCAAGGGCTATTATGCACGCGCTACGCTGGCCTCAAATTAACTAAAGGCAGATGTCGAGCACCTGTACATAGCCGCTGGCTTCCCCTGAAGAGCGTTTTTGCATTCTGTGGGTGCGGCTGAAAAGCCTGACCTGCCAAGAGTTTTCACGCGCGATACGGTAAAACCTGTATGTAGATCTGCGCGGTTTTGCTGGTACTATCTATTCCCGCGAAAGGGATTAGGATGCGGCACGGCCCAGTATCACTGGGACAGCAAGATTGTCCCGCTTCCCGTTTAGTGTCCCATGAATACACATCAGAGCTTCGATCGCGAGTCGTTTCAGTCGCTGCTTGCGAATGCCTTCTCCGTCCAGCAGAGTGGAATGGCGCCCGAGTCCCTGGCCGCCATCATTGAAATTCAACGTGTAGTTACGGGCGACGGCGTCGACGCCGGCTATGCCATGAATCTGCTGGTGGAGCGCGCTCGGGGTATTGCCAATGCATCCGGCATAGGCATCGCTGTGCTCGAGGGAAATCAGCTGGTTCATCGCGCGGGCAGTGGAACCGCGCTCGAAAATGTCGGCTCGCAATTGACCGCCGTCTTCAGCAGTGCGGCGCACGATCACCCCCGCAAAGAGATCTTGCGTGTAGAAAATGCAGCGACCGATTCCCGGATCGAGGGCGAGATTTGCCGGCAATTTGATGTGCAAGCGCTACTGATGGTGCCGATCTATCGCGAGCACGCGATGATGGGAGTGCTTGAAGTTTTCTTCAACGAGCCCCACGTTTTCTCCGAGCCGGAGGTACGCACGTATCAGCTGATGGCCACGCTTGCCGGGGATGCCAGCGCACTTCCCCTTGTGACAGCAGAAAAGAGCATAGTAAGTTCATCAACCTTGGCGCGCGCCCTGTTGCGAATGAATCAACAGGTTCGGCAGCTAACGGTTACGCGCCAACGCGCACCTGAGGTGCCGACGGAAGCAAGGGCAGAATCTTCATACACGCAGATTCTTTCTGCAGTGCGGAAATGGGATGCACGGGCTTACGGGGCACAACTGGCAAGTTCAGCAGCTGAACACCTGCGTCATATTCGCTTGCCCAAATGGCAACTACCGCGCGCACGCCGGCCGAGACTTTCATGGTACAAGCCTGCTCTCGAGAGGCTGCACCGGCACCTGCTTCTTTTCCAAGCGCAATGGCCCAGCCGGTCACGGGGCAAGCTTCTTTTGAATGTCGCAGCGGTGTCAGTTGTTCTGGTGCTGGCAATCATGGCTGCCATCGCGCGCCATCAGAGCACAATATTACCTGTCGCGTATTCCTCTTCCGGCAACACGACTCCGGTTGCAGCGCAGCCGCTATCTGCGGTTGATCAGCAGATCGTCGCGCCATCTCCCCTCAAGCCCAACGCCAGCGCCCGCGACGCTGGTGCCCCCACCGCTTCCTTCAAGCGCGTATGGGCCGGGAAAGATGAGGTGGACTACATTTCAGACGATGTTACAATTCGGCACTTTCGCCCGCTTCCCACTCCAAAAAAGAGCAGCGCTTGGAATAAGCAGGTGAATATCGGCAAAGACGTGACGGTCCGTTATTTCAACTCTCCGCCGCTGCCGACCGCAGAACCATCCGGGCAACAAGCAAGCGAACAAGCAGTCAAAGATTGAATCCGGATCGAATCGCCCTGAGCATCAGTACACAGGCTCTCTATCTCAGCCGAGCACAATCTGTTCCTCACAAAGCCGCAACCCTGCGTTGCACCAGTAAGAAGTAGAGTGCCAACAGCACCAGGAGAAAGCCATTGGCTCCGAGGACCAGAGGCACAGTGAACCTGGGCACCAGCCATCCTGTTGCCAGATTCCCCATAGGCATGCCACCGCGGAAGGCGCAGTTGTACACGCTCATGACTCGTCCACGCATTTCGTTGGTTGTGATCAACTGCACCAGCGAAGTGACGGTCGCGAAGACCGCCATCATCGACGCTCCCACCACCAACAACATGACGTACGAGAGATTCAGAAATCGAGAAAACGAAAACCCCGAGATGCCCAGGCCAAGGCAGATCAGCATACTCAGGGCAAACCGCCCCTTATTGCGTATATTCCCTAATCCCGCCACGGCGAGCGATCCGCAGATCGAGCCCACTCCCATCAGAGAAAGTAGATTGCCGTAGGTTTCCGGCCCACGCTGGAAAATGTCTTTCACGAATACGGGAATGTACGTACGCATGGGCATGCTGAGAGCAGTCATGCAAAATGCCAGAACGATCAGGGCCTCCATAGACCCCTGCTGGCGCAAGAAGTGAATGCCCTGTTTCAAGCTGTTGAACATCGACTCCTTGGTTGTTTCCGGCACGAAACGCGCGGATATGAGCAAGAGGGTCACCACCGGCGCAAGAAAAGACAAAGCATTCAGCCCAAAACACCACTTCTCGCCAAGACGCGCCAAGGTGATACCGGCGAGCGCCGGACCGACAGTAACCGCCAGATTGAATTGGATCGAGTTAAGCGCGATAGCATTCGGCATGTCCTCGCGATCCACCAGCGTAGGAATCAGCGCCTGATATGCCGGACCTCCAAACGATTGCGCCACTCCAGCGACGAAAGACAAGGAGAGAATCTGCCATACCCGCACCACTTCGGTGGCCACCAGTAACGTGAGAACTCCGGCACAAGCCATCTGAATATATTGCGAGATCAGCAGGATCTTTCGTCTTTCGGTGCGGTCTGCTACTACCCCGCCGATCAGCGAAAGCAGGAAGATGGGAATCCCGGCGAGAAACTGATCGAGTGCAAGCAGAAATGCCGAGTGGCTCAAGCGGTAAATGAGCCAGCCCTGCGCCACGATCTGCATCCAGGTGCCTATACTGGAAGTACAGGCGCCAAACCACATCAGGCGAAAGTCGCGATATTGAAATGCTTTGAAAACTCTGCGGAGTGACGCTCGCATCCGGTCCGACCGTTTCGAAGTCAAACACTATCTTCGCATGAACCGCTCCACTGCCAGCATTGTGCTTGAAAATCAGTTTGGATGAGATGGAATCGCGCAGGATTCTTAAACGCCACGATATTAATTCTGGCCCGCAGCGGAGCCCGGCCGGTCCTCAGCGAACAGGAACGATAAGGCGTCCGGGAAGCGCTGTGCCCACTCTGACTCATGGTGAGATGCGCCCTGCTCGACGACCAGCCGCAGGTGGCATGCATCCAAACCGCCACGATGCAGGATTGCAGCGAGTTCCTGTACGTCATCGACCATGCTACGGTCTCGATCCTCTCGCCCTGCTTCCGCGCTACCGGTTGCGAGAAAAACGCGTTCCGGCCAGCGCCGGACTGTCCGACTCTGCCGAATGATCTGCCGATTCGCCGCCCACAACGATGGACTCTCCAACAGTAATCGGCCAAAGATCCCGGGTGAAACCGCGACGGTATATAAGGCGATCAATGCTCCTAAGGAAGAGCCGCCCAAGCCGGTAGTTCGAGGACCTGATGCCACTCGATAGTGGCGCTCCACGAAAGGCATGACCTCCTTGATCAGAAAACTGGGATAGCGGGTTCCCTGCACGCGCAGCATCATCGGCTGAAAAGAACGGTGTGGCATGTATTCGCGCAGCCGGTCTTTGCCGGTATTATCGATGCCTACAATGATCATGGGTGCAATCACCTGTTCGCGGATCAGGCGGTCGGCTGTTTCATCGACCTGCCATTCGACTCCGTTGAACGAGGTCGCCGGCTCAAACAGATTCTGGCCGTCATTGAGGTATAGGACGGGATATTGGCGTGCAGCATTCTGTGCATCGTCATAGCCCGGAGGCAGCCACACGCGCAGGAAACGATCGTTACGATAAATTCGACTGTGGAACGGATGAATACGTAAGTCGCCAGTAGCCGTTTCACCGCGAATCATGCCGGCAGGCGTTCTCGAAGCGTCAGTCTGCTTGTTCTGGATTTCTTGCATCTGTGCTCGTCGCTTAAAGCTTGCCGCTGGCTCTCATGCCCTGGAGTTCCTCAATTTCAGAACTCCCGCCACCACGCTGATCAGCGAAATCAGTACCAACGAAATCAGGCATAAGATGCACCACGTTGTCAGCACGTAGGCTTCGATGTAGGTGAGATACAAAGCAAAGCCGAGCCCCGCAAGCGCCGCACCCAACAGCCAGTCCCGAATTTGCTCCCTCGTTCGGAAGAAAATTGAGAGCACGAACAGCATGGCGTATCCAGCTACCCCAATGACGGCCACGGGAATGCCGAGCAACGTGGAGTACTCGCTGCGGTTCACGATGTCGCAACTGAATTTCTGGCTGAAGTCGCAGTACCGGGTGGGCGATTCTGCGAAATGACGTTGCACTGATATACCGGAATCAATGACACCAGCCAGCGATAAGATCGCAATCAGCACGAAAAGTAGCCGATCGCCGGAGCCATTCACGGAAGGCTGCACCCCGTTTTGTCGCTGAGTTCATCTAGTGAGAACACGCCTTCTGTCGGCGGATTCGAGCCGAACTGCCAGCTGGGAAACAGCTTCACGCCCGCCGCCTTGCACTGTGGGGCCATTTCTCCGGGCTTCTCTTTGAGGGCGCACTCCTGGTACGGCACATAGCGGAATGCGGCGCCAAACTTTTCCTTTTGCTCGACGCAGTGTGGACACCAATAGAGGCCATACATTTTCGCCTGATGAGCCGCGAGGCACTTGGCAAACGAATCGTACTTGTGATCGCGGTAATATCGGCCGGCAAGAAAAACCAACGCGAACAAGGCGAGCACGATGGCATAGCGCCAGGTTTTCCGGTTCTTCGGTGCATCACCCTCGCGGTTTTGTCGCCTCTTTCGCCGTTCTTCAGACATGGTTCAATTCTTATACCACGGCGATCAGGCGACTATGTTCAGGGCCTGCGGAATCACATCAAGTTCTTCGCAGTGCAGCGTGAGTACCTCTCCATCGACCATCACGTCCACAGGAGACTCAAGATTGAATTCCACGTGGGCGACGGACTTGCATTCGGCGAGGGAATGCTGGATGTGCGTCCCGTCGTAAAGGCCAGGCAGTTCGCGGATCAACCCAAGCCGCCCAATCGTTCCCCATCGCACATATTCAATCAGGCCATCGTTCGTTTGGGCATTGGGCGCAATCATCATCGTCCCGCCGGTGAATTTGCTGTTGTTGAAGGTCAGAAACAGGCATGGCCTGCGGTCAAACTCCATTTCC
>Ga0209059_1000900_pt1 | contig 13673 bp, 17 predicted proteins | sample GraSoiAngelo_151_FD_186165 | JGI IMG/M metagenome (GOLD analysis project Ga0209059, IMG submission 186165) | Grasslands soil microbial communities from the Angelo Coastal Reserve, California, USA - 14_1009_12_20cm (SPAdes) (version 2) | ecosystem: Environmental > Terrestrial > Soil > Grasslands ...
CTCGCGGACCTCGCTGACTGGCCAAAAGCTCATTTGCTGACGGCAGTGCGAACGGACCGTAGGGCGATAGCGCGCTTGCGCAAGCAAGTCACCCATAGCAGCCATGTGACGCAGGACGCTTTCCAAGGCTAGCCAACGCGCAGACAATGTGCGGCTCAGCCGTACACGAGGAGGGTCTAAATGAAAATTGCCCTAAACGTCAATGGCAAGCCGCTTGCACCCTCTCATCAAACGCTGGAACATGGCCGCCGGACCTGCGAACAAACACAAGCGAGCTAAATGCAACGGCAGAATTTCGGATCTCCTGACGGCAACAGCGAAAACCAAAGACCGTCGCCAGATCTTCCAGGCACCTCGAAAGTGATGCATTGGCACTGGCAGATCGATCGCGACGGCCTCGCCTGGCTGACTTTCGACAAGCAGGGCGAGTCGGCGAACACCCTCTCGCGCCAAGCGCTGGAGCAATTGAGCGCCGCGCTGGAGGAGATTCGCGGCGAGCATCCGAAAGGCCTCGTCATCGGCTCGGCCAAGGACGGCTTCATCGCCGGCGCCGACGTCGAGGAGTTCACGCGCTTCAGATCGCCCGAGGAAGCGATGTCCTTCGTGCGCCTGGGCTGGGACGTGTTCCAGGCGCTGCGCGAGCTGCCCTTCCCCAGCACCGCGATGGTGAACGGCTTTTGCATGGGCGGCGGCGTCGAGCTCGCGCTCGCCTGCCGCTACCGCGTGGCGCTCGACGATCCGAAGACGCGCTTCGCCCTGCCCGAGGTGATGCTCGGCATCATGCCGGCCTGGCACGGCGTGCAGTGGCTGCCGAAGCGGGTCGGGCCGGCAGCGGCGTTCGACATGCTGCTCACGGGAAAGTCCGTCGACGCGCGCCGCGCAAAGGCGATCGGCCTCGTCGACCAGGCGGTGCCTCTGCGCATCCTCGAGAACACCGCGCGCAGGCTCACCCTTGAATCACCAAAGGGAAAAGGCCTCTCTTTCTGGAAAGCGATGATGCTTTGGGGTCCGCTCAGAAGCTTTGTGGTTTCGCGGGCCCGCAGGCAAGTCGCGAAAAAAGCGAAGCGCGAGCACTATCCGGCGCCCTACGCGATTCTCGAGCTGTGGAAGAGGTACGACGGCGACCCATTACGCGCCTGCGGCGATCCTTTGGCCTCGGTCGAGGCGCTCTTCGCGCACCCGAGCACGGCGAACCTGATCCGCATCTTCTTCCTGCAGGAGCGGCTGAAGTCGCTCGGCAAGGCGGCGGACTTCGCGCCGCGCCATGTGCACGTCGTGGGCGCCGGCGTGATGGGCGGCGACATCGCCGCGCTCTGCGCGATGCGCGGGCTCACGGTCACGCTGCAGGACACCGCGCCCGAGCGCATCGCGCCGGCCGTGAAGCGCGCCGCTCAGCTCTTTCGACGCCGGCTGCGCGACCCGCGCCGCGTGCGCGACGCGCTCGACCGGCTGATTCCCGATGTCGGCGGCACGGGCGCGGCACGCGCCGACGTGATCATCGAGGCGATCTTCGAGAACCTGGAAGCGAAGCGCTCGCTCTTCGCGAGACTCGAGGCGGCAGCGAAGCCCGACGCGATCCTCGCGACCAACACCTCGAGCCTCAAGCTCGCCGACATCGCCACCGCGTTGCGCGATCCTTCCCGGCTGGTGGGAATCCATTTTTTCAACCCGGTTCCGCAATTGCAGCTGGTGGAAGTCGTTTCCGGTGATCGAACAAAGGCGGAATTCGCCCGCAAGGCGGCGGCCTTCGTTCGTCACATCGACAAGCTGCCGCTGCCGGTGAAGGACGCGCCGGGATTTCTCGTCAACCGCGTGCTTGGCCCCTACCTGTACAACGCGTTCCGCATGCTCGATCAGGGCGTCAAGCCCGAGACGCTCGACCGCGCGATGGAAGACTTCGGCATGCCGATGGGTCCCGCCGAGCTCGCCGACACCGTCGGCCTGGACATCTGCCTCGCCGCCGGAAAGGCGCTGGCGAAGAAATTCTCAAAGGATGAAGCCGACGTACCGCAGGTGCTCTCGAACAAGGTCAAGCTGGGGCTACTGGGAAGAAAAACCGGCCAGGGAATCTATCGCTACGACAAAGGCAAGCCGGTGAAAGGCCAGCCCGACGCGTACGAGGCGGCTCTCGTCGAGGCGCTGATCGGGCCCTATCTGAACGAGGCCGCGGCCGCCGTGGCCGAGGGCATCGTCGCCGACGCCGACCTCGCCGACGCCGGGCTTATCTTCGGCACCGGCTTCGCTCCCTTCCGGGGCGGGCCGCTGCATTACCTGGAATCGCGAAAGCGCTAGATGGACCGGCTCCCCGCGAACAAGCTTCCGGCGCTGCGCGTCATGTCGATGCCCGCCGACGCCAACCAGAACGGCGACATCTTCGGCGGCTGGATCATGTCGCACGTCGATATCGCCGGCGGCATTCTCGCCGGCCGCACGGCGCGCGGCCGCGTGGCGACCGTCGCCGTGAAGGAGTTCATCTTCAAGCAGCCGGTGCAGATCGGCGACGTGCTTTCCTTCTATACCGACCTGGTGAGGATCGGGATCACCTCGATCACCGTCACCGTCGAGGTCTACGCCGAGCGCCGGCCCGCGGACCCGACGGTCGTCAAGGTCACCGAGGCGACGCTCACCTACGTGGCGATCGATCGCGACGGGCGGCCGCGCCCGGTACCGCACGGCTAGATTGCTGCTCGAGGCGCCCACTCTCGCCGCAGTCGGCGCGCTCGGCCTCGGCGCCGCGGTGATCGGCGGCCTGGGCGGCTTCGGCACGGGAGTGATCCTCGCCGCCGCGCTCGCACCGCTGATCGGCGTCAAAGCGCTGGTCCCGGTTCTCGCCGTCGCCGGCGTCATCATCAACGCCGGGCGCTTCTGGTTTTACCGCGCGCACGTCGATCGCGCGGCGCTGGCAGTGATGCTCGGGGCGGCGCTGCCCCTCCTTGTGCTCGGTGCCTGGCTCTACAGCGTGCTCGACGCGCGCGTGATCGGCGCCATTCTCGGCCTGGCCGTGATGGGATCGGTTCCGCTGCGCCGGCTGCTGCGCAGGCGCGCGGTGGTGCTCAGTACGCCTGAGCTCGCCGCGGGCGCCGCGGCGTTCGGCTTTTCCTCGGGGATCGCGACCGGCACCGGGGTGATTCAGGTCTCGCTGCTGCTCAGCGCCGGCCTGAGCGGACCCGCGGTGCTTGCGACCGACGCGCTCTCCACCATCGTCCTCGACCTGTGCAAGGCGGCGCTGTTCCAGCGCTTCGACCTGCTCGACGCCGAGGCGGCGGCCACCGGCGCCGTGATCGGGTTCGCGACGATTCCGGGCAGCGCGCTCGCGGCGTGGCTTGCCACGCGGATCGGCGCGAAGCTGCACATCCTTTTCATGGAGACGCTGATCCTGCTAGGCGGTGCTTCCATGCTCTGGAATGCCTGGCGCTGAGCCCTGCGAAATCCAGGCCCTGGACGGCTATCGCCTCGGCGCGACCCTGTTTCGTCCCGCAGCGGGCAACGGGCGGGCGCTGCAGATCAACGCCGCGGCGGGCGTGAAGCAGGAGTACTACGGCAAATTCGCCGCCTATCTCGCCGAGCGCGGCTTTAGCGTGCTCACGTTCGACTACCGCGGCATCGGGCGATCGGGTTCCTTCCGACTGAAAAATGCGAGGATGCGCGATTGGGCCGAGCTCGACGCGGCTGCGGCGCTGGGTTTTCTTGCGCAGACGAAAAAGAGGCTGATGGCGATCGGCCACAGCTTCGGCGGCCAGTCATTCGCCCTCATTCCCGGAGCCGAGCGACTCGCGGCGGGGCTCGCGGTCGGCTCGCAAAGCGGCTACTGGCGTCATTGGCGCGGCGCCAAGCGCGCGGGAATGTGGCTGCTCACACACGCGCTGCTGCCCGGCGTTTCGCGCCTGTTCGGCTACTTTCCCGCTGCGGCGTTCGGCCAGGGCGAGAACCTCCCGGCAGGGGTCGCCATCGAGTGGGCGAGCTGGTGCCGCAATCCCGACTACCTCGTCGGCGCCCTTGGCGCAAAAGAGCGGTACGCGCGCTTCAGCGCGCCGCTTCGCCTGTACTGGATGGCCGACGACCCGTATGCCCCGCTTGCCGCGGCGCAGGCGTTGCTGCGGCTCTATCCCCGCGCGCCCTCGGAGCTGAAGCGCGTCGCGCCGCGCGAGCTCGGCGCCGAGCGGATCGGCCACTTCGGCTTTTTCCGCGAGCAGTTCCGCGATACCTTGTGGCGCGATGCCGCCGACTGGCTGGAGAGGCACTGAATGAAAACGCTCGAGGGCAGGGTCGCCGCCGTCACCGGGGCGGCGAGCGGGATCGGACGCGCCATGGCGCTCGCCTTTGCCGGCGAAGGCATGCCTGTCGCACTCGCGGACGTGGATGAGCCGGGTTTGAAAAGCACCTTGGACGACGTTCAGAGCCGCGGCGTGCGCGCGTTCGCGATGCGCGTCGACGTGTCGAAGGCGGCTGAGGTCGATGGTTTTGCCCGCCGAGCGATCGAAGAGCTCGGTGCCATTCACGTGGTTTGCAACAACGCCGGCGTGTCGACGCTCGGCGCGGTGTGGGAGAACACGCTCGCCGACTGGCAGTGGATCCTGGGGGTCAATCTCTGGGGCGTGATCCACGGCGTGCGCGCCTTCGTGCCGCGGCTCCTCGCGCAAGGCGAGGGCCACGTCGTCAACACCGCCTCGGTCGCGGGGCTGATCTCGCCGCCCGGGATGGGCGCCTATTGCGTGACCAAGCACGCCGTGGTCGCGCTGTCGGAGTCGCTGCATCAGGACCTGCGCTCGCGCGGCTCGCCGGTCGGCGTTTCGGTGCTTTGCCCGGCTTACGTCCCTACGGGGATCGCAGACTCCGAGAGAAATCGACCCAGCGAGCTTTTGAATCCCGGCAGGCCGCCTTCGAAAGAGCAGGCCCTGCTCAGAAAAGCAGTGGCGTCAGGGAAGCTCTCGGCCGGCGATATCGCGCGGGCCGTCGTGGCGGCGGTGAAGGAGGAGCGCTTCTACGTGCTCACCCACCCGCGCATCAAGGGTGCGATCCGCGCACGCATGCAAGACCTCCTCGAGGAGCGCGCGCCGCGCGACCCGCTCGCGCTCTAGGCGAGCCCTGGAAACAGCCCTTTCAGGCCCTCGGCCATGGTCTGGATGGCGATCGCCGCCAGCAGCAGACCGAGCAGCCGCGTCGCGATGTTGAGCCCGGTCGTTCCCATCTTCGGCCCGACCGCCTCGGCGATGCGCAGCACCCACCAGAGCACGCCGCACACGAGCGCGACGCACACGATGAGCGCCGCGACATGCGCCAGGCCGTCTTTCTGTGCGTTGATGATCGTGGTGCTGATCGCTCCCGGCCCGGCGAGGAGCGGCACTGCCAGCGGCACCACGCCGGAGAGCTCCCCCGAGGCGAGTTCCCTCGCTTCCGCCTGCGTCTGGCGCATCTCTCCCACCCTCGCGTTCAGCATCGCGAGCGCCATCAGGAGGAGCACCAGGCCGCCGCCGACCTGGAACGCCGGCACGCTCGCGCCGATCACGCGCAGCACGCCCTCGCCGAAGAGCGCCGAGCCGGCGAGCACCGCGAACACGGTGAGCGTGACGATGTCGGCGAGGCGCCGCCGGCCGGCCGGATTGGCGGCTGAAGTGACGCTGAGGAAAATCGGCACCGCCAGGAACGGGTCGAGAACCGCCGTGAGCGTCACGATGTAGCGCAGGTACTCCTGAAGATCGGTCACTTCGCGGCGCGAGCCGTGGCAGCCTTGCGGTCTTCGTTGACCTTGTTGAACGCAGGCCGCTCGCCGAGCATCTTCAGATAGGGCTTGAGCTGCGCGATCTCCTCCAGGAAATCCCGTCCGTAGGCATGTTTGGTGGCGAGCGACACGAGCGGCAGGCTGACGAAGGCGGTGCAGTCGGCCAGCGTGAGCTGCGCGCCGGCAATGTACGGGTGGAACTTGGCCCGCGCGCGCAGCGCCCGGATGCCCTTGGCGAGGTCCTTCTCGACCGATTGCTTCACCTCCTCGGCCACCGGCTTGCCGAAGAACACCTGGCCGTAGAGCCTGCGTGCCACGAGCTCGACATGCAGCTCGATCAGCACGATCAGTTCTCGAACCTTGGCACGTGCTAGCGGATCGGCTGGATACAGCGGCCTGTGCGGATAGGTCTCTTCGAGGTACTCGCAGATCACCTGCGACTCCGCGAGCGTGGTGCCGTCGAGCTCGAGAAACGGCACCTTGCCCATCGGCGTGCGCGCCAGGAACTCCTCCTTCTGGGAGGGCGTGCAGGTCGGGTCTTCCTCGAACGGCACCCCCTTCTCGAGCAGAGCGATGCGCACCTTGTTGTGGTAGTTGCTAAGATGAAAACCGCAGAGCTTCGGCATCGCAGCCTCCGTAAAGACGCTACTTTAGGATCACTTCCTCGGGCGGGAAGTGCGGCGTGTTGACCGCCGCGGCGACCTCCGGGTGCGTCACCTTGCCGCGCGCGACGTTGAGGCCGTTGCGCAGATGCGGATCATCGGCGAGCGCCTGTTTCCAGCCCTTGTCGGCAAGCGCGATCACGAAGGGCAGCGTGGCGTTGTTGAGAGCATAGGTCGAAGTGCGCGGCACCGCGCCGGGCATGTTGGTCACGCAGTAATGCACCACGTCGTCCACCACGTAGGTGGGATCGGCGTGCGTGGTCGGCCGCGAGGTCTCGAAGCAGCCGCCCTGGTCGATCGCGATGTCGACCACCACCGCGCCCGCTTTCATCGCCTTCACCATCTCGCGCGACACCAGCTTGGGCGCCGCCGCGCCAGCGACCAGCACCGCCCCGATGACGAGGTCCGCCGAGAGCACGTGCTGCTCGACCGCGTCGTGGCTCGAGCGCACCGTCACGACCCGCGCACCGAATTCCAGCTCGATCCCCCTTAAGGCTTCCAAGGACCTGTCGAGCGCATACACGCGCGCGCCCGAGCCCACTGCAAGCCGCGCGGCATTGCGGCCCGAGACGCCCGCGCCAAGGATGGTGATCTTCGCGGGCGGCACGCCCGGAACGCCCCCGAGCAGGATGCCCATGCCGCCGCGCTCCTTCTCGAGGCAGCTCGCGCCGACCTGCACCGCCATCCGGCCCGCGACTTCCGACATCGGCGCGAGCAGCGGCAGTCCGCCGTCGGGTTTCGTCACCGTCTCATAGGCGATGCAAATGGCCCCGGAGGCGGCGAGATCCGCGACCTGCGCCGGATCCGGCGCGAGGTGCAGGTAGGTGAAAAGCACGTGCTTCGGCTTCAGGCGCTTGCGCTCTTGCGGCTGCGGCTCCTTCACCTTGACGATCAGCTCGGCCGCGTCCCAGACATCCGTGGCGATGCGAGCGCCCGCCCTTTCGTAAGCGGAATCCGCAGCACCGATTCCGGCGCCGGCGCCGGTCTCGACGACGACCTGATGGCCGCGCGAGGCCACCTCGCGCACCGAAGTCGGCGTCAGGCCGACCCGATACTCGTGGGTCTTGAGCTCTTTCGGGACTCCGACGATCACGCGCGCTTCATTTTCGACAGCGCATCGGCGATGCTGGTGTGCTCGCCGATCTCCATCTTGGCGATCTGGTTGCGGTGCACTTCATCGGGACCGTCGGCAAAGCGCAAAGTCCTGGCGTGCGCATACGCATAGGCGAGGCCGAAGTCGTCGGACACGCCGCCGCCGCCGTGCACCTGGATCGCCCAGTCGATGACCTTGCAGGCGACGTTCGGCGCGAACACCTTGATCATCGCGATCTCCTTCTTCGCCGCCTTGTTGCCGACCGTGTCCATCTTCCAAGCCGCGTTGAGCACCATGTAGCGCGCGGCGTCGATCATGATGCGCGCCTCGGCGATGCGCTCGCGTGTCACGCCCTGCTCGGCGACGGGTCGCCCGAACGCCACGCGCGCGCTGGCGCGCCGGCACATCTTCTCGAGCGCCGCTTCGGCCTGGCCGATCAGGCGCATGCAGTGATGGATCCTTCCCGGCCCGAGGCGCCCTTGCGCGATCTCGAAGCCGCGGCCCTCGCCCAGCAGCACGTTGGACACCGGCACGCGCACGTCCTTCAACGCGATCTCCATGTGGCCGTGGGGCGCATCGTCGTAGCCGAACACCGGCAGGTGGCGCACCAGCTCGATTCCCGGCGTGCCGGCCGGCACCAGCAGCATCGACTGCTGGCTGTGCCGCGAGGTGTTGTCGGGGTCGGTCTTGCCCATCACGATGTAGATCTTGCAGCGCGGGTCGCCCGCCCCGCTCGACCACCACTTGGTGCCGTTGATGACGTAGTGCTCGCCTTCGCGCCTGATGCGCGTCTGGATATTGGTCGCATCCGAGGAGGCGACGTTCGGCTCGGTCATCAGGAACGCCGAGCGGATCTTGCCCTCGAGGAGCGGCTCGCCCCATTGCTTCAGCTGCTCGGGCGCGCCGTACTTGAGGATTGTTTCCATGTTCCCGGTGTCGGGCGCCGAGCAGTTGAAGAGCTCGGGCGCCCAATGCACCCGCCCCATGATCTCGCACAGCGGCGCGTACTCGAGGTTGGTCAGCGCGCCGCCATGGGTCTTGGGGCGCCACAGGTTCCACAGCCCCGCCGCCCTGGCCTTCGGCTTGAGCTCCTCGATGACCGCCACCGGCTCCCAGCGCCGCTCGCTCCTCACGTGCTCGTGCCACTTGTGCTCGTTCGGGTAGACGTGCTCGTCCATGAACGCGAACAGCTTTTTCCTCAGCTCCTGCACCTTCGGCGTGTAATCGAAGTTCACGCTGCTCTCCTCAGGATCTTTTCGACCTGCTTCCAGCCCAGCTCGGCCATCGGCCGCGCGCGCATGCCGGCGTCGCGCGCGTGCGCGCTCGCGGCCGTGCCGTCGAGCACGCGCCGCAGGATCCCCTGCAGGATCGCGGCCATCCGGAACAGGTTGTACGCGAGATAAAAGTCCCAATGCGATCGATCGATGCCTTGCCGAGCGGTTCTCTTGCAATACGTGGCGACGTATTGCTCTTCGCTCGGAATCCCTAAATCACGCAAGTCCAGACCGGCAATGCCGCGGAAAGCCCCCGGCGGGATGTGCCAGCTCATGCAGTGATAGGCGAAGTCGGCAAGCGGATCGCCGAGCGTCGACAGCTCCCAGTCGAGCACGGCGAGGATCTTCGGCTCGTTCGGATGGAAAATCGCGTTGTCGAGCCGGAAGTCGCCGTGCACCACCGCGGTCCCGGTCTCCGGCGGAATGTTTTGCGGCAGCCAGCCGATGAGGTTGTCCATCGCCTCGATGCGCTCGGTCACGGAAGCCTGGTACTGCTTGGTCCAGCGTGCGATCTGGCGCTCGATGTAGTGGCCCGGCTTGCCGAAGCCCTCGAGCCCGATGCGGCGATAGTCGAGCACATGCAGCCAGGCGATGACGCGGTTCAGCTCGTCCCAGAGGGCATGGCGCTGCGAGCGCGTCATCCCCGGCAGCGACTGATCCCACAGCACGCGACCCTCGACGAAATCCATGACGTAGAAGGCCGTGCCAAGCACCGACTCGTCCTCGCACAGCGCGTGCGGCCGCGCCACGGGAAAACCGGCGGCGTGCAGCGCGCAGATGACGCGGTATTCGCGCTCGACCGCATGCGCCGAGGGCAGCAGCTTGCCGGGGGGCTTGCGCCGCAGCACGAAGCGCCGCCCGTCGGCGGCGGTGATGCGGTAGGTGGGATTGGACTGGCCGCCCTTGAACTGCTCGAGCCCGCGCACCCGGAGCTTCAGATACTCTTCGAGGCGCTCGACATCGATGCGATGCCGGTCCTCGACGGGCTTGGTGCCGATGAACTGCTCGAACATCAGCTTACCTTACTCTTCGGCGGCACCCGCAGCCAGAAGCTCACCGGCCCGTCGTTCACGAGGCTGACTCTCATATGGGCGCCGAAGCGTCCGCTCGCGACGCGCGGCATCGCCTCGAGCGCCTTTTCCACGAATTTGAGGAACAGCCGCTGTCCTTCGTCGGGGGAGGCGGCGCGCGAAAAACTCGGGCGCGCGCCGCTGTCGGTGTCGGCCGCTAGGGTGAACTGCGGGATCGCCAGCAGCTGCCCGCCGATGTCGCGTAAAGACAGGTTCATCTTGCCCGCCGCATCCGGGAAGATGCGGTAGCCGAGCACGCGCTGCGCGAGACGCCCGGCCTCGGCCTCGCCGTCGCCGCGCTCGACGCCGATGAGGGCCAGCACCCCGGGGCCGATCGCGCCCGCTGTCTCGCCGCCGACGGCGACGCTCGCCTCGGCGACGCGCTGGATGAGCGCGATCACGCGATGATGTCGGGAATCAGCCGCGTGCGCAGCTTCGCGATCTGGTCCTTGAGGAACAGCTTGCGCTTCTTCAGCCGTTGCAGCTGCAGCTGGTCCTGGGACGGGTCGCCGGCGAGGCGCTCGATCAGGTCATCGAGATCGTGGTGCTCGATCTCGAGAATGTGAAGGCGCTGCTGGATCTGCGCCTTTTCCTCTTCGGTCAGAGGGAAGTCCGTCACCTGTGAAAAACTTCATGCCCTTTGCGGCATCGTATCCCTATACTTGACAAGGGAAAAGCCCCCTGATGCGCCGCAACGACTACGATGTCACCGACTCGGTCCGGACGACCGATCCCGCCGCGGTGGGCGCCGAGGTGGTCCGTCTGTCCAGGAGCCTGCTCAACGGCGCGCGCGTGCCCGAGCTGGAGCGCGCCTTCGGCGATGCCGCGGCGATGTACGCCGGCGCCGACCCGCAGTACTGCGCCTGCGACACCGGCTATCACGACATCCAGCACGTCCTCGACGTGACGCTCGCGATGGCGCGCCTCATCGAAGGCTACCAGCGCAGCCGCAGGAACGGCGACGAGCCCATGACGCGCGAAGTATTCATCGCCGGCATTCTCGCCGCGCTGTTCCATGATTTCGGCTACCTGCGCCGGCGCAACGACCGGCGCCACCGCTATGGCGCCGAGTACACGCTGACGCACGTTTCGCGCGGTGCGGCGTTCCTGCGCCGCTACGTGCGCAGCCTCGGTCTGGGCGATGCTCTGGCGCAGCTCGCCGGGACGCTGGTGCATTACACCGGCTATGAGAGGCCGGCGGAGATGATCCGCCTTTCCGACACGCTGCTGCGGCGCCTCGGCCAGATGCTGGGCACCGCCGACATCATCGCGCAGATGTCGGACCGCTGTTACCTGGAGAAATGCCGCGACCGCCTTTATCCGGAGTTCGCGCTCGCGCGGCTCGCCGTGCGCGAGCGTGCCGTGAGGCGCACGCTGCCGTCGTTCGCCTCGGGCGAAGACCTCGTGCAGAAGACCCCAGGCTTCTACCAGGGCGCCGTGCTGCGCCTCGAGCTGCAGCTTGCGCGCGCCTACGAATACGCGGCAGGCCATTTCGGCGGCACCAACCTGTATCTCGAGGAGATGAAGAAAAACAACCGCTACGCTCAGGCCGTGGCTCTGGGGCCGGCGAGCGAGATGCTGCGCCGCCGCCCCCCGCGCACGCTGCAGGCCGGCGTCGAGCCCTACCCGAGGGACCTAATCAGCCTGTGAAGCGCGAGGCTCAGCGATGATTCCGATGACGCCAGACGAGATCAAGGAGTACTGGCACGCCTTCTGCGAGCGCCACCGGGTCGACGCGGCGCTACGCGCCAAAGGCGACGGGCAGATCGACAGCGACCCCGAGTACTGGGCCGATCAGACTATGGGACATCTCCTCGAGGTGGTCGCGCAGCCGAAGCGCTGAGCAGCAGGCGCAGCTGTTCCATGCGCTTGCGGTTGACCCCGAAGTCGCGCCGTCCGAGGCGCGAGGCCGAGCGCAGGTGGATGACCCCCGCCTGGTCGTCGTGGAAGAATTCGACGTCGTCGACGTAGCGCATGAGGCGCGTGCGGAACTCGGCGTAGAGATAGTTCCGACCCTCGATCACCACGGTCGAGCGAGGCATCTGCTGCAGCGCGCGCACAACGGCAGCCATGGCGTCGCCTTTAAAGGGAATCGGCGCGATGTAGTGCTCGGCATCGGCGGGATCGGCCTGCGAGGAGACGCAGTTGGGCGTGCGCCTGCACGGGGCAAGGCGAGCGTTTCTCACGCCCAGATTGCCGGGCCGCTTCCAGGAAAACATCGCCGGGATGCTACCATCGCCGCAACGCACCCAGGGAGGCGTCATGGAGATCTCGGCGCAGCAGCTCGCGGAACTGTTGATCGGAATTGCCCGCGCCCAGGCTGCGATCGTTCATGGGCTGGAAAACGAATTTGCCGGCGTACGCGGCGGCCGCGTGGTGCCGGCGCTGCAGAACGTCGCGCACCTGCGCGATCACCCCGAGCCGACCCTTGTCGACCTGCCGGTGCGCGTGCTGCTCACCTCCATGGGGCGGTCGGTCGGCCCCGACCTGCTCGCCGTAGCGAAAGATCTGGAAAGGCTTTGCGCAGCTAAAAATCCCTAGGTTCGGGCGGGAAATTCGGCTTTCTCTTCTCGCGGTGCGAAGCAACGCCTTCCTTCGCTTCGGGGCCGGTGAAGCCGAGCACTTCGAGCGCGAGCGAGGCGTCAAACGTCGGGCCGGCCATGCGCAGCCAGTTGTTGAGCGAGTACTTGGTCCAGCGCAACGCCGTTTGCGCGCCGGCAGCGAGCTTGCGCGCCGCTTCGAGCGCCTTCGCCTGCAGCTCGGTTTCCTCGCAGGTGAGCGAAACGAGCCCCAGCCGCTCCGCCTCCTCGCCGCTGATCGGCTCGCACAGCAGCAGGTAGTACTTCGCCTTCGCCATGCCGCAAAGCAGCGGCCAGACGATGGCCGCGTGGTCGCCTGCCGCCACGCCCAGGCGCGTGTGGCCGTCGATGAGCCGCGCGTTCTTGGCCGCGATCGAGATATCCGCGAGCAGGCCCGCCACCAGCCCAGCGCCGACCGCCGGGCCGTGCATCGCCGAGACCACCATCTTCGAGCAGTTGATCAGGTTGTAGACGAGGTCGCGCGCCTCGCGCCAGATGCGCGCCCGCACGGCGAAGTCGCGCGTCATCTCCTCCACCAGGGCGAGATCGCCGCCGGCCGAGAAGCCCTTGCCCGCGCCGCGCAGGATCGCGACGCGCGTGTCGGGATCGAGGTCGACGTCGAGCCAGATGCGCGAGAGCTCCGCGTGCATGCGCGCGGTGGCGACCGGCAGCTTGCCGCCCTCCCCGCCCATGACGATTTCGAGGATGCCGGGCTCAAGGCGGCGGATTTTCAGGTCCTGGTACGCGGAGTAGTCCATCCGGTCATTCTACAATTCGCCCATGCTCCCGCTCGCGTCCCCGCTCTGCTTCGACGACGTCGCCGCGGCGCACGAGCGCATCCGCGCGCAGGCGAAGCGCACCCCGGTGCTCAGCTCGAGCACCGTCGATGCGCTCACCGGCGCCAAGGTGTTCTTCAAGTGCGAGAACTTCCAGCGCATGGGCGCCTTCAAGTTTCGCGGCGCCTACAACGCCCTCGCGCAGCTTTCGCCCGAGGAAAAGCGCCGCGGCGTGATTGCCTTTTCCTCCGGCAACCACGCCCAGGCCGTCGCCCTGGCGGGAAAAATATTGAATGTGAAAACCCTGATCGTCATGCCCGCGGATGCCCCGCGGGTGAAGCTCGAGGCCACGCGCGGCTATGGCGCCGAAGTCGTGCTCTACCAGAAAGACGAAAGGCGCGAGGCGGTGACCTCGAGGCTGGCCGAGGAAAAAAACTTGAGCCTCATTCCCCCTTTCGACCATCCGCAGGTCATCGCCGGCCAGGGCACGGCGGCGAAGG
>Ga0209059_1000901_pt1 | contig 13664 bp, 13 predicted proteins | sample GraSoiAngelo_151_FD_186165 | JGI IMG/M metagenome (GOLD analysis project Ga0209059, IMG submission 186165) | Grasslands soil microbial communities from the Angelo Coastal Reserve, California, USA - 14_1009_12_20cm (SPAdes) (version 2) | ecosystem: Environmental > Terrestrial > Soil > Grasslands ...
TGACATCCTGACCTTCAACTCACCGCGCGTGGATGTGGATCTCGACGGCGGCGTTGCCGTGTCCGACATCGCCGGCGACGCCCGCGCCATCGCTGACGCGCTCATCGATCTGCACGTCGACCGGGTGAAGCTCCCGGTGCCCGTCGACGTTTCCGACCTGCACTTCGCGTGGGCCGGTTCCCCCGAGCGTTGGCGGCACCACTACTACCGGCTGGCCGGATCCCGCTTCCTCGTCGAATACGACAACACCCAGAACGACGCCAACCACGCCCACTCGGTCTGGCGCGACCCCGGCAACGACTTCGGCGACGACCTCCTTCGCCGCCACCTGGCCGAGGATCACTCGGCCAAGGCGGCGCCGTAGTCGCCCACGCTGTGGGTGCGTAGGTAGTAGGCGGTCGTTGCCCCTTTGCAGAGCAGGGTGAGCAGTGTTCCCAGCAGTTCCACGGCGAAGGCACCTGGGCCGCCGATCGTGCGGCCCAACGTCTGTCCCAGTCCGATGACGACCAATGGGGCGACGAGGGCATACGGAGCCGTAGCCGGCCAGCCGTCCCACAGCGTCCGCCAGCCGATCGACAGCGCCTCCGTGACGTGGTGTGTCGAGAACGCGAGGGCCGACGTCACGAACGTGCCGATGAAGTCGGCGACGAAAACAACGGGCACGGTGACGAGCGCTCGGCTCGCGGTGCCGCTGACCGCGAGGAATATCGGAAGAACCACGAGGGCGAAGGGAATGCCGAAGAGGAACCCGAGCGCGAGATAGCGACCCACGAACGCCCACGTCATCGGCCAGACGAGGCTGTGCTCGAGGGTTCGGCCCCGGAAGACGCGCAGGTACCAGATGCGTTGGGTGCCGGCGAAACCGGCGAGCACGACCAGCGCCGGCAGGGCGATGACGGTCCCGGCGGGGCCGATTACGTACGACAGGTCGGCGGCAGCGGCGAGGGCCACGGTGAGAAGCGGCAGTTCGGGAGCTGCGCTCCAGGCCGAGAGGCTGGCTGCCAGGTCATCGGTGAAGGTCGCTTCCCGGCGCGCCACGCGGTTGAGTCTCTCAGTTGGCTTGACATCGCGCTATCGGTTAGTGTCTACTAACGGTTAGTGTATACTTACCAGGAGAACGGGATGGGCGCGCTGGGGGATGCGACCCGGCGGGCCATTTTCGAGCTCTTGGCCGAGGGTCCACGACCGGTGGGGGAGATCGCCAAGGAGCTGCCGGTCACCAGGCCCGCCGTCTCCCAGCACCTGAAGGTGCTGAAGGAGGCGGGGCTCGTGATCGACCGCCAAGACGGCACCCGCCGGCTCTACCAGCTGAATCCGGACGGTATCGGCGCCCTGCGCGCCTACTTCGACCGGTTCTGGAACCGATCACTGGCGGCGTTCAAGGACGCCCTGGAGCAGGACAACGAGGAGGAACAATGACAGCGCAGGCAACAGACACCGCCGTGCAGACGTCGATCGTCGTCGAGGCACCGCAGGAGAAGGCGTTCCGGTTCTTCACCGACGACATCGGCAAATGGTGGCCGCCCGAGCACCACATCCTCGACGGCGAGCTGGCCGAGATGGTGTTCGAACCGCGGGTCGGCGGGCACGTCTACGACCGAGCCACCAACGGCAACGAATGTCACTGGTCTCGCGTTCTCACCTACGACCCGCCCAACCGAGTGGTCTTCAGCTGGGACATCGCTCTCAACTGGCAGATCCAGACGGACCCCGCCAGGACCAGCGAGATCGAAGTGCGCTTCATCCCCGAGGGCGACGACCGCACCCGCGTGGAGCTCGAGCACCGCAACCTCGACCGCCACGGCGACGGCTGGGAAGCCATGCGCGACGCCGTCGGCTCTCCCGACGGCTGGGGCATCGGCCTCCAGAGGTTCGCGGAGCGAGTGAAGGCGTAGGTGGAGGGTCTGTCGCCGCTCTCGCTCCAAAGGGGGCGGCTCACGTTTGGACGCCTCGTTTGGCTGTGATCATGACCGATTTGTCCGATCTCAACAGCCATTCGAGGCGTTGAAACTCGTGAACCCTTAGCCCTCGAAGCCGAGCTCCCTGCGCAATGCGTCGAGGTCGCGGCGGAGGGCGGCGACCTCTTCGCGCAGATCGGTCAGCTCTTCGGACCTGGACGCACGCGCCGACAGCGACGGTGCCTCGATCTGGGTGACGTCGACCTCGCCGCCGAGCAGGTGGGCGTAGCGGTCCTCGCGCTGGCCTGGCTGGCGGGGGACACGTACGACGAGGGGCTCCTCACGTGCGGTCAAGCCGCCGAGGGTGCGCTCGACGGCGTCGAGGTCGTCCAAGTCGGCGGCCCGATCAGTTCTCGTCTTCAGCTCGCTCAGCGTCTGCGGTCCGCGCACCATCAGCACGCCGAGAATCGCCAGCTGTTCGCGCTCGAGATGGAGCGCTTCGTGCAGGACCTGGCGGTAGCGGGTGGCCGACCGACCGTGCGAAGGATGGACGACCCGGGCCAGGCCTTGGTCTTTCAGTCCGAGCACCGTGCTCTCCACCGTGCGCTCGTCGTAGGTGACGACCGGGTTGCGGTTGGACGTCTGGTTGCATGCCGCCACCAGCGCGTTCAGGGTCAGCGGGTATTGCTGCGGTGTCGTCAGCTCCTTCTCGATGAGCGACCCGATGACGCGCAGCTCTTCAGCGGCGAGCTCCATGAGCTCCGCAAGCTATTCGTACTGGAGGTTCTCGACGACCTCGACGTGGGCGGTGCGCCAAGCGGGAAGGAGAGCTGCGGCCACGACGACCACGGTGGCCACGACGCCCCACAACGGGATCGCCGGCAGAACCAGGCGAACCGGATCCTTGAAGCCGACGAGGATGGGAACGACCTGGTTGAGGGCGAAGTACATCCCCGTTCCGGAGCCGGTGACGAGCACCGTCCCCACGACACCGATGGCCACCCCCTCGGCGACCACCATGCGACCCAGCTCGCCCGGCGCCATGCCAACGGCGGCGAGCAAGGCCAGCTCCCGGCGTCGCTGGACTGCGACCAGGAGCAGCGTCGAGAGGACTGCGACGAAGGCGACGAGCAGCAGCCCGCGCTGCAGGGCCCAGAACGATGCGAATTGGGCATTGATGGAGCGGGAGATTCGCGTCGCCAGCTCGGGGGCGGTCTGGGCCTGGAGGCGGGGGTCGATACCCGCGCGCCGGACGGCCGCGGCCAGCGCCGCCGGCGAGACCCCGGGCGCGGGCTTGAGCAGGACCTCGGGCGAGGGCTGCGGCCCGTAGAGCGACTCCAGCTGTGCCATCGACGTGGTGACGGCCTGCCCGTTGGTGTCGCCGTCCTGCCACACCCCCTGCACCCGAACCGGTGCGAACCCGCGCGGCGTGTCGAGCTGCAGCGTCGACCCGGCGCGCAAGTGGAGGCGTCTGGCGACGCCCGGGCCGACCATCACCTCGCCCTGCTGGAGGCGACCGAGATCGCCGGTTCCGTTGAGCACCGGTAGGCGCCACTGCGGCTCCGGATGCTCGATGGCCTTCACGCCCACCAGCTTCTTGGTCTCGTGTCCGGTGAGGACGAAAGCGGTGCGATCGACACGAGCAACTCCGGGGAACGATCGCAGCCGGGCGATCACCTGTGGCGACACCATCGAATCGAGATTGGCGGTGTTGTTGGGGTCGACGGTCGCCACCCGAACCTGGCCCGTGTAGCCACGGGTGATGCCGTGGACCACCCCGTCGTGGATCGAGGCCACGAAGCTCACGATGATGAACGCGGTCGCGATCGGGGCACCCACGGCCGCCGCCATCGTTGCCGTCCGCCCCGGATCGCGGACGAGGTTGGCCAGGCCCAGCCGTGTCGCGGCCGTCTGCCGACGCATGCGGCCGGCCGCTCGGAGCACGATCGGCGCCCAGGCCCCGCAGGCGACGATGAAGCAGGTCGACGCCAGCGCCACGCCGAGCTGGCCGGCGATCGGTTGCCACGGGGCAAGGGCGCCGTTGCGCTGGGCCAGCCAGCACACGCCGAGCGCGCCGCACGCCAACACGGTGAAGGCGATCGCCCGCTTCAACCGGACCGGTGCGGCCGTCTCGTCTCGCATCTGGCGGTTGGACAGCTCGGCGGCGACGTCCATGCGCATTGCCCGGCGGGCCGGCCACCACGCGGCAGCGGCCGCGATCAACGTCCCCAAGACGGCACCGAGAACGAACGGCGTCGGCGTGGTCTGAACCGTGACCGGGATGCCGACGAACCTGGTGGTGAACGAGCTCATGCTCGCCGTGATCGGTCGGGCCAGGAAGAGGGCCCCGGCCCCGCCGAGGATCCCGCCGACCAGCCCGAGAACCCCCGTCTCGAGCATCGTCCCCCCGATGATCGTCCGCGACCGCCCGCCGAGGGCGCCGACGACCGCCAGGTCATGGCGCCGCTCCTCAACCGAGAGGCTCACGGTGTCGTAGACGAGCACGGCGGCGATGGCGATGGCGAAGATGCTCAGCATCCCGAAGATCGGCAGGAAGGCGCCCAGGGCCAGGCTGGCCGCCGGCGGCGCGTCGGTCGACCGCAGGACCCCGTTCCAGCCACCGACGGCCTTCGTCAACCGGGCGCGCAGGACGTCGACGCTGACACCGGGGGCCGGTTTCACATAGATGACGTCGAGGGCGCCGGGGCGGGCGAACAGTCGTTGGGCGACCGGCAGCGGGAAGACGGCGATCCGGCCGCCGGCGATGCCGTCGAGGCGAGCCTGCGTCGGCGCGCCCGCGATCGGGACGGGACCGACGTCGGTGCGGATCTCACCCTGCGGACCCAGGCGCCGTGCCAGCGACGACGCGACGAGCGGCGCCGTCGAGTCACTCGCCGAAGCCAGGGCTTGCGGGTCGCAGCCGAAGCGGCCGACGAACGCCTCGATGCGGCAGTCGACGCCCAGGGCGAGGACGCCGATGTCCTGCTTCGACGTCGGCGACGTGTGCCCGTAGGTGACGGCCTGCACCACAGGAACGGCGGCGGCCACGCCCGGCGTTCGGTCGACGGTGTCCAGCACGCGCTGGTCGAGTCCGCCCCGCGACGCGGCCCCGACGATGCGCAGCGGCGCCGGCCCGGCGATCGAACGCCCGAACTTGGCGAACGACGACGACATGCTCGCCGACACCACGAAGATGGCCATGGCCAGTGAGATGCCGGCGCCCACGGCCAGCACGGCCAGCACCACGCGGAGGGGCTGGCGCCGCATGCGCCTGAGGTTGAGGAGCCGGGCGGCCCGGGTCATTTTTCGGCGAGGCGGCCGTCGCGGAGGTGGAGCACCTGCTTCGCCTTCCTCGCGGCGCTGACATCGTGGGTCACCATGAGGAGCGCCGTTCCTTCCTCGGACACCTGCTGGCACAGGAGGTCGAGGATCTCCCCGCCGGTGGCCGAGTCGAGGTTCCCGGTGGGCTCGTCGGCCAGCAGGAGCTGCGGACGGGCGACGAGAGCGCGGGCGATGGCCGCCCGCTGCATCTCCCCGCCCGACAGCTCGCCGGGAAGGTGGTCGGCGCGGTGGGCGAGGCCGACGCGGTCGAGCAGCTCGCCCACGCGCCCGTTCGTCTTGCGGGCGCCGTCGAGGACCAGCGGCAGCTCGACGTTCTCGGCGACGGTGAGCGTCGGGATCAGGTGGAAGAATTGGAAGACGAACCCGATTCGGCGGCGCCGCAGCTGAGCCCGGTCGCCCGCCGAGAGGGTCGAGAGGTCACGGTCATCGAGCAGGATGCGGCCGGCGTCAGGCTTGTCGAGGCCGCCGGACAGATGCAGGAGCGTCGACTTGCCCGAGCCGCTGGGCCCGACGAGCGCGGTGAACCCGCCGGCGTCGAGGCACAGATCGACGCCGTCGAGGGCGACCACTTCCTCTCGCCCCCGTCGGAACCCCTTCCGGATCCCCTCGAGCCGCAGCAGGCTCACGTCTCTCTTTTCTCTGCAAGGGACGCGAATCCTGCTGTGAACGTCGGCACATCAGAGGAGTAGCGTCCGCGCCTGATGACCACTTACGGACTGCAGCTGCCCAAGTTCACCTTCGCGGTCCCCGACGACCGCCTGTTCGAGCACGTGGCGGCCATGGCGACAGCCGCCGACGACGGCGGCTTCACGTCGCTGTGGGTGATGGACCACTTCTATCAACTGCCGGGCCTGGGCGGGGCCGACGACAAGATGCTCGAGGGCTACACGCTCCTCGGTGCCCTCGCCGCCCGTACTCAGCGCGTCACGCTGGGCACGCTCGTCACCGGCGTGACCTACCGCAACCCGGCGCTGCTGGCCAAGGAGGTCACGACCCTCGACGTCATCTCGTCCGGCCGCGCCGTGCTCGGCATCGGCGCCGCCTGGTACGACGTCGAGCACGAGGGCCTGGGCGTCGACTTCCCACCGGTCTCCGAGCGCATGGACCGCCTCGAGGAGGCGGTGCAGATCTGCCGGCTGATGTTCACCGAAGAGCGGCCCACCTTCGAGGGCCGCTACTACCGCATCAAGGAGGCCCGCAACATCCCCCGCCCGGTCCAGGCCGGCGGACCGCCGATCATGATCGGGGGCAGTGGCCCCAAGCGCACGCTGAAGGCCGTCGCCAAGTACGCCGACATATCCAATGTGTTCGGCGGGCCGGACACGCTCCGCAAGAACATCGAGATCCTCCACAACCACTGCGCCGACGTCGGGCGCGACCCGTCAGAGGTCAAGGTCACCCGTCTCGGCTCGCTGTTCCTCACCCGCTCGGCCGACGAGGCCGAGCAGCTGCGTCAAGGTGTCGCCGACGCCATGGGCGAGGAGTGGGCTCAGGAGGCGGCGACCTTCGGCGACGCCGACTCGGTCGGCGAGCAGTTGCAGGCACTCGTCGATGCCGGCGCCCAGGAGCTGATCTTCAACCTTCCGTTGGCCAACGACGCCGACGACGTCACCGCCGCCGCAGAAGTGCTGAAGAAGGCGCTCGCCTGACCGCGGAGGCCGCCGAGCAGCGCAGTCGTCCCCGGCCCACCGTGTTTGGCGCGCGTTATTGGCCGTCGAATTCGGGCATATCGGTCAGGATCACGACCAGAATCGCGCGGGAAACGTGGGGGTCGCCGGAGCAGCAAAGCATCATGACTTCACCTTGGCGATGACGTCGTCGGCGAAGCGACGGAGGCTGTCGAGCTTGGTCTGGAGGGGTTCGGTGTCGGGGCCGACGCTGTAGGGCCAGCGGAAGCCGACGATGACGTCGGTGACGCCGTCGTCCTCGAGGCGGCGCACGCCGTCGGGCGTGTAGGCGTCCATGGAGATGACGTGCACCTCGAAGGGCGCGTTCTCGCGGCCGTACTCGCGCCGCAGGTCGTTCAGGCGGGCGAGGAGCCCTGGAAGGTTCTCGGGGTCGCCGCCGCCGTGCATCCAGCCGTCGCCCAGGCGGGCGGCCCGCTTGAGGGCGGCCTCGGCGTGGCCGCCGATGAGGATGGGTACCGGGTGCTCGGGCACGGGCGTCATCTTCACGGCCGGCACGTCGAAGATCTCGCCGTGGTACTCGAACCAGCCGTCGCTCGTGAGACCGCGGATGATCTCGATGCACTCGTCCATCCGCTTGCCCCGCCGTTCCCACGGCACGTCGGTGAGGGCGTAGTCCTCGGGCCACGGACTGGTGCCCACGCCGAAGACGAAGCGGTCGTTGGTCAGAACGGCCACCGAGCCCGCCTGCTTCGCAATCAGCACGGGATGCCGGATCGGGAGTTTGACCACGAACGTCGTGAACCGGATCCGCTCGGTCACAGCACCCAGCGCCGGGATCAGCGAGAACGGCTCGAGGAACGGCTTGTCCTCGAGGAACTCCCGCGTGCCGTCGGGGTTGTAGGGATACGTGGCGTCCGACTCTCGCGGGTAGGCGATGCTGTCGGGCACCACGAAGTTGTCGTAGCCCGCCTCCTCCACCGCCTTGGCCAGCGGTAGGTAGAAGGACGGATCGATCATCGACTCCGCGTATGAGAAGCGCACACCCCGATTCTGTCTGACTAGTGCGTTCGGGGCCTCCGGAATGACCGGAAGAGGCCCTGTCGAATCCCGAGGCCCGTCCCGATACTGAAAGCCGGGGAAGGCCCGGAACGTCCCGGCCATCCCCTCGGGGGACGTGGGATGGACACAGGGCTGGTCGATCGCTTCACCACCAGCGCCGAGGAGTGGACGTGTGAGTGCGGCCGCCTGAACGCCCTCGGGCTCAGCCTGTGTCCCCACTGCGGCCGAGTCCCCCCACGAGGAGTCGCCAAGACGACGTTCGTCATGCACGGCCGCGCCATGCGCCCGACATGGCAGCCGCGGGTGCGGGCCGTACGTCTGGCCGTGGGCGTGATCCTCCTCAACATCGTGCTGACCGGCTTCATGCTCGCCTTGGTCCGCGAGGGTCACATCGAGGAGAGCACGGCCATCACCATCGGAACGTGGCTGGGGCTTCTCTTCTACGGCGTCGTGCTCGCCATGATGACCGGCCCCCTGCTGACTCTGCGGCCCGCCTGGCTGCGCGGGGATCCGGCCACCGCTCGCCTGCTCGGTGCTGAAGTCGGCTTCGGCGCCGCCATGGTGCTGATCGTCCTGGGGTGGGCGGCGAGCGGCCACCCGGTCCTGGACCCCGCGACCAACGCCCTCGTGTCGGAGGGTTCGTTCGCTCGCATCGTGCTCGCCTTCCTCGCCGTCGCCGTCGTCGCACCGTTCGTCGAGGAGCTGCTATTCCGCGGCGTCGTCGCCGAGTCGCTGCGCCGGAACGGAGCCGTGATCGCCGTGGGCGTCAGCGCCCTGCTCTTCGCGCTCGCCCACCTGCAGTGGAGCGTCGTCGGCATCACCTATTTCGGCGTGTGCGGCGTCATCCTCGGGAGCCTCTACTGGCGGCGCGGGCTGTGGGCGTCAGTCTCGGCCCACGCTGCGTTCAACGGCTCGCTCGTGCTGCTCGCGGTCGTCGTCGTCCTGGGTCCCACCCATCTCTTGACGGCGAATGGTGTCTCCGTGCACGCCGCCTCCGACTGGCACGTCGTCGATACAACTGGCGAGCTGTCGGGCACCGACCTGGCGCTGCAGGGTCCGAGCGGCGCCACGTTCATCGTTCAACGGCACCCGGTGCCGAGCGGAAGCCCGTTCTCACTGGACCGGTTGGCTGCGGCCCTCAACAGCGGCCAGCTGCCGCTGCCTGCCGACTCGAACATCACCGCGGGCAGCGCCAAGGTGACCGAGTATCCGGCCGGCCGCGCCGTCCAGGTGGCCGTGACCGTCAAGGGACACGCGGGCGTGGTCGTCCTCGTCCCTCGCGGCGACGCCCTCTGGGAGGCGGACATCGCCACCGAGGGAAGCCACCGGGCCGTCCATGAGTACCCCGACATGTTGCAGACCCTCGTGCTGCCCGGCTCCTAGAGAACACATGCACACCTGTCCTGACTGCGGCAAGACGATGGCGACCATCGGCGGCCTCGAGATCCATCTGGAGATGGAGCACGCCGCTCCGCCTCCCGAGCCCGAGCCGCGCCTCGTCGCAGAGGCCGAGCCGGAGGCCAAGGCCCCGCCTGTGCGCGGTGCCGTCCGCGCCACGTCACCCATGCTCCGTGGCTACGACCCGACCGTTCCTCTGACGGCGCTGCTGGCGCTGGCGATGTTGATCGCCAGCATCGGGGTGGCGGTGCACCGGTCCACGAATCCGTCCCATCCAATCGTTGCGTCGCTGGCCGCCGGAGCCGCCAACTCGTCCGACGGTGCGTCGACCGACACCACGATCGCTTCGGTGCCTGGTCAGGTGCCGGCACACCCTGCGCCGTCGCCGGGCGACTCTCCCGCTGCCATCCCACCGGCGGGTTCTCAGTCACCGGTGACGGCGCAGAACTCCACGGCAGGCGCATGCAAGCGGCCGGTCGATTCCCTCTCGAACCGCAACTCGAAGCGGACCGTCGACATCGCCCAACTCATCCGCACGAACACCTTCCCGCCGTTGCCGCTTCCCGGATTCGACCACCCGGCGGTCGCGGGTGTCGGCCACTGGGGTACGGCGAAGGAGTACCTCGACGCGGGCATCGGTCCGAGCGACGCCACGGCAGCACAGTGGCAGCAGCTGTTGATCGACAACGGGTTCGTGGGTGCGGACAACATTGAGTTCGCCAACAACGACTCGAGCTACGGCGTCGGCGTGCTGCAGTTCACGACCGCCGCGGGCGCACGAGCCTTCAACCGGGCCACGCTGCTCGCCGCGTGCACGGCGGGCATCCTCGAGAACGCGCAGGCGATGCCCGCGCTCACCGGAGGGATGAACTACCTGATCGTCAACGGCGGACCGCCGTTCCGGGCCAGCTTCGTCGCGGGTGACACGGTCGTGCGCGTGCACATCTGCCACTGCGTGCAGGCGCCGGACGACCAGGCCCTGGCCGGGCAGTGGGCCCAGGCCGTGGCCGCCCGCGTCGGGGCCGCCTAGCGAGCCCGCGGACCCTGGGCCGGACCGCGCGCCCAGTCGGGGCTGTCCGGCCAGTGCTGGCGCGTCATCTTCAGCGAGTGGTCCGGGTCATGGTTGGCCCGGGCGTCGACGTACGCCGCCTGCGCCTTCTGGGCGGCGGGGAAGGCCCAGAAGTCCTCTTCGTAGTCCCACTTGCCGTCGCCCGCGTAGTGCAGGATCGAAATGCCGGGGAAGTCGAGCGGCGGCTTGTCGGCTTCCGGGTTGTCGCGGCGGTTCTGCATGTAGAACACGACGCGGTCACCGTCGATCATGTGCCACTCGTAGACGGTGTAGAGCTCGGGGTAGGCGGCCATGATCTGGGTGATCCACGGCCTGATCTGGTCCCTGCCGGTCAGGCTGCCGAGGACGTGCTCGACGTAGACGGCGTCGTCGGTGAACAGGTCGGCCCACGCCGCCCAGTCCTCGCCGACAGCCCCCGTGCGCCAGTAGTGGCGGAACGCGTTTTCGACCTCGTCCCGGCTGTGTCCGCCCATCAACCGAACGGTATCGGACGACTTACCTGACGGCGCGTCAGGTTAGGCTCCGAGACGATGCGCGGTGATCAGGAGTTCGGGACGCTGCCCGGGCTGTGGGCCAGCGCCGCCGAGCGGTTCGGGGATGCGGAGGCTCTGGTCGACGCACCCGTGCGGTTCACCTTCCGCCAGCTGCACGGCGCCGTGCGGGAAGCGGCCCGGGCCATGATCGCCCTCGGCGTGCAACCCGGCGACCGGGTGGCGATCTGGGCGCCGAACACGTGGGAGTGGGTCGTGGCCCTCGGGGGCCTGCACACGGCCGGTGCCGTGCTCGTGCCGTTGAACACGCGCTTCAAGGGCCAGGAGGCGGGCTACATCCTTGCCAAGAGCGGCGCCAAGATGCTGCTGACGGTCACCGACTTCCTCGGCACCGACTACGTCGAGATGCTCGACGCCGAACGCCCGCATTTGCCCACGCTCGAGCACGTGATCATCATCCGTGGGCACGCGTCCGGGGACACGCTGGCGTGGTCCGACTTCGTCGGCCAGGGCCAGTCGGTGCGCGAGGAGGACGTCGACGCACGTGTCGCCGCCGTCGCGCCCGATGACATCTCCGACATCCTGTTCACGTCCGGCACCACAGGGCGTCCGAAGGGCGCCATCTGCACGCACGCCCAGGCCCTGCGCGCCTACACCGACTGGGCCGATGTCGTCGGCCTGCGCGCCGGCGACCGCTACCTGATCGTCAACCCCTTCTTCCACGCCTTCGGCTACAAGGCCGGGATCGTGGCCTCGCTGGTGACGGGAGCGACGATCCTTCCCCACGCCGTCTTCGACGCCGCCGCCGTCTTCGAGCGTATCCCCGCCGACCGCATCTCGATGCTGCCGGCGCCCCCCGCGCTGTATCAGACGCTGTTGAACCACCCCGACCTCGACAAGCACGACATGTCGTCGCTGCGCCTGGCCGTCACCGGCGCCGCCGTCATCCCCGTCGAGCTCGTGAAGAAGATGCGCGACGTTCTCGGGTTCGAGACCGTGATCACCGGCTACGGGCTGACCGAGGCGTGCGGCATCGCCACCATGTGCCGCCACGACGACAACCCCGAGACCATCGCCACCACGTCGGGACGGGCCATCCCCGGCGTCGAGGTGCAGGTGGTCGACGACAACGGCAAGGAGGTCGCACGCGGCGACGCCGGTGAGATCGTCGTGCGTGGTTACAACGTCATGGTCGGCTACTACGACGAGCCGGCTGAGACAAAGGCCACCATCGACGTCGACGGCTGGCTGCACACGGGCGACATCGGCGTCATGGACGATCGCGGCTACCTGCGCATCACTGACCGGAAGAAGGACATCTTCATCGTCGGCGGGTTCAACGCCTATCCGGCCGAGATCGAGAACGCCATGCTCGCCCATGACGACGTGGCCCAGGTGGCGGTCGTCGGCGTGCCCGACCAGCGCCTCGGCGAGGTCGGCGCCGCCTTCGTCGTCCCCAAGGCGGGCCGCACGGTCGACCCCGAGAAGCTCATCTCCTGGTGCCGCGAGCGGATGGCGAATTTCAAGGTGCCCCGCCGAATCGAGGTCGTCGAGGCCTTGCCGCTCAACGCCGCCGGCAAGGTGCTCAAGTACCGGTTGCGCGACGAGCTCGCGCAGCAGTCGAGCTGAACACATGGACCTGCGGTTCTCCGACGAGGACGAGGCGTTCCGACGGGAGGTCCGTGACTGGCTGGAGACCAATCTCACCGGCGAGTTCGCCGAGGCGCGGGGCCTCGGTGGTCCCGGGCGGGAGGAGAACGAGGGCTTCGAGGTGCGCCTGGCGTGGGAGCGCCGCCTGGCGGCCGACGGCTGGACGTGCGTCGGCTGGCCCAAGCAGTACGGCGGGCGGGGCGCGTCGCTCACCCAGCAGGTCGTGTTCCACGAGGAGTACGCACGGGCCGAGGCCCCGGCGCGCGTGGGGATCTTCGGCGAGGGCCTCATCGGGCCGACGATCATCGCCTTCGGCACCGACGAGCAGCGCCAGCGCTTCCTGCCGCCGATCGTCAACGCCACCGAGCTCTGGTGCCAGGGTTACTCCGAGCCCGACGCCGGGTCCGACCTCGCCAACCTGAAGACGGTCGCCGAGCGTGACGGCGACGAGTGGGTGATCACCGGCCAGAAGGTGTGGACGTCACTCGCCCACTGGGCAGACTGGATCTTCGTGCTGTGCCGCACCGACCGGAGCGCGCCAAAGCACCGCGGCATCTCCTATCTGCTCTGCCCCATGCGCCAGCCCGGCATCGAGATCCGCCCCATCACCCAGATCACCGGGTCGTCGGAGTTCAACGAAGTGTTCTTCGACGGCGCCCGCACGCCGGTCGACAACGTCGTGGGGGAGGTCGACGGCGGGTGGCGGGTGGCCATGGGCACCCTCGCCTTCGAGCGGGGCACCCTGTACTTCGGTCAGCAGATCGGGTTCGAGCGTGAGTTCGCCGAGATCGTCGACGCAGCGCGCGCCAACGGGGCCATCGACGATCCCGTCATCCGTGACCGTCTGATGCGCGCGTGGACGGGGTTGCGCGTGATGCGCTTCCACAACCTGCGCACGCTCCGCGACGGCGAGCCGGGGCCCGAGGCGTCGGTCAACAAGGTGTTCTGGTCCGAGTGGCACCGGGAACTGGGCGAGCTGGCCATGGACGTCCTCGGCATGGGCGCCACTCTGAAGGACGCGCCGCTCCAGTGGATGTTCCTGTTCAGCAGGGCGGACACCATCTACGCGGGCGCCAGCGAGATCCAGCGCAACATCATCGGCGAACGAGCGCTTGGTCTCCCGTCCGAA
>Ga0209059_1000902_pt1 | contig 13662 bp, 9 predicted proteins | sample GraSoiAngelo_151_FD_186165 | JGI IMG/M metagenome (GOLD analysis project Ga0209059, IMG submission 186165) | Grasslands soil microbial communities from the Angelo Coastal Reserve, California, USA - 14_1009_12_20cm (SPAdes) (version 2) | ecosystem: Environmental > Terrestrial > Soil > Grasslands ...
CCAAGCCCCCGACGAGAAACACTAACCCCGAACCGACACCGTGGTTGGAGCGACGGGCGTCCCCGCCCGTCAACCGCGAAGCGGCGCATTTTCTGACGAGGAACCATGGGCACCCTAAGCGAATCAGTCACGCGCGCCGCAACTCAAACGCCACGCCCTAAGCCGTTCTACGCCACGCTCTGGGTGCAGGTTCTCTTTGCCATGGCAATTGCAGTCGCGCTCGGCTATTTCAGTCCCGCGCGCGCCATCGCCATGAAACCTCTCGGCGATGCTTTTATCCGCCTCATCTCGATGATCATCACGCTGATCATCTTCTGCACGGTAGTTTCCGGAATCGCGGGCATGGAGAGCCTGAAGAAGGTCGGCCGCGTGGGCGGCATGGCCCTGATCTACTTTGAAATCGTTTCGACGGTGGCCTTGCTCATCGGCCTGGTCATCGGCAATGTCGTGCGCCCAGGAAGCGGCTTCAATGTTGATCCCAGAACGCTCGATGCCAAAGCGGTCTCAGACTACGCCGGACAGGCCAAGGCGCAAAGTGTCACCGAGTTTCTGATGCACATCATCCCGACCACCGTGGTCGATGCCTTTGCGAAGGGCGATATCCTGGAGGTCCTACTGATCTCGATTCTGTTTGGCTTCGCGCTCTCAGCGGTCGGATCGCGCTCCAAGCCCCTGATCGATTTCTTCGACGCGCTCTCGGTTGCCGTGTTTGGCGTCGTGAACATTCTCATGAAATTCGCCCCCCTCGGCGCTTTCGGCGCCATGGCTTTCACCGTGGGCAAGTATGGGATTGCCTCGCTTGGTCCCTTGATCAAATTGATTGGCACGTTCTGGATCACTTCAGTGCTGTTTGTGCTGATCGTGCTGGGTGCAATCGCGCGCGTAGCCGGCTTCAGCATCGTGAAATTCCTGCTCTACATCAAGGAAGAAGTCTTGCTCGTACTGGCGACGAGTTCGTCCGAGACAGCTCTTCCCACTCTCATGGAGAAGATGGAAAAACTCGGCTGCTCGAAACCGCTGGTGGGACTGGTCGTCCCAACCGGCTATACGTTCAACACCGACGGCACCAGCCTCTACATGACATTGGCGGCGCTCTTCGTCGCCCAAGCGACCAATACTCATCTCACGCTCTTGCAGCAACTCACCATCTTCGCCGTCGCGGTTTTGACGTCGAAGGGTGCGAGCGGCGTGCAGGGCGCAGCCTTCATTGCGCTGGTCGGAACCCTCTCCGTTATCCCTACCATCCCGGTCGCAGGCATGGCCTTGATCCTCGGGATCGATCGCTTTATGAGCATGTTCCGCGCCCTGGTCAACATGATCGGCAACGGCGTAGCCACTATAGTGGTGGCCCGCTGGGAAGGCGAACTGGAAACAAAGGCGCTCTCTCAGCGACTCGAGCCATCGTCAGTCGATCGCGGCTGATCTCCTATCCAAGCTTCGTCATTCATGGCATTCGATGCATAATGTCGATCATGCTCACGCTGCTCTTGCTGATTTCGCTCTGTCAATGGAGCGACGGGCGTCCTCGCCCGTCGGTTGCAGCTGCAAATAGTCTTGCTGCCAAGGAACTCCCACCCGCCCAGAACAATCCCGCTCCCACTAACCCTTCCCCTTGGACCCTCGTCTGGAGCGATGAGTTCAACGGCGCCGACGGCTCCGTGCCGGATGCCAGCAAATGGGTCATCGAAACCGGCGGCAACGGATGGGGCAATCACGAACTCGAGTACTACACCAACCGCGTGCAAAATGTGCAGACACAAGCTGGCAAGCTTGTCATCACGGTCCGCCACGAAGGCTACAGCGATGAGAAAGGCGTGCTGTTTGGCTACACCTCAGCCCGAATCAAGACTCTCCACAAATTCGAGCAGGCCTATGGCCGCTTTGAGGCTCGCATTCAAATCCCGCGTGGACAGGGCATCTGGCCAGCCTTCTGGATGCTTGGCAACGACATCGACTCGAAGCACTGGCCCGCCTGCGGAGAGATCGACATTATGGAAAACATCGGCAAGGAGCCGTCCACCGTACACGGCACAATCCACGGTCCCGGCTATTCCGGCGATAAGGGCATTGGCTCACCATTCGCCTTGCCGGCCGGGCAGAATTTCGCCGACGGTTTTCACATCTACGCTGTGGAATGGCAGCCGGACGTGATTCGCTTCTACGTCGACGATCATCTTTACGCCACGCGCACGCCCGCGGATTTGCCCTCAGGAGCGAAGTGGGTTTACGACCATCCCTTTTTCATCCTGCTGAATGTCGCGGTCGGTGGCGACTGGCCAGGGTCTCCCGACTACACTACCAAGTTTCCACAAAGCATGCTGGTCGATTACGTGCGAGTCTACAAGCGCTCCAGCCCGTAATTGCTGGCACTATCGCTTCTTTTTGCCGCCACCGTGGCCGTGACCAGCGCCCTTTGCCTGTAACTGTCCCGCGAACAACGCAGGCGTGCTGCGTGGTCCTTCGGGCCCGTGGACGGCGTCGGAGTACTGGAACTGAACCGGCGCGGTCCCGCTTCCATCGGTGAGTTTCACTTCCTGAAAGACCTGCGTCAGCGGATTGGCTTCTGCCACCGGAAAGTCGCCGCATTCTTCGCCCTGTCGCGAAGTCCAACCCAGAAACTTGGTCGCATTAGGATCATTGCCTGCACGAATCGCGTCTTCGACATCGGCGTCCGTCCGCGCTTCGTTCAGTTCATGGTAGAAGGTCGCCACCACGTTCTTCCACGACTGATCGAAAACCGGAATGCCATTCACGGCGCCGTCGGGCAGCGTTTCGGAATACACTCCAATCGCATAGTAGACGATGACCGGCGTCGCGCTGCCCACGTGAACGGAACCATGATAACCGCCCAATCCTTGCGTGGAATCTTCTTCCTGCTCCACAGGAATCGGGCCCTTCGGCGGCTTCTTTAACGCCGCAGCTGCCCCACCGGTGGGAGCCGTATCTGTATTCAGTATCGTCCCGCTGGGCAACATGAAATTGAACACGGTCGAGGGGAAATCGAAGCCGTTGAGCGAGCCGTTGCTGAACAGTTGTTGGACCAGGTTCTCGACATCACCCTGCGAGAAAACTTTTGGTGGCGGACCCGCCAACGTCTGCGAAGGTTTGAATGTGCTTGTGATCTTCCCGCCCGGATAGTACTGCGACATTACATTGTTCAAATCCACATCCGACATGGCAGCGGCCAGTGCCTTGTCAATGTTCTGAATGTCACTCGCCTTCCAGGCTGACGCACCACCGACATAGAAATTCGTGAATACGAGATCAGCAATCGTGTGTCCGCCGTGGGAAATTAAGTCATGTGCCGGCGTAGGTGGAAGGCCAGGCGCAAGCGCCTCCGGAGTAGGCATCGACATGCGCGCATAAAAACCTTTCTCCGCCTTCGTTCGGTGTCCGACCACCACTCGCAAAGGTTTCACGAACCGCTTCGATTGTTCTGCTGTCACGACGTCCTCCAGACGGTGGGCAACGGGTTAGCGAGGCGGAGCGGCCACTCCAGTGGGATAGTGTTTTCTTACGTCCTTGAGCGCGCGCTGTCAATTACAAGATTTCCACCACCGCTGGAACCCGGTGGTCCGAGAAGATTCGTGGAGAGCGCATGCAGATCGTAACACCCATGCCGCAATTTCTTGCGTACAGGGAAACTCGCACGCGCGGCAAAGCCCGCGACCCTGCAACTCATGGATCTGCCTTGAATTAGCCCTCGCTATAGGCAGTGCGCCGCATGCGCCACACGCGGTCGGGAAGTCGCACCAAATTTGTAAAATCCACCACAACTTCCGCGCAACTGCAGGGTTCAAGCAAGCCAGGGCGAGGCCAGTTTCGCCCGCAGATATCACACCTCAGCGCGCACACCACAGCAACGGGCGATGTGCCACGTTGAGGAGTGAAACGAAGTGCAAACGGTACCGGGGAAGCCATCCGCTCGCCGTCGTGCCGGTTCGCACTGAGAAGGGCGTGCCTGGGGATGGGGACGCCCTTCTCTTGTATCAAGGTTGCAAAGTTTCAACGCTCGTAGCGCCGGCGTCTCGCCGGCTCTGATCGGCGCTTTCGCGCAAAACAGATGCCGGCAGGATGCCCGGCGCTACCGATTGCAAAGTTTCAAGGTTGCAAAGTTCAAGTCGGCCAAACGCCAGGCATCCATCTGAAGTCCGCAGGACCGCCCGCATACTCTCACTTTGAAAGCCTGAAACCCTACTGCGTAATCGTTCCGCAGGCGATCCGGTCGCCCGAATTGCCCGCCGGATCGGTCTTCATGTCGTCGGCTTTGGCATGGACGACCAAGGCCGTCCCGCCGTTGCTGAACACCGAATGATTGTCGCTGCCGAGATCTACATCCTTGTTCGTGATGGTCACCTTGCCCGTGCCATCCGGCCCAACCACAAAATTCGGCATGTCGCCGGCGTGGTGACCTTCCGGATTCTCGAACCCATGTTTCCTGCCGTCGGGATTGAAATGTCCGCCCGCCGACTTGAAGTCGGGCCCCTCACACTTCGCGGTCTGATGCACGTGCACGGCGTGCTCACCGGGTGGCAGATTCTTAAGGTCCAGCTTAATTTTCACTCCGGGCTTGCCCTCTTTCAGCGTGGCCGTTCCCACACTTTCACCTTTGCTGTTTTTCATTTCCACAGTCGTGCTCTTATCCGCTGCATTTAGCAGAGCAGTCGTGAGTATGGAGACACACAGCGTTGCGAGAACAGGCGTAATTTTCATGCCTGAATTATAAACGGATTTCGCTTCCCATCGGCGCACACACTGGACTCCGTGAGATTTAGCGCTCACGTCGTCCCTACAATTCTGCAACCCTCTTCTGAAGCTCGCGCGCGATCTCGAGTGGTTCCGCCATCGCTTCGAAACTGACCGCTTGGCCGATCCGAATCCGAATCTTCCCCGGCGGCGCGAATCGTTTGCCCGCATGTTTCACCTCGAACAATCCATCAATTCGCATCGGAACGACTGGCACGCCCAACCGTTTTGCGAGCAATCCCACGCCCCCACGAAATGGCCGCAACCGACCGTCGGTGGTATGGTGGCCTTCCGGAAAAACCAGTACGCTGTATCCGCGATCGATGCACTCGCCCGCATAAGCGAAGCTCTTGAGAAACGCCGCCTCTCGCGGCAAGGGAAACAGATTCAGCAGCGCCACGCCAGAAATCCACTGCACGCGATCGTAAATTCTTGCCAAGAAATTCCGTCCAGCGGGCGGAGTTCGCAGGGTTTCGAGCGCTTCGCCCCCAGTTGCTGTCGCCAGCCAATGTCGCAGGCGCGCCGGCAGCGCGGTTTAAACGAAGCCTACATCGACGTCATCGATGTGGTTGCACACCACCAGCACCGGACCCTTCACGCCGGCAAGGTTCTCGCGCCCTTCTATCTTCGGCCAGCCCAGCAGCATCATGGCCGGCCGCATCAGCAGGTAGTACGCGCCCATCCGGATCCACCGCACCGGCCAGCTCAGAGTCCAACGCGGATAGTGATACTCCGCGCGACGAATGCCCTTGCCGCCGAGCATCTCTTCCAGATCGCCCACCGTGCGCGCCGCGCTGAAGCTCGCTTCACTGAGATCCACCTGGTACCGGTCCTCCAGCGCGCTCAACAAGTCCACCCGCTCGAGCGAGCTGAGCCGCAGATCATCCTCCAGCTTCGCATCTGCGCGCAGGCCGGTCGCACTACGCCCGGAGATCTTTGAGATCAGCTCCTCCAACGGACTCGCACCCGGAACTGCCGCCGGCCGCTCTTCCCGCGCCGCCAGCACAACATCACGAATCACGTTCACCCTTGGCTTGCCGGTCGAGGTTCGCGGAAAATCGTTCTCCGGCCACACCAACCACTCCCGCATACGCTGGTACTCAGATAGAGATTCGTTCGCCCGCTGCACGATCGCTCCAGCATCGCCTGAGGGTGCCCCGTCGAGGCTTCGCTTGGGCGGGCCGCCGGCTGCTTCGCGTAAAATCACCGCTGCACAAGGCTCGGTATTGCCTGCGCGCTCGATACCCACCACCACGCAATCCCTCACTTCCGGCTGCCGTCTCAATGCTGCTTCCAGATCTTCGGGATACACGTTCATGCCCGCCGCTGTGACCAGGACATCCTTCTTGCGGCCCTTGAAATAAAGATTGCCCCCCGCATCGAGCACACCCACGTCACCGGTGCGGTACCAGCCTTCCTCGCCCGCCATGTTCTCGAATCCGTCGCCTTTCCAGTAGCCCGCCGCCACCCCGCCACCGCGCACCAGGATTTCTCCATCGTCTGCCAGTTTGATCTCGCGACCCGGGAGCACCTTGCCAATCGACCCTTTTCCCAATTGAAACGGATGATTGACACTCACCAGCGACGTGGTCTCCGTCAGACCATACCCCTGGATCACGGCATAGCCAAGACGGCTCCAAAACTCCTCGGTTTCCGAATCGAGCGCCGCGCCGCCCGAAATGAAGGCCCAGAATTTCCATCCCAACCGACGATGCACATCGCGAAAAATCCACCACCGGCGGAGAAATCTCTGCCCCTCGGCTCTCCGGAACTGCGCCCGAAATGTTTCGATACGCCCTCGGCTCTCGACGTCGCGCTCTATCTTGTCCTTCAAAGATTGCAGCATGCGCGGCACTGCTACCAGCACCGAAACTCGTTGCCGCCGGATAGTTTCGAAAATCTCCGCCGGGCTCAGCGATTCCTGGAAGATCACCGTGCCCCTCATCAAGGGAGGAAGAAATATACCCAAGAACTGCCCGAACACGTGACTCAGCGGCAGCAGATTCAAGAAACGCACAGGATGCACCCAACGCTCGTACTTGAGATACTTGCGGATTTCCGTTTCGAGCGGCGCTATGTTGCTTAAGACATTCCCGTGCGAAATCACCACGCCTTTGGGCTCGGCCGTGGTTCCAGAGGTGAAAATGATTTCCAGCGGATCGCTCCGGTCAATCGAAACTGACTCGTATGGTCCTGCCGAATGCCTCGCGACGATGCCGCTCAATTCCTCGAGAATGAGGACGGCCACACCTGCCGCCAGGGGCGGATGCTTCCGGGAGCACACGAGCAGTCGGGCATCGACCTCCGCCCAGACTCGGCCCGCGAAATCCGCCGAAGCTGCGTCGTCCATGGGCACTGTAATCACTCCACGCAGCGCGCATCCCAGGAAGACCGCGACCCACTCCGCACAGTTCTCGCCCCATAGCAAAATGCGATCGCCCTTGGATATTTCCCGTGCTTCCAACTCCCGCGCCACCTGAAGCGCCCTCTCTGCGATCTTCCGGTAGCTCCATCGCTCGGTTCGATAACCGCGCCGCTGCACGTAGGCACACTCTGACCCATGTGCCAGAAAGTCTTCCACATACGCGCCGATGGAATGGCGTTCCATGATCCTTAACTCTATCGCGATCGCTGATTTCGCAGTTTCAAGTTTCGAGTTTCGGGTGCGCAGAGTCGTTTGGGCATCAGAGGCGACTCGAAACTAGAAACTTGAAACCCGAAACTGCCTTCCAGTTGCCAGACCAGGCCATCAGGCGGTAGGCTGCTACGGTTGTGGCGATTCCACCCCCAGGTTCAGCCACGTAGAACATCCGGGCCCATTCACAGCGTCAGGCAATTCGATTCCACAAACTGAATGACAGGATTTGAAGGATATGTCCGGCCTCCGCGCGCAGCGTTGCTGCTGTTTCTGGCGGCAACCCTTGCCTGCCAGGCTCCCCAGCCGAGCGGATCAATCGCAAGCAGCGGCACGTCGACCGCCACCTCCGATGTCCCACGAACCACCGGGGCACCCCGCGATTTGTCACAAGACGAATCCGCGGGCGGGCACACACTCCGCAAACACGTCGGCCGCAGCGACGATGAACTTCGCGACCGTCTTCGCCATGAGCGCAACATCAGCGCCGCATCCACCTGGACCGATCGCCGGACTGCCGAACGTGCCGTGGGCATCGCCCTCCAGCAGAGTCGCGACAAAATTGATCGCTGGCTGAACCGATCTGGCGGACATCCAAACCTGGTGATCGATTATGACGGAGACTCCTCGCATCCCATCGGCCGCTCTCTACGCCGTGATGCCGACGAGCCTCAACCCTGTGCGCATGCGACCATTGTTTTGAAGTGGGTCCCTTCTAATGACTATTACGTTCTAACCTCTTATCCGGAGTGCCGCTGATGAGTACCAAGGCATCTCACCGAGACGACCCTGAAATTACCGCTGCGACTTTTCCCGCGCTACGCAGCTTCATGCGGGGCTATTTTCACGAAGACATGGCCGACGAATACGGCACGCTGGAGGAAGCCGTACGCCAGTTCTGCGAAGATGCGGACAGGGACGAACGCAAAACAGTTGCCGGTGAATGGCAGCGCTTCCTGGCTCAGACCAAAGGACAACCGCTGGCTGCCGTCAATAAGATCCTCACTGAAAAACTCGGCAGCGCCTGCCGCCTCCAGCCTGAAGACATCGACAAAATCTCCCGTGCCTTCCAAGGCATGCCTCGTGACTAGTCGTCAGTCTTCAGCAGTGCTCAGTCTTCACCGTCCAACTTTTGCCGACGACCGACGACTGACGACCGGAAACTAAGTAATGAACCATAAACTCCTTGCGCCTGCTGTCCCACTCTGCTTACAATCTGGCATCGGTAGGTCGTTGGAGTGAAAGCCGCCTCCTGCTTTGGGGCCCTTCGACGGTTCATTCGCGGACTCCCCCGCGCGGAGAATTGTCTCGATGAGCATCATGGTTTGGCATGTGATACGGCGTCTTCCGAGACCGGCACTTCTCGGACTTGTCATCTTTGTTCTGACGGCCATCGTCCGCGCCTAGCTCGCACAGCGAGAACCGGATTCCCCGGCCGACTCACGTCCCCCACCGGACATCCCTCGCCATGATCGCCCGCGGCGTCCAGCCCTTGGTCTTTTGCTGAAGACTGGCGACTGGAGATTGACGATTGGATTTCCCAATGCGGCCCGATTCCCAGATGCCTTCCGTAACCCGGTCGTACACTCCCTTTTGGTAACCCTTAGTAACCATGCGATTCTCGGTTACCAGCCTTACAATTGCCCTTGTTGGCCCGACTATCCCTCCCGGCAGTGGACGGGGGGACCGTTCAGACCCGACCGACGTCGCTCCCGGCTTTCGTGAGCAGATCTTCGGCGGGGAAAGGCTGGAGTCCGCACTTTTATGGCGTTTGGTTTCGGCTTCAACAAACAAAAGGTTCTCAGCGCTGCGGAGAAATACGTCCAGCAGGGCAAACTGCAGAACGCCATTGCCGAGTACGAAAAGATCCTCAAAGCCGACCCCAAGGATCTGACGGTGATGAACACCGTGGGCGATCTCTACGCCCGCAACGGGGAAGCCGAGAAAGCTACCGAGTGTTTCAAGAGTGTCGGTGATGCCTACGCCGCGCAAGGGTTCACGGTCAAGGGCATTGCCATGTACAAGAAGATTGGCAAGCTCAAGCCCTCCCTCGAAAGTGTCCTCAAACTTGCCGAACTCTACACCCAGCAGGGCCTGTTCAACGATGCGCGCGCGCAATATCTTCAGGTCGCCGAGGAATTCCTGCGCGCCGGAGAGCTCGAACAGTCGGTACGCATCTTCCAGAAAATTCTGGAAATGGATCCGGAAAACGTCGCCATGCGCGTGCGCCTGGCCGAGGTCTACATTCGACTGGGCAAGAAAAACGATGCCTGGCAGATCTTTTCAGCAGCCGCCGAAACCCTGCGCAGTCGTGGTTCCCGCAGCGGGGCGGAAGAAATCCTGCAGCGCATGCTCACGCTCGACCCGGGCAACAGCTATGCGCTCCTGCTGCGCGCTCGCAATGCGCTGGAATCGGGCGATGCTGCCTCGGCGATCCCGCTTTTTCAGAAGGTCCATGACCTCGACAATCATCCCGACGGCCTGCGCGATCTCTTAAAGGCGTACCTGCAGACGGGCCGGGTTTCGGAAGCGGGCGGTCTTGCTGGAAAACTGCTTGCGGCGCACAGCGACGCGGAGTCGATGTTCTCGTATCTGGAATCGCTCACCCAGAACGGTGGCCACGAAGAAGCACTCGGAATCATCGAAGAACATGCCGACCGCCTCCTGGCTGAAAATTCCGCCAAGGTCCTGGAAATTCTGCGCTCTGCCATCGGACCGGTTAGCAGCAGTCCAGCCACCCTGGAACAACTAGTCCAGTTGTTCAAAAAAGCGGGAGACCAGTCGCACCTCGCCGAAGTCAATGAGTTGCTGGCGCACGCCTACGTACAGTCCGGCGAACTCGCGCGCGCTCGCGATCTCTATCAGCTTCTGGCCGAGCAGGAACCCCAGAACCCCATGCACATGCAGAACTATCAGCAGGTAGTTGGCATGATGGGTGGCACGACGGGCTCCAAGCTCCTTAGCGTGGAAGAGGGCATTGTTCTGGTGGAGGAACTGGAAGCCACGGCGCCTCCAGTGGATCAGTCCTATTCGCCGGAAATCGCGAATGCTCTCCGCGCAGCTCTGACTGACACGGAACTGTTCATCTCGTACAACATGCCGGACAAGGCGCTCGGCCCGTTGATGGCCGTGTTACCGATCGCTCCGAGCGACGTCCGCCTGAACCAGCGGCTGGCTGCCTTGTACACCCGTTCCGAACGGTTTGCCGATGCCGCCGCCTGCTGCCAGACGCTGGCAACCGTCTATTCCCAAGCCGGTCTCACGGAAGAAGCCGCGCGCTACGAAGACCTGGCGAACCGCTGCGAAGAGCACGCGGTCGCCTCGCCCAAGCCTCCCCAGGCGTTGTCTGCCACCGATGCCGCCGAGATTCCAATGGCCCCGTGGCCTTTGACTCCGGCGATAGGGGCGCAGGAATTTGCCGTCGACGATGCGGGTCCCGCGTCCTCGCCCGATAGCCACGCACAGGAGCCCGTGGAATTCGAGACCGTGCCGGAGGCTTCGGCCAGCGCCGAGATCGATCTTTCCGACGAGTGGCAAGGCTCTATCACCGCAGAAACACCCGAAGGCGCCTCCGAACAATCTGCCGAGGAAGTGGCCGCCGAGCCATCGGTGGAAGAGATTTCAGTCGAGAGCAGTGATGCGGTCGCGGAAACCATCGAAGAGATTCGCTTTTACCTCGAACACTCTATGGTCGACCAGGCCCGCGCTGCCTATGCCAAGCTGCAATCGCAGACCGCGGACTACGAACAACTCGCCTCGATCGAAGCAGAGATTAACGCGGCGAGTGCCCCCGCCGAGATCGAGTCGGTTGAAGAACAGCCCGCAGTCGTTGAAGAGGAATCTCCCGCCACTGAAGCTGTCGTCGAGCCTGAGCCTCAGCCCGAGCCTGCAAGCCCGCTCAACAAGATGGTCGCGGAACTGGATTCTTCATTGGGCGAAGAGTTCCTTCCTAAAACTGTCAGTCACGAAATCGAGCACGAGCAGCCCATCACCGCGCAGGCCGGCACCGATTCCTCCCTCGTCAGCCATCTGGATTTCATGTCAGGACCGAAGTTTTCCAAGCCTGAGCCTGCGGAATCTCCGGCCCCTGACAGTGGCGTGCTGGGCGAATTCGTAGCCGACCTGGAAAATGCTCTCGGCGACGGCTTCCTGCAGGAAGCTCCGGTTGCGACCACTGAACATCCCCAAGCACCGCCTCCCACTGCGCAGCCCAAGCCAGCGCCCGCTGCCGCGCAGGCTGATTTACACATGGCCGCAAGCGCCGTTTCCGGTGCCTCGGTAATTCCTACGGTCGCTCCAGTTCCATCGGTAGCGCCGCCTCCAGGCGCTGCGGCATCAGCCACCGTGCAGCCGTCCGCCCCGCCCTCAACGTTCCGCGCGTCAGTGCGGCCGGCGAATGGCCCCGCAGCGTCGACCAAGCACGACATGGCTGCGAGCGTCGACCTAGCCGACATGTTCGGCGAGATCCGTCACGAACTGGAAGAAGATGTCGCCGGCGCCGAGGAGGATCCCGAAACCCATTACAATCTCGGAGTCGCATTCCGCGAGATGGGCCTGCTCGACGAAGCCATCGGTGAACTTCAGAAAGTTTGCCAGTCCATCGATCACGGGCATCCATTCGCACAAGTCATGCAAACCTACACCTGGCTGGCACAGTGCTTCCTCGACAAGGGAGTGCCGGAAGCCGCCATTCGCTGGTACGAGAAAGCGTTGAAGCTGCCTTCCCTCGACGAGGAAACTCGGACCGCCCTGCACTACGAACTCGCCTCTTCTTATGAAACCGCCGAGGACAAAAACTCCGCTCTGCACCATTTCATGGAAGTCTATGGCAGCAATATCGATTACCGTGATGTAGGCGAGCGCATCCGGGCCCTGAAGTCGTAAAATGTGTGGATGACTGCAGAACGGGTCTCCTTTCCGAAATCGCCGTTTCCCTTTTCGCGTCGGAGCCCCGCCTGATGCCGAACTCCACCTCTCCTCAGGGAAGTGGCCTGCCGGGACGAACGGGGCTTGCTTCCGAGCCGGAGCCGAATGTCGTTTCGGTGGACGAGACCCCTGCTCCCAAAAGTCTCTCGCGGGGGCAAATCTGGCTTCACCGTTTGCTGGTTTTGCTGTTCGTGTTTGTCTGTGCTGCCGCGGGAGTGTTGTTGGTTGTTCTTCCCTGGACCCCCCAATGGACCGACAACTCCCTCCTGCTGCATTATCCCGATCTGCGGACCCTGATCACCCACGGCTTTTTCCGCGGGCTCTGCAGCGGGCTCGGGCTGCTCGACATCTGGATCGGCTTCTCCGAAGCGATTCACTACCATGAAGACAAGCTCCCGTGATATGTGGGCTGTTCTCGGCCTGACGCCGGGCGCGGCAACAGAGCCCCAGAGCAAAACGATACAATGAGTTCCGGAAAACTCCCGCATGAGTGACGACCGACTGAAGTCCGCTCCGCTCGCCTACCAGAACGAGCCTTTCCTCAATAGTCCCGATGGCCGCATTCTGCGTATCCTCTCCGAATATAGCGAGCCCCTGTCGCGCTTCCGGCGCGAGCAGATTCAGGACACGGTAGTTTTTTTTGGCTCTGCGCGCTTTCATAGCCGTGCGGACGCAGAGGACAGGCTCAAGGAGATCCAGAACCTGACCTCGCTTCAGGATCATGGGGAGGAACTCGCCCGGGCGCAAGCCGCGGTGAAGATGGCGCGCTATTACGAAGACGCACGCAAGCTTGCCTACATGCTCACCGACTGGTCCATCAAAATACCCGCTCGCCGCCGGCGCTTCGTGGTAACCACCGGCGGAGGTCCCGGCATCATGGAAGCCGCCAACCGCGGAGCCAAGGAAGCCGGCGGCAAGACCATCGGACTTAACATCAATCTTCCCTTTGAACAGTACCCGAACCCCTTCATCACACCCTCGCTCAATTTCGAGTTCCACTATTTCTTCATGCGCAAGTTCTGGTTCGCCTACCTCGCGAAGGCGCTGGTGATTTTTCCGGGAGGCTTCGGCACCTTCGACGAGCTCTTTGAGATCCTCACCCTAGCTCAGACCGACAAGCTGGCGAAAAAGATTTTGGTGGTGATTTACGGAAGTGAATACTGGAAAAATCTGATCAACTTCCAGGCCATGATCGACGCGGGCACCATCTCGGCCAAAGACCTCGATTTATTCAAGATCGTCGACTCGCCCGAAGAAGGCTTCGAGGTTCTCCGCGACGGCCTGACGAAGTACCACTTGGGAGGAGTCGTCAAGAAAGAAGGCGAGGTCCTGCCGGACATCGCCAAAACTCGCCC
>Ga0209059_1000904_pt1 | contig 13649 bp, 12 predicted proteins | sample GraSoiAngelo_151_FD_186165 | JGI IMG/M metagenome (GOLD analysis project Ga0209059, IMG submission 186165) | Grasslands soil microbial communities from the Angelo Coastal Reserve, California, USA - 14_1009_12_20cm (SPAdes) (version 2) | ecosystem: Environmental > Terrestrial > Soil > Grasslands ...
ACCTTGACCTGGCCGGTGCCACGGTCGATGTCGACCACGACGAGATAGGTCCCGAACGGATAGGTCATGTTGGGCGGATCGTAGTAGGTCACACCCTCGAGGCCGGCCTCCATGCCATCGGGAAGGTTCGTGTAAGCGGCAAACGCCACATCCTGGATCGTCTTGGACTTCGAGGGCGAGCCGCGGACGAAGAACTTGCCGTGATCGAAATCGATGTCGGCCTCCGACGCCTCCAGCAGGTGGGCGGCGATCTTCTTCGCCTTGTCGCGCAGCTTGCGCGAGACCATCGCCGTGGCCGCCCCGCCCACGGGGGTGCTGCGACTCGCATAGGTGCCCAGTCCGTAGGGGGTGTTGTCGGTGTCGCCCTCCTGGACCTCGATGTCGGCGGCGGGGATGCCGAGCTCCTCGGTGACGATCTGCGCGAAGGTGGTCTCGTGCCCCTGCCCCTGGCTCTTGACGCCGAGTTTGAGAATCGCCTTGCCGGTGGGGTGCACGCGCAATTCCGCGGAGTCGAACATCCGCAGCCCGGCGATGTCGTAATGCTTGCCGGGGCCGGCGCCGACGACTTCCGTGAAGCTGGCGACCCCGATTCCCATCAATTCACCCTTCTTCCGTTTCTCGGCCTGCTCTTTGCGCAGCTCCTTGTAGCCGAGCTTGTCGAGCGCGAGCTGCATGGCTTTGGGGTAATTGCCACTGTCGTACTCGAAGCCGGTGGCCGACAGGTAGGGGAACTGGTCGGGCTGGATGAAGTTCTTGAGCCGGAGGTCCGCCGGATCCAGGTTCATCTCGAGCGCGGCACTCTCGACCAGGCGCTCGATCAGGTAGGAGGCCTCGGTGACCCGGAAGGAGCAGCGATAGGCGACCCCGCCGGGCGCCTTGTTCGTGTAGGCGCCGTCCGCCTCGACGTGGGCCGCCGCGACATCGTAGGAGCCGGTGACGATATGGAAGAGCCCGGCCTTGAACTTCGTCGGTTGGGCATCCGCATAGAAAGCCCCGTTGTCGCTCAGTAGCTTGACGCGCAACCCGAGGATGCGCCCGTCGTTGCGCAACGCCATCTCGCCACTCATGTGAAAGTCGCGCGCGAACCCGGTCGAGATCAGGTTCTCGCTGCGGTCCTCCACCCACTTCACGGGTTTGCCGATGAGCAGGGACGCCGCGGTCGCGACGACGTAGCCGGGATAGATCGGCACCTTATTGCCGAAACCGCCTCCAATATCGGGCGAGATGATCCGGATGTTCTGCTCCGGCAGCCCCGCGACGATCGCGAACAGCGTGCGGTGGGCATGCGGCGCCTGCGAAGTCATGTACAGCGTGGCGTGGCCGGTCGCCGAGTTGACGTCGGCGACGATACCGCAGGTTTCCAGTGGTGAGGGATGGCACCGCGGGTAAAACGTATCCAGCTTGACTACGCGATCGGCCTTCGCAAAGGCCTCGTCGGTCTTCGCCTTGTCGCCCGCTTCCCAGTGGTAGATGTGATTGGAGGTCTGCCCCTCCTTCTCGTCTCGGATCAGGGGCGCGTCTGGCTGGAGCGCTTTCTGCGGGGTGACGACGGCCGGGAGCACGTCGTAGTCGACCTCGACCAGCATCGCGGCATCACGGGCGACGTACGGATCCGTCGCGATAACGCAGGCGACCTCCTGACCCTGGAAGCGCACTTTGTCGGTGGCCAGCACTGCCTGGGTGTCGCCGGAGAGCGTGGGCATCCAGGCGAGCTTGTGCTGGGCCAGCAGCGCTCCGGTCACGACCGCGACCACGCCCGGCACCGCCTGGGCGGCGTCCGTGTTGATGGACTTGATCCGGGCGTGCGCAAATGGGCTGCGGTGGATGGCCATGTGCAGCATGCCCGGGAGGACGATGTCGTCCAGGTAGTTGCCCCGGCCCCGGATGAACCGGTCGTCTTCCTTGCGCTTGATGCTCTCGCCGATGTTTCCCTTGAGCGGAGTTTCAACAGCCATGGCTTAGCTCCTCGCCGAAGCGGTGGCCGCCTCGGGCACCGCGGCTGACGCCTTCATCTGGGCGGCCGCGCTCTTCACCGCCTTGACGATGTTCATGTAGCCGGTGCATCGGCAAATGTTTCCTGACAGCGCCCAGCGGATCTCGTCGTCGGTCGGATCCGGCTTTTCCTGCAGGAGGGCGACGCTGGTCAGCATCATGCCGGGCGTGCAGAAGCCGCATTGGAGCCCGTGCTCTTGCTTGAATGCCGCCTGGATGGGATGCAGGGTGCCGCTCGCGGCCAGGGCCTCCACTGTGGTCACCTGCTGACCATCGGCCTGGACGGCGAGCATGGTGCAGGACTTCACCGGCGTGCCGTCGACCAACACCGTACAGGCGCCGCAGTGGGTCGTATCGCATCCGATGTGGGTTCCCGTCAGTCGCAGCTTTTCGCGCAGGAAGTGCACGAGGAGAAGCCGAGGCTCGACCTCCGCGGTTTTCTTCTCGCCGTTAACCGTTACGGTGATCGACTGGCCCATGTTCATCCACCTCCTCGGGCGCGCTCATAGGCGCGCTTCAATCCACGCTCGGTAAAGACCCGGACGACGTTGCGTTTGTACTCGACCGAACCGCGATGGTCTTCCTTCGGCTCGGCGGCTTCCGCCGCCAGGGCGGCCGCCTCCTTGATGGTGGCGTCATCCAGCCGGGCACCCTTTAACGCGGCTTCGGCTCGCTCCGCCTTGAGGTTCTGCGGCCCGACCGCCGTCAGGCCGATTCCCGCCGACCTCACCTTGCCGTCATCCATCTGGAGATGGACCGCGACGGCGACGGTGGCGAAGTCACCGACCTTGCGCTCCAGCTTCAGGTAGGCGCCGCCCGATTGCGGCTTGGCTGCCGGGATCCGGATCTCGCTCAGGATTTCCGTGGGTTCAATGGTCGTGCTGAACGGGCCGCTGAAGAAGTCGCGAGCCTTGACCGTCCGGCTCCCAGATTTCGACCGCAAGACCAGATCGGCGTCGAGCGCCAGCAAGACGGTTCCCCAGTCACCGGACGGGTCCGCATGGACGACCGATCCCGCGATCGTGCCGCGGTTGCGAATGATAGGATCGGCGATCTGCGGGGCGGCGTCGGCCATGACGTGATAGCGCGACGCCAGCAGGCTGGAGCGCTCCGCGGACTTGTGGCGGAACAGCGGGCCGATGCGCAAGGTGCCGTCACGCTCCTCCAGAAAGTCCAGGTCCGTGATCTTGTTGATGTCGACCAGGTGCGCCGGACTGGCGAAACGAAGCTTGAGCAGCGGGATCAGGCTCTGGCCGCCGGCCAGCACCTTCCCCTCATCACCGAGCTGATCGAGGAGCTCGAGCGTTTCCTCCGTGGTGTGGGGTGCGTGATACTCGAACGGCGCTGGCAGCATGGATAACCCCTCCTGGTTCCGCAACGACCGCCGACAGTCCTACCACCCTAGTCTGGGTCGCCGGCGATGTCAACGCCAAAAGCCGGTCGCGCGCCGGGGCGATGTCAGCGCCGGCGAAACAGCCGGCCGATGCTGGCGCGGATCACTTCCCAGGCGAGTCGAAAAGCGCTCACCGGCTTGGCCGCCGCAGCCGCCGGCGCTGGAGGGGCCGCGGTCAGGCTGGGCGATGCGGGGTTGCTCGCGGCAGGAGTCTGGCCGGCGGGCGAGCTCTTCAGTTGCTGCTCGAGGCAGCTGGCAAACTGCTGCGCCAGCCGCTGCGACACGTCCTGCATGATCGCCGACCGGCCGAACTGGGCCACCAGTCCGCTGACGGCGACCTCGGATTGCATCGTCACAACCGTGCGGCCGCCGTCCGCGTGCATTTCGCTATGCACAGTGGCAGCAGCCCCGCCGCGGCCGCGCGACTCGACGCCGTCGGCCTTCAGATTGACGGTGTGAGCGACTTCATCGATGGCGTCGATCTTGACCTGCCCCTTGTAGTCGACGGCGATCGGCCCGAGCTTGACCTGGATCTTCCCGGCATAGGTCCGGTCGTCGATAACCGACGTCAGCTGCGCCCCCGGCACGCAGGGCGCAATCGCGGGGACATCCAGGAGGTGCCGCCAGACGATGTCGAGCGGCGCATCCACCTGAAAGCTGGTCGTGATGATCATGTGTCGAGCGTGTCGAATGCGCCGTAAGGCGGAAACCGGAAGGCCATGTCTTTGGAGAGAAGCCCGCCGTGGCCGAGGTTGTTGAAGTCGCCGGCGGTGACGCGGGCGCCGGTAAAGAGCCGCGGCAGGATCAGGTCCAGCACCGTTGCCTTGGAAAACATCCCGCAGGCGGCGACGCCGAAGATCGGTCGGTCGTCGAGGTAGGCGAGCCAGACGGCGCTGCCGGGATGGGCAGGCGCGCCCTGCTTCTCCATCCGAGCGCCGAGCTGCTCGAGGGCACGCAGCGTGGGGTCCAGCGGATCGGTGGCATTCGCTCCGGCGGTCAGTAAAAGGTCGGCGTCGCGGACGAGGTCGGCCACCGCCTCTCGGACGGCATCGACCGCGTCGGGGACATAGCGGATTTCGCTGATGGTCGAGCCGAACCAGGCCACCTTCATCTCGATCGACGCCTGGAATTTCTCCCGCTGCCCCGGCTCCAGCCGTTCCCGCACCAGGATGGCGACGCGCATCGGGCGAAACGCGAGCACACGGACGACCCCTTCAGCGCCGGCCGAGATCTTCTCGACCTCGCGAAGTCGGACCTCGGGCACGACGAACGGCGTCACCTTGACGCCGGCAATCGTTTTGCCCTTCGAGACGAGCTGGCCGTCGAACAAGGTGAAGACGGAAATGTCCGGGATCGCGTTCAGCGCCGCCAGCCGCTGGACATCCACGTTAAAGATCCCGTTGATGGCGGCACTCAGGCGGACCTGGCTCTCGACCGGACCGTGCTCGACGACACCGGGGCCGGCTACAAGCGTCGCCAGCCGGCGCGCCGCTTCATCTTCGTGAATGTCTCCGGGCTCCATTCGCACAACGTGGAGCTCATCGACCCGGGCGCCGGCGACGACAGGCCAGTCGTCTCGGCTCAGAACTCGACCCTTGAGCAGCAACACCCGGTGATGATCATCCGGCACCATCAGGGTTTGCGCCAGCACGGCGCCGTCGATCGCCGCTGCGTTCAAAGCCGATCCGCGAAGCGCTTCGGCCTTCACGCCGCCGAAGGCGCCGCTGCCGCCAAACCAGGCATCGGGCCGCCGACCTTGCCGTGGCGGACGGCAACCATCTGGGACAGGATCGCCAGCGCGGTTTCCTCGGCCGTTTGCGCTCCCAGGTCGAGACCGATCGGCGCGTGCACTCGCTCGAGGTCGGCCGGGCTGACCCCGGCCGCCGTCAGGCGCGCGACCCGCTCGCGATGCGTCTTCTTGCTGCCGATGGCCCCGATATATCGGGGACGCCCTTTCAGCGCCGCCGTGATGGTCGGGTCATCGAACTTTGGATCGTGAGTCAGGATCACGATGTACGTCGACCCGTCCATCGGGACGGCCGTGAGCACCTCGTCCGGCCAGGCGTGGATCACCTTCCGGGCCTCCGGAAACCGCTCGGCCTCGGCGAACTTCGAACGGGCGTCGACAACGGTGACGCGAAACCCAAGGCCGCTCGCGAGGCGCGTCAACGGGATGGCGACGTGCGAACCGCCGAAGATGAACAGCTCGGGCGGGCGCGGAAACGGCTCCAGGAAGAGGCCATCGCGTCGCACGGGATGCTCCTGCTCGAGCAGCTCCGCGACATCGGCGTCGGCCGCGGTCACGAGCTGTCGGGCGCCGGGCGCCTCACCGACGTCCGTCGTCAACACCACTGGCCGCTCGGCTTCCAGCGCGCCGATCAGGTCGCGATGAACCTCCGTCAGCGGCTCGATCAGCACGTCGACTTCGCCGCCGCAGCTCAAACCGACGGTCCAGGCTAGGTCGTCACTGACCCCGTAGTGAAACAGACCGGCCGGTTTGCCCTGCAAGATAGCCTGCGCCTGCTCGAAGACCTCGCCCTCGAGGCATCCGCCGCTGACGGACCCGGCGATCTTTCCGGACTGGCTGATCGCCATCCGCGAGCCGGCTGGCCGTGGTGCGCTCCCCCAGGTGCTGATCACCGTGGCGACCGCAACCCGGTCGCCGCTGTCGAGCCACGCCTTGACCTCGGGCATGACGTCGCGCATATCTCAGAGTCTAGGCCGGATTTCCAGACGTCGCTGCGACCGGCGTTTGCCGGCGGACCGGGCGCCGGCCGGCCGTCTCGAGCAGCAGCGCGCCGAGGGCCTCGAGGTTGGCCAGGTTGTGGGCCGGCAGGAAATCGTCGACAAACGGCAAGGCCGCCTGCAGCCCCAGTGTCAGTGGTTCGTAGCCGGGTGCGCCCATCAGCGGATTCATCCAGATTAGCCGGTGGCAGGAGCGTTGCAGCCGAGCGATCGCCAAGCGCATCTGGTCGACGTCGCCGCGGTCCCATCCGTCGCTGATGATCGCGACCGTGGCACCGTGACTGAGCACGCGGCGCGCATAGCGGCGGTTGAAGGTCTCGATCGCCTCGCCGATGCGGGTTCCACCCGACCAGTCGTCCACCGACGCCATCACCCGATTGAGCGCCGCATCGACGTCGTGCGTGCGGAGCAGATGGCTGATCCGGGTGAGCCGGGTGGCGAAGACGAAGGCTTCGACTCGGGTGCTGGCGGATTTGAGCGCGTAGGTGAAATTCAGCAGCAGTCGCGTATACCTCTCCATCGAGCCGCTGATGTCGCACAGCAAAACGAGCGGCCGCGGCCGCTCGGTCGGGCTCTTCCAGCTGAAGACCAGCAGCTCACCGCCAAAGCGAAGACTGCGGCGAAGCAGTCGCCGCATGTCGAGCCGATCCCGACCTCCCGGACGGTTACGGCGAGACCGGGTAAGACCCGCCGGTAACCGCATGAGCCGGATGAGCCGGCGGACTTCCGCCATCTCCGCCTCGGTGAGCGTGTCGAAGTCCTTCTGGCGGAGCACCTCGGCGGCCGAGTAGCTCGCCACCTCCATCTCCTCGGCGCCCTCGGCCAGGTCAACATCATCCAGCACCTTTAGCTGCCGGCCGGTCAGCGTGACCGCTCCGCCCGGCTCCCGATCCTGGACGTCTGCTGGCGGAAGCTGGGCGCCGTCGACGTCGTCGAGGTTCGGGGCGCCAAGGAAGGCAGCCAGGGCTCGATCGAGCCGCCGGAGATCGGTGCGACGGCGGGCGAAATGGACACGGACCGCCGTCCGCAGGTCGCTAGCCCGACCGATGTCGATGACGGTCAGTGCCGTGAGAAAGGGCAGCATCCGAGCTGGCCCGGCGTCGAACCCGAGCCCGCGCAGGATGCGTCCGAAGTGCAGCCAATTCCTGGTCGGAATCGATCCAGGATCAGGCATTGACGGCGCGGGCGAGGAGCTCTCGCGAGCCCGCACCGCGCAGCCGTTCGAGGTCCTCCTGGTATTTGACGATCGAGCCGAGGGTCGCCTGGACCGCCGCCTCATCGAGCTCGGTCTGCCCGAGCGCGATCAGCGAGCGCGTCCAGTCGAGCGTTTCGGCGATGCCCGGCAACTTATAGAGGTCGAGCCGGCGCACCCCGCCGATAAAGGCGCTCACCTGCCGGGCGAGCTTCTTGGGGACCTCGGGAACTCTGGCGATGACGATCTCGTATTCGCGGTCGACGGACGGGTAATCGATCCAGAAATAGAGGCAGCGGCGCTTGAGCGCGTCGTGGATCTCGCGGGTTCGGTTCGACGTGATGATGACGGCAGGCGGCTTTACGGCTTTGATGGTGCCGATCTCGGGGATCGAGATTTGGTAGTCGGAGAGCAGTTCCAGAAGGAAGGCTTCGAACTCATCGTCCGCGCGGTCGATCTCGTCGATCAAGAGGACCGGCGGCGTCCCACCCTCGCTTTCAATCGCCTGCAGTAGCGGGCGCTTGACGAGGAACTGGTGGCTGTAGATCTCTCGCTCGGTTTCTTCACGATTCGAGCCGGACGATTCGAGCAAACGAATGTGCAGCATCTGCTTGGCGTAGGCCCACTCGTAGACCGCGTTGTTGACGTCGATCCCCTCGTAGCACTGCAACCGGATGAGCCGGGTCTTGAGGATGTCGGCCAGGACCTTGCCCACCTCGGTCTTCCCCACCCCCGCCTCGCCTTCGAGCAGCAGCGGCTTGTCCAGCGTGAGCGAGAGAAAGAGCGTGGTGGCCAGGCTGCGATCGGCGATGTAGTGATGGGCCTGCAACGCCCGCTCGACGTCCTCGATCGTTGCAACCGGCAGGTCCTTCATGAGCGCATTCTATGACCCCACCCCGGCCCTCCCCCTCGCTGGGGGAGGGAGTTACGGTGGGTTAAGACTTGCGTCCAACTAGTGGTGGGCAGTGACTTCTTCCAGCGCCCGGCGGGTCAGCACCTGCGCCAGGTGCCGGCGGTAATCCGGTGAGCCGTTCAGGTCCTGGGGAGGCTCGGTCCCGTCGGCGGCGCGCTCCGACGCCTTGCGGAGGTCGTCGTCGTGCGCGCTCTTGCCTCGGAGCGCCTGCTCGACCGCGGTGGCGCGCAGCGGCCGGCTGCCCATCCCGGTCAGTCCGATCGCCACCCGGGCGACATCGTGACCGCTGACGGTGACCTGCGCCGCGACCGCAACGATCGCCCAGTCCTGCGAACGGCGGCTGAACTTCAAGTACGTGCCCGAGCTGCCTTCCGGCGGGATGGCGATCCGGATCTCGCGAAGGATCTCGTTGGGTTCGAGGGCCGAGGTAAAGGTGTCGACGAAGAAGTCGCGAGCCGGGATCCGGCGCTCGCCGCGCGGTCCGGCGAGATTGAATTCGGCATCGAGCGCCAGCAGGCACGCCGGAAAGTCGCCGAACGGGTCGGCATGCGACGCGGCTCCGCCGATCGTTCCCCGGTTGCGCACCTGCGGATCCCCGATTTGCGCGGCGGCGATGCTCAGCAGCGGCAGCTTCTTGCGCAGCAGCTCGGAGAACTCGATGTCGTGATGGGTGGTCAATGCGCCGATCGCGATCTGCCCATCCTCCTCGCGGATGTAGTTGAGGCCGTTGATTCGACCGATATCCACGAGGAACGAGGGTGTCGCCAGGCGCAGTTTCATCAGCGGGATCAGGCTGTGGCCGCCGGCCAGGACCTTGGCCTCCTGCCCGTGTTTGACCAGCTCGGCGACCGCCTCGGGCACGGTGCGCGGACTGACGTAATCGAAGGCGGCTGGAATCATCGTCCTGTCCCTCCGTTGCGATGCATCAGCTGCCAGACCTTTTCCGGCGTCGCCGGCATCGTGATGTCTTTGACTCCGAACGGCGCGAGCGCGTCGACGACCGCATTGATCACCGCGGGGCTGGACGCGATCGTGCCAGCTTCACCGACACCCTTGGTGCCAAGCGGGTTGACCGGGCTTGGAGTGACCGTCGCCGCCAGCTCAAACGTCGGGAGGTCGGCGGCCGTCGGAACCAGGTAATCCACCATGCTGCCGGTCCGTAATTGGCCGGCCTCGTCGTAGACCGCCTCTTCGAAGAGCGCCTGGCCGATGCCCTGCGCGATGCCGCCGTGCAACTGGCCATCGACCACCATGGGGTTGATCCGGTTGCCGACGTCATCGACAGCCACGTATCGCAGAATTTTCGTGGCGCCGGTCTCGGGATCGACCTCAACGACCGCGATGTGGGCGCCAAATGGCCAGACGAAGTTGCTCGGGTCGAAGAAGGTGGTCGCTTCCAGCCCGCCTTCCATGCCTTTGGGGATGCGGTTGGTCTGGAAGGCGGCGACGGCGATCTCCTGAATGGTGACCGCCTTCGAGGGGGTGCCCTTGACAAAGGCCTTGCCATTTTCGTAGACGATGTCGCCCTCGGCCGCCTCGAGCAGGTGGGCGGCGATCTTCTTCGCCTTCTCCTGTACCTTCATCGCGCTGATATGGACCGCGTTGCCATCGAGCGCGGTGCTTCGGCTCCCGTAGGTATCCATCCCCATCGGACCGATGGCCGTATCACCGTGAACCACGTCGATGTCTTCCACCGGGATACCAAGCACGTCGGAGGCGACCTGGGCGTAGGTCGTCTCGTGGCCCTGGCCGTGGGGGGAGCTGCCGATAATGACGGTGGCCTTGCCGGTGAAGTGGATGTTCACCACCGACATCCCCCACAACGAGACACCGGTGGCGGCCTGCGTCGCCGCAGCCGGACCGAGCCCGCAGATCTCAATGTAGGTCGACAGCCCGATGCCAAGGTACTTGCCCTGCTTGCGCTTCTCCGCCTGTTCCCGTCGCAAGCCCTTGTAGTCGACCATCTCGAGCGCCTTGTTGAGTGTCACGGTGTAGTCGCCCGAGTCATAGGTGAGCCCGAGCAAGGTCGTAAACGGCTGATCCTCGGCGCGTACGAAGTTCTTCCGGCGGACCTCGACTGGATCGACGCCCGTCTCACGCGCCACGAGGTCCATCACTCGCTCGATCAGGTAGGTCGCCTCCGGCCGGCCGGCGCCGCGGTAGGCGTCGGTCGGGGTGCGATTGGTGAAGACGCCGACGGCACGGCCGTCGAAGGCCTTCATCTTGTATGCGCCCTGGGCGACGAGCATGCCCAGCACCTGGAACGTGCCGAACTGGCTGCAATAGGCACCGAGATCGAGCCACTGGGTGGGGCGGATCCCGAGCACGGTGCCGTCCTTCTTGGCGGCGATCTCGACGTCCCAGATCTGCGACCGCCCATGGTGGGTTGCCTTGACGTTTTCGTTGCGATCTTCGATCCACTTGACCGGGCGGCCGAGCTTCTTGGAAGCCAGCGCCGTCAGGATCTCCTCGGGGTAGACCCGAATCTTGGATCCAAAGCCTCCGCCGACCTCAGGAGCGACCACCCGGACGTTGCTCTCGGGGATCCCAAGGATGACAGCCTCCCAGACTTTGACGAAATGGGGAATCTGGGTCGAGGAGTACACAGTCAGCTTGTTTTCGAATCGCCGGTAGTCGGCGAGGACGCCACGGGTTTCGATGGCGATGGGAATGAGACGCTGCTGGATCAGGCGCTGCTTGATCCGAACGTCGGCTTCCTTCAAGGCCGCCTCCATATCGCCAGCGCTGAATTTCGTGTCATAAGAAAGGTTGCTGCCGAGCCCTTCGTGGAGGACCGGGGCATCCTTCTCGATCGCCTTCTCGATGTCGGTCACCGGCGGCAACGACTCGTATCGAATATCGATCCGTTCGCCGGCGTCCTCGGCGGCGGCGCGGCTCGACGCCACCACGATGGCGACCGGCTCGCCCACGTAGTACACCTTGTCGACGGCGATCGGATAATGCTCCGGGTACTTCTTGTCAGGAACGAAGCAGACCGTGACCGGGAGCGGCGCGCCGAAGTCCGGCTTGAGGTCCTTGCCGGTGAAGACGGCGACGACCCCGTCGGCTTCCTTGGCCCTCGTGGTATCGATACTCAGGATCCGGGCGTGCGCCTCGGTCGACCGGACAACGTGCATGTGAGCAACGGCCGTTTGCGAGATGTCATCGACGTACCGGCCGGAGCCGGTCACCAGCCGCGGATCTTCGCGCCGCTTGATGGACGCGCCGACCATCTGGGATATGGCCATCTTGAACCCTCCTGCCGGTTACGAGACGGACGCCGGTGCCTTGACCTCGGCCCCGGTTGCCATGACCTTCGCCGCCGACTGGATCGCCTTGACGATGTTGTGGTAGCCAGTGCAGCGGCAGATATTCCCTTCCAGACCGATGCGGATTTCGCGCTCGGTCGGGTTGGGATTGCGCTCGAGCATCTGCTTCGCCGCCATGATCATCCCCGGGGTGCAGAAGCCGCACTGGAGGCCGTGCTCGTCCCAGAAGGCCTGCTGCAGCGGATGCAGCGTCGAGCCCTCGGCAAGGCCTTCGATCGTCGTGACCTCGGCCCCGTCGGCCTGGACGGCGAACATGGTGCACGCCTTGGCGCTGTGCCCGTCGAGCTCAACCGTACAGGCGCCGCAATTACTCGTATCGCAACCGACGTGGGTCCCCGTGAGTCCTGCCTGTTCTCGGATGTAGTGAACGAGCAGAAGCCGCGGCTCGACCTCGTGCTCGTACCTCGTTCCGTTGATGGTGATGGCAACTCTGCGCCTCATGGGCACCTCCTCTGAGCTCACCGATCCGCCTGCCGCATCAGGTATAGCACTCGAGTTGCCAGAGTGTCTAGGGCGGGCTGGCGACGGTGCCGAGATTATGCGGTTTGACAGGGCCACCCGCGGGGTACACTACGTAAGGTTGTTAGCTAAGTTCGCATCCCCATTTCAACCCGGCGAACTGGTTGTCCATACCACCCATGGCATTAGCCGGTACGTGGGTACCCGGATGCTTCAGGCGGACGATGGCACCAGATCGGAGTACTTCCAGCTGGATTACGCCGAGGGACACCGCGTTTTCGTGCCGGTCGAGCACGTCGGTCGCCTGAGCAAGCACCTCGGCGCCGACACGGAGCTCGCCCGACTCACCGCGGAAGTCCAGCACCGGACGCCCTACAGCCGCCCGCAGAAGCCGAAGTAGCGCTCAGCCTTCTCCGGATTTCGTGGTGGCCTCGGGTTTCGTGCCCGCCGCAACCGCGGTTTCTTGGACTCGTTGAGCCTGCGGCTGAGTGACGACGCTGTTCGACCGCTCAATCTCGGCCGTACGGACCAGGGCGTGAGCGATGGCCTCAACGACCGATTCTTCGTGGGGTCGAAGAAAGTCCCGAGCATCGCGTTGGATCTTTCTGGGCACCATCTCCTTGATCACGCTCTCCATAGCCTCCGCCCACTCATCGGTCAGGATATGCGTCAGCTCGTGAACGATCACGACATCGCCTCGTTCGATCAGGATGTCCTGCCGGAACGTGAGCTCCGCTTCGAGGAACCCGGTGTTGACCTTGGCCAGGCCTTCGGCGCCGCGGAGCTTGGGCTTGTAGGAAGGCCGTAGCGTCCAGGCGCCCAGACCCATCCGGCGCTGCCACTCGGCGAGCCGCTCCTGGAACCATGAGGCCGGCCTGAGCTCGCGACGCCCGGGCGAGCCCTCCTGCTTTTTCATCTCATCAAGGGTACGCCTGAATTCGACGGGTAGGCCCTTTACACTCTCTTGGATTTGACTTAACCGAAATCGCTTCAGTAGGCTCGGCCAAGAATCCGGTCGAGGACTCAGGAGGTGCAACCTTGAGGAAGAAGCCTTCGATGGCGTTGCTGTCGGCCACGACGGCGGTGCTGATCTCAGCGACCGTCGCCTTTGCGCAAACCAGCAGTCGGGTTACCGTCGCAAGTCCGTCAGGAAACACGCCTCAGAACCATCAGAACGAGCCGGCGGTGGCCATCGATGCCTTATCGCCCAAGACCCTGGTGGCCGGAACGAACGACTTCGTGGACCAGGAGGCCTGTCCCCAGCAGCTGGCGGTCAACAACGGCACCTGCCTCGATCGAGCCACCGGCGTCGGCCTCTCGGGAGATTACTTTTCGTTCGATTCGGGACGCTCCTGGATCCAGCCGACCTATACCGGCTGGACCAACGCCGATTGCCCGCCGACCACGTTGTGCAAAGGGCACGTCGGTCCCATCCACACCCTGCCCTGGTACTACGAGAACCAGCTCGTGTCCTTCGGCGATCCGGCGGTCGCTGTCGGACCGATCCCGGGTAGCAATGGCAGGTTTGCCTGGAGCAACGGCCAGCGCGTCTACTACGCAAATCTGACCACGGCCTTCAGCACAGCGGTCGAATTGTCCTTCCCGAATCCGGTGTTCCACGGGTTC
>Ga0209059_1000909_pt1 | contig 13610 bp, 13 predicted proteins | sample GraSoiAngelo_151_FD_186165 | JGI IMG/M metagenome (GOLD analysis project Ga0209059, IMG submission 186165) | Grasslands soil microbial communities from the Angelo Coastal Reserve, California, USA - 14_1009_12_20cm (SPAdes) (version 2) | ecosystem: Environmental > Terrestrial > Soil > Grasslands ...
CTTCTAGCTGAAAGGGCTCGCGACCGACACCTTCTGACCGCCACAGGATGGACACGCATGCAGGGTCACCACGGTGGCCGCGATCAGGCTGACGGCGTGCTCGGTCAGGGGCCGGACCATCTCCTGGCATCCCTCGCAGCGAACCAACTCGGCTTCGGGCTTCTCCTCAGTCATGCGCCAGGGCCTCCACCTGACCCTAGACCACTTCGGGAACGACGTCAAGGCGACCCAATGGATTTGCGATCATTGGACCACCAGGCGATGGCCCCTCTTGACGGAAAAACGCGCGCCCGGTTGGCGGATAGCGCCTTCGCGTACATCGATTCACACGGTATTCGGCGGCTGCCGATCAACGACGAGGCTCACGTCCGCAATGCGCTGGCCCGCTTCAACCAGACCCGCTTCGAGAACGAAGGCGCTCGGGATCGAGCTCGTGCGAGGCTGCTGAAGGCCGCCAAGAAGTACGGCATCGTCCCGGTCGGCTTCATGACCGGCCAGCTGCAGTCGCAGAGCCGGCAGGCAGCGGCCGGAAAGGCGGTGATCGAGCTGGGTGGACTGGGCACTCCGGACCAGTTGCAGGACCGGTTGCGAACGGTGCTTGGTGACCCGACCCTGTCCGTCCTCTACTGGTCCGACTCGGTGGCGGCCTATCTGGATAGCAAAGGCCAGGCGGCCGTCCTTCCCCGCGACGGCGACGATCGTGCGGTCACGTTGCTCGGCCGGGGCGGTCGTCCGATGGCCGCGCTCGAGCACGATCGAGCCGCGCTCAAGGATCCGGACGTGGCTGGGTCGGTTACGGCCGCCGTTCGGCTCGCCATCGAAAACGCATGGATGCACACCGAGATCCAGGCGCGTGCGACCGAGGCCCGCACCCTGCCGACCGGCTTTGTGACCTTCCTGTTCACCGATATCGAGGACTCGACCGGCCTCGTCCGGCAGCTTGGCGATCGCTACGACGGGCTGCTCGCCGACGTTCGACGGCTGCTGCGCGCGGCTATCCGCGCTGCAGACGGCCGGGAGGTCGAAACCCGGGCCGATGAGATGTTCGCGGTCTTCGAGCACGCGCCGGCCGGGCTCGAGGCCGCGCTTGCCATTCAGCGGGCGGTTCGCGACCGGGCCTGGCCGGACGGCCTGCGGATCCGATTGCGGATTGGCCTGCACGCCGGCCAGCCGACGCTGACCGACACCGGCTACATGGGACTTCCGGTGCACCTCGCCTCGCGCATTTGCTTTGCGAGCCATGGCGGCCAGATTCTTCTGTCCCGCGCGGTTCGGGATGCCGTCACGGGATCCGAGCCTGAAGGCGTGAGCTTCAAAGACCTCGGTCTGCATCAGTTTCATGGGCTGCCGCAGCCGGAGGAGATTTTCCAGGTGGCGGCTGCGGACCTGCCAGCCAGCTTCCCGCCACCGAGAACGCTGGCCGCCTCCCCCGGGCGGATGGTTTAATCGGCACGGAGGGCTGGCTGCATCGCGACAACAAAGGAGGAGCGAAGGTGCGCAGATTCTTTTCCCGGCTGATGGTTGGCATCGTGCTTGCCGGCGGAGTCGCCACCGCCAGTTTCTCGCCGGTGGCCCTCGCGGCCACAAACCCGCGGACGGCCTCGGGCCAGCCGGACTTCGGCCCGAACGTCTACGTCTTCACTCCGAGCACGCCGCAGAGCGAGATTCAGGCGACCGTCAACGCCGTCGCCATCCAGCAGGTCTCCAACCAGTTCGGCCAACAGCGCTACGCGCTCCTGTTCGAGCCCGGGACCTACGGCTCCGCGACCAATCCGCTCAACTTCCAGGTCGGCTACTACACGGCAGTCGCCGGGCTCGGCCTTTCACCGAACGATGTCGTGATCAACGGTTCGATCGACGTCTACAACCAGTGCTTCGGTCCGGGCAACTGCATCGCGCTCGATAACTTCTGGCGCTCGATGTCCAACCTGACCATCAACGTGACGACGCCGAACTTCGGTTGCAAGACGGGCGAATTCTGGGCGGTCTCGCAGGCCGCGCCGATGCGGCGGGTCCACGTCAACGGGTTCACCACCCTGATGGACTATTGCAGCGGCCCCTCGTTTGCCAGTGGAGGCTTCATCGCCGATACCGAGTTCGACGGCAGCACCGTGGTCAACGGCTCACAGCAGCAGTGGATCACGAGGAACAGCAACCTCGACGGCTGGACCAACGGGGTCTGGAACCAGGTCTTCTCCGGCGTCCTGGGCGCGCCGGCGCAATGCTTCCCCGGCACGAAGTCGTGCGGGCCGTACACCACGCTGCCGAGCAGCCCGGTGACCAGGGAGGCGCCATACCTGTACCGCGACGCCGCGGGGAACGACAACGTTTTCGTTCCGGCGGTCCAGCACAACTCGGTGGGCACCAGCTGGGCCGGCGGTCCGACGCCCGGCTCCTCGATTCCGATCCAGAAGTTCTTCATCGCCAGGCCTACGGATGCGGCCACCACGATCAATGCGGCACTGGGCTCCGGCAAGGACCTCATCCTGACCCCGGGGGTTTACCACCTTGACCAGAGTCTCGAGGTCAGCCGTCCTGACACGGTGGTCCTGGGTCTCGGTTTCCCGACCCTGGTCCCCAACAATGGGATCGTCGCGATGCAGGTCGCCAATGCGAAGGGCGAGCTGCTTTCAGGGATGCTCTTTGACGCCGGCGTGGCGAACTCTCCCATCTTGCTGCAGGTCGGAAGCGGCCACTCGCGAAGCGATAACGATGCCGCCGACCCGTCGGCGCTGCACGACGTGTTCTTCCGCATCGGTGGAGCGACCCCGGGCAGGGCGACGACCAGCCTGGTGGTGAACAGCAGCAATGTCATCCTCGACGACATCTGGGCCTGGAGGGCCGACCACGGCACCGGCGTCGGCTGGACGAGCAACACGGCCGATACCGGCGTCCTCGTCAACGGTGACAACGTGACCGCCTACGGCCTGTTCGTCGAGCACTACCAGAAATACGAGGTGATCTGGAACGGGAATGGCGGCACCGACATTTTCTTCCAGAACGAGATGCCATACGATCCGCCGAGCCAGGCGGCATGGACGGAGGCACCGGGCGTCGACGGCTGGGCGGCCTTCAAGGTGGCCGCCGGCGTCACCGGTTTCACCGGCTTTGGCATGGGGAGCTACAGCTTCTTCAATCAGCACGTCAATATCCTTGCGGCGCGCGCTTTCGAGGTGCCCGCGAGTCTCCCCAAAGCCAGCCTCCACGATCTGCTGACCATCTTTCTGGATGCGAAGAATGGATCTGGCGGCATTCTGCACGTGGTCAATGACACCGGTGGGTCATCGACCGCCGCAAATCCCGACACTCCGGTCACCGTGGTCGCGTATCCGTGACCGGCTGACGGCTTCGCCAACCGCCGTCGCTCGGCTCCATCGCCAGATCCTGGCCTGCACGCGTTGCGTCCAGGCCGGCTATCTTCCGGCCGCCGCGCCCGTGCTGAGCGGGCACGGCGACAACCGGATGATGCTGATCGGCCAGGCGCCGGGCGGCGTCGAGGCCGTTGCGCGCCTCCCTTTCCAGGGTCGGTCGCGGCGGGTCCTGTTCGACTGGCTGATGCAGGCCGGCTTTGCCTCCGAAGCGCACGCCCGCCGGAAGGTCTATATGACCTCGATCACGAAGTGTTTTCCGGGTAAGGGGACGGGTGGGGGAGACCGAAGGCCAAGCCAGGCGGAGGTCGATCTGTGCCGGCCGCACCTCGACCGGCAGCTGGCGCTGATCCAGCCGGAGTTGCTGATGCTTGTCGGCGGACTGGCCCACCAGCGATTCCTCCCCGGACGCCGGCTGGACGCGCTGGTGGGGCGGACGTTCGACCTGTCAGGTCGCGAGGTCGGTAGTCGAACCTCGATCCGTCCGCTGCTGCTGCCGCTGCCACATCCCTCCGGTGCCAGCCGATGGCTCAACGATGTCGAGAACCGGGCACTGCTCGACCGGGCTCTGCGGCGACTGAGACCCCTCGTCCGTCAGTTGCTTGACCAGCCAATTGCAGACGCATACACTTCGCGACAACATGCCGGGGGAGCGGGAGCGGGACGCCGTCGAACCTGAAGAGGCGCCTTCGGCGCCGCTGACGGCGCCCGAGGACCTGCCAGCCGGCGGCAAGTCGGCCGAAGACATCCTGGCCTCGATCTTCGCTCCGGTTCCCGAAGCCAGCCCGCTGGAACAGCTCGAACAGACGCTTCGCCATCCCAAGAAGCTGATCTATATCGCGATGTCGAATCGCAACTTCTACTGGCGGATGCACGTCTCCAAGATGGTGCTGGACGAGGGCTACGTGCCGATCAATCCGTTCATGCTCTTTGATTACTACCTGCTGCACACCGTGCCCAAGCAGCTCGTCCGGGAGGCGATCAACAACCTGCTCTCGCGTTGCGACGAGGTGTGGTTGTTCGGCACCATGAGCCTGGGCGTCAAGGTCCAGCTCGGCATCGCCAAGCGGCTGAAGAAACCCCTGCGCTTCTATGACATCGCGGACCTGCCCGAGCAGATCTACCGCATTTCCGAGAAGCTGGCCCAGGAAGAGGGCAGGGACTGACATGCGGGAAATCCCGCAACCCTGACGATCTAGACCCTGGTGATCAGATCGCGCTCCAGGCTTCCCCGCGCCTGGAGCACCAGCCGACGCAGCGAGGGCCGGTCGGACACCGCCCACTCGATCTGCCGCAAGGCGCTGTAGAGGCCCTTCAACGCCTTGACGGCGTCGCCCAGCTCGACGTCGATGGGCGCCTGCATCTCGGTCAGCGGCCGGCCACTGCACCAGTCATAGGTGAAGTTCACGTAGTCGGTGGAGAGGGGCCGCAGATTCTCCTCGCCTCGCTCCTTCTCCCGGGCGGAGAAACGGTAATAGATGATGCGTAAGCGCTTCTGCGCCAGGGCGACGGCGCTGGTGGGGAAGCGACGGCGCTCGCGGGGACGGTCGCGATTGCGGTCTTCGGCGGTGACCATCACCAGCGACGCGGCCAGTTCCGCCGGCGTGAGCTCCTCCAGCCAGCCGTCCGCGATCGCCTGGGTCACGATCAGGCTGTTTTCGCCGTAGATCCGAGAGGCGAGCAGGCCCTTGTCGGTGGGGATCGCCCCCTCCAGGAAGCCGAGTTCCTCGAGGACCGCCCGCAGGGCGTGCATTCGCCGGCGGTATTCACCCTGGCTGCGTTCGGCGTCGTGCCCGGAGGTTCGCAGCCGGGCCTGCAGCTCTCGAACTTCGGCGTGATGCGCCCGATGCTCCGCCAGGAACGGGCACTTGCGGCAGGGCAACTGGTTCAGCTTGTGCTGCCACCCCTGGACTTCCTCCTTCATCTCGGCGAGCGTCTGGCCGCCGGCGTCGCGGCCGGGGGCGCCACGCCGACGGCGCCCGCGGCCATGCCAGTGCTCGCGCCGGACCCGCCGCATCTGGACCCGGAGCGAGGCGATCTCCTCCTCGGCCCGAATAAACGAGGCGAAGGTTCGCTCGGTACAGCAGGGTTCGCCCTGGGCATGAAAACGGGTCGCGGTCAGATCCGCCAGCCGCTGGCGCAGATTGGCGAGGCGCTGATCAAGGTCACCGCGGGCGACCATCTTCTGAAACTGACCGAACGACCGCTCCATCAACAGGTCGACGTCCTCGGGTTTGTGAAAGCGGAGCAGGTTGAGGGCCATGTTGTAGGTGGGCGCGAACTTGCTCTCGACCGTCATCTCCTCGCCGGTGGCGGCCTCGAAGATGGTGCCGATGTCCACGTCCGGCTCCTTGAGGATCACGCCGTGCCCAATCGGATCGATGCCGCGGCGGCCGGCGCGCCCCATCAGCTGGGTGAGCTCGCCGGAAGTCAGGGCTGCGAAATCCCGACCGTCGAACTTCGTGAAGGACGAGACGACACATGCCCGCGCCGGCATGTGGATGCCAAGCGACAGCGTCTCGGTGGCAAACACCACCTTGATCAGGCCGCGCTGAAAGAGGTCCTCGACCAGTTCCTTGAGATAGGGGAGGAGCCCCGCGTGGTGCATCGCCAGCCCACGTCGAAGGGTTTGCGCATCGAGGAGGTCGAGATAGAGTTCGGCTTCGTCGCGGTCCTCGATCTGGTCCAGACGCGCTTTCACGAGCTCGTCGATCATGGCTTTCTCGGCGTTGGTCGTCAGGTCGAAGCCGTGGCCCGCGCAGCGGGCCAGCGCCTCGCGACAGCCGCGCCGCGAAAAGATGAAATAGATGGCCGGCAGGAATTCCCGCTTCCTCAACCGGTCGACCACCGGCAGCAGATCATTCTCGGGTGGCCGCCGCAGCTGCGACAGGCGGAAGTCGGCCGAATCCTCCGCCTGGGCCGCATGGCGGGTCTCGCGCGGGATGCCTCCCTGCGGATCGAGCAGCGGGTAGAAATCGTTGCGCACGCTGAGCCAGAGACGCAGCTCGACAGGCCGCTGGACGACGCTCACGGTCGCGATATCGCCACGCTGCTGGCTCATCCACTGGGCCACTTCCTGGAAGTTGCTGATGGTGGCGGAGAGCCCGATGAACTTGATGTGGGGTGGGGCCTGAATGATGATTTCCTCCCAGACTGCGCCGCGCGGGAAGTCGTCGATGTAGTGGACTTCGTCGAGGATGACGTAGCGAACCCGTTGCAGCCGCTCAGGATCCTCATAGATAAGGTTGCGGAGAATCTCGGTGGTCATCACGACCACCGGGGCCAGCGGGTTGATGGTGTTCTCGCCGGTGACGAGGCCAACGTACCCCTCGCCGTAGCGCCGGCGGTAGTCGCGGTACTTCTGGTTCGAGAGCGCCTTCAGGGGGGTCGTATAGATCGCCCGGGCATCGGTCTCCAGCGCGCGAAAGACGGCATAGTCGGCGATCACGGTCTTTCCCGAGCTCGTCGGGGCCGAGACCAGCACGCCCTGATGGGCCTCGAGCTTCTCGATCGCCTCGATCTGAAAGGGATCCAGCGGCCACGGCAGCGTGGCCTGAAAGGCATCGATCAACGACTGCGGTGACGCGCTCACCGATTGGCTCACGTTGAGCCCATGCTACTTAGCGGCGGCGGTCGTCAGGTAGAGATCAGCGGCGCTTGAGCGGACCGACCAGCTCGGCGGTCGCCGCCCGGTCGCGATCCTTCAGCCAGCGCAGGCGAGTGGCTTCCACCTCGTCGGTGTAGCGCTGCCGGCAACGCCGCATCGCTTTGGCCACCGCACTGCGAACCAAGGGCTCGGGTCCTTTCGCCAGTCGTTCCAGGATCGACTTGGCCGCGGGCCAGTGAAAGGACCCGATGGCACTGGAGAATGCCATCGCGACATTCCAGCGCACCATCTGATCCCGGTCACGGGACCATTCCCGCAGACTGCGCAGCGTCTCCTTTGGGTCGACGCGCAGGAGGGCGTCGCCGATGGTATAGGGACCGAGGTTGCGGCGCACGTACGCTTCCGGGTCGCGCAGCAGGGGTTGCAGCAAGGCGAGCAGGTCCGGCACCCGCTCCGGATGGTCACGGCGGGCGGCGTACTTGACGGCCAGGACGACGGCCCGGCGAAGATTCTCCGACTTTGAGTTGCGAAAGACTTCGAGACGCGGGCGGATGCGATTGAAATCGCGGTCGAGCAGCGAACCCAGCAGACCACCGGCGGCCTCCCGCACCTCCCAATGCGGGTCTTCGGCGAGTTGTTCCGCTGTCCGCAGGACACCGGCGGGATCAACCGGGTAATGGCTGGCCAGTAACAGGCAGGCCACCTGCCGGCCGGTCGGCGAGGGCGAGGTGGCCAGCGCATCGATCCAGCGCATGACCCGCCCGCTCTGCTCGGCGAGCGCCATTGCCAGCCGTTCGCCGACCTGCTGGCGCAACGCGGCCGGGCTACCCGGGCGTCCGTGGTGGAGTTGGCCGTCGAGGGCGGCGACGACCGCGGTCGGATCATCGCGGGCCAACGCGGCCAGGACGGCGGACAGGGGCCCCTGCTCGACGGTGCCGATCTCGTCGGCCTGGGTCGCCGGGTTCATGTGCTCAGAATCTCGATGTGGTGCTGGTGCAGGACGGCGCCTCCATTGTGATCCTCGGCGAAATCGACCACCTTGCTCATGACTTCGTTGGCGTGCCGGCTGTCGTTGGTGGCGCAGGTCACGCCGATCGACAGGATTTGCCACCGGTCAAGCGCCGCCACCTCGGCCACCGACACGTTGAATCGATTGCGGATTTGTTGCACGATCGAGCGGCTGACCTGGCGTTTCCCTTTGAGGCTATGGTTTTCGGGCAATTGGAAGATGAGCTCGCAGGTGCCCACAACCATGGCTGTGCCCTTAAGGATACGTAACGACTCGTCAAATACCCATGGAATCGGGAAAACTTCTCTTATAGTGGCGGCATGAACTCAGCCGTTCGCGCTCCCGAGCCCGCTGCCGAGTCGACCGGACGGCCCGAGACGGTCCCGGCGCTTTTCCAGCGGACCGCGGCGCAGCGGCCGGATGCGGCGGCCCTGTTCTTCAAGGCCGGCCAGCGCTGGGTCCCCATCACCTGGGCCGAGTACGCGCGCGCGGTGAGCCGGTTGGGTAATGCCCTGCTCGCGGAGGGCCTTCAGCCCCGGGACCGAGTCGCCGTCTGGTCGGCCAACCGGCCGGAATGGCAGATCACCGACCTGGCGATCCTGCACGCCGGACTCGAAACCGTCGCCATCTACCAGACGCTGGCACCGGACCAGGTGAAGTACCTATTGAGTCACTCCGAATCAAAGGTCCTCGTCGTCGACGATCGCAAGCTCCTCGAGCAGGTCGTGGCCATGCGATCCGACCTGCCGCTGCTCCAGCGCGCCATCCTGATCGAGGGCAGCGCGCCTGAGCTGGACGAGTGGGTCATTAGTTGGGAGCAGGCGTTGCGACGGGGCGACGATTTTGGCCGCGGGCGACCGGGGCTGCTCGTCAGCCGCTGGCAGGCGCTCGAGCCCGATGACACCGCCAGCCTGATCTATACCTCGGGCACCACCGGCGTTCCCAAGGCGGCCATCCTGACCCATCGAAACTTGACCTGGACCGCGACCGCCACCCTGCAGTGTTTCCGTGGCGACGCGAGCGATCGGGTCGTCTCCTATCTGCCGCTGGCCCACATCCTGGAGCGGGTCGTGAGTCACCTGAGACAGCTGTGCACCGGCTGCCAGGTGTACTTCTGTCCCACGGTCGACAAGGTGATGGAGGTCGTCCACGAGGTCCATCCGACCTATTTCACCTCGGTGCCGAGACTGTGGGAGAAAATCTACGCCGGGATTCGCGACAAAATGGACCGGGTCGGCGGCCCCCGTCGCCTGATCCGTGACTGGGCGCTGCTGATGGGCGCGAGGCGGACGGCCGCCTACGAACGAGGCAAATCCCCGTCGCCGCTGATCGCCTGGCAATGGTCCCTGGCCGACCGGCTCGTGTTCCGAAGCATTCGGGAGACGCTCGGCTTCGACAAGATCCAGATCTGCGTGAGCGGCTCCGCCGCCGTCTCGCCCGACATGCTGCGATTCTTCTACGGGCTCGGCATCGAGATCCTCGAAGGCTACGGCTTGACCGAAACCACGGCGCCGGCCACGTTCAACCGGCCGGGGAAGGCTCGCTTCGGCACGGTTGGTCTGCCGCTGCCGGGGGTCGAGGTTCGCATCGCGAGCGATGGCGAGATCATGGTGAAAGGCGGCAACGTCTTTGGCGGGTACTACAAGGACCCAAAGGCGACGCATGAAGAGCTGGTCGACGGTTGGCTCAAGACCGGGGACATTGGCGAGCTCGACAAGGACGGCTACCTGAAGATCACCGATCGCAAGAAAGACCTCTTCAAGACCTCGGGCGGAAAATACGTGGCGCCGGGAGCGATGGAGACCCAGCTGCGTAGCCACCGTGGCATCGGGCAAGCGGTCGTGCTCGGCGACGGCCGGCCCTTCGTCGCTGCGCTGATCACGCTCGATCGCGACGCTGGCGAGACCCGTGGCGCGAGCGACGCCGGCGTCAAGCGGCTGGTGGATGAGGCGATTGCCGAGGTCAACCGTGGGCTCTCGCATCCAGAGCAAATCAAGAAGTGGAGGATCCTCGATGCCGATTTCGTCGTCGGCGACGAGCTGACCCCCAGCATGAAGGTCAAGCGCAAGCGAATCGCCGAGAAGTACGGCTCGGATATCGAAAGCCTGTACGCGGAGAAGAAGACCCCTTAACGCCTCGGTTCAGTCGGGGGCACGCGCGGGTGAGCTTTCAGGTCACGGATGAATTTGAGAAGGCTCCTCCCCCGAATCCGGTCGTACTCCGGACCTGCGATCGGCTCTCGTTGGACGATGGTCCAGCGTTGCCCGCGGAGGAATGCGTGCCAGTCGCTGCCGCCGTCGCCGCCAAAGACCACGATGTCAGAAAAGTATTGCTGCAGGTATGGAGCCGTGTTGTGAAACCGAATGTCCTCGAGGGCAAAGATTCGGAGGTAATCCTCGCCCCACCAACCCTCTCCGCCGTCGCAGAGCGTGAAGAACTCAACCAGGTCAGGCGGAAATTCGAAATCGATCTGTCGCTCGGTTTCACGGATCGCCTCGAGTGTCGCGGGTGGATTCCCCTCCAGCGCCGTCCGTAGCGCAATCAACTCGGGCTCTGGATCCAGGTTAACGGACTCGCAAGTAGGGATTGCCGATCCGCTCGGCGCCGATCGTCGTGTTCGGGCCGTGGCCCGGATAGACGACCGTATTGTCGGGCAGTGTCAGCAGCTGGCCGTGAAGGCTGAGCAGCATCTGCGGCGGGCTCGAGCCCGGCAAATCGACCCGGCCGATCTTGCCCGCCGTCAGCGTGTCGCCGGTGAAGACATGATTGCCGACCCTGAAGCAGAGACCGCCCGGCGTGTGGCCGGGCGTGGGTAGCACCTCGAGCGTAAAGGCGCCGAATGGCAGCGTATCGCCCCCAGCCAGGTAGCGATCCGCCGACTTCAGCTGGGCGGTCGCGTCCGCGAGGTGCATCGCCGTCGGGGCCTGGGTCGCCGCCTTCACGTCCTCCTTCGCGCCGGTATGCCCGGGATGGGCGTGAGTGAAGCAGATCCAGCGGACCAGCAGACCGTGCAGCTGACCCACGATTTTCGGCGCGTCACCGCCCGGATCGATCACGATCGCCTCCTTGCTGTCGGCGCAGGCGACGACGTAGCAATTCGTGTCCTTCTCCCCCACGTGCACCTTCTGGATCGAAAGGCGGGCCATGTTTTCAAGGTTAGTTTGAGCCCCACCCCGACCTTTCCCCGCGGGTGGGGGAGGGAGATGCACTTGCTACCCTTTTAGGGATGGCTGACCCCCGCCAGGTTGTCAAGTACACCTTCGTCAAAGTCGATCCCGCGCTGCTGGCCTGGCCGCTCGACCAGCGGCAGGCCGCTGCCGAGGAATTCGCGCAGCTGCTGGATGCGCGGGCCGGCTCCGGAACGCTGCTGACCTACAGCACGGTCGGGCTCCGGGGCGATTGCGACCTGCTGATCTGGCAGGCGGCGGACAGCGTGGACGTGATCCAGGGCGCCGAATCGCGGTGGCGGGCGACCCAGCTCGGGCCGCACCTGGCGGTCGCGCATTCGTTCCTGGCGATGATGCGGCCGTCGCCCTACCTGGGCCGCCATCGACACCCAGACCAGGAAGGACTCCGCACCCGGCTGAAGCCCGCCGGCGGGCGCTACCTCTTCGTCTACCCGATGTGGAAGAAGCGCATCTGGTATCGGCTGCCGTACGAACGGCGAAAGGCGATGATGATCGAGCACTTCGCGATCGGCCATCGCTATCCGCAGGTCAAGATAAACACCGCCTACTCCTTCGGTCTCGACGACCAGGAGTTCGTCGTCGCCTTCGAGTGCGATGAGCCCGCGGCCTTTCTCGATCTCGTCATGGAGCTCCGCGAATCGCAGGCGAGTCGGTACACCGAGCGTGAGACGCCCATCTTCACCTGCGTGCGAATGGCGCCCGCCGAGGCGCTGCAGCTGGCACTCGGGTTGGGCGCCGCCGAATCCGGCGAGGTGCCGAAGCTCCAACGACAGGTCAGCCTGATCGCCGGCGGATGAAAACGATCTCCACGGGCGAGGTGGGCCGGGCGGCGGCCGATCCGGTGGTGTCCTCGCTGGTGCGGGCCGCGCGCCGTGAGGTCGTGGACCGCCGACCGGTGTGGTTCATGCGGCAGGCGGGCCGATCCCTGCCCGAGTACCGCAAGATCCGCGAGTCGTATGACCTCTTCACCATCTGCCAGAACCCCGACCTGTGCGCGGAGGTCACCATGCAGCCGGTGCGGCGGCTGGGCGTCGACGGCGCAGTCCTCTTCGCCGACATCATGCTGCCGGTCGCTTTCGGGCTCGGCGTCGACCTGCAATTGGTGGATGGGGTGGGCCCTGTGGTGTCGCACCCGATCCGCGCCAGACCGGATCTCGATCGGTTGGCGTCGCGACCCGCCGCAGATGCGGTGCCCTTCGTGCTCGACACCATTCGGCTCCTCCGCCGGGAGCTCGATCCATCCGTCGCGGTGATCGGCTTCTCCGGCGCACCGTTCACCCTGGCCGGGTACCTGATCGAGGGCAAGCCGTCGCGCGAGTTCCTGCTGACCAAGACCATGATGTACCAGGAGCCGGCGCTCTGGGATGCGCTCATGACGCGCCTGTCCCACCTGGTGCTCGACTATTTGCTGGCGCAAATCGACGCCGGCGCCCAGCTGGTGCAGGTCTTCGACAGCTGGGTCGGTTGCCTCTCGCCGGCCGATTACCGTCGCTTCGTGTTGCCGCACCTGACCGGCATCTTCGCCGGGTTGCAGCGCGCGGCCACGCCCTCGATCCATTTCGCGACAGGCAGCGCCGGCATCCTTTCATTGATGCGCGAGGCCGGCGGCGACGTGATCGGAATCGATTGGCGGGTGGACCTGGGGGATGCCTGGCGTCTGGTCGGGTATGACCGCGGAATCCAGGGCAATCTGGACCCCGCGCTGCTGCTCGGGCCCTGGCCGGTGGTCGAAGATGGCGCGCGGCGGGTGATCGACGCGGCCGGTGGCCGACCGGGGCATATCTTCAACCTCGGCCATGGCGTGCTGCCCGACAGCCCGATGGAGCACCTGCAGCGGCTGGTGGAGTTCGTTCATGCCGCGTAGTCACATCGCCATCCTGCTGATGGCGTACGGGAGCCCGAACCATCTCGATGAGGTGGAGGCCTACTACACCGACATCCGCGGCGGGCGCAAACCCTCGCCGGAAGCGGTCGAGGAATTGGCGGACCGCTACCGCCGGGTTGGCGTGCCCACCCCCCTCCTGGCGGTGTCGACCTCGCTCGGTCAGCAACTCGAGCGTGCCCTCAATGCCGATCCGCCGGAGGACGCCATTTACACGGTGCACCTGGGGATGAAGCACTGGACGCCACGGATCGGCACCGCGGTCGACGAAGCGCTCGAGGCGGGCGCCGACCGCCTGATCGTGATCGTCCTCGCGCCCCACTACTCCGGAATCAGCAGCGGTGGTTACCGGCGGCAGGTGGACGCCGCCCTCGCGTCGGCGGCCGCGCGACCTTCGCGGAACGGGTCGCCGGCGCCCATCAGCCTGGACTTCGTGGAAAGCTGGTACGAGCTCGACGGCTATCTGCAGGCGGTCGCCGACAATGTGCGCGCGGTCCGGGCGCAATTCCGCCGCCCGGCCGACGCGGTGGCGGTCTTCACGGCGCACAGCCTGCCG
>Ga0209059_1000914_pt1 | contig 13554 bp, 8 predicted proteins | sample GraSoiAngelo_151_FD_186165 | JGI IMG/M metagenome (GOLD analysis project Ga0209059, IMG submission 186165) | Grasslands soil microbial communities from the Angelo Coastal Reserve, California, USA - 14_1009_12_20cm (SPAdes) (version 2) | ecosystem: Environmental > Terrestrial > Soil > Grasslands ...
GTGCGGGCAAAGGACACGCCCACGACCCGCGTCTGGTGGGACGTCAAGTGAGGATGACCGCATGGAGCACGACGACCTGATCACCCGCCGCCAAGCCCTCAGCCGGGTCGCCATCCTGTTGGGCGGCGCCATCTCGGCGCCCACGCTGGCGGGCGCGCTCGACGCCGCCACGCGGCGCTCCTGGATCGCGCCGCCGCAGGATTGGGCGCCGCGGACGCTCGACGCCGGCCAGCTCGAGCTCGTCGCCGTGATGGCCGAGCACATCGTCCCCCAGACAGACACGCCGGGCGCCCGCGCGGCGGGCGTGCACCGCTTCGTGGACACCTTGCTGAGCGATCACTACCCGAGCCCCGAGCGCGATCGCTTCGTGGCAGGCCTGGCGGACGTCGACGCGCGGGCGCGGTCCCGGCACGGCAAGACGTTCGTCGAGTGCACGGCGGATCAACAGGTGGCCCTGCTCACCGAGCTGGACGAGGCGGCGTATCCCGCGGTTCGGATCGATTCGCCCCGGGCCTCGGAGACCTGGTTCTTCCGACGCATGAAGGAGCTGACCGTGGTCGGGTATTACACGTCGCAGGTCGGTGCGACGCAGGAGCTGCACCCCAGTCCGTTCGGCGCCTACCGCGGCGACATCCCCTACAGCTCGGTCGGGAGGGCCTGGTCATGATCACGTACGATGCCATCGTGGTCGGCTCCGGGATCACCGGCGGCTGGGCGGCGAAGGAGCTCACGGAGAAAGGCCTGCGTACCTTGATGATCGAGCGCGGGCGCGAGGTGGTCCACCGCAAGGACTACATCACGGAGCACAAGCCGAGCTGGGAGCTGCCGTTGCGCGACGCGCGGCTCTCGGTCGGGACCAAGGGCGCCGAGGAGTACCCGATCCAGGCGCGCACCGGTCAGTTCCGCGAGTCGAACAAGCACTTCTTCATCAAGGACAAGAAGAGCCCCTACATCGAGGACAAGCCGTTCACCTGGATCCAGGGCGACCAGGTCGGCGGCAAGTCCCTCATCTGGGGACGCCAGGTGTACCGCTGGAGCGACCTCGACTTCGAGGCGAACCTGCGCGACGGGCACGGCGTGGACTGGCCGATTCGCTACGCCGACATCGCGCCCTGGTACAGCTACGTGGAGCGGTTCATCGGCGTGAGCGGCGAGAAGCTCGGCCTGGCGCAGCTCCCGGACGGCGAGTTCCAGCCGCCGATGGAGATGAACGCCGGCGAGCAGCTCGTGAAGACGGGGATCGAGCGGGCGTTTCCCGATCGGCACGTGACCATCGGGCGAGTGGCGATTCTCACACAGCCGCTGAACGGCCGGCTGCCGTGCCACTATTGCGGCCCGTGCGAGCGCGGCTGCTCGACCGGCTCGTACTTCTCGACCCAGGCGTCCACGTTGCCCGCGGCGCAAGCCACCCGGCGCCTCACGGTGCTGCCGAACAGCATCGTGCACTCGGTCATCTACGACGCGAACAAGAACCGCGTGACGGGCGTCCGCGTCGTGGACACGGTCACGAAGCAAACGCAAGAATACCAGGCGCGCGTCGTGTTTCTCTGCGCCTCCACCCTCGCCACTACCCGTCTGCTCCTCAACTCGACGTCGCCCCGCTTCCCGAACGGGCTCGCCAACTCGAGCGGCGTGCTGGGGCACTACCTGATGGATCATCACTTTCTGGCCGGCGCGGGGGGCAGCATCGAGGGACTGCTGGACCACTACTACCAGGGCAATCGGCCGAACGGCATCTACATCCCCCGGTTCCGCAACCTGGGCGACGACGCCTCGCGCCGCGACTTCGTGCGCGGCTTTGGCTACCAAGGCGGGGCCAGTCGCCAGGGATGGGGGCGCGGCGGCGGCGAGCGCGGGTTCGGCGTGGAGCTGAAGCGCAAGCTGCACGACCCAGGACAGTGGTCCATGGGCATGACCGGGTTCGGGGAGTGCCTGCCGCGCGAGGACAACTACGTGGAGCTTTCCGACCAGAAGGACGAGTTCGGGATCCCGCTCTTGAAAATCCATTGCACCTGGGGCGACAACGAGCTCGCCATGCGCAAAGACATGGCCGCGTCGGCCGGGGAGATGCTCGAGGCGGCGGGTTGCAAAAACGTCCACACGTACGATGCCTACAGGGGCAGCGGGCAGCTCGGTGCCGAGCCCGGGTTCGCGATCCACGAGATGGGAACGGCGCGGATGGGACGCGACCCGAAAACGTCGGTGTTGAACGCCTTCAATCAGGCGCACGACGTCCCCAACCTGTTCGTGACCGACGGGGCCTGCATGGCCAGCTCCTCGTGCGTGAATCCGTCGATCACCTACATGGCGCTGACGGCGCGCGCCTGCGACCACGCCGTGGAGGAGCTGAAGCGCGGCAATCTGTAGCTGACCGATGCAGACGATTGCGACCCTCGTCGCGCTGGCAGCGGCTCTGGCGGCCGGCCAGGGTCCGAGAAACCTGCTCACCGGTGGACTGAGCGAGCAGGCCCTAGCCGCCGCCCTGCTCCCGGCGGCCCACTGGCATCCCTATCCCACCATCCGGGACAGGGCCGATTGGGAGGCGGTTCCCCCGGAGATTCGCGCCGGGTTCATCCAGACAGCCGGCCAGTATCTGGGCACGACCTGGGAGCGCATCCCGGCCACAGTGACGTTGCAGTTCATCCGCAACGGGAACCGCTCGAACTACGATGCGATAAACACCCGGCAGCGTGAGAAGCTGGCGACGCTGGTGCTCGCGGAGGTGTTCGAGAACGAGGGACGCTTCCTGGACGAGATCGCCGACGGGATCTGGGCGATTTCGGAACAGACCTTCTGGGGATCCACGGCGCACCTCGGCATGCAGCGCGCCGGGAACGGGCTGCCCGACGTCACCGAGCCGATCGTCGACCTGTTCGCCGCGGAAACCGGCGCGTTGCTCGCGTGGACCGATTACCTGCTCGGCCCCCGGCTCGACACGGTGTCGCCGCTGCTGCGGAAGCGTATCCGCGCCGAGGTCGACCGCCGCGTTCTTACGCCGGCGCTACAACGCGATGACTTCTGGTGGATGGGGTTCGGCGAACGCAAGAACGTCAACAACTGGAACCCGTGGATCAATTCCAACTGGCTCGCTGCCGTCCTGCTGCTCGAGCCTGACCCGCAGCGTCGCACTGCGGCCGTCCACAAGATCATGCGCTCCCTCGACAACTTCATCAATGTCTATCCGGACGACGGCGCCTCGGACGAAGGCCCGGGGTACTGGGGACGGGCCGGGGCGTCGCTGTTCGACAACCTGGAGCTGTTGCGCAGCGCGACCAACGGCACGGTCGACATCTACCGTTCGCCGCTCGTGCGCAACATGGGGCAGTACATCTACCGGGTCTACATCAAGGACGAGTACTTCGTCCCGATGGGTGACGCCGCGGCGAAAATTACGCCCGACGCCGAGCTGGTGTATCAATACGGGAAACGCATCGGCGATCCGGTCATGCAGGGATTCGGCGCGCTGCTCGCGCAACGCCGCGGCCCCTATCGACCCGGCGCTTCTTCACCCGGACGCATCCTCCCGGCGCTGCTCGTGGCGCGTGAGGTCGCCACGGCAAACGTCTCCGAGCCACTGCCCGGGTCGGTCTGGCTGGCGGATCTCCAGCTCATGGCGGCGCGGTCCGTTCCCAATTCGGCGCAGGGGTTGTACGTCGCCGCGTGGGGCGGCCACAACGCGCAGAGCCACAACCACAACGATGTCGGCAACTTCATCGTGTATGGGGATGGTAAACCGGTGCTGATCGACGTCGGCGTGGAAACCTACTCGGCCAAGACGTTCAGCCCGCAGCGTTACGAGATCTGGACGATGCAATCCGCCTACCACAACCTGCCGACCATCAACGGCATCATGCAGGGGGCCGGACGGGAGTTCCAGGCGAAGGACGTGTCCTTCAACGAAACGGCGAACCGGGTCACCTTTTCGGCCGACCTCGCCCCCGCCTACCCAGCCGAGGCGGCGGTGCGGCGCTGGCAGCGGCGCGTCACCCTCGACCGCAAAGCGTCCGTGGTGGAGTTGGAGGACCGCTACGAGCTGAGGCAGTGGAAAGAGCCGGTGCGCCTGAACCTCATGACACTACTGAGCGTGGACACCGCCAGGCCGGGCGAGGTTCGCCTCGGCGGTCGCTACCTTCTTACGTACGATGCACGCGAGCTAAAGGCCGCCGCGGAGGAGATCCCGGTCTCCGACGAGCGGCTCCGCTCCGTGTGGGGCGACCGGCTCGAGCGGCTCGTGCTCACCGCGCAGGGAACGGGACTCAGAGGCGGTTACCGAGTGGTGCTGCGTGATGCGAAGCGATCCTAGCGCGTGGCGTCGCCACGAATCATCCGCAGCGCGAAGACGGTGGCGATCTGGCTCCCGGCCTTGGCCTGGAACCGCACCGTCACCCTGGCCTTTCCAGCGACTAAGTCCTGAGGAATCCGATACTCGACATCGAAGAACTGGTGCGGGTCCGAGAGCCGGAGCGCCTGGTCGGCCACGCGCCGACCGTCGACTTGAATCTCGAACTCCGCGGGCGTGCCGCGCCGGTCGCCACTGTAGTAGGTCGCGAGCAGCACCATCGGATGTGCGGACTCCACGGGCACGTCGTAGGAGAACCAGCTCGTCCCTCGCCGTCCCGGGCGGCCCAGGATGCGCTGCGGCACAGCGCCCTCGCCAGCCTGGTAGTTGAACTGACGCTCGAAGACGACTTCACCGGGCTCGAGGTACGCCACCGTGGCCGCTTCGAGCCGCCGCACCCGCTCGGCCTCCGCCGCGTATTCGGCTTTCTTGGACTCCCACTCGCCCGGCGTGAACAGGTCCCAGTAAGTCGCATAGGTGCGGCGGTGCAGGCGGTAGAACGGCACGAACTCCACGGCCCGCTCGTGCTCCGTGGCGTCGGGCTCCCGGCCGACGCCGTCCGTGCGGAAGCGCACCGGAGTCCCATCCAGCGGCTTGAGCCACTCGGCGACCGGCCGCTCGGCTGCGACGAGCACAGGCACCTTGGGCGGCGGCTGAATCGCTTCGCCTTCCGCCGGTTCTCGCGACCGCTCCGGCCCCAGGTCGCCCGCCAGCACGAGCGGACCCCACATGAGGGACGCGCGGCGCGGATTGTCGGCGAGGGACTCGACGCCGAGGGACTTGGGTAAGGTCACCTCTACGGTGTCGCCGGCCCGCCAGGTGCGCTTCAGCTCGACGTACGAGCTGACGGGATACGCGTAGCCGTACTGACGGCGCCCACGCGCCGTGTCCCGATCGACAATCTCCGTTTCGTCCTGCCGCAGCGGCTCGCCGTTGAGCTTTACGGCGAACCCCGCGCCCGCCCAGTAGGGACGACGCAGGGCCAGGGTGAAATGCCTCGGGGCTGCCGGACTGAGCACGAGCTTCGCCGTCTCCCCTTCGGGGAATCCCGTGTCCATGGCCAGCCGCGCCCGGGCCGCGGCCCACTCCGCCGTCGAGGGCGCGTAGAGACTCACCCACAGCTTGTCGCCGGCCTCGTAGTAGATGCCGTCGCCGTGGAGGGCGTGGCTCTCCATTCCCGTCCCCACGTCGCAGGTGAAGCCGTGGAACATGTCCTGGTACTCGTGCTGCACGCCCCGGCCGACCGGAACCATGTAGCACACGCGGCCGTCCTCCGGGTCGATCGACGCCATGATGTGATTGAACAGCGCCCGCTCGTGGTAATCGGCGTAGTGCGCGTCGGGCTCGAGGGCGAAGAGCTGTCGCGTTAGCTTCAGCATGTTGTAGACGTTGCACGTCTCGCAGGTGCGCCCGTCGATCAGGTCGCTCAGCTTGTCGGGCGGGCCGAAGTACTCGTCCTTGCCGTGACCGCCGGTGGCGAAGCTATGATGCTGCGCCACCTGATCCCAGAAGAAGCCCGCCGCCAAGAGGTCGGCCGGGGCGCCGGCGTAGACGAAGCGCTTCACCGATCCGAGCAGCTTGGGGATCTGGGTGTTGCCGTGCGTGCCGCCCAGGTCGTCCTGGTGGCGCTCCAACGGCTCGATGAACGCCCGGTGCTCGAACTTGTAGGAGAGCCGGAGCCAACGCTCGTCACCCGTGTCGGCATACAGATCGGCCATCACTTCGTTCATGCCGCCGAATTCGGTATTCAGCATGTGCTGGATCTGCGCGTCGTCGAGCCCCGAGAGCACGCGCTCCGCCCACGCCGCGAACTTGATCTCGACGGCGAGCGCTGTGCCGTTACCCGTGTAGCGGTACGCGTCCCGCAGACCGGCGTACATCTTGTGCAGGGTGTACCAGGGGGACCACTCCCCGTTCAAGTCGAAGGCGGCGGAGCGGATCTCCCCGCGGGCGAGGGCGGCGAACGCCTTGCGCCCTCCCTCGAGCGCGCAGAGGTAGCCGTCGCCGTGAGCGCGCTGCACGGCCGCGAGCTCCTGGACCATGTACGCCGCGCGCTGTTTCAGCCTGGCGTCGCCCGTGGCCGCCCACATCAGGCTCACGGCCGAGAGGTGATGACCGGCGATGTGGCCGGTGAGATTGCGGCCTCCGCCGTCCCACCCACCGTACGGCTCGGCTTTCGGCGCCAGGCCGGCGCGCTGCCGGTAATACGCCAGCATGCGGTCGGGCTCGAGCGCGAGCAGGTACTGCCGATCGAGCTCCTGTGCATGTTTTAGCGGCCCGCCCGTCAAGCGGACGGCGCTCAAGGGGAGGGGGCGGGCCCGGAGGACGGCTCGGCCGCGGGGACTGTGTGTGGCGTGGTCTCGGGCCAGAACCGGAAAGCCGCCTAACAGCGGCACGGCGCCCGCGCCAAGACCGAGCTTGAGGGCGTTCCGGCGGGAAAGCGTCATACCGAACCTACATCTGGGCGGCCGTCTTTCTCGGCGGCGTCACCGCTCTGGGCCGCGTAGTACCGCCGCACGAACGGTTCCTGGTAGCTGAACGACCAGTGCACGTCGCGCAGCAGGTCCGCCGCGGCGCCCACGTTCCCCTGCTCCAGGCAGCGGACCATGGCCTCGTGCTCCTCCACTGAGGCGCGCTCCCACTCGGGCACGAAGCCCTTGAGCCGGGGGAAGTCGTAGAGGCGCTGCTTGAGCAGGTGGACCTGCCGGACCAGCTCGGCGTTGTCCGACAGATTCAGATACGTGTCGTGGAACGCCAGGTTGGTGTCGTAGAAGCGAGCGAAGTCGGATGCGTCCAACGCCCGAACCATCTCGCAGTTCAGCTGGCGCATGCGGGCCACGGTCTCGGCCGTGACGCGGGTAGCGACGGACCGCAGGGTGGTGGATTCCAGCGCGCCGAGGATCTCGTAGATGTGCCTGATGCGGTCCAGGCTGAGCGGCGCGACACGGACGCCCCGGCGGTTATGAATCTCGACGAACCCCTCACATTCGAGACGCAGCAAGGCGTCGCGCAACGGGGTGCGGCTGATCCCGATCTCTCGCGCCAGGGCATTGAGATCGAGGTACTTGCCGGGGCGGAGGCGTCCGCGGTTCACGAGCGCCCGGAGGCGGTCGTACACCTCCTCGCGGAGCGAGCGGAGCGGTCGCTTCACCCGGCGTGCGGCTGCGGAGCGAGGGGGCGCGCTGGTCATCAGTTTCGCCTCGTGGTAATGATGATCACGCTTAGCGCTTCAGCCTAATCAAAATGACGCCGTTGGCTCCCAGGCTGCCGTAGATCGCCGTGGTGCTCAGGTCCCTGAGAACGGTGATGCTTTCCACATCGTGCGGATTCAGCCCCTTCAAGGCCAGCCGGATCGCTCGCGGATGCACCGGCATCCCGTCAATGACCAGGAGCGGCTGGTTCGACGCGTCGTCACTCTGAAGCGATTGAAACGCGCCGCGGATCCTGAGCCGGATCTCCCCGCCGGGTAGCTCCGTCACCTGCAGCCCCGCCACGTGTCCCCGCAGCATGTCGAGCACGTCCCGGAGATCGTCGCTTTCCTGCGCCGGGACGCTGGTCACGGCCCCGGTGCTCTTCGCCGCCTCCTGCGCACCGTAAGGGACGGGGATCGAGTCAGGTTCGTGGCTCGGGGCTGGAGCGCCGGCGTCGGATCGACCAGGGGCACGGCTGCATCCGGGCACGAGCAGCATCATGCACCAGGCGGCGGAGACCAACGCACGGGCCATACGGGCTGCCGACCTAACCTTCCCGTCCCCCAGCGCCGCACGCCGCCGCCGTGCTGGCAAGCGCCACCGCTCGGAGGCTTCTCGCAGGCATGGTCATCGCCCTAGTATCCCGGGTTCTGCTTGAGGTTTGGGTTCGCGTCAATCGCCGACTGTGGAATCGGATAAATCCGCCAGTGCGTGTCGGCGTCCGCCGCGTGATTGAACCAGGCCTTGGTACTGAACACCCCAAACCGGATGAGGTCCTGCCGCCGGTGGCCCTCGACCGCGAACTCCCACCCCAGTTCGTCCAGGAAGCGCCCATACTGGATGTCCGCTCCCCCGAACGCTCCTCCCGTGGTGGCCGTCACAGGCGTGCCGCCCGGTCCGGTCTTGACGATCCCGTCCGTATCATACCAGCCGTACAGATAGGTACTGCCTTGCATGAGGGCCGCGCCGGTCACGGTGGCCTTGGCCGGGTTGGTGGCCGCGAACGCCCGCTGCCTCACCTGGGTGACGAGCGCGGCAGCTGCATCCGCCTGGCCAGTCCGGAGGAGCGCCTCCGCCTGCATCATGAGGACCTCGGCATAGCGGACGATGGGGTAATCCACGTCGGACGACCCCGTTTCGCCAGAGTAGATCTCGTACTTCCAGACCGGGAAGCCGAGCCGGAACGCATTCGGGCCCCGGAACTGCGGGATGGTGTCGGTGAAATCGTAGCCGAACTGCGCGTCCGCCGTGAAGTGCGAGCCCATGAGCCAGGTGTCCTGCTTCCGGTGGTCATCCGGATCGTAGGAGTCAACGAACTGTGGGTTGCCGGCGCTCCCGCCCCACGGCTGAGCGTCCATGTTGAATACGTACCTGAGTTCCGGTTTCAGCGTCTTCATGTGGAAGTTGCTGACGGGGAGATAGACGTGGTCGTAAGGTACGGCCCAGATCACCTCGTGGGACTGTCCGCCGTCCAGCGGCCCGGCAGCCACGGAGAACGGCGTGCGATACGACGGATCGAGCGCATACTTGCCGCCGTCGATGATGTCCTGGGTCAGTGGGATCACTTTGTCGTACGCCGGGGTCCCGACGTACACGTCGGCGTTCAGGTAGACCCGCGCCAGGATCGCTTCCGCCGCCCAACGATTCATCCGGCCGTACATCGCCACGCCGGCTTCTTTCGAAAGACCCGGGATCACGGCGGTCAGCTCGGTCACCACGAAGTCGTAGACTTCCTGGGCGGTGTTCTGCTTGGGCAGGTCCTTCGCCGTGAAATCGGTGACGATGGAAACGTTGCGGAAGTCGTCGAGCAACAGCGAGTAGTCGTAGGCACGCAACGCCCGGAGCTCGGCCAGAATGCCCGCCCTTGCGCTGTCATTCGTCACCGGAATGGTCCCGGACTCGATCTGGTAGATCACCCGGTTCACGTCGTTGATGGAGCTGAAGCAGTCGCCCCAGGTATGGCTGAAGGTGTATGAGTTCAGCGTCCAGCTGTGCGTGTGCTGCCGGTAGTACACCCCGCCGTCCCACCAGCCGTTGACCCGTTCCGGCGTCACCAGCACGTCCGCCGGCTCTTCCTGCGCCACGTCCACAATCCCGTACCACCCCATGTACATGTCGGCGAGGACCCGGTAAGCCGGCGCGACCAGGGAGCCCAGGTCCTTCTCGCCGGGCTTGAAGTTTGTGTCCGTGATCTCGTCGTAGACCGTTTCGTTGAGGTCGGTGCAGGCACCTGCTGCCAGAAGCAGGAAGCCGAGCGGCAGGAGTGCGGCCCTTACGGTGGAGAAGGTCGGCATGGTCGCACTCCTTCAGAACGTGAGGTTGAAGCCGAGGGTGAACACCCGTGTCGTTGGGTACTGGTCCCGGTGGTCGGTGCCGGGATTGAGATCTGTCCCGGTAACCGTGCGGACCTCCGGATCCATTCCCTTGTAACCCGAGATGGTCAGAAGATTGCGGCCCGCCAGATAGATCCGGGCCCTTTGGACCGTGCCGGACAAGAACGCCGGGAGCCTGGCGAAGGTGTACCCGAGGGTGGCGTTGTCCACTTTCCAGTAGTCGCCGTCCTCGATGTAGTAGCTGACGTACACCAGCGGATAGTCCAGCACATGCTTGCCGTACACGGGATCGAGCGCCGAACGAAGCATGTTGTACTGGGTGTTGTTCAGATTCTCGTAGTACAGGCGGCCGAAGTTCAGGATCTGGAACCCGAACGCGCCCCGCATGTTCACCGTGAGGTCCAGGTTCCCCCATCGCACGGAGTTGTTGAACGCCACATAGTGCTTCGGGACCCCGTTCCCCAGCACCCGTCGGTCCTTGGCCGTGGCCTGCGTGATCGGGATTCGGTTGCCCAGGGAATCGAGCACGATCCACTCGCCGGTATTACTGATGTCCACGGACTTGTAGCCGTAGAAGTCGCCAATGGGCCCGCCGATGCAGACTCGGTGGGTGGAAGTCTGAATGGGCTCGCCGGTGTACCCGGTCTCGAAGCACTCGTCCGCCTGGTACACATCGTTGGACAAGCTCAGGAGCCGGTTCCGGTTGGTGGACCAGTTGGCGCTGGCCTGCCAGCGGAACTTGGTCCCGCGCGCCACGTCGTAGGTGAGGGACGCCTCGACGCCCTCGTTCCGCATGTGACCCACATTGGCCAGAATGCTATTGTACAGGTAGGGCGGCACCGGCACGTTGTAGTTATACAGCATGTCCCGCGTATCCCGCCGATACAGATCCAGCGTGCCGGCCATGCGGTAGTCGAACAGCGAGAAATCCACCCCCACGTTGTACTCCGCCTTCTTTTCCCAGCGCAGGTCCGGGTTGGCGTTCCGGACCGGCACAAGCCCCGGCACCCACTGGCCGCCCACCGGAAAATTGAAGGTTGTCCCGTCGGGCAGCTGGTACGCGTAGGTCGTGAGCGACAGATACGGGTTGCTGGGCGCGATGCCGGTGACGCCGTACCCGGCCCGCAGCTTGAGATCGCTGAAGACCGCCGGGACGAAGCTCTCCTTCGAGAGGCGCCACCCCAGCGAGACGCCGGGGAACACACCCCACTTGTGAGCCGCGCCGAACCGGCTGTCGCCTTCATAGCGCAGGCTGAGCATGGCAAGGAAGCGGTCGTTCCAGTCCCAGTTGAGCCGGCCGAAGAACCCGATCGTCCGGTAGGACGACTTGCTGCTTCCCATTCCTGCCACGCCCTGCGGCAACCCGCTTCCCGACTCCAGCGAGCTGTAGCCGAATAGGTCGGTGGGAAAGCGGTTGTTGTTGGCGTTGAAGCCTTCGTCCAGCCGGTCCAAGTAGCTGTAGCCGCCCAGCAGCGTCACATGATGACCGCCGAACGCGCCGGTGTAGGTACCAGTGGCTTCCAGCACCTGGCTCTCGTTGGAGCTGGTGCTGCGGCTGGCGCTGTTGATCCCGGGAACGTCCGGGTTGTCCAGGCTACGCCACGTGCCTCGGATCCATTCTCCGCGGTCCGTACCCACCAGGAGCGAGAGGCTCAACGGGTCCACCGGCCGGAACCGTAGGGTCCCGTGTAACCGGAGGTCACGCGATTCGAAATCCCCCCCGTACGTATTCAGCATCTGTATCGGGTTGGTGTAGAAGTAGGTCCCCCGGACCTGGTAATTGCCGGCGGCGTCGTAGATCCGGTCGGTGGGATTCCGGATGGTCGCCTGACGCCACATGTAGTTGAAGTCCACGCCGTCGAAGCGCTTCTCCCAGCCGGTCACCATGTTGAGGTCGGCGGTGAGCTTTCCACCGTACATCGAGTGGCCGATGTTCACACGACCGGTGACCGCCCGGTTGTTCGACTTCTGAAAGATCCCGTCATCGTTTTGGTAGGTGAGCGAGGCGATGTAGTTCGTGGCTCCCGACGTTCCGCCCAGGATGCTCAAGTTCTGATTGTGGCTGATGGGCGTCCCTCGCATCACCACTCGGCGCCAGTCCGTCGCGTAGCCCAGGTCGGTAAACGTGTTTCCCGCCGGGGTCTTGAAGCTGTCCGCCGCTAGGCGCTCAACATCGGCCGCGGTGAGAAAGGCCGGCATCTTGTAGATGCTCTGGATGCTGGTGTAGGAGTCATACCGTAGCACCGGGCGGTCGCTGTCTTGCCGCTTGGTGGTGATCAGGATGACGCCGTTGGAGGCGCGCGAGCCGTAGATGGCCGCGGCCGACGCATCTTTCAGCACGTCAATCGACGCGACGTCCTGGGGGGCCACGGTCTTCAGGTCGCCCGGGACGCCATCCACCAGGACCAGGGGAGAGGTGGACGCGTTGAGTGTACCAAACCCGCGCAGCAGGACCTCGGTCCCGGCGGCGGGATCCCCGCTCGGTGTATTCACGACGAGGCCGGCGATCTTCCCCGCGACCAGCGACGCGATATCCCGTGGTGGCGTCTGCACGAAATCTTTCGCAGTTACGCTCCCAACCGCGCCGGTGATGTCCTCACGGCGCTGGGTGCCGTAGCCCACGACCACCAGCCCCTCGAGCTCCACCGCCTGTGCCTGCAGCTGGAAATCGGCGGTTGCCGTTTGCCCGGAGACGACGGTGACGCTGAGTGCGACTGTGGCATATCCGATGTGGCGCGCGCGCGCGGTGGTCTCCCCCGTCGGCACCCCCGCGATCAGGAACCGGCCGTCCGCGCCGGTGACGGCCGAGAGCCGCGTCGCCGCCCCGATGCTCACCTCGGCGCCGACCAGCGCGGCGCCGGTCATCTTGTCCGTAACCGCTCCGGCTACTGTGCCGACATCCTGGGCGCGGGCCCATTCGAGTGGGAGCAACGCGAGCAGCGACACGACGACGGCGCGGTTCATGGCAGGCCTCCGGCGACGGCGGCAAGAGAAGCCCAGCTTGTGATGGGAACGATTCGGAGGGGACGACCAAATGCCCGGCGCGCACTCATTGCAGCACCCGACCTCGGCGATGCGTCTCGCTCGCCTTATCGAGCCGCAGGCTCCCCCTGCGGGACCCGACGGCGAGGGCATCTGATATATCAGATTGCAAGCGCCGTACCCCTGCGCGTGACGCAACTCACGCAGCGCCGGCTCATAACCCGTTGAGGGGGCCAGGGTGACCCCCGATCCTCTGAGACTACCGCTATTTCTTCGTGGCGGGCACGCTACGGGGCTGATGCATCAGTGCGACGGCACGGGGGGTTCTGCCGGTCCTCGTCAGCCCCGGAAATACAGGTACGCCGCGAGAATCAGGAGCAGCACGACGCCCGAGGCGATCACGTCCCGCCGGTTCCAGCTGCTGCGGGACTGGACGCGATCCTCGGCGGCGACCGTCGCATAGGTCAGCCCCGCCACCTGCTCGGGGGTCGGCGGCGCCGTCGCGTAGCTCACGACGAACATCACGACGACGGAGACGACGAAGATGAACACGCTGTAGTACTGGAAGTAGAGATTGTTGACGATCCACAGGAACGAGCCGGGCGCATATCCGTCGGCGAATCCCGCCAGGTGCAGGCTCACCGGCGTGTCCACGGCCAGGCGGAAGACGCCGAGCACAAAGCCGACGATCAACGCGGCGAGGCACCCC
>Ga0209059_1000915_pt1 | contig 13550 bp, 7 predicted proteins | sample GraSoiAngelo_151_FD_186165 | JGI IMG/M metagenome (GOLD analysis project Ga0209059, IMG submission 186165) | Grasslands soil microbial communities from the Angelo Coastal Reserve, California, USA - 14_1009_12_20cm (SPAdes) (version 2) | ecosystem: Environmental > Terrestrial > Soil > Grasslands ...
CGGAACCGGGTGGCGCAGGAGACATTCGCGAAGGCGCGCGGACATCGTCTTCACTTTCTTGGATTGGTTTCAGACGGCGGCGTCCACAGCCATTACCAGCATTTGATTGCGCTCGCGGACGCTGCGCACGCCGCTGGTGTCGCCGACATTCTCGTGCACGCCTTCACGGATGGACGCGATGCTTCGCCGACCGGCGGCGCGGATTTTCTCGAAGCTTGTTCCGCCGGCCTAACGAACAGTGGCGCGAAGGTCGCCACGGTGATCGGCCGTTATTTCGCAATGGATCGCGATCGCCGCTGGGACCGGACAAAAAAGGCCTGGGACGCGATCGTGCTTGGCCGGGGCGAGAGTTGCGAGATGTCGCCGGCCGACGCCGTTCGCGCCCAGTACAAAAGCGCAATGACCGATGAATTCCTGCCGCCGCTCATTTTCTCTCACGCGAACGAACAACGCGTTCGCGATGGCGACACCGTTTTCTTCTTCAACTTCCGCGCCGATCGCGCCCGCCAGATTTCCCAGGCTTTCCTGCTGAGAGATTTCGACGGCTTCGAACGGGAGGCGTGGCCGAAGGTTAATTACGTCACGCTGACGCAGTATGACATCACCTATCCGTCGCCCTTCATCTTCGCGCCGGAGAAGTTGCCCAACATCCTCGGCGAGGTCGTAAGCGCCGCGGGCAAAACGCAATTGCGCATCGCGGAGACGGAGAAGTATCCGCACGTGACTTACTTCTTTAACGGCGGCATCGAGAAGGCGTTTTCGGGTGAAGACCGCAAGATCGTGCCTTCACCGAAGGTCGCGACCTACGACCTGCAGCCGGAGATGAGCGCGCGCGAGGTCACCGAGGAGGTCCTCGCGCGAATCGATAAATACGACCTCATCATTTTGAACTTTGCGAACGCGGACATGGTCGGTCACACCGGCGTGGTTGCTGCCGGGATCAGGGCCGTTGAAACGGTAGATGAATGCGTCTCGCGGATCGTGCCCGCACTGCTCGCGCTCGGCGGCGTCTGTCTAATCACGGCCGACCATGGGAATTGCGAGCTGATGCGTAACCCGGATGGATCGCCCAACACCGCGCACACTACAAACCTGGTCCACTTCATTTACGTTGCCGAGGATGTCGCGCGTTTTCGCGTCGAGGATGGCATCCTCGCGGATGTCGCGCCCACGCTTCTTTTTCTTCTCGGGCTCCCGCAGCCGAAGGAAATGACCGGGCACAATTTACTGGTCGAAAAATCCTGACCCGGCAAATCCGCTAGCCGCGATGATTTCCTCGCGCGTAATGGCGAAGGCGCGATTGAACTGGCGCGTGCCCGCGATGGCGATTCGTTGGAGCAAGCGAATCCGCGCCTGAGCGGCGTTGTCGTGCCAGGATGGCTTGCGGACCAGGTCGAGCGCTCCCTTTTTTTCCAGGAGCACGCCCCAGCCAGGAGGCACCTCGGTTTCCAAATACAACTCGTTAGGCAGAACGAGAAAAAAAAGATTCGCGCAACGGTACCGCACCAGACACTCGAACTTGGTCCCGCCATAGAGGCGATTCTCGAGGGCGGCGGACTCTCGCAGAACGCGCCGATAACCCCGGTGACCGATGGCATCGAAATCGTGCGAATCATATTCGGCGAAAAGCGAATCGCCTGTTCGGAGGGTAGGGTAGTGGACGCGAAGATGCTTCTCGAGAATCTCGCGCCGGCGCCGGAGCGAGCGAAGGCGTTCGCGTGTCGTCGCGGTCTCGCAATTATCGCGCCGCAAATCCGGCAGCGCCTGTTTGCATTCGAAGATCGCGGTCACGGTCTGCTCGCGGACGCGCGATCGATAGGCCGCCACATCGGCCCGATACCGGCACTGCGGTAAATTCACTTCGGCGGCACACGCCGAATATCCGTTCGCCTGCGCCCAAAGAAGCGCGAGCCGTTTCAGCCGAAGATGCGCTTCCGTCTCCGTCCGGCGCGCGGCTACTGGCGTGTCCATTCCGCGAGTTCTCTGGCCCAATAAGTGACGATCAAATCGGCGCCGGCGCGTTTGAGCGAAGTCATGATCTCGAGAACAGCGGCCCGTTCCTCGAAACATCCTTTCTCCGCGCCGGCTTTCACCATCGCGAACTCACCGCTGACGTGATAAACCGCCGTCGGTTTGCTGAACTTCTCGCGGACGCGCCACAGAATATCGAGATACGGCAGCGCGGGTTTCACCAGAACGATGTCCGCACCTTCCTCGATATCGAGCGCCACTTCGCGCAACGCTTCCTGCGCGTTCGCGCTATCCATCTGATAGGAACGCCGGTCGCCGAATTGCGGCGGGCTCTCCGCCGCCTCGCGGAACGGCCCGTAAAAGGCCGAGGCAAACTTGGCCGCGTAGCTCATGATGCCCGTGTCCTGAAAGCCGTTGCCATCGAGTGCTTCGCGAATGGCGCCGATCCTGCCGTCCATCATGTCGCTCGGGGCGACGAAATCCGCGCCGGCCGCGGCGTGCGAGACCGCGGTCTTGGCGAGCAATTCGACGGACTCATCGTTCAGAACGTGGAAATGATCGCCGTCGATCCGCGTCACGCCGCAATGCCCGTGGCTCATGTACTCGCATAAACAAACATCGGTCATCACAATGAGGGCCGGACACTTCGCCTTGATCGCGCGAACGGCTTCTTGCACGACGCCCTCTTCGGCGTACGCGCCGCTCGCCGCTTCATCTTTCTCGCGTGGAATTCCGAAAAGCAGAACGGCTTGCAAACCCAGATCGAAAGCGCGTTGCGCCTCGTCAGCGACTTCGCTGATCGCGAGCTGGAAAACCCCCGGCATGCTCTTGATCGCCTGCCGCGCCGTGAGTTTTTCGCTGACGAAAAGCGGCAGAATAAAATCGTGCGCGGTGAGTTTTGTTTCGCGCACAAGATTGCGCACGCCCTCGCTGCGTCGCAGTCGTCGCGGCCGATGAACTAGTTTTCTCACGAGACTTACTTTAACGCGGAGGGACGGGCTTCTGCACGTCCCAAAAGTCGGACGCGCGGAAGCGCGTCCTCCGACCGAACTTGACGCGGTTTCGGCCAGCGGCGTGAATGGCTGCACCCAATGCGCGCGAGTCGAAGCCTAACGACCGATTATCTGCTGATCGACGTCAGCAATTCGTTCGTGAAGCTGGCGTTCGCAACGACGGAAAAGATCGGGAAACCGACGCGACTCGCGACGAGCAAACTGACGGCGACTGCCCTGCGACGAATCCTTCGCGGTCGGAAAGTGAGAACGATCGTTGTCTCCTCCGTAGTTCCGAGGAGGAACAAAGCAATTCGTGCCGGCGCGCGCTCAACCCGTGTCCTCTTCCTCAATCCGAAACTCGATCTTGGTGTCGGCGTTGATTATCCGCAGCCGCGATCGATCGGCGCGGATCGTCTGGCGAACGCGGCGGCGGTGGCGCAGCTCTATGGTTCCCCGGCAATCGTAGTCGACTTCGGCACGGCGGTGACGTTCGACGTCGTCTCGGTGCGCGGCGATTATGTCGGCGGTGTGATCGCGCCCGGGCTCGAGGTGATGACAAATTACCTTTATCAACGGACCGCGTTGCTGCCGAAATTGACGCTGAGCGAGCCACCGCGCGTTATCGGAAAAACGACGCGCGATGCGATGATGTCGGGCGCCGTTTTCGGCTACCGAGGTTTGGTGCGCGAGATTGTGAGGCGGCTCACGGCGGAGAATTTTTCACGAAAAAAACCGCGAGTCATCGCGACCGGCGGCTACGCACAATTGATCGCGCAAGAGCTGCCGGAGATCGAGGCCGTCCATCCGAACCTGACTCTGGAGGGTTTGCGCATTGTCGCGAACCGAAATATCAGGCGGAAATAAATCGCTTCGGCGCGGGCGTAACCCGCAGCCGGACAGTCTTTTCGGGGAAAATTGAATTTTCGCGGAGAGAACGGCAAAATAGGCTTGTCATTCGGCCCGGCGAAAGCTTCTATGCCTCATTGCATGAACATTAGGAAATTGGCGACGATCTCGGTCCTGGTTGTGAGTTCTTTTGCGGCGACAAATGTCGCCCCGACAAAAGCGGAACTGGAGTCAATGTACAACAAGGCGTTCCGCGAATTCAGCGCCGCCAATTACGACCAGGCGCTCAAGGAACTCGACGGCATCGACGCGCGCCAGCCCGATCTCGCCGAATCGCAAAATCTTCGCGGCGTGATCCTGATGCGGCAGGCCCAATACGATCAGGCCGAAGCCGCGCTCCAAAAAGCGCTCGCGACCGATCCGAAATTTTGGAACGCCCGCTTCAACCTCGCCGAGATTCCGTTTCTCCGAAAAGATTGGGCGGAAGCGCGGAAACGTTTTGAAGGATTGCTCCAGGGAAATGCATCGGAGCTCCAGGGCGACGCGGCCCAGCTGATTCAATACAAAATTCTCCTGACCTATTTGCTCGAGGGCAAGGAGAACATGGTCGATTCGATCCTCACGAAATTCGAGCTCACGCCCGACACACCGGCGGTGACGTATTCCAACGCCGCAGTCGCTTTCCAGCACAAGAACGAAAAGGAAGCGAAAGATCTGATCGCGGCGGCGGAGAAGAAATTTTCGCCGGCCCTGAACAAATTGTTCGCCGAATCGCTTTACGAAGTGGGCTGGATGCAAAAGCCGGCCGGACAAACCCGCCCGGAGCTGGAGATAACGACCGCGGCGGATCGCGCAGCCAAGGCGAAGGCGATCGCGACGGAGAAATTTGAAGCCGCCGAGCAGGCCTTTCAGCAGCGCGATTACACGGCGGCGAAGCGCTTGATCGATGAAGCGGATGCGGCCGATCCAAACCAGCCCCAGACGATCAATCTGCGCGGTGAAATTCTGCTGGCGCAAAAAGATTTTGACGGCGCCGAGAACGCTTTCAAGCAGGCCGCAAAGATCGACCCGAAGTTCCGCGAAGCGCAATACAACCTGGCGCAGATCCCGTTCAAGAAAAAGGATTACACCAAGGCGCGCGATCGTTTCGAGGCGCTCTTCAACAACACGCCATCGCCCGGCGGCGATAAAAACCAGGCGGCGCAAATCATCAAGTTCAAGATTTACCTGACGCTACTTCTCGAGGGCAAAGACAGCCGCGCTCAGAAGATGATGGAGCAATTCCAATTCACGGGCGATACGCCGGCGCTCTACTACGCGCAGGCGGCCTGGGAGTTCAAACATAACAACGCCGCGAAAGCGAACGACTGGATCGTTTCGGCGAAAAAGATTTATTCGCCCGCGCTCAACATGGTGTTTGCCGATTCGTTCTACGATGTCGGCTGGCTCCAGCCGACGCAGAACATCGCCGCCGCGCCGGTAACGCCGTCGAAGGAAGTTACGAAGAACGAAAGCGCGCCGCCATCGATCGAGCCGAGCCCGATTCCGGCGCCGGCGCTCGCGTTGAACAAATCGCCGAAGGCGCCGGAAGTTACGCAGCCCCTGGCGAAAAATGAAAAAACGCCCGGGCCGATAACGACCAATTCGCCAAGCGTCGAAATGCCCTCGGCCGCGAACGCGCTGCCGTCCGAGACACGCGCGCCGTTGCCGAAGGAACCAGAAACAACCACGCAAGCTGCTTCCAGTCCGGCGACGAGCCCGGCCACTTCGACTGCAATGACGGCGCAGAGTCCGGCGACAGAGCCGGCAACGTCAAACGCGGTGACGCAGCAGAGCCCCGCGACTTCTCCGGCGAACAAGGCGGCGGCGCCTGCGCCTGCGACGACGAGTGTTGTTTCCACGCCGGCCACTGTCCTCGCTCCCGCGACTGTGCAGGAATCGAGCGTGAGCGACAGCATGAACGGATTTAATTCCCGGACGTGGTTGGTGGGCGGACTGCTGGTGGCGGGAATTTTGCTGTTGGTCTGGGTCGTGTTTTCCGAATTTCGTCGCCGCGTCAGTGTCTCCGTTTATCGTTCGCCCGCGCCGGCGAGCGGCCCGAGCTTCGATGAGATCGAACCAGTGACGGCCGTCGAGAAAATGGCCGCCCCGAAACGCCTCGCTGGCGGACCGCCGCAGGTTTCGTTGCATCTGAAGGCGTCGGAACCCTCGGTCCGCCGCGGCGCAGTTCCGTTGAGCAAACCGAGCCGGCCTTTCGGAACGAATGGCGGCATCACTACGGTGGGTCCGGCTGTCGAGAATTTTGTTCCGCGCACGGCAGCACCTGAACAAAAAGCGGAACCGGTCGAGATGCCGATCGTCGAACCGATTTCCGAAACTGTTTCCGCGCCCGCGACGGAACTGGCGGAATTCAGTTCAGTGGGTGAACCGCAAGTGGTCGAAGCAGCGCCGGCCGAAATTATCGAAAGCTTTGCGGACATTCCGCCTGCTTCGAAAGAGGAACCTGTTTTTGCCGAAGCGCCAGCCTGGACGGAGCCGGCGACGCCGGAGCCCGTGTGGACGCCGATCGCACCGGAACCTTCCTGGACGCCAGTCGCTTTCGAGCCGGCCACGCCGGTGTTTGAAACATCCGCGCCCGAACCGGTCGCCGAGAACGCGGCGTCATTCGAATCCGTCAGCGAACCTGTTGTCATCGAGCCGGAAATTGCACCGCAACCGGTCGCCGAAATTTCCACCATCACTGAGGAACCAGTTGCACAAGGGCCGCCCATCCCGTATCAAGTTCCCGCGTTTGAAACCGAATCGCCGATGGCCGAAATCACCAAACCGGAACCGGAAGAACTTCCCGCGCACCTCGCCAAAGGCGTTGTTGCGGGGACGTCGATGGCCGGAGTGGGTGCGCTTCGCCATTCGGTAGAGTCGCCCTCGTTCGCGCCCAAAGTTATATCCACCGAGCCTCTGGCTCAGCAGCCAACAACACCAGCTACCATGCCTCAACCGAACCAACCAACACCCGCTCCTTCGATTCGTCCCAGCCCAATGGCCGGGGGCGCACCTCAAGTCCAAGCACCAGCTCCCAGCGGAATGCAGACCGCCGTGCAACTCACGTTCTCGTTTGAGATCGCATCGCTGCAACTCACTCCGAGCTTCAAGATGGGCGCGCTCCAGCTCAAGCCGACCTCGAAGATCGTCACCATGCGCCTCGCGCCTTCGCAGCAGCCGCAGCCGGCGATGAATCTCCAGGTCACATTCGAGATCGCGACCGTCCAGGCAGCGGGCGGCGGCATCGGCCAGATCCGGCTCACCCCGTCGCAACAACAGCGGCCGAGCGTGATCAGCTCACCGACGTTCAACATCGCCGGGCTGCAATTACTTTCCGGCGCGGAGAGCGGCGCAGTCCAGCTGACGCCGTCGCAGCAGGGCCAGGCTTCGGTTCATGTGACCGGCCGGTTCCAGATCGCGACCGTGGAATTTTCACCGTCGTTCGAAATCGCGTCGCTCGTCTTGAATGCGACTTCGAAGAGCGTCTCCGTGCAATTGCCGGGCGCCGGACCGAGCGCAGTCGAAGGCGCGCCCGTGTTCGACATTGCCAACGTGCAGATCACCGGCAACGGCGAGATCGGCATGATGCAGTTGAACGCCCAGGGCTCCGCGCCGAAAGCGGCGTAAGCGAAGCGACATCAGTTTAGCGACCGGGGAGGCAGCGATGCCTCCTCGTTTTGCGTACTACTTCTTCGCGAATCGCCCGCGATTGAGTGAGCGCAAGTTCGTCGGGACAAATTCGCCATTCCGCCGGATCAGCTTTCCGTCGAAGTAGACTTCGCCGCCGCCGTAATCGGGCCTCTGGATGCAGACCATGTCCCAGTGGACCTGGCTGCGATTCCCGTTGTCGGCGTCGTCGTAGGCCTGACCGGGCGTGAAGTGGAACGAGCCGGCAATTTTTTCGTCGAAGAGAATGTCGCGCATCGGATGAAGAACGAATGGATTGAACCCGAGCGAGAACTCGCCGATGTAACGCGCGCCCGCATCGGAATCGAGGATCTTGTTCAGCTTCTCCGTGTTGTTGCTGGTCGCCTTCTCGATTTTCCCGTCCTTGAACTCCAGGCGGATGCTGTCGAACCCGGTGCCCTGATAAATCGTCGGCGCGTTAAACAGAACATGGCCCTGGACTGAGTCCTTTACCGGACAACTGAAAACTTCGCCGTCGGGAATATTGCGATCACCGCCGCAGATGACCGAGCCGATATCTTTGATGCTGAAACGCAGATCGGTCCCGGGCCCTTTTATTTCGACCCGGTCGGTCTTGTCCATGAGCGCCTTGAGCGCTTTCATCCCCGGTTGCAGTTTCCGGTAATCGAGCGTGCAGACTTCGAAATAGAAATCTTCAAACGCTTCCGTGCTCATGCTGGCGAGCTGCGCCATGGAAGGGGAGGGCCAGCGCAGCACGACCCACTTCGTTTTCTGGACTCGCCAATCCGTCACCGGCCGCATCCTTTTCGCGACCAGCTTCATTTGCTCCGGCGGCACATCGGACAGCTCAGTGATGTTCTGGCTGCCGCGCACCGCGATGTAAGCGTCCATCTTTTTCATCCGGGCGAGCTCGTGGATGGCGGTCAGGTTGAGCTGCCGCTCGGTCGCGTTGAGCGCCACCTCGCGGCTGAGCCGCGCCCGGTAAACTTGCGCAAAAGGAATCGCGCCCGCGTTCCGAGCCGCCCGCACCAGCGCGATCGTCATCTCCTCCGGGACATCGAACGTCTCAATGAGGACCGTCTCGTTGCGCTTCAATCGAGTGGAATATTCGACGAGGATCTTGGCGAGCTTGTCGTAGCGCGGATCATGCATAGACGCTAACGATTCCACCGACGATGTCCGTTGCAAGATGTTGTCGCTAGAGTTGCCGAATCAATTTTGCGGCATAGGTGCCGTCGAACCCATCTCGAAACGGGACGACGGATTTTTGTTCGTCGAGGCGAAGAAACGGAAACTCTTTCAGGATCGCGTTAACGACTTCTTCGTTCTCTTCGGGCTCCAGGCTGCAAGTGCTGTAAACCAAAACGCCGCTGCGTTTCAGCAACGGAACGATTTCTCGGACGATGTGAAATTGTTCCGCGGCCATGCGCGGGAAGTCATCTGGAGTCAGGCGCCAGCGGAGGTCGACGCGGCGCCGCATCACGCCGGTATTGCTGCACGGAACGTCGATTAGGATTCGATCAAACGGCGCTTGGCCTTCGAGTGTTTGTTTTGTCCATTCATGGCGGATTGCGCGGGCGATCTCGACGCCGAGACGTTTCAGGTTATCCGACAGCGTTTCGACGCGGCGTTCATCGCGGTCGCACGCTAGAAGGACACCGTCATTCTTCATTAACTCGGCGATGAAGCTGGTCTTGCCTCCCGGCGCGGCGCACGCGTCGAGGACGCGTTCGCCCGGTTGCGGATCTAGGAGAGAACAAGCGGCCAGCGTGCTCGGGTCCTGAATGTAACAATGGCCGGCAGCAAGCGCCTCGCTCGGCACATTCGCCAGTCGGATAAAATTCGGGGCCGCCGCACTTTGCGCGATATCGCCATATCGGCCGAGGAAATCCTCGTCGGATATCTTCAGGCGGTTGAGGCGTGCATAAATTGGAGCGGGGCGATTGTTCCATTCGCAAAGCTTCTCCGCTTCTTCCGTGCCGAAGTTTTTCGTCCAACGATCGATTAGAAATTGCGGATGCGATCGCCGGACACTGAGCTTTTCGGCATCGGCCTTGTGCAGGAGATCAGCTTTGCCGCGCACCGCGTTGCGCAGAACGCCGTTGATCAGCGCGCGGTTTCGGCGATTCGCGAGCTCCACCGTTTCGTAAATGGCGGCGTGCTCCGGAGTCTGAAGCAAAAACAGTTGATAGAGACCAAGTCGGAGCAAGTCGCGGGAATCGTGATCGAGATGACCGGAGCGGAGCTGGCTCAGCCAAAAGTCGAGCAGCGTAATGTTACGAAGAACGCCGTAGAAAAGTTCGGTGGCAAAGGCGCGATCCGCCGCGTCAAGCCCGCTGGACCGCAAGCGCTCGCCGAGGATTGCGTCGGCGAATTTTCTGCCCGCGCGCCACTCTTCCAGGGCGGCGAGAGCGACACAGCGTGAGTTGATCTTACGCACTACTGCGGCTTCACACTCGCGCGGCCAATCGAGTGATAACGGAAGCCGAGTTTCCGCATCGTCTCGGGATCGAACAGGTTTCGTCCATCGAACACAATCGGGGTCGTCATTTTTGTTTTCACGATTTCGAGATCGACATTGGCGAACTCGGCCCATTCCGTTGCGATGATGAGTGCCTCAGCGCCCTCCACCGCATCGAGGACTGAATTCGCGAACGTCGCGGCGCTGATCGCCTCGACTTCCCGCGCCTTCTCCATCGCCTTGGGATCGTAAACCGTGACTTGCGCCTTCTCTTTCAGCATGTCGGCGACCAGCTCGATCGCCACCGAGGAACGGAGGTCGTCGGTATTCGGTTTAAAGGCGAGGCCCCAGACCGCGATCTTTTTGTCGCGCAACACCCAGAGCGTTTCGCGGATCGCTTTGAGGAAACGGTTTTTCTGCTCGGCGTTGATCCGCTGCACTTCCTTCAGTAACGTAAACGGCACCCCCAGCTGTTCGCAGATGGTGATGAAGGCCGCGATGTCTTTCGGGAAACACGAGCCGCCATAGCCGATCCCGGCGTTCAGAAAACTGCGCCCGATCCGTTTATCCATCCCGATCCCGTCGGCGACTTTCTCGATATCCGCGCCGCTCGCTTCGCAGATGGCGGAGACGGCGTTGATGTAGGAAATCTTCAGGGCGAGGAACGAATTGGCAGCGTGCTTGATCAGCTCGGCGCTGTTGATGTCGGTCACCAGAATCGGAGCCATGAACGGCTCGTAGACCTTCTTCATTAGATCGACCGCGTGCTCGCTCTGCGCGCCGATCACGATCCGATCTGGATTCATCAGGTCGGAGACCGCGCAACCTTCGCGGAGAAATTCCGGGTTGCTGACGACGTCGAACTCCGCACCGTGACGATTATAGCGCTTGATCGTGTCGCGCACCTTCTCGCCGGTTTTCACGGGCACGGTGCTCTTGTCCACAATGACGCGATAACCGGTCAGGACTTCGGCGATGTCGCGCGCGACCTTCTCGATGAAGCTGAGATCGACGCTGCCGTCCGGCTGCTGTGGCGTCGGCACCGCGATAAAAACGATCTGCGAATTATCGACGCCGTCCTTGATGCTGCCGGTAAAGCGAAGCCGATGCGCGGAGACGTTGCGGTGGACCACTTCCTCGAGTCCCGGCTCGTAGATCGGGATCTTGCCCGCCTGGAGCGCTTCCACTTTGCGCGGGTCGTTATCGACGCAGATGACGTTGTGGCCGACATCGGCGAAGCAGGCGCCCGTGACGAGGCCGACATAACCGGAACCGATGATCGAAATATCCATGGAAAAATTCTCGGCGGTCGAACGACCGCTGATTACTGCGTTTGTTCCGCGCCCGCAGGATCGAAGTTCAAATCGAAACTGAATTTAGGCAGCGCTTTCAAGGTGAAGGTGAGTAGCACGCCGTATTCCTTCACGCCACCGTTGTCGCGAATAATGGCGCCGACGGAAGCGACCCAGCTCGTCAGGTCGCGGTAGATCGAGTAGCGCTGTTGTTCGAACACACCGGTCGTGCCTTCGTATTGCTCGGAGAAGCCAACGCCCCAGTTATCGTTGATGCGGTAGTAACCGCCGAAAACGTAGAGGCTGCTGTTATCGAAGAACGGATTCGCATTCAGATAACGATGGGCGAAGGAAAACTGGAGGTTCGCGATGGGCTGCACGCTGACGCTGGTGTTGACTTCAGTGAACCCCTTCTCAAACACCGGCACCTGCGAGGAAATCCCGAACGACATCCAGGGGACCGGAGTGAAATTGAGCCGGTTAAACAGGTTCGAATACTGCGTCTTGTCGAACGGATTGTCGAAGTTCACGTCCATGTAAGTCTCGATGTCCATCCAGCTGACGGTAGAATCATCGCGGCGAGTGAGGAGGCGGTTGCGCACCCCGAGGCGCAGGATCGTCCAGTTATCGATCGAATCGATGGTGGTAAACTGCGGGAAATCGATCGGGCGCAATTGGGTCGAGGGCTGGTAGCGATCGAATTGCAAGATCGAAGCCGGATTGTTAGCCGAAGTGGAGACCCAGGAGAAATTCACGAACGGCTGGATGACGTGCTTGAGCCCGTCAAGCCCGAGCGCATTGCTCTGCGCGCCGTCCCAGGTCCGTGTCACCTTGAACGAGCCTTCGACGCCGCCATTAAAAACCGTGCGCAGTTTGTTGCCGGCAAACACGACCGGATTCCGCGGATCGATGTTTAGGAAATCGGGAATGAACGGGTTGTTGCTCCGGGGGATGATCGTCTTCCCGAGATCGCGAGTTTTATCGTAGTAAGTCGCCCGGAAACCGACGCGCGGCACCACTGAAAGCCAGCCGAAGAAAGTCGTCGGGAAGGTGAATTGATGGAACGAGTCCAGCCGCAGCGTGCTGTAATCGTGGAAATCCGAACCGGCCGCGAAGTTCCGGTGCAGCTCCGCCAATCCCGTTTCGCCTTCGTAAAATATCGGGCCGCCAAAGACCGGCAGGCGTTTGACATCGAGGACCACTTCCGGGAGCCGCTCGGTGGTTTCGAAAAACTCATTCGCCTGGAAACGGCCGAGCGCGGTGAGGGTGTAGTTCGGGTTCATCTTTGTCACCGCCACAATATTGTCCGGCTGCGGATTGACCTGGAACTCGCCCTGGAAAAAATCCTGGAGAACGAATTCGTCGCTCAGTTTTGTCATGTTCGCGATGCCGATGATGTCCTCCGCAAACTTCGTCCGGCTTTGCACGGAGACGCGATAACGTCCCTCGGAAATATCCGGCCGGGCAATGGAGGTGCGGTTGATATCCGGATGTTCGTCTTTCAAAAAGTAAGTGCGAATGCGCGCCCAGCTTTGTTTGTCCTCGCCGAAACGAATGTCGGGCTCGAAGCCGAAAGCGAGACCGCGCCGGTATCGGTAATCCAGCCGGAATATCGCCTTGATGTTGTCGGTGAGCGGCATGGTAACGCGCCCCAGGATCGATGGTCCCCACGAGCTGAGATAGGCGGGCGAAATCATGTAGCTGAACGAATCGTCCAGGGATTGGTAGAGATAGGGCCACCAGAAGATCGGGATGTCGCGCACGTAGAAGGTCACGTTCTGGAAAATGACGCGGTCCTGCTCGTAAACGCGCATCGTTTTCGCCTGGAGCCGAAAATCTGGCTTGTCCGAGTCATGCGTGGTGAACGCGCCTTTGGAAACAAGGAACGCGCCTTCGGAGATCGGGGTCACCTTTTCCCCCGCCACGAGATACGGCTGCTTGTCCGTCTTGATATCGACCGCCCGGATCTCCTTGGTCTCGGTGTTATAAATCGCGCGCTCGCCGATGAACGTCCCGAGGGTGCGATAAATCCGGACGTGTCCTTCGGCGACGACATCGTGGGTCTTGGGATTGTAGGTGGCCTGGTCCGCGTAGATGTCCGCGTCGCCCGCGTGAATGGCTACGTTGCCGTGCGCGGTGGCGAGACCGTTCTGATAATTGGTATCGCCCGTGGCGGTGATTTCGAGCGGCTGCTTCTCCGTGCCGACCTGTCCGAACGCGGATGCGCCGGCGCAAAACAACCCTAAAACCGTTAAAACCAGCCTACGCATCGCGGGATGCGAAGCTACCGAAGGG
>Ga0209059_1000918_pt1 | contig 13514 bp, 15 predicted proteins | sample GraSoiAngelo_151_FD_186165 | JGI IMG/M metagenome (GOLD analysis project Ga0209059, IMG submission 186165) | Grasslands soil microbial communities from the Angelo Coastal Reserve, California, USA - 14_1009_12_20cm (SPAdes) (version 2) | ecosystem: Environmental > Terrestrial > Soil > Grasslands ...
CGGACCTGATCCAGCGGCACCTCGTCAGCGTCCAGGAGCACGTCTACGCCTCGACCGAATATCTGAAGAAGCACGGGACCCCAAAGACGCCCGACGATCTCGACGAACATCGACTGATCGTCTATGGCGAGGATTCACGGCCGCCCGTCCCGGGGCTCAACTGGCTGCTCGACGCCGGCGCCAAGCCCGGCAAGGAGCGCCGGCCAATCCTCAGCGTCAACAACAGCTATGGCATGCTGCGCGCGGTTATGAGCGGGCTGGGACTGGCCTCCCTCCCCGATTTTGTCACGAGCGACTACAACAACCTTGTGCGGGTCCTGCCCGAGCTGACCGGGCCGCCGCAGGAGGCCTATTTCGTCTATCCCGAGGAATTGCGCTCCTCGAAACGGATCAGCGTTTTCCGCGACTTTCTTCTGCGCAAAGTTGCCGAAAGCCGGCTCAGTTAAAAGCATCCCTGCGGCAAGTTGCCGCGGTAAATTCGCCGGCTCCGGATAGCATTGCGCTTTTTGCAGACGAGCCAGAACGAATTCCCGGTGGTGATCAGGACACTGCACCCCGATATTGGACGGGCGCGATACTACATCGCTACAGATTTCCGGGGTTGAGGGGCCCCGAAACAGTTTCCGGGACTTGCGCCCGGAAAGAGGGTCTACGGACCCTTACGTCTCCTAGACGTGAAGCCTCCCTGTTCAAACTTGGCCGAAGCCTTGTGCTTCGGCCAATTTTCTTTGTGGTCAGATTTCTTTGTGGTCAGACGCCCGACGGTGGAGCGACCGCCGCAGCCACCGCAATCCAGCGTCCATCGGTCAGCGTCAATAACCGTAGCGGTACGGATAGCTCCCATACGGGTAATAGGCGCCATAAAACCCGCCCGAGTATGGGCGGTAGACATATCCGGGCAGGATCGTCGATGGCGGCGACGGCGCCGTCTCGGACACATAGGGCCCGCCCAAGGGTTGCGGCGCGAACGGCGTTGCCGCGAAGACCGGTGCGGCGATCGTTACGGCGGCAATCAAAGCCGCTGGGGTCAAGAGGCGGTTCATCGTGTCTTTCTCCTGTCGCGCTTCCTGTCAGCGCAACGGCTGCTTCGGTGCCGATGATCCCGACACCGCGGTATTTGCAACCGCAGGGATAAACCGCCGCCTCGGACCTTACGCGATGAGCTAGGACGGGCGGCGCAGGAGGCGCGCTTCGGGCGGCACGGGGTCATCGGGCAATTGGCTCTCGCGGTGCCGCGCCCGGGCCTCGTCGATCAGCAGCGATAAGAGGGCCGTGAAGCGGACCGGCGGATCGGCCGCCTCCCAAAGGAAATAACCGAACGAGCCCGGGCACGGGTTGACCTCGTTGAGCCAGACCTCACCGGTGGCCGCGTTGCAGTAGAAATCGATGCGCGGCGCGCCGGTGCCGTCGACTGCCTCGAATGCCGCCACGGCCCAGCGCCGCAGATTGGCTTCGAGCTCCGCCGGCAATGCCGGATTGATCTCGCGGGTCAGGGACAGCATGCCCTGGCTGTCCCCGGTCTCGCCCTTGACGCCGCCCTTGTCGCTCCCGCCCGACAGGTATTTCTGGCGGAAATCGAGAAGCTCCTCGGCGCGCTTCGGGCATTCGATCGCCGAAGTGCGCACCGCGCCGCCCACCCGTGTCACCGCGAGATTGTATTCGACAAGGTTCGGGACGAAGGGTTCGAGCAGGGCTTGGTTGTCGAGGCGGAAAATCGTCGGCAACAAGGCGCGCACTTCCTCCACCGTATCGGCCTTGCCGACGCCGATGCTGCTGCCGAGATGCACGGGTTTCACGATGCAGGGGAGCCCGATCCCGTCAAGCAACCGCCGCAGCGCGTCTTCCGACGGGAGCCCGCCGGCCGTTCGCGATACGACCGCATAGGGCAACAGTGGGATGTCGAGGCCGCGCAGCAGGCGCTTTGTCGCCGCCTTGTCCATAAAGACGGCCGAGGCCAGCGTGCGCATGCCGGTGTAGGGCAGGTTCGCGGTCTCGAATAGACCCTGGAATTGTCCATCCTCGCCGCCGAGGCCGTGAAAGGCGAGCACCGCGGCATCGAACTCCAATGGCGGGCGCCGGCTGAACAACCCGCTGCGTTTCGGCACGAGGACGCCGCGGCCGGGTTCTCCCAGGGAAAGCGTGACTTCGGCGAGCTCGCCGCGGGTGCGCGCGTCGGGTAGATAACTCCGCCGCTCGGACAGCGATTCGCCGACCAGCCATTCGCCACGCGGCGTCACATAAACTGGAAACGCGACAAATCGGTCTTGATCGATCGCCTTTAGCGCCTGCAGGCCGGTAATAACGCTGACATCGTGCTCTGGCGAGCGCCCGCCGAGAAACACCGCGACACGGGTTTCATTTCTGCCCGGCATCCTGTACCCCAATCTCGAAGGTTTCCCACGAGCCCGATGAAACTATCGCTCGCCCGAACGCTCCCGATCCGAAACAACCGGCAGGGGCTTGGTGTCTCCGGTTGAAATTAAAACCGCGTCAACAGCGGCACAATCGGCCGCGCTCGCCGGGCCGCAGAGCAGCGGGCCAGGGCGCGAAATCGTGCGTTGCGGCGGCGCCGAGATGGCGGTCTTCCATCTCGATGGCGAATCGGGAGGGCCTGCGCCGCTGCTGATCTGGGCGCATGGTTGGGGTCACACGCATCGCGCCTTTCTGCCGCTCGCCGAATCGGTCCGCCGGACGGCCTCATCCATCCTCATCGATTTCCCCGGTTTTGGCGCCTCACCGCTACCGCCCGCGGTCTGGGGCACCTCCGATTACGCCGATGCGATGGCCGAGTGGATCGCGACGTTGCCCGCAGGACCGCGCGTGTGGATCGGCCATTCCTTTGGCTGCCGCGTCGGGTTGCAGCTCGCGGCGCGTCACCCCGAAGCGGTGAACGGCATGGTGTTGATCGCCGCCGCCGGGCTGCCGCCACACCGCTCAGCGGCAGCGCGGATGCGAATCGCCGCCCGCCGTTGGGCCTTCCGCCTCGCGCGTAGCGTGACGCCGGAGGGGCCCGCGCGTGACCGCCTGCGCGAGCGCTTTGGCAGCGCGGACTATCGCCAGGCTGGCGCGATGCGGCCGATCCTCGTCAAGACCGTGTCGGAGAATTTGAGCGAGGTCGCGCGCGCGGTGCGCTGCCCGGTCGCGCTGCTCTACGGCGAAAACGACCGCGAGACGCCGCCCGAGATCGGCGAGCGGCTGCAACGGCTGATCCCGAACGCACAGCTGCATGTGCTGCGCGGCTTCGATCACTGGAACCTCTTGACCGAGGGTCAGCATCAGCTGACGCATCGGCTGACCGAGTTTCTGGAGCGTCTGTCGTGATTGGACATGTGGCCGGGCTCGCCGCGCTTATCGGGTTTCTCGTCTTCGCGGCGCGGCGGCTGCTGACCTATCTGCACATTTTTCAGCAGGAGGAATATGACGGCCCGCGCTTTCTGCGCTGGCTGCTGCACAACGGCGCTTTCGACCGGCGGCTGTCGCTCGCGATCGTGGCGATTTTTATTGCGCAATTGGTCCTCGGTGCATCGGCCTCGGACTGGGTGTTTCCGCTCGCAATCGGCGTGCTCTGCGTTGCCGTGGCGGCTGCCGAACGCGATCCGCGCAAGGATGCAAAGAAACCGCTCGCGATGACGGCGCGCGCCAAGCGCATCTACGCTGTGAGCCTTGTGCTGCTGCTGGCGGTCGGTCTCGCGGCGGGGTTCGCCACGGATATTGCGCTCGTCTGGCTCGTTCCGGTGCAGCTCGTTCCGGTTGCGCTCGTGGCCGGAACCTTGCTGTTGATGCCGTCCGAGAGGCGCGTGCAGCGCCGCTATTGGCACGAGGCGCACGACACGCTCATGCGGCTCGACCCGATTGTCGTCGCGGTGACCGGCTCCTACGGCAAGACCTCGGTCAAGCACATCCTCGGCCACGTACTGGAAACCGCCGCGCCGACCCTGATCACGCCAGGCAGCGTCAACACCGCGATGGGGATCGCCCGCATCGTCCGCGAGCAGTTGCGATCGCATCACCGCTATCTCGTGGTCGAGATGGGCGCCTACGGCATCGGCTCGATCGCCCGGCTCTGCGCGCTGACCCCGCCAAAGCTCGGCATCATCACGGCGATCGGCAAGGCGCATTACGAGCGCTTCAAGACATTAGACGCGGTAGCGCGCGCGAAGTTCGAGCTGGCCGAGGCGACGCACGCCAATGACGGCACCGCGATCATCGCGTCCGACACACTGCAATTCGATTGGCCGCGACAGTATGTCGATGCGCATCGTGACCGGGTCGTCACGGTCGGCCCGGAGACAGATGCCGATCTCGTCATCCGCGCCTTGCGCCAGGAGGCGGACGGGATCGTCGCCGACATCGCGTGGCGCGGCCACGCGTATCAGCTGAAGGCGCCACTCTTCGGCGAGCATCAGGGCCGCAACATGGCGCTCGCATTCGCCGCTTCCTGCAATCTCGGTCTCACGCCCGAAGATGTCATCGCCACCTTGCGCAGCACGCCGCAGATCGCGCATCGCCTCGAGGTAAAGCGGCAGGGCGACGGCGCGATCGTCATCGACGATGCCTACAACTCGAACCCGGTCGGGTTTGCCTCGGCGCTCGAACTGCTCGACGTGCTGAAGCCGCCCGGCGGCCGCCGCATCCTCGTGACGCCCGGCATGGTCGAGCTTGGCGCGGCGCATCAAGAGGAGCACGAGAAGATCGGTCGCCTCGCCGCCGAGCATGTCGATGTGTTGGTCGCGGTCGCGCCGCAGCGCGTCGAGCCGCTCGCCAATGCGTTCAAGGCCGCCGCACCCGAGCGCGAGATTGTGCCCTGCGCCGGGTTTGCAGAGGCGCGGCAATGGCTCGACAAGAACCTCGGCGCGCTTGATGTCGTGCTGATCGAGAACGACCTGCCTGATCTCTACGAACGGCCGCTGCGACTCTAATTGGCCACGCCGGACAGCGCCGGCACACTGCAGTCCGCTCGGGCCGACGGATCAGCCGGCGAATGGCATGCCTTCTGTGATGTCTTGCTGGATCTTCTGAAGGATTTCGTCGAGCGAGAGTTCCCGGAGTGCCGGTGCTGCCGAGAGCGACTGGGGACGCTCCCCCGCCGCGGTCGAGGCAGATTTGTTCTCGGCGACGACACGATCAAGCAGAAGGAGGATGTCGGTCTCGGAAATTTCTCGTTTGGCGCTCTGATCTGGCTTCTTCGGCGATGCTAAAGCGTCTGCCATTGCGGCACATTGCCGAGCGAGACCGACCAGCCCTTCGTAGACCGATGATCGACGCTGCCGCTCCGCCAATTGCTGATACCGGGCGGCTTGCACCCGGTAATGCTCAATCAGTTCCTTGCGGGGAACGGTTATCGGGTCGCGCAGGAACGGCGCTGGGAAAGGCTGAGACATGCCTCAGCGAAAATACGCCCGATACGGTTTAGATTTTATTGATAGGCGAGAAGAAACCCGATTGCCCTAATCGGAGGGCAAGGGCGGAGTTTCGGCGCCGATCAGGCGGAAACCGTAGACGCCCTTTTCATGCGCGGCATCCTCGCCGAGCACACGCCGCACTTCTTCGGCATCGATGTCCACCGGGATCATCTCCGCCGGCGGCAGCGCATAGCCCGCAAAGTTGATATCCTTGCGCAACAGGATCATCGCCTCGTCGGCATCCTTGGCGACGACAACGGCACCGGCATCGGGCCGAGGATCGTCCAGCGATACGGCACGGACCTTAAACACTCTCATGGCCGCCAAACAGCGCAGCAAAGGCCCGCGTTCCGGCTCAGGCCGTCGCGAGCGTCCGCCAATCGACCGGTTGGCCCAGCTTTAACGGCGTGCCGGCCTCTGGCATCGGGTATTTGAGCCCGGTCGCGCAGTTGAACAGCACCGCGCGCTCCCCCGGGCCGACGCGCCCCTCGGCGATCGCCTGCTTGTAGGCGGCATAGGTCGCCGCGCCCTCGGGGCAGAGCAGCAATCCCTCCTCCGCCGCAACCTCGCGCCAAGCCCGCATAATCGCGTCGTCATCGACGGCGGTCGCGAAACCGCCGCTGTCGCGCACCGCGCGCAGGATCAGAAAATCGCCGACCGCCTGCGGCACCCGGATGCCGGCGGCGAAGGTGTGCGCGTCCTGCCAGCGCGGCGCGTGCTCCTCGCCCGCTTCCCAGGCCTTTACCATCGGCGCGCAGCCCGAAGCCTGCACGACAACCATGCGCGGCCGCTTCTTGCCGATCCAGCCCAGCGCCTCCAATTCGGCGAAAGCCTTCCACATGCCGATAATGCCGGTGCCGCCGCCGGTCGGATAAAAGATGACGTCGGGCATTTCCCAGCCGAGCTGCTCGGCCAACTCGATGCCCATCGTCTTCTTGCCCTCGATGCGGTAGGGCTCGCGCAGCGTCGAGCAATTGAACCAGCCAACGCTCTTCTCGCCCTCGGCGACGAGCTTGCCGCAATCGTCGATCAGCCCGTCGACGAGGTAGACCGCGGCACCCTGCATCGCGATCTCACGCACATTTACCGCAGGCGTGTCGTCGGGGCAGAAGACGGTCGCCTTGATGCCGGCGCGCGCGCAATAGGCCGCCATCGCCGCGCCGGCATTGCCGTTGGTCGGCATCGCCATGTGCCGGATGCCGAGCTCCTTCGCCATCGACACGGCGAGCACGAGGCCGCGCGCCTTGAATGAGCCGGTCGGCAGGCGGCCCTCATCCTTGACGAGGATCTCGCCGGGCTTTTGTCCCTTTGGGGCGAGGCCCGAGGCGAGGCGCGGCAACCGTATCAGCGGCGTTACGACTTCACCGAGCGACAGGACGTTTTCGGCGCGGCGCACTGGCAGCATCTCGCGGTAGCGCCACAGCGTCTGCGGCCGCGAGGCGAGCGCGTCGCGCGGCAATGCGCGGCGGATGCCGTCGAGGTCGTAGCGCACGAGGAGCGGCTTTCCGGCCTTCGACAGGCCGTGCAATTGGTCGGCGGGGTAACGCTCGCCGGTCAGGCTGCATTCGAGATGAGTGACAAAGGTCGGCAGGTTGCCGCCGGTCCAATCGTGGCCAGGGTTGTGATGCTCGGGCACTCGCCCCTCCTGTCGCTTCCGAGCGGCTTATAGCATCGTGGCCAGCGCCGATCCTCGCCGCTTCTGTCAGACATCGGCAGCCGGGGCGTTTTTACCCGGAAGCGACAAGCATCCGAATGGATATGGCTAATTTATCGTTGATGCGACCGGCGGACCCGCGCCGGAGAGCGCGGCAAATCCAAGTAACCTTACCGGGTAAGGTTACCGGGTAACCTTAATTGATTGCTTACGTTTCAACTGTAAGTTTTATCTCGTGACCGGCGCGAGTGCCGGCATCGAGGACGCGGAGAATTTGAGATGCAGTTGGCCCGGTTGTTCTCGCGGATGGGCGGACGAACCCGCGAGGACAAAATATCCGGCCCCTTCAATTGGGACGAGCTGGAGCGTCTGACCGCGCGGTTGGGGGTGCTGCACGGCCGCTTGGAGACCGCTCAGGCGGTCGGCCATCACGGCACGGTCAATACCGTCAAACGCGATATGAGGCAGGTCTGGACGGAGCGCGAGCGCCTGCTCGAGCGGCTCCTCAACCAGGTCGTCGAACAGCCTTTCGCCTAGTCTAGGTTTTGTGCCGACCCGATTTTTTTAAGGCTCTTTCGCAGGCCGCTGACAGGCGGGCGAACCGGACTTAGCGCCGGTTCGCCCGTAGGCCTGATCAGCGATAGTAGCCGGGCGGCGAACCGTAACCCGGCTGCGGCGCCGCGTAACCCGGCGGCGGACCGCTGCGCTGCTGCATGCACTGATAGTAATAGGCGTTGTACTGCTGCTGGATGTAAGCGCCGGCATTCTGCGCATTGGCGACACCGGTTCCGGTGCCGACGATCGCGCCCGAGCCTGCGCCAATAGCCGCGCCGCGGCCGCCGCCGACGGCCGCGCCGAGAGCCGCGCCGAGCCCGGCCCCGACGAGCGCGCTGCCGGCCGTCTGCGCGTTCGCCTGGTCGCGCATCGGCGCGACCGCCTGGTCGGCGTATTGCCGGCACGCCATGTCATTGTCATAAGCGCTGTTGTATTGCGCCGAGGCGCTGACGCTCGTCACAACGAGTGCGGCAGCGGCGCCGAGAAATACTTTGCCGATCCGTCTCATCTGATGTCCCCCTCTCCGAATTCCCACCCCTAAACCGTAGCACATCCCAAGGTGGCAGCGCGTTCGTGCGCCCGGACCGGGTTACAGCACCGCCTCGGCGATAACCCGCATCGCGGCACTATCGGCACCGGCCAGAAGCAGCGAGCCGACCCAGTTCTTTTTCGCGATCTCCTGCCAGGCCTGCAGCCGGTCGCGGATGCGCGCCGGCGGACCGATCAGCGAGATCTCGTCGATCAGCGCATCGGGCACCGCGGCGGCGGCTTCGGTCTTCTTGCCGTCGAGATAGAGGTCCTGGATTTTGACCGCCGCGGCCTCGTAGCCGATGCGCTTTGCCAGATCGTTGTAGAAGTTGCGGCTCCTCGCCCCCATCCCGCCGATATAAAGCGCGAGGCCGGGGCGCAGCGCGTCGCGGCATTTAGCGAGATCGTCGCCCATGCTGACCCGCACATAGGGCGCGTTGTCGAAATCGGCGAGATCGGTGGAACGGCCTGCCCCCTTCTGATTAGCCCGGGCGCGGCCTTCAAGGGTCGGGCCGATGATCGCCTCGGCGCGTTCCGGCGACATGAAAAACGGTAGATTGCCGTCGGCGACCTCACCCGCGACCCGCAACCCGCCTGGCGCGATCGAGGCGGTGTAGATTTTGAGGCTCGGGTCGCCGTGGATGATGCTGCGCAGCGGCTTGCCGAGCCCGCTCGAACCCGGTCCCGTATAGGGGATCTGGTAATGCTCGCCCTGATGCTCGAGCGGCGCCTTTCGCTCCAGCACCTGGCGGATGATCGCGACGTATTCGCGGGTGCGCCCGACAGGCTTGCCGAACGGCACGCCGTGCCAGCCCTCGACAACCTGCGGCCCCGAGGGCCCGATGCCGCACAGGAAGCGGCCGCCCGACAGCGCCTGCAACGTCATCGCCGTCATCGCGGCGCAGGCCGGGGTGCGTGCCGGCATCTGCAGGATGCTCGTGCCGGCCTTGATCCGCTCCGTGCGCGCCAATACCCAGGCGACCGGGCTCACCGCATCGGTGCCGTAGGCCTCACCGGCCCAGACCGCGTCGAAGCCGAGCCGCTCGGCCTCCAAGACATGCTCCATATCAATACCGGCATGGCCGGGCCGGAACTTGATCGTCGTCGCGAGCTTCATGACAGCATCCCCTCACCGGCGCGGGCGATGCGCTCGACCGCGGCGAGCCAGTCTGGCAATTCGCGCTCGAACGGTTCTACGAGCACATGCTCGACACCAACCGCCTGAAAGCCTTGGAGACGCGCTCGCAATGCGCTGTCGTCGCGCCCGTCCCAGGCGCTGCGCAAGGAGATTGCGAAATCCGGGTCGGGCCGCTCCGAGCGCAATCGCGCGACGATCGGCGCCGCCTGCTCCGGCGTCGCGCGCGAGCCGTGCCAGCCCTCATAGCGCAGCGCCCGCTTTAACGCCGGTTCCGACGTGCCGCCGATCCAGATCGGGATCGGCTTTTCCGGTTTCGGCTGCATGCGCATGTTGTCGATGACCGCCGGGACGTATTTCGCTTCGAAGGTGACGGGGTCGTCGGACCACACCGCGCGCATCATCGCGATGCCCTCGTCCATGCGCCGGCCGCGCTCATGAAACGGCACGCCGAGCGCCTCAAATTCGGCCTCCAGCCAGCCAACCCCGGCACCGAGGATGAAGCGGCCGCCCGACAGGTTCTGCAACGTCGCCAATTCCTTCGCGAGCGGCAGCGGGTGCCGCATCGGCAGCACCAGGACGCTCGTCCCGAGCCTGACCCGGCTCGTATAGGCCGCCGCCCAGGTCAGCGCCAATACGGGGTCGTAAAAGGACGGCGAGGGCGGATAGGGCGCCCCGTTCGGCAAAATGATGTGTTCGCTGGTCCAGACATCAGCAAAGCCGAGCTGTTCCGCTTGTTCCGCGGCGCGGCGGATCGCGTTGGGCCCCGCCTTGCGTCCGATCTGAGGCAGGTGAATGCCGAGCCGCATGGGTCGCCTCTCGCTGGATCGTGGGTTGGCGGCGAGTATAAGGCCGGTTGGCAGGGCCCGTCTGCCGCGCTACATGCTTAGGACGAAACCGGATACCGCAGGAGAGCGGCGATGTGGTCGTTGCGGCGTGACAAGCTGATGATCCCGACCGCCGAGCAATGCCTGCCTGGACGGGCGATCAAAGTGCCGGTGCCGAAGGAGCATTACGTCAACGGCTATTCCCTCGAAGGACCCTACCCGGAAGGGCTGGAGCTGGCTCAATTCGGGCTCGGCTGTTTCTGGGGCGCCGAGCGCATCTTCTGGCAGGCGCCGGGTGTCTGGACGACCGCGGTGGGCTATTCCGGCGGGCATACGCCGAACCCGACCTACGAAGAGGTGTGCAGCGGGCGAACCGGCCATACCGAGGCCGTCCTCGTGGTCTACGACCCGAAAGTGACGAGCTACGAGGCGCTCCTCAAGCTGTTCTGGGAGAGCCACGACCCGAGCCAGGGCATGCGCCAGGGCAACGATGTCGGCACGCAATACCGCTCGGCAATCTACACCTATACGCCGGAGCAGCGCCGCGCCGCAGAAGCCTCGCGCGATCGCTTTCAGAAGGAGCTGAATGCCGCCGGCTACGGCGAGATCACGACCGAGATCAAGGACGCCCCGCCATTTTACTTCGCCGAGGATTACCACCAGCAATATCTGGCGAAGAACCCGTTCGGCTATTGCGGCCTCGGCGGCACCGGAATCTCCTGCCCGACCGGCACAAACGTCGCGGCCTGAGCCCACTTAGGCCCCGGCCCACGGGTCCGGCCTACGAGGGCGATTACGCAACTCTCCTGAAACCGCATCCGTTCGGTTGATAGGACGGATTCGGAACGACAGAGCCCTTTCGGGCTGGAGGAGAGAATGCGCCTTGCAAGAACGGCCGTGCTTGCGATCCTGGTCGCCGGCGGGATCGGCACGGCTTTCGGACAGAGCTCGCAGCTGGATGTGCGCACGAAAACCACCCCCGGCGACGTGCTGACGAACCCGGCTTCGCCGGCGACGCACGATCCCGGCGTCAATCCGAGTGCGGCCGGAACGCAGCGGGAATGGCGCGGTTATGGCGCGAGCAGCGAGGCGGCGCGCCGCGGCAGCTCGAATTCCGCGCAGTACAACCGCACGGACAAGCGGCCGCTGAAACCGCGCGACCTCCGCAATCAACCACACGCCGGCGGCGAGCGCTGAGGATGGCCGGCGAGGAGCCGATCATCGCGCTGTTCGACGACCCCGCGCAGGCGCTGCGTTTGCGCAATGAGCTGCGGGGAGCCGGCATTCCGGAGCGGGCGATAACCCTGATCGCGGCTTTGTCGGACCGCCATGATGCAGTCGAGCAGCTCGTTCAAACCGGTATCGCGCGGTCGGATGCTGCGCTCTTTGCGGACGAGGTGTGCGGCGGTGCGACATTGCTCGCGGTATGCGCCACGCCCGCCGAGCGCGCGCGGGCCGCCGAGATTATCGCACGCCATGCTCCGGCGAAGCCCGGGCGTGCGCAAGCGGTTACTGAATCGATCCCGGGCGATGCCTCGGGGGAGCGCGTGCCGGAGGTGACGCCGATGCCGACCGGCTCGGGGTCGTTCGAGCCGCGCGCCGATCCGGCCGAGGAGGACGAGCGGTAACCGGACCGCATCGTTTTCGCTATCCTGCGTCGTGATGGCGAAGATCCGTCCGTTCCGCCTTGTTCGCGCCGTGCTCGCGGCGATCGTTGTCGCCTGTCTCGTTCCATCGCCGGCCGCGCCGCTCGATCTGTTTGCGCGGCACAACGTGACGGTCCAGTTCGCGACGAGTGACGGCAAGCCGATGGCCGATACCGAGGTGCGGGTTTTCGCACCGGGCCAGCCCAATCGGCCGGCATTCACCGGCCGCACCGACAGCGAGGGCAAGTTCGAGTTCGGCGCCGATCAAGACGGATTGTGGAGCGCCGAGGCGCGCAACGGCAGCGAGGTCGCGCGCGCCACGATGCGGGTCGCCGGACAACAGCAGAAAGATGAACCGCTATCACCCTATTGGCTTTTCGGCGGGCTGTTGCTGTTGCTGGTGATCGCCTTTGGGTACCGCCTGATGCGCATGCGCGCGCGGCGTCCGAAAACGTGATCCTCAGGGCGATTGCCGATTAGCTTCGGCGAAAGCGCGCAGATCGCCAAAGAGCGCCGGGTCGGCGATGACGCGCGGCACCTTGTTCTGACTGCCGAGTCGGCCGCGGCGCCGCATCCATTCGGCGAAGCCGCCCCGGTGCAGCGCGATAACCTGCGGCGCGTGCAGCCCGTACCCGCCGGCGCGATGCGCCTCGTAATCGAGATTGCGCCGCATCAGATCGCGATCGAGCGTTTCGGCAAATTGGGCGAGCTCCGCTTCGGAAACGCCGCGCTCGAGTTCGACGACGAACAGATGGCCGCCGATCTCGCCGGGGTTTTCGGGATAGAGCGCGCCGGCGGCAAAATCGCGAACGCCAGCGGAGATCGCTGCGGCGGCGGCCGTCACTGCCGCCTCGATCTCTTCGCCGGTCAGATGCTCGCCGAACGCCGACAAGGTGTAAGAGAGCCGGCCGGTCGCGAGGAGGCGCGGCGGGTCGCGCTCGACGAAGCGCACGATGTCGCCGACGATGTAGGCCCACAGCCCGGCGCAACTCGATAATGCCGGCGCATAATCGACGCCGGGCTCGATGTCGCCGATCCAGTGCCGTGTCGGCTGCGCCCCGCCGATCTCCGCGACCGGCACAAATTCGTAAAAGATGCCGTGGTCGAGATTGACCCGCATGCCCTCGCCCTCGCCGCGGTCGGCGCCGGCGATAAAGCCTTCGCTCGCGGCATAGACTTCGCGCATCTCGGCGCGGCTGCCCTCGAGCCATTCGGCAAAGCGCGCGCGGTACGGCGCGAAGTTGACCCCGCCATGGATGATCACTTCCAGATCCGGAAAGAAATCGGCGAGCCGCGCGCCGCGTTCGGGATGGCGGCGCGCCAGCTCGTCGAAAAACAACAGGAGCCAACTTGGCGTGCCGGCGATGCTGCGGATGTCGGCATGGGGCGCCGCGTCGGCGAGCCGCGCCATCTTCTCGCTCCAATCGGTGAGACACGCGATCTCGGGCGGCGGATACGCGAACGGACGCGCCCAGCGCGGCACGGTCGCGGCGGCGATGCCGCTGAGATCGCCGCTTCTGACGCCGGGAGCCTGCTCGACCAGCTCGGTGCTGCCGCCAAGCAGCAGATTGCGGCCGGCGAAGACGCGACTCTGTGGCCGCACCCGCAGATGATGCACGAGGAGATCGAGGCCGGCCTGACGGTTCGAACGGATCATGTCCCAGGTGACCGGGATGAATTTGGTCGCACCCGTGCTGGTGCCGGAACTCGCGGCGAAGAACGGGATATGCCCGGGCCAGCTGACATCGATGAGGTTCGGAAAGGCGG
>Ga0209059_1000920_pt1 | contig 13491 bp, 12 predicted proteins | sample GraSoiAngelo_151_FD_186165 | JGI IMG/M metagenome (GOLD analysis project Ga0209059, IMG submission 186165) | Grasslands soil microbial communities from the Angelo Coastal Reserve, California, USA - 14_1009_12_20cm (SPAdes) (version 2) | ecosystem: Environmental > Terrestrial > Soil > Grasslands ...
TCGGCCGAATAGAGGTCCGGCTGCGTGACGATCTCGACGAGCGGCGTGCCGCCGCGGTTGTGGTCGACGAGCGAGTACTCCGCGCGGACGCTCCGCCCGCCGGCGCCGCCGACGTGGACGCTCTTCGCCGCGTCCTCCTCGAGGTGCGCGCGCACGATCCCGACCTCGAGGTCGCCGCCCGCGCCCGGCACCACGAAGCGCCCTTCGCGGCAGAGCGGCTCGTCGTACTGCGAGATCTGGTAGCCCTTCGGCAGGTCACGGTAGAAGTAGTTCTTGCGGTGAAAGAGTGCGCGCGGCGCGATCTCGCACGCGAGCGCGAGACCGAGCTTGATCGTCCACTCGACGGCGCGCTCGTTCGGCACCGGGAGCGAGCCCGGGTGCGCAAGGCAGACCGGGCACGTGCGGGTGTTCTCCGGCGCGCCGTAGGCCAGCTCGCAGCGGCAGAACATCTTCGTCCGCGTCTTCAGGTGGACGTGGATCTCGAGGCCGACGACGGGCTCCCACTCAGGAGGCACGCGCCACCTCCCTCGCCTCGACGAGCGCCTCCTCGATCGAGCCCCGCACCTCGACCATCGCCAGGCGCTCCTCGAGCGCGAGCGAGTGCATCCGGATCAGCCAGAGCTCGCGCTCGCCGGCCTCGAGCGAGAGCTTGAGGTCGCCGACCAGGACGGCCCGGGAGCCGTCGAGGACGCGCGGCTCGGCGTCGAAGACCCGGCCCGCGGCGACGACGAACTCCGCCGCTCCGTCCTCGATCCGCCTCATGCGGCCGCTCCCGCGAGTCGCGGAGGCACCGGGTCGAAGGCGAGCGCCGTCTCGAGGGCGTGCCCGGCGCGGAAGAGCGTGTTCTCGGAGAACTGCGGGCCGATGAGCTGCAGGCCAACGGGGAGGCCCTCGGAGAGGCCGCACGGGATCGAGAGCCCCGGCAGTCCGGCCATGTTCGGCGGGATCGTCAACACGTCCGAGAGGTACATGGCGATCGGGTTCTCCGTCCGCGCGCCGAGCGGGAAGGCGACGGTCGGCGAGGTCGGCGAGACGAGCACGTCGAAGCGCTCGAAGGCGGCGGCGAACTCGCGGCCGATGAGGGTCCGCACCTTCTGGGCCTGGCCGTAGAAGGCCTCGTAGTAGCCGGCCGAGAGCGCGTAGGTGCCGAGCATGATGCGCCGCTTCGGCTCGTCGCCGAAGCCCTCGTCGCGCGTCCGCTCCTGCATCGCCTCGAAGTCGCCGTCGCCCACGCGAAGGCCGAAGCGGACACCGTCGTACCGGGCCAGGTTCGAGGAGGCCTCGGCCGGTGCGATCAGGTAGTAGCAGGGCATGCCGTAGTCGACCGAGCGGGGCAGCTCGCACTCGCCGAGCTCGGCGCCGAGCTCGCGGCACAGGTCGATCGCCGCCTCGACCGCCGCCTTGACGCCGGGCTCGATCCCCTCCGCTTCGTTGAGCTCGCGCGGAATGCCGACGCGCAGGCCGCGGAGGTCGCCTGCGGCCGGGATCTCGACGGGCGCGGGCAGGTCCACGGTGGTCGTGTCCGCGGGGTCGCGGCCGGCGATCGTGCGGTAGAGGAGCGCGCAGTCGCGCACCGTCTTCGTGAGCGGCCCGACCTGGTCGAGGCTCGACGCGAAGGCGACGATGCCGTAGCGGGAGACGGTGCCGTAGGTGGGCCGGAGGCCGACGGTGCCGGTGAGCGCGGCGGGCTGCTTGATCGAGCCGCCCGTGTCGGAGCCGAGGGCCCACGGCGCCAGGCCCGCCGCGACCGCAGCCGCCGAGCCGCCGGAGGAGCCGCCCGGGACGCGCCCGGGATCCCACGGGTTGCGCGTTGGCCCGTACGCCGAGTTCTCGGTGGACGAGCCCATCGCGAACTCGTCCATGTTCGTCTTGCCGAGAAGGGGCAAGCCGGCGCCCTTGCAGCGGGCGGCGACGGTCGAGTCGAAGACGGGGACGTAACGCTCGAGGAAGCGCGAGCCGGCCGTGGTGCGGACGTCCTGCGTGCCGATGACGTCCTTGAGCGCGATCGGGACGCCGTCGTGTGACGGCTCGTCCACGGTGGTGAGGAAGCAGTTGAGCTCGCCGTCGCGCGCGGCGATGGCGTCGCGGTAGGCGCCGAAGAGCTCGGCGCCCGAGACCTCCCGCCGCTCGAGCAGACGCATCGCCTCCTCGGCGGTCAGGCGCAGGGTGTCGATCACGGCGCGCCGACCTCCGAGCCGGCTTCCCCCCCATGGGGGGACCGAGCGTCCCCAGCCGGAACGCTACCCGGGAAAAACGCACGCGTGGGTGGCGAGTTCGTCACGATTCGCCCCTCAGCCCTCCGCCGGCACGCGGAAGAAGTCGCCCTCGCGCTCGGGCGCGTTCGCCAGCGCGTCCTCGAGCGGGAGCGACGGCGCCGGCTCGTCGGGACCGAACACGTTCACGAGCGCCAGAGGGTGTGACGTCGGGGGCACGTCGGCTAGGTCCAGCTCGGACACCTTGCCGACGGCGTCCAGGATCGCGTTCAGCTGGCCCTGGAGGCGCTCGATCTCGTCCTCGCGGAGCGCGAGCCGCGCCAGGCGCGCCACGTGCAGAACGTCATCTCTCGTGATCGCCATCGTTCGCCAATCGTCGCAGTTCCGTCACACTCGCCCCCAACAAACAAGGGGCCCCTTTCGGGGCCCCGGTTCGGTTCCGAAAGGAAGCTCTTAGCCTGATGCGGCCTGGACGTTCGCGGCCTGCGCGCCCTTGGGGCCCTGCACGACCTCGAACTCGACTCTCTGGCCCTCGGTCAACGACTTGTAGCCGTCCATCGTTATCGCAGAGAAGTGGACGAAGACGTCCTCCCCACCCTCGCGCTCGATGAAGCCGTAGCCCTTCTCGTTCGAAAACCACTTCACGGTGCCCTGAGCCAACTTTCCTCCTTCAACAACATGAAACGACGGCCCAGGCACCGAGCCGTCGAACCAACGATAAAGCGGCCAGAGAGTAGCGTCACACCCGCGGGAACGCAAGCGCGCCGCGGCGATAGCGAGCGGCCAGAACCGTGTTGCGGAGCAGCATCGCGATCGTCATCGGCCCGACCCCTCCGGGCACGGGCGTGAGGAACGCGGCCCGCTCGGCCACGCCCGGATCGACGTCGCCCACGAGGCCCGCTTCCGTGCGGTTCTGGCCCACGTCGACCACGGCAGCGCCCTGCTTGACCATGTCCGGATCGACGAGTCCCGCGATCCCGGCCGCGACCACGAGGACGTCCGCGTCGAGCGTCTGCCGCGCCAGGTCGTCCGTGTGCGAGTGGCAAATCGTCACGGTTGCGTTCGCCTGGAGGAGCAGGTGGGCGACCGGCTTGCCGACGATGTCGCTCCGCCCCACCACGACCGCCCGCGCCCCGTCGAGCGGGATCGCGTACTCGGCGAGGAGCGCGAGGATCCCGGTCGGCGTCGCCGGAACGAGCGTGGGCCGCCCCAGGTAGAGCTGGCCCGCGTTCAGAGGGTGGAAGCCGTCCACGTCCTTGACCGGGTCGACCGCGCGGATGATCCGCGCCTCGTCGATGCCGGGCATCGGCAGCTGCGGCAGGATGCCGTCCACCTCGTCGTTCACGTTCAAGCCGCGGAGGAGCTCGAGCACCTCGTCCTCGGAGGTCTCCGCCGGGAGCCGGTGGTCGATCGTCCTGATTCCCACCTCCTGCGCCGCCTCGTGCTTGCGCGTGATGTAGAGGTGCGAGGCGGGATCGTCCCCGACGAGGACGGTGGCGAGGCCGAGCTCGCCGAGCTCCGCCACCTCGCCCTTCACCGCAGCGCGCACCTTCGCGGCGAGCGCGCGCCCGTCCATCGAGGTCGCCGTCATCTACCTGACAGGAAGCTCTATCTGACCGACGTCGACCCCGAGCGAGCCGGCGAGGCGGACGCCGAGCTCGATGTCCTCGCGCAGCCGCTCCATGTCGCGCGCCTCCATCGCCCGGCCGATCCACGCGCGCTCGCGCGGCCGCCAGAGCGCGTGCGCGACGAAGACCGGGAGCAGCCGGTTGGCCGCCTCGACGAGGACGCGCTTCGTCTTCTCCGAGGCCGCCTCGAGCAGGACGCGCTCGTAGGCCATCCCCGCGCCGTGATGGATGCCGTCGTCCACGGTGAGCCGGTTGCAGAGGTCCTCGAGCACCGTCCCCCGCGACGAGCGCGCGATCAGCCGGAAGCGCCCGATGATCAGCCGCTCGTAGAAGACCTGCATCATGAAGACCTTCTCCTCGAGCGTGTCCGCCTCGAGCACCTGGTGCGCGAGCGTGTCGAGGTGCGGGTCGCGCTCGGTCGTCCCGCCCGCCTCCGAAGCGAGCTTCAGCCACGCCTCGGTGTGGCGCGACTCGTCCTGCACCATCGTCGAGTAGTAGAGCTTCGCCTCGGGGTCGGGCGCGATGTTCAGGAGCTGCGAGGACATCTCGCACGCGAGCTCGTCAGCCTGGAGCTGCTGCGTCACGACCGAGCGCCAGACGTCGAGCCGGCGCGCGCGCTTCTGCGGCGTCCCCTTCGTCGTCTCCGGGATCGGCGGCACTTCGCCCCACGGAAGGTCGCGGACCTGCCATTCCTGCTTCTTCGCCAGCTCGTAGTAGCGGAGGACGCCGGTGTACGCCTCGCGACCGGTAGCCGCGGCCTCCGTCACCTCGGGCGTGGCCATCGTGCGGAGACTAGAGCAATTGGGCAATCAGAGCCGCCGCGCGCGCGGCCCCGTCCGTCTCGACCGGCCGGTAGTCGACGTCGCGGCCGATCTCGCTCGCGATCGCCTCCGCGATCTCGCTCGGCCCGTCGAGCTCGAAGTCCATGCGCCGGCCGGCGCCGTACCGGTCGAGGCGATGACGGACGTGGAAGCTCTGCTCGAAGTGGTGCCGGAGCGGGAAGTAGAGGAACGGCCGCCGGTTGGCGGTCAGCTCCATCGACGTCGTCAGGCCTCCCTGGACGATCGCGAGGTCGCAGGCCGCGAGATGGCGGTACAGCTCGTGGACGTAGGCGCGGACCTCGAGCCCGTCGTGGACGGGCAGCGACGCAGGATCGATCCGCGGCCCGGCGACGACCACCATCCGCAGCTCCGGGACGAGCCGCTTCGCCCCCGGAAACGCCGCGATCACCCGCCGGAGCAGGTCTCCGCCGACGCCCGAGCCGCCGACGGTCACGATGCAGACGCGCTCGTCCGGCGCGTAGCCGAGCTGGGCCCGCAGCGCCTCGCGGTCGGCGAAGTCGGCCGGCTCGAAGCCGGTCACGTAGCCCGCGAAGCTGTAGTGCTCCTCCGTCCAGTCGCGGATCAGCGGCAGCTCGGGGCCGAAGGCGTCCGCCACGACGTCCTCGGCGTCGCCGACGAAGATCGCACGGTCGCGGATCCGCGGAAACCGCGCGATGTGCTCGATCATCTCCGCGTTGTAGTCCGCGGTCACGAACGCCTCGCGCTCGCCGCCGTCGGGCATGGGCAGCCAGCCGACGAAGTCCGTGAGCCAGACGTACGCCGCCCGCTTCCGCTCCGGGTTCTCGTGCAGGTAGTAGTCGACCTCCCAGGCCTCGTCGCCGATCCAGAGGTCGTACGGAGTCTCGGCGGCGATCTCGTCGAAGAGCATGAAGTTGGCGAGCAGGATCTCGTCCATCCGGCGGATCGCCTGGAAAGCGTGCAGGTCGTGCTCGGCGCACTCGGACTCGATGTGGGTCGACTCGTTCGCGAGCTCGGCGCTCGCCGGGTGGATCCGCTCGCCTTCGGCCTCGAGCACCGCCGTCACGGGGTGCTGCGCGAGCCAGTCGATCTCGAGGTCGGGGACGAGACCATGCAGCTCCTGCGCGATCGCGAGGTCCCGACGCGCGTGCCCGAGCCCGATCGGTGACGAGACGTAGAGCGCCCGCTTGCGGCGCGAGCGGCCACGCACCCAGCGGCGCGATGGCCCCTGCGGGCAGGCGAAGTCGCGCAGGAGCAGGTTTACCTCGACCGGGTCGCGCGCGTGCGGCGCGTGGCCAGAGCCGTCGAGCGTGACGAGCGTGCCGCCGATCAGCTCCGCGAACGCCGCGCCCGACTCGTGCGAGCGGACTGCGTCCTCGCTCCCGTGGATCACGAGCACGGGACAGTGGATCCGCGCCGCGAGCCTCCGCACGGCATCGCCGTCGACGCCCGATGCCAGCTGCGTCGCGACGAGCGTTTCGGGCGTCGTCTCGAGCCCCCATCCGACGCAGTCCTCGATCTGCTTCGTGGAGTGCGGCTCGGTAAAGACCTGCGAGAAGAAGAACTCCAGGAAGTCGAGGTAGTTCTCCAGCCAGTAGTTGCGGTTGTACTTCGCCCAGCCCTCGTATACGTCGAGCGCCTCGTCGAACGTGCGCAGCGCCTGCGCACGGTGCGTCTGCGTGCCGAGCGGCACCGCCGGGCCGATGAAGACGATGCCCTCGACACGCTCCGGACGCTCGGCTGCGAGCAGCAGCCCCCGCTGCGCGCCCATCGAGAATCCGACGACGAACGCGCTCTCCGTCTCGGTCGCGTCGAGGACGGCCAGCGCGTCGGCTGCGAACTCCCTCTCGGCGTACGCCTCGGGTTCCTCCGGCCGGTCGGAGCGGCCGTTGCCGCGCCCGTCGAACGTGACGACCCGGCAGTGACGCGCCAGGTACGGGATCTGCATCTTCCAGCAGCGCGAATGGATGATCGACCAGGTCGGAAGGAGCAGGACCGTCGGCTCGCCCGTGCCGTACACCTCGTAGAAGACGCGGACGCCGTCGCGCTCGACGTAGCCGTCGCGCTCCGGATAGCGCGCACGCGTCTGCTCGCGGGGAGCGGTTGCTCCTACCTCGACCGCCACAGCGCGTTCGCGATCTTCCACCCGGCGCTCGTCCGCACGAGATGGAGGTATTCGTAATACGGCCCGCCCTGGACGGTGACGCTCGCGACGTCCATGCGCGCCGGATCGGCGTCGAACCAGCCCTGGTAGTAGTCGAGGACGGCGCGCTCGATGGAGCGCGCCGTCTCGACGTCTACCGTTGCCGGCACCGTCAGGGCCTCGCCTCGAACACGAGGTTGAACGGCGTCTCGGCCGCCCTGCGGAATCGCGTGAAGCCGCCGGAGGTGACGACGTCCCGGATCCGGGCCTCGCCCGCCTGCGCGCCGAGCGCGAGCCCGACCTCCTGCGACAGGGACGCCGGCGTGCAGAGGAGCGTCGAGAAGCCGTAGTAGGCCCGGCCGACCGGGTTCAGGTTGTCCTCGACGCGGTCACCGGCCATGGGCTCGACGATCATCCACGTTCCGTCCGGCGCGAGGGTGCCGCGGACATGCCGAGCGGCGCCGGCCGGATCCCCCATGTCGTGCAGGCAGTCGAACATCGTCACGAGGTCGTAGCCCTCGCCACTGTACGCCGCCGCGGGCGCAAGCTCGAACCGGACGCGGTCGGCGACGCCGGCCTCCTCCGCCCGCTCCCGCGCCGTCGCGATCGATCCCTCGTGGTAGTCCGAGCCGACGAACGTCGAGCTCGGGTACGCCTTGGCCATCAGTATCGTCGACGAGCCGTGGCCGCAGCCGACGTCGGCGACGACCGCGCCGCGCTCGAGCTTCTCGACGACGCCGTTAAGCGCCGGCAGCCAGCTGGAGATCAGGTTGGCGTTGTAGCCCGGCCGGAAGAACCGCTCGCAGCCCTCGTGCACGTCGTGGACGTGCTGGTGCCAGCCGAAGCCGTCGCCCTCGCGGGCCGCCTCGACGATCTTCGGCGAGTCCAGGACCGAGCCGAGCGCGATCTGGAAGAACCCGGGCAGGTAGGCCGGACTGTCCGAATCGGTCAGGGCGAGCGCCTGCTCGGGCGGCAGCGAGTAGCGGCCGCTCGCGGGGTCGTACTCGACGTAGCCGCCCGCCGCCTGCGCGTTCAGCCATTCGCGGACGTACCGCTCGGCCGTCCCGGTTCGCTCGGCGAGCTCCGCCGGTGTGAGCGGGCCTGCGCCGGCGAGCTCGCGGTAGAGGCCGAGCTTGTCGCCCATCACGACGAGCGCCGCGTTCAGCGTCGCCCCCACCTCGTCCACCGCCCGGAACACGAACTCCTCGAGCTTCGCACCGTCGATGGCGACCGGCTCTTCGATTGCGGTCATCGTCTGCCTCCTTGCGTCGATTGCGCCTTCGACGCTAGGCCGACGAGCCCGTCGATCGCGTCCTGGGGCCACCTAGTCTTCCGGGCCGCGCCTACCCGCTCGTATCGGGGCCTACTAGGATCGGATGCATGCTCCTAGGCCGTGAGCGAGAGCGGCAGGAGCTCGACCGCGTCCTGGCGACCGCGCGCTCCGGCCGTAGTGCCGTCCTCGCGCTCGTCGGCGAGCCCGGGATCGGCAAGACGGCGCTCCTCGAATACGCGGAAGAGCAGGCGGCGGGGCTTCGGGTGCTCCGGGCTCGGGGGATCGACTCGGAGGCGCACGTTCCGTTCGCCGGTTTGCTCGAGCTCCTGCGCCCCGCGCTCGGCCTGCTCGAGCGGATCCCGCCGCCGCAGGCCGCCGCGCTCGAAGGCGCGCTCGCGCTCCGCCCGGGCGCGGTGGGCGAGCGGTTCGCGGTCGGCGCGGCGACGCTCAGCCTGCTTGCGGCACATGCCGAGACCTGGCCCACGCTCGTGCTCGTCGACGACGCCCATTCCCTCGACCGCTCGAGCGCCGAGGCGCTCCTCTTCGCGCTGCGCCGGCTCCTTGCGGAGCCGCTCGCCGCGATCGTGACCGTCCGCGAGGGAGAGCCGTCTCTCCTGGACGGCGCCGACCTGCCGCCGCTCCGCGTCGGAGGCCTCGATCCGGACGCGGCTGCGGCGCTCGTGGCCCCGGTCGCACGGGACCTGGCCGAGCGCCTGTATCGCGCCACGGCTGGAAACCCGCTCGCTCTCCTCGAGCTCGCGGCCGAGGGCTCGCAGGCCGCAGGCCCTCCGATCGACCTGCCGGTCCCGGTCTCCGCCAGGATCTCGAGCGCCTTCTTACGGCGCGCGGAGGCGCTCGACGAGGACGCGCGGCGACTCCTCGTGCTGGTCGCCGCGAACGACTCGGGCGAGACGGCGGTCCTCGCGCGCGCAGCCGCCTCGCTCGGCCTCGACCTCGCCGGCCTGGATGCCGCCGAGACCGCGGGTCTCGTCCGCCTCGCGGAGGGGCGCGCGGAGTTCCGACACCCGCTCGCGCGCGCCGCGATCTACAGCGAGTCGCCGGTCGACGGCCGCCGCGAGGCTCATCGCGCGCTCGCTGCCTCGCTTCCCGACCGCGAGCTCGACCGCCGCGCGTGGCACCTCGCGCTCGCCGCCCTAGGGCCGGAGGACGCCGCCGCCTCGGCGCTGGAGCAGGCGGGGGCGCGGGCGCGCGAGCGGGGCGCGCACGCCGTGGCGGCCGCCGCGTTCGAGCGGGCAGCGCGGCTCGCGCCCGACGACGAGCGGCGCGGACGGCTTCTGTTCGCCGCTGCGGATGCCGCCTGGCTGGCGGGAAGCGCCGAGCGAGCCGTGTCGCTCCTCGACGAGATTCGCACCGTCGACGCGAGCGGCGACCGGCTTGTCCGGATCGAGCACCTCCGCGGGCGGATCGCCGCGAGCCAGGGGCCGGTGATGCAGGGGTACGAGGTCCTCGCCGCCGCTGCGGAGCAGGCCGCGGACAGCGAGCCCGAGCTCGCGGTCACGATGCTCGCAGAGGCGGTCGACGCCGCCTTCTTCGCCGGCGCGGCGAGCGACATGCTGCGCGCCGCGCGACGCGCACGCGAGCTCCTCCCGGCCGGCGCGTCGATGCGGGCCGAGTTCCTCGCCGCCACCGCAGAGGGAATGGCGCTCGTCTTCGGCGGCGACGGCGAGCGCGGGATCGACGCATTTCGGCGCGGCGTCGAGCTCGCCGAGCGCTCCGCGGAGCTGCAGACGGATCCGGGGCTCCTGTCCTGGCTCGTGATGGGCCCGCTCTGGCTCCGCGAGGCCGAAGCGGGTCGGGCGCTCGTCGAGACGGCGGTCGAGAACGCCCGTGCGCAGGCCGCCCTCGGAGTGCTGCCGCGCCTTCTCGACCGCGTCGCGCGCGACCACGCCGCCGCTGACCAGTGGGCGACGGCGGAGGCCGAATACGACGAGGCGATCCGGCTCGCACGCGAGACGGGCCAGCGGACGGAGCTCGCCGCGGCGCTCGCGGGGCTCGCGTGGCTCGAGGCCCGCCACGGACGCGAGACGGCGTGTCGCGCCCACGCGGAGGAGGCACGGGAGCTCTGCGCCTCGCTCGGCATCGGCCTCTACGAGGCCTGGGCGATCCGGGCTCTCGGCGAGCTCGAGCTCGCGCTCGGCCGGCCCGCGGAGGCGGCGCGCCTCCTCGAGGAGGAGGTACTCCGTCTGCGCGAGCTCGGGATCGGAGACGTCGACACCTCGCCGGCGGCCGAGCTCGTCGAGGCGTACGTCCGGCTCGGCCGACCCGCCGACGCGGCGGCGAAGGCGGACGAGCTCGAGGAACAGGCGCGCGCGAAGGGACAGCCGTGGTCTCTCGCGCGTGCGGCCCGCTGCCGCGGGCTGCTCGCCGACGACGACGAGCTCGAGAGCTGTTTCGAGGAGGCCCTTCGGCTCCACGAGCGGACGCCGGACGTCTACGAGGCGGCGCGGACGCGCCTCGCCTACGGCGCGCGCCTCCGACGCGCGCGCCGGCGCGTGCGCGCGCGAAAGCAGCTCCGCGCGGCGCTCGAGGCGTTCGACCGGCTCGGCGCCGACCCGTGGTCGGAGCTCGCGCGCGCCGAGCTCGAGGCGACTGGAGAGACCGCCCGCCGTCGCGACGCCTCGACCGCGGACACCCTCACCCCGCAGGAGCTTCAGATCGCCCAGCTGCTCGCTGCGGGCAAGACGACACGTGAGGCTGCCGCCGCCCTCTTCCTCAGCCCGAAGACGGTGGAGTACCACCTTCGGCACGTCTACAGGAAGCTCGGCGTCAGCTCACGCGCCGAGCTCGCCGAGAAGCTCGCGTCCCGTTGACGGCCTGAGTCGAGCTCGCCGAGAAGCTCGCGTCCCGTTGACGGCCTAAGCTCCCCCGCATGGCCACTCGGCGCTGGCTCCGGAAGAACGATCCGGGCTCGATCCGCGCGCGCCAGGAGGCGCTCGGGCTCGACGGCGAGGTGACGGCGCACGACCTCGCGCCCTTCGCCGGCGCGCAGGAGTCGCTGACCGGCGTGGTCGTCACGCCCGTGTCGGTGGTCGGGCCGCTGCGGATCTCGCTCGGCGAGTACGAGCTCACCGAGCCCGACGGCCGCGTCGAGGAGCGCGGCCGCGTCGAGGAGGACGTCTACGTCCCGCTCGCGCACACCGAAGGCGGCCTCTCCGACTCGGTCTACCGCGGGGCGCGGGCGGTCGCCGAGTCGGGCGGGTTCCGCACCTTCGTGCTCGCCGACCGGATCACGCGCGCGTCGTGCTTCGTCTGCCGCGACGCCGAGGAGGCGGTGAGGCTCGCGCGGTGGATCGAGGCCGAGCTCGATGCGGCGCGCAAGTGGCTGGAGGAGCTCGACGACCCCTCGCGCTCGCGCTTCGCGAAGCTGCGGGAGGCGAAGACGCACGTCGTCGGCCCGATGTGCCACGTCCTCTGGCGCTGGACAGCCGGAGACGCGGTCGGCGCGAACATGATGACCCGGAACTCGTACCTCCTGAACATGGGCTTCGTCATGGAGCGCGCGCCGGTGCGGCCGGAGCGGGCGATCCTGGAGGCGAACATGGGCGGCGACAAGAAGCCGTCGTTCGAGTACTTCCAGGCGGGCCACGGCAAGACGGTCCTCGCGGAGGCGACGCTCACGGAGGCGGCCGTGCAGCGCGTGCTGCGGACGACGGTCGACGACCTGCTCGAGCTGTCGTGGGCCGGCACGCACGGCGCGGTCGCTTCGGGGATGCAGTCGGTCGCATTCACGCCGGCCTCGGCGATCGCCGCGCTCTTCGCCGCCACCGGCCAGGACCTCGGCATGGTCGGGACGAGCTCGATGGCGCACGGGACGGGCCGCCGCGTCGAGGGCGGCCTCCACGTCGCGCTCCGCCTGCCGGGGCTCGAGGTGGCGACCGTCGGCGGCGGGACAGGTCTCCCCTACGCCCGCTCGTGGCTCGAGCTGATCGGCTGCGCGGGGCCCGGGAAGGTCTACCGCTTCGCCCAGATCGTGGCCGCGACGACGCTCGCGCTCGAGCTCTCGGCCTCGGCCGCGATGGCCACGGCCGGGTCGGAGAACTTCTACCGCGCGCACCACGAGCGCGGCGGGCTGCGGTGAGCTCGCTCGACATCCCGCCCCACCACGACCCCGCCTGCTGGGGCTGCGGGGACACGCCGTTCGGGCTCAAGCTGCCGGTGCCGGAGGTCGAGGGCGAGGAGCTCTACGAGGCCTACCTCCACTTCGACGAGCGCCACCAGGGCGGGCCCGGGATCGTCCACGGCGGGCTCGTCTCCGCCCTCCTCGACGAGGCTTGCGGCCTGCTTGCGACCTGGTACCGCTTCCCGACCGTGACGGCGCGGATCTTCGTCCGCTACCGCCACCCGGTGCCGATCAACACCGAGCTGCTCGTCCGGGCCCGGGTGGAGTCGAGCCGTGGTCGCCGCATCCGCGTCCGCGGCGACCTCCTCGACGGCGAGTCGCCGCTCGCGGAGGCGCGTGCCGCGTTCGTCCACGTCCCGCTCGAGCACTTCCTCGCCACACCGGAGGGCCGCGCCGCGGGGGAGGCTTGGCGCCGGCGGCTCGCGGGAACGTAGAGGCGATGCGGCTCTGGGAACGGACCAGGCGTTGGTGGAAGCCTGCCGAGCGGCGCGCCGACGACGACCATCCCAACTCCTGGGGGCGCGTCGACGCCGAGCGCGACTTCGAGCGTCCCGAAGCGCCGGCGGAATGAGCAATCCGGGCGGTTCGACCGGTCGGTTCCGACGGACGTGCGGGAAACCCGCACATCCTGATGGCGGCACCGCAAGCGGTGCCTAGAGATGTTTTTCCGGCAGATCCTGCACGAGGACCTCGGCTGCGCCTCGTACGTGATCGCCGACGGCGGCGAGGCGGCGGTCGTCGACCCCAAGTGGCGGATCGAGGACTACCTCGAGCTCGCGCACGAGCACGACTTCCGGATCCGGCACGTCCTCGAGACACACAACCACGCCGACCATCTCTCGGGCCATGGGCGCCTCGCCGCCGCGACCGGCGCGACGCTGCACGTCAGCGCCCAGGCGGGCGCCGAGCACGACCACGAGCCGCTCGAGGAGGGAACGGCCCTCGAGCTCGGCGACGCACGCATCACCGCCGTCCGCACGCCCGGACACAGGCCCGAGCACCTCGCCTTCGTGGTCGAGGATCGCAGCCGCGAGGAAGTGCCCTGGCTCCTCCTGACGGGCGACTCGCTCTTCGTCGGCGACGTGGCCCGGCCGGACCTGGCCGTCGAGCCCGAGGAGGGCGCGCGCGGGCTCCACCGCTCGCTCGACCGTCTCCTCGAGCACGAGGACTTCGTCGAGGTCTGGCCCGGCCACGTCGGCGGCTCGCTCTGCGGCGGCGCCGGGATGAGCGAGAAGCCCGGCTCGACGATCGGCTTCGAGCGGCGCTTCAACCCGCTGCTCCGGCTCGACGAGG
>Ga0209059_1000921_pt1 | contig 13475 bp, 11 predicted proteins | sample GraSoiAngelo_151_FD_186165 | JGI IMG/M metagenome (GOLD analysis project Ga0209059, IMG submission 186165) | Grasslands soil microbial communities from the Angelo Coastal Reserve, California, USA - 14_1009_12_20cm (SPAdes) (version 2) | ecosystem: Environmental > Terrestrial > Soil > Grasslands ...
CGGCATGACGGCCTACACGGATCTCGAAACCCGGTTTGGCCGGCTCGGCGCGGTCGAGGAGGCGATCGCGGTGCTGCATTGGGACGCCGCCGCGATGATGCCGCCGGGCGGCGCCGCGGCGCGATCGGAGCAGCTCGCGACCCTGCGCGGCATCGCGCATCAACTGCTGACCGCACCCGAAATCGCCGATCTGCTCGACGCTGCGGAAGGAGAAGCAGCGGCGCTCGGGCCATGGCAGCGCGCCAATCTGCGCGAGATGCGGCGGCGCTGGCGGCACGCCGCTGCCGTCCCGGCCGATCTCGTCGAGGCGATGTCGCGGGCTTGCTCCGAGTCGGAGACGGTATGGCGCGCCGCGCGCCCCGCGGATGACTTCGCGATGGCCTTGCCCGGGCTTGAGCGCGTCTTGGCGCTGACTCGCGAGGTCGCCGCCGCCAAAGCCGACGCGCTCAGCGTCAGCCCGTACGAAGCGTTGCTCGATCAATACGAGCCGGGCCTGACGACCGAGACAATCGATGGCCTGTTCGGCGAAATCGAGCGCTTTCTGCCCGGGCTGCTCGACCAGGCGCTCGCCCGCCAGCTGTCGCATCCCGCGTCGCCCGAGCCGCAAGGGCCGTTCCCGATCGCTTTGCAGCGCCGCGCAGCGCTGACCCTGATGGAGCGCATCGGCTTCGATTTCGCGCATGGTCGGCTCGACGAGAGCGCTCACCCCTTCTGCGGCGGCACGCCGGATGATGTGCGGATCACGACGCGCTACGACGAAGCCGATTTCTCGAAAGCACTAATGGGCACGCTGCACGAGACCGGCCATGCGCTCTACCAGCGCGGCCTCCCGGCTGAATGGCGGCGGCAGCCCGTCGGAGATTGGCGCGGCATGGCGATACACGAGAGCCAGTCGCTGTTTCTCGAAATGCAGCTCTGCCGCAGCCGCGCTTTTGCCGGCTTCGCGGCGCCCTTGTTGCGGGACATTTTCGGCGGCATCGGCGACGCCTGGGATGCCGAGGCTCTGCATCGTCGCCAGATCCGCGTTGCGCCCGGCCCGATACGCGTCGATGCCGACGAGGTCACCTATCCGGCGCATGTCATCCTGCGCTACCGGCTGGAGCGCGCGATGCTGGCCCGCGACCTCATGCCGCGCGATCTGCCCGGCGCGTGGGCCGAGGCGCTGCGCAGCGCAATCGGGGTCAGGCCGCCCTCCGACCGTGACGGCTGCCTGCAGGATATTCACTGGTATGACGGCGCCTGGGGGTATTTCCCGACCTACACCCTGGGCGCGCTGATCGCGGCGCAACTTTTCGCGGCATTGCGGCAGGCGCTGCCGGACATCGCCGACCGGATCGGCCGCGGCGAGTTCGCGCCGGTTTTCGAGTGGCTCCGCGCCCATATCCACGGCAAGGGCTCGCTGTTCTCGACCGCCGATCTGGTGCAGCAGGCGACCGGCGCCCCGCTCGGCACCGCCGCCTTCGAGCGCCACCTGCGCCAGCGCTACCTCGCATAATCCTCAAACGCGAAGGTTTACAGCCGGCTCTCAACCGGCCATATGTCCCCGGCGCGCTGCTGACGTGTGAAACGCTCGCGAAACAAAGCGGGCAACCAGGCGTTTAGCCACAATTAGCGCCAACGAGGGATGCAAGGTGCTCGATATCGCCCCCCCGCTATCGGCGAGCATCACCGATCGCACTGCCGAGCGCGACCGGTTCGCCGCGATCCGCCAGCAATCGGAAGCGCTCGCCGCCAATCTCTCGCCGGAGGACCAGGCGATCCAGTCGATGCCGGATGTCAGCCCGACAAAATGGCATCTGGCACATACGAGCTGGTTCTTCGAGACCTTCCTGCTCGCACCCTTCGCGCCGGACTACCGCGGCTTCGACCCGGCCTTCGCGTATCTCTTCAACTCTTATTACGAAGCCGTCGGGCCGCGTCATCCGCGCCCGGAGCGCGGCTTGCTGTCGCGCCCGACCGCCGATGCGGTCGCCGCCTACCGTGATCACGTCACCGCGGCGATGCTGCGCCTCATCGAGATCGCCGGCGAAGAGGCGTGGCAGCAGGCCGCGCCGCTGATTGAGCTGGGTCTCAATCACGAGCAGCAGCATCAGGAACTGATCCTGATGGACATCAAGCACGTCTTCTCGAGGAACCCGCTCTTGCCCGCCTACCAGGCGCCCCGGCCGCATGCCGCGGCGCGCGAGAGGTCGCCGGCGTGGGTCGAGTTCGCCGGCGGTCTCGAGGTAATCGGTCATTCGGGCGACGGGTTCGCTTTCGACAACGAAGGCCCGCGCCACAAAGTCTGGCTCGAACCCTTTCGCCTCGCATCACGGCCGGTGTCGTGCGGCGATTATCTCGACTTCATCGCGGATGGCGGCTACCGGCGGCCGGAATTCTGGCTATCCGAAGGCTGGGCTTGCGTGCAGCAGCAGCAGGCTTGGCAGGCGCCGCTCTATTGGCGTTGCGATGACAGCGAATGGCGCATCTTCACGCTGTCCGGCGAGCGGCCGATCGATACGGCCGAGCCGGTCTGTCATGTCAGCTTTTACGAGGCCGATGCGTTTGCGCGCTGGGCCGGAAAGCGGCTGCCGACCGAGGCGGAATGGGAGATCGCGGCGCGCGATGTGGCGCTCGCCGGCAATCTCGCCGACAACGGCCATCTGCATCCCTGTCCCGAGACGAGCGGTGCGGCGGGGCTGCGTCAGATGATCGGCGATGTCTGGGAGTGGACCGCCAGCCCCTACATCGCCTACCCGCGTTTCCGCCCGGCCTCCGGCGCGGTCGGTGAATACAACGGCAAATTCATGTCGAACCAGATGGTGTTGCGCGGCGGCGCGGCGGTAACGCCGGCCGGCCATATCCGCATCACCTACCGCAACTTCTTCCCGCCCTCGGCTCGCTGGGCCTTCTCCGGGCTGCGTCTAGCCGAGGATCTGTGATGGGAGATATCGCCCCCAGTTTTGCGTTTCACGACCTCGCGCCCAGCCAGGAAAGCTTTCGCGACGCGGTCCTCGCTGGGCTCGGCCGCGACCCCAAAACGCTGCCGTGCAAATTTTTCTACGACGCGCGCGGCTCGGCTTTGTTCGAGAAGATCTGCGAGCTGCCCGAGTATTATCTGACGCGCACCGAGATCGCGATCCTCGACCGTTTCGCCGCCGATATCGCCGCCCGCATCGGTCCGCATTGCCGTCTCATCGAGCTCGGCAGCGGCGCCAGCCACAAGGTGCGCATCCTGCTCGAGGCGCTCGATCGGCCGGCCGCCTATGTCGCGGTCGACATTTCGCGCGAGCAGTTGCGCCGGGCGGCGGCGCGGCTCGCCGCCGATTTTCCAAAGCTCGCGGTGGTCGCGGTCTGCGCCGATTACACCCGGTCCTTCGTGCTGCCGGAGCTTCCCGGACCCGATGGCAAGCGCGTCGGCTTTTTCCCGGGCTCGACGATCGGCAATTTCGAGCCACGCCAGGTCGTCGCATTCCTGTCGGATTGGGCAAAGCTGCTCGGTCCCGGCGGCGAGATGCTGATCGGCGCCGACCTGAAGAAGGACCCGGCAATCCTCAACCGCGCTTATAACGACAAGGCCGGCATCAACGCCGCCTTCAACCTGAACCTGTTGACGCGCATCAACCGCGAGCTCGGCGGCGATTTCGACCTCGACCGTTTTGCGCATGTCGCGTTCTACAGTGAGGCAGAGGGGCGGGTGGAGCTGTACCTGAAGAGCCTTGCCGAGCAGACGGTTGTGGCCGCCGGCCAGCGCTTCCGGTTTGGCGCGGGCGAGCTGATCCACACCGAGAATTCCTACAAATACGCGATCGACGAATTTCGTGCCCTCGCGGCCGTCGCCGGCTTCGAGCCGGTACACAGCTGGACCGACCGCCACCAGCTCTTCAGCGTGCACTATCTCCGCCGCACCTGAAGCGCCTTATGCAGTCGCGGCGCCATCGACGGGGAGCGCGGCGCCGGAGACGTAGGAGGCTTCGTCGGACAGCAGAAACAGGGCGGCATTGGCGATCTCCTCGGGCTTGCCGGTGCGCCGCATCGGCACCTGCTGCGCGCGACGGATGATCAGCGCCTCCTTGTCTTGGTCGCCCGGGGCCTGCTGCTGATCGGGGCGCGCCACAAAAACGCGCAGCATCGGCGTATCGATCGGGCCGGGGCAGATCGCGTTGGCCCGGATGTTGTCGGGCGCGAGGCGCTTCGCCAGCGCGCGCACAAAGCCGACGATTCCGAATTTCGCCATCGAATAGACCGGGCTGAAGCCGGAGCCGACGAGACCCGACGTCGAGGCGGTAAAGAGCAGCGCGCCGCCGCCGCGCGCCCGGATTTCGGGGATCGCCGTCTCCGTCGTCACCAAAACCGTGCGCAGGTTCAAATCCATCGCGAGCTCGTAATCGGCCATGTCGATGCCCTCGATCGCGGCCGGGCCGGGATGGCCGACATGGTTCCACACGAAATCGAGCCCGCCAAAGGCGCGCGCCGTGCGGCGCACGATGTCGCGCGCGAACTCGTCCTGCCGCAGATCGCCGACCAGCGCGAGGGCGCGCCCGCCGGCGGCGGTGATTTCGGCGACGACAGCCTCGACCCGGCCCTGGTCGATATCGGCGACTCCGACCGCCGCGCCCTCTTTCGCGAAGCGCAGCGCACCCGCCCGTCCCATGCCCGACGCCGCCGCGGTGACGATCCCGATCTTGTTGGCGAGACGCATCCTGTCCTCCCGGGTTATGCCGTCGCGTTTTCAGCCCCCACCCCAACCCTCCCCCGCTTGCGGGGGAGGGGGCGGTTGGAGCCGCTGCGCCATCATAACCCTCCCCCGCAAGCGGGGGAGGGAGGTCCGAGGCGAAGCCGAGGACGGGTGTCGGCTAGAGCAGCAAATCGCTACGCGGCGATGCCCTTGCCCTCGTAGAGCGAATCGAATTCCGCCTCATACGCCTCGCGGATCGCGTGGCGGCGGATCTTGAGGGTCGGCGTCATCTGCGCGTTCTCGATGCCGAACGGCTCATGCGCGATGATAAAGCGGCGCACGCGCTCGATCGGCGCCAGCTCCTGATTGATCCGGGCGAGGATATCGCCGAGTGCCTTGTGGAAGGCCGGGTTGCGCGACAATGCCGCCAGCTCGGCGGCCGCGCCATGCTGCCGCGCAAACGCGGCGGCGAATTCCGGGTCGGGCACGAGGACCGCGACAAGAAACGGCCGGCGGTCGCCGAACACCATCGCCTGTGCGATCTCCGGCGCGAGGGTCAGCGCGCCTTCGACGCGCAATGGCGAAATCATGTCGCCGCCGGAATTCTTGATGAAATCCCGCTTCCGGTCGGTGATGTGCAGATACCCATCGGCATCGAGATGGCCGATATCGCCGGTATGCAGCCAGCCCTCGGCGAGGCTGCGCGCGGTCGCCTCGGGGTCGTTCCAATAGCCCCGCATGACATTGTCGCCGGAAACCAGGATTTCGCCATCCTCGGCGATCCTGACCTCGACCCCCGCGAGCGGCGGGCCGACGCTGTCGATGCGGATATGGCCGGGCGGGTTGCAGGCGATGACCGGCGCCGCTTCGGTCTGGCCGTAGCCTTGCAACAATTCGACGCCGAGCGCGACAAAAAAGCTGCCGATCTCCGGGTTGAGCGGCGCGCCGCCCGACACCATCGCCTTCAGCCGGCCGCCGAAGCGCGCCCGCACCTTGCTGCGCACGAGCTTGTCCAAAACGGGATCGAACAGCCGCTCACTCAGTGACAGAGCCTCGTCGGCGATGCGCTTCCTGCCAATCGCGACGGCCTGCTCGAACAGGCGCCGCTTCAGCCCGCGCTCGCGCTGCATCTGGCGCTGGATGCGCTGATGCATCGTCTCATAGAGCCGCGGCACGGCGGTCATGATCGTCGGGCGTGTTTCGAGCAGATTGGCGGCCAGCGTGTCGGCGCCCTCGGCGAAATAGATCTCGGCGCCGATCGAGATCGGGAAGAACATCCCGGCCGTGTGCTCGTAGGAATGCGACAGCGGCAGGAACGACAGAAACACCTCCTCGCCGAGCCCCAAGATCTCCAGCACCTTATAGGCGCCATAGCAATTGGCGATGATGTTGCGGTGGGTCAGCAACACGCCCTTCGGCGCGCCGCCCGTCCCCGAGGTGTAGATGATGCAGGCGATGTCGTCGGGCGCGAGCGCGTCGACGCGCTGGGCGACCGTGTCCGGCTGCGCCGCGCCCGTGTCGAGCGCCTCGTCCCAGCCATGGACCGGGAACTTGACGCCGCCGCTGTCCACCGGCTCGATCGCAATCGCGAAGCGGATGCTCGGAATCTGCGCCGCGGCGGGCAAGACGCGGGCGGCCAAGGCCGCGGTCGAGACAATGACGGCATGCGCGCCGCTGTTGCCGAGCACATGGCGGTGGTCGTTGCCGGTATTCGTCACATAGGCCGGGACGGTGATCGCGCCGGCGCTGACGATCGCGAGATCGGCGATGACCCATTCCGGCCGGTTTTCCGAGACAAGCGCAACCCGGTCGCCCGGCTGGATGCCATAGGCGATCAGCGCCCGCGCGAGCCGCGTCACCGCGCTCTCGACCTCGCCCCAGCTCAGCGGCCGATAGCGCCCGTCGCGCTTCGCCCACAGAAAGGGCCGGTCGGCACGCTGCTGCGCGGTCGCGAAAAACATCGCCGGCAGACTGCGGCAGCTTGCGTAATCCATCGCTTCAAACGTCCTTCTTGCCCCAAAAGCGCTGGCCAAGCGCCGGTGCGGCGTTTTCCGTCCCGGCATCCGCCCCATATCTAGGCGGCATGATAGCGGAATTGACCGGGCGAGAGGCAATGCTTCGGACAGTGATGACGCCGGATACGGCGATCGCAAGCGACGCGGCGGTGGGGCCGTTGCCGGAATGGGACCTCTCCGATCTCTACCCCGGCCGCGACAGCCCGGAATTGCAGCGCGACCTGGCGGAGCTTGCCCCGAAGGCCACCGCCTTTCGCGAGCGCTGCGCGGGCCGTCTCGCGGGCCTATCCGGCGCCGAACTCGGCGCCGCCATCGCGGAATACGAGAAATTGCAGGAAATCATCGGCCGGATCATCAGCTATGCCGAGCTCCTGCGCGCCGGCAATGTCGCCGATCCGGCAATCGCCCAGTTCTTTCAAACCACGCATGAGCGCATCAACGCGATCTCGACCGAGCTGTTGTTCTTTACGCTGGAGTTGAACCGCATCGACGATGCCGCGCTCGACGAAAAGCTCGCCGACCCGGCCCTGGCGCATTACCGCCCGTGGCTGCGCGATGTGCGGGCGATGCGCCCCTATCAACTCAGCGACGAACTCGAAAAGCTGCTGCACGAGAAATCGGTCGCCGGCCGCAGCGCCTGGACGCGCCTCTTCGACGAGACGATCGCCGATCTGCGTTTCCCGTTTCGCGGCCGCGACCTGACCGAGCCCGAGGCGATGCACCTGCTCTCGGACGGCGACGGCGCGGTGCGGAAGGAGGCGGCGCTCAGCATCGGCGAGGTGTTCGGCCGTAACGTCCGGCTGTTCGGGCTGATCACGAACACGCTCGCGAAGGACAAAGAGATCGAGGACCGCTGGCGGGGCTTCCCGCGCCCGATCTCGGCGCGCAACCTGTCCAACTATGTCGAGGACGAGGTCGTCGATGCGCTGATTGCGGCGGTGCGCCAGAGCTACCCCGATCTGTCGCACCGCTATTACCGTCTGAAGGCGCGCTGGTTCGGGGTCGAGCGCTTGCCGTTCTGGGACCGCAATGCGCCGCTCCCCGAGGATGACGACCGCACCGTGGCGTGGCCAGAGGCACAATCGACCGTGCTGTCGGCCTATCGTGACTTCTCGCCGGAACTCGCATCAATTGGCGAGAACTTCTTTCAGCGACGCTGGATCGACGCGCCGGTGCGGCCGGGCAAGGCGCCGGGCGCGTTTGCGCATCCGACCGTACCGAGCGCGCATCCCTATCTGCTGCTGAATTACCAGGGCCGCTTGCGCGATGTGATGACCCTGGCGCACGAGCTGGGCCATGGCGTGCATCAGGTGCTGGCGGCGGGGCAGGGGGCCTTGATGGCCGACACGCCGTTGACCCTGGCCGAAACCGCGTCGGTCTTTGGCGAGATGCTGACCTTCCGCGCCCTCCTCGCGCGCGAGACCGACCCGCAGCGCCGCCGCATCATGCTCGCCGGCAAGGTCGAGGACATGCTGAACACGGTCGTGCGCCAGATCGCGTTCGTCACCTTCGAGCAGCGCGTTCATGACGAACGTCGCGGCGGCGAGTTGACCGCCGAGCGCATCGGCGACATCTGGCTCGACGTGCAGCGCGAGAGCCTTGGGCCTGCCCTGTCGCTCGACGACCCCTACCGGTATTACTGGACCTACATCCCGCATTTCATTCATTCGCCGTTCTATGTCTACGCCTATGCGTTCGGCGATTGCCTGGTGAATTCACTTTACGCCGCCTATGAGGACGCGCATCAGGGCTTTGCCGAGCGCTATCTGAATTTGCTTCGGGCCGGCGGCACGTTGCGTCACCGCGAGCTCTTGGCGCCGTTCGGACTCGATGCCGCCGACCCGGCTTTCTGGTCGAAGGGCCTCGGCGTCATCCGCGGCTTTATCGCCGAACTGGAAGCACTCGGCTGATCGCCAGAACATTCGAGGAAAGGCAGAACATTGACCGCGACCGAAACCACTCCGCCGCGCTCTGCGCCATCTGCGCCGATCGGCACCATCCTGCTACTGGCGGTTACCGGCATCTTCTATTTCTGGCTCCTGGCCTCTCTGACCGGCCCGCAAGGCGGCAGTGGCGAGGAGCTGATCGGGCAAGCGTTCGAGAGCCTTTTCCTGACCTTCTTCCTGTGGGTCTCGCTGGCGCTGCTGCTGTTCGCGGGCGGTTTGATGGGTGAGATGCCGCGCTGGGCGGCGATCCTCGCCTGCGTCGTCCACCCGCTCTCCGGCATCGGCGCATTAGTTGCGATCGATATGATGTCGCGTCACGCGGTGTGGGCGCTCCTTTTCCCGGCATTGCTGCCGCTTCTGGTTGCGTTCTACGCGATGTGGGCGCGCTTCCCCCGGCTGCACGCGCGCCTCCCGGCCCAGATCACCAGTGTGGTTGTTTGGGGCGCGATCTTGATCCTCTCGAGCGTCCCATTGCCGGTGGCCTATTGGGGGCCGGGCACCTTCGGCCGATGAGCAACCCTCACCGATGAGCGACGAAAACAGTCTCACCGGCCGGGTGCGCCGCTACGCGCGGGTTGGCAGCGCGATGGCCGGACTCGGCGCGCGCCTCGCCGGCGAACGCTATCTGGGGGTGCCGATCGACCGCGAGCGCCACGCCGCCGATCTTCGTGCGGCGCTTGGCGGCATCAAGGGCCCCTTGATGAAGGTGGCGCAGCTCCTCGCGACGATCCCCGAGGCGCTCCCCGAAGAATATGTCCGCGAGCTGATCCAATTGCAGGCCGATGCGCCGGCGATGGGCTGGCCGTTTGTGCGCCGTCGCATGCAGGGCGAACTCGGCCCGGACTGGCAGCGCCGCTTCCAGAGCTTCGAGCACACCGCCGCGCGCGCCGCCTCGCTGGGCCAGGTGCATCGCGCGACAGCGCTGGATGGCATGCTTCTCGCCTGCAAATTGCAGTACCCGGATATGGGTTCGGCGGTGGAGGCCGATCTGCGGCAGCTGCGCCTCGCGATGGGTCTCTACGAGCGCTACGACCGAACGGTCACCACCGGCGACATCCATGCCGAGATCGCCGCTCGGCTGCGCGAGGAATTGGATTACCAGCGCGAGGCCGCGCATATGCGGCTCTACGGCGCGATCCTGAAGGACGAGCCCGGCGTCGCGGTGCCGCGCCCGATCCCCGAATTGTCGACCAAGCGCCTGTTGACGATGACCTGGCTTGAGGGCCGCCCAATCCTCGACTTCGCGGAGAAAGCGTCGCTCGCCCGGCGCAATGAGATCGCGTTGCGCATGTTCCGGATCTGGTACGTGCCGTTTTACTACTACGGTGTCATCCACGGCGATCCGCATCTCGGCAATTACACGGTCGCGCCAGAAAACTCCGCTGGCCATACCGTCAATCTGCTCGATTTCGGCTGCATCCGCATCTTTCCGCCGAGCTTTGTGAAGGGCGTCATCGACCTCTACCACGCGCTCGAAACAAATGACGAGGCGCTGGCCGTCGATGCCTATCGGCGCTGGGGTTTTCGCGATCTGTCGCGCGACATGATCGCGGTGCTGAACCGCTGGGCCGCTTACGTCTACGGTCCGTTGCTCGACGACCGCGCCCGGATGATTCAGGAGAAGGGAAGCGGCGTGTACGGCCGCGACCTCGCCGACAGCGTGCATCGCGACATCCGCGGCCTTGGTGGCATCGCGCCGCCGCGCGCCTTTGTCTTTATGGACCGCGCCGCGATCGGCTTGGGATCGGTGTTCCTGCACCTGAAGGCGCGCGTCAATTGGCACCGCCTGTTCCACGAGTTGATCGACGATTTCGACGAACAAATCCTCGCCCGCCGCCAAAAGGCCGCCCTCGAACAGGCCGGCGTGCCGCTGCCCGAAGAGGGCTGAGCCCAGCTATCGGCTATAATGCGGCTCGATGGATTCGCTCCGCTTCATCTCGCATGGGCTGACCCATATCGGGCTGGTGCGGCAGCGTAATGAGGACGCGTTTCTCGATCGCCCCGATCTCGGCATCTGGGCGGTCGCCGATGGGATGGGTGGACATCACGCCGGTGATTTTGCGAGCGCCAGCATCGTCACGGCGCTGGGCGCGATCGAGCCGGCGGGCGATCTCGACGCATTCGTCGAAGCCGCCGTCTGCGAGCTGGCCGCCGTCGATGGTGCGCTGCGGTCCCGCGCCGCCAAGCTCGGCCCCAATGCCGTCATTGCCAGCACGGTCGTCGTGCTGTTGGCGATGCACGAGCACGTTGAGGCGCTCTGGGCCGGCGACAGCCGCCTCTATCGTTGGCGTGACGGCGAATTCCGCCGTATGAGCAAGGATCACAGCAAGGTGCAGGAGATGGTCGATGCCGGGCTGTTGCACCCGGAGCAGATGTCCCGCCATCCCTATTCCAACATCGTGACGCGTTCGGTCGGCGGTGGCCCGTTTGAATTGGCCCGGCTGCGCGAGGCGGTGCAGCCCGGCGACCGTTTCCTGCTGTGCAGCGACGGGCTGACGAATGTCGTGGGCGATGCCGAGATCGCCGAGGAACTAGCCACGGTGCCGCCACGGGATGCCGCGCTGCGCCTGCGCGACCATGTGCTGGCGCGCGGCGCGCCCGACAATGTCACCATTGTCATCGTCCACGCCGAACCCGCTTCGTGACGCAGGATGCGCTGGGATCTCGTCATCTTCGACTGCGACGGGGTCTTGATCGACAGCGAGCTGCTGTCGGTCCGCGCCGGCCAGGAATGCTTAGCCGCATGCGGCATCGAGCTCACCGAGGCGGAGCTCCTCGAGCGCTACACCGGCATCAGCTTTGCCGGGATGATGGCCGACATCGAGGCGCGCCACGGGCCGCTCCCGGCTGATTTCGACGATCGCCATAGCCGACGGTTGTGGCCGTTGTTCGAGCGCGAGCCTGCAGGCCATCCCCGGCATCGCCGAGGTGCTCGATTCGCTGATTTGCAAGATCTGCGTCGCCTCGAGCGGCCGGCCCGAGCGGCTGAAGCATGCCTTGTCGCTGGTGGGCCTCTACGACCGCTTTCACCCGCACATCTTCAGCGCCGTCGAGGTCGCGCGCGGCAAGCCCGCCCCCGACCTGTTCCTCCACGCGGCGGCCCGGATGGGAACCGCACCGGAGCGCTGCGTTGTCGTCGAGGACAGCGTGCCGGGCGTGATCGCCGGCGTCGCGGCGGGCATGAGCGTCATCGGCTTTGTCGGCGCAAGCCATTGCAGGCCGGACGAGGCCGCGCGCCTCGCCGCGCACGGCGCCGCCCCGGTCATCGACAACATGACGAAACTGCTGCCGGCGCTCGCGCGATGATCGCGGCAGCCGGATCGGATTCGCACGCTGCGGTGTTAAGCCTCTAGCTCCGAGCGTCGTTCCCCCCAACGCGCCTCGGGGTAGGTCGGGCGGACGAGGCCGGCATCCCCGCCCGGCCGGACTTTTTTCGGCAACTCCGAACAGCTCATGAGCGCCGTGGTTGCGCCGCACGCCTGCGGCGGGCAAACTTGCGGTCATGCATCGTGGAGCCCTCGTGCGCGTCGTCTGGCTTGTCTTGCTCGTTTGGGCGGGCGGCACGGCCTGCACGCCGTTTATCCCGGTCAAGGATGATTTCGGCACAAGCGCCACCGCGCCGGCGGGCGACGTCCCCCCGGGATTCGCCGAATTCAATGCCTACAATCCGGGGATCAACCCGCTGCTCGCCGACCAGATGTGCGCAACGCCCTACGAGCCGCTCCAAGAAAATAACGTAGCGGCGTCCGGCGGTCGCATCGTGCAGGCGAAGGGGCGCTGCGCCACCCACCGGCCGCTGTTCGGCGATTACCCGCTGTTCGGCTATTACCCGCTTTTCGGCTATTAACAGCGCGCGACGCCGCTTCTAAGCGGCCACCGATTCGCGTTTTGTGATGTCGCCACGGTCAGTGAGCAATTTGTCGAAATAAGCGATCGTCCGTTCGAGGCCGGGTTTGAGCGGCGTCCTCGGCTCCCATTTGAGCACGCTCTTGGCCTGCGAGATGTCGGGGCAGCGCTGGATCGGGTCGTCGACCGGCAGCGGCTTGTGGGTGATCTTCGAGCGCGACCCGGTCAGCTCGATGACAATCTGCGCCAGTTCGGCGACCGAGGTCTCGACCGGGTTGCCGAGGTTCATCGGGCCGGTCACCTCGTCCGGTGCATCCATCATGCGCAGGAAGCCCTCCACAAGATCGTCGACATAGCAGAAGGCGCGCGTCTGGCTGCCGTCGCCATAAAGCGTGATCGGCTCGTTCTTCAGCGCCTGCACGATAAAGTTCGAGACGACACGCCCGTCATTGGGGTGCATGCGCGGACCGTAGGTATTGAAGATCCGCACGACGCGGATCTTCACCTTGTGCTGGCGGTGGTAGTCGAAGAACAACGTCTCGGCGCAGCGCTTGCCTTCGTCGTAGCAGGCGCGCGGGCCGATCGGGTTGACATTGCCGCGGTAGGTTTCCTGCTGCGGATGCAGCGTCGGGTCGCCATACACCTCGGAGGTCGAGGCCTGCAGGATCTTGGCCTTCACCCGCTTCGCCAGACCGAGCATGTTGATCGCCCCGATGACGCTGGTCTTGGTCGTCTGCACCGGATCGAACTGGTAATGGATCGGCGAGGCCGGGCAGGCGAGGTTGTAGATCTCGTCGACTTCGACATAGAGCGGGAAGGTGATGTCGTGCCGCATCGCCTCGAAGTTCGGCTCCTGCAGCAGATGCGCGATATTGTCCTTGCGGCCGGTGAAATAGTTGTCGGCGCACAGGATGTCGTGGCCCCGCGCTGACAGGCGCTCGCACAGATGCGAGCCGAGAAACCCGGCGCCGCCGGTGACGAGGATCCGCTTCTGTACCGTCTTCATGGGAT
>Ga0209059_1000926_pt1 | contig 13434 bp, 14 predicted proteins | sample GraSoiAngelo_151_FD_186165 | JGI IMG/M metagenome (GOLD analysis project Ga0209059, IMG submission 186165) | Grasslands soil microbial communities from the Angelo Coastal Reserve, California, USA - 14_1009_12_20cm (SPAdes) (version 2) | ecosystem: Environmental > Terrestrial > Soil > Grasslands ...
GAGCAGGCTGAAGATGAGGATGACGAGCGGGACGAGTACCACCGGGCTCATGCGGGCAGCTGGCTCCAAAGCCGGGTGGGCCCTTTGGTGGCGGCTCGCACGTGGGCGCGCGCCCGGCGGTCGGCGGCGACCACGGCATCCAGCGTCAATTCCTCGGCCGGTTCCGCGGCCTCGAGCGCGCGAGCGACCGAGGGAACGATGTCGACGAAGCGACGCTGGCCCTGGAGGAAGAGCGCGACGGCTTCCTCGTTGGCCGCGTTGAGCACGGCAGGCGCGGTGCCGCCTCGCTCCCCGGCTTCCCGGGCCAGCGCCACCGCCGGGTAACGCACCGCGTCGAGGGCTTCGAAGGAGAGCTGGCCGAGGGCCGCGAGGTCGGGCGGCGGCGCCACCCCTTCGAGCCGGTCCGGATAGCTGAGCGCGATGGCAATCGGCAGGTGCATGTCGGGTACGCCGAGCTGCGCCTTGATGCTGCCGTCGACGAACTCGACCATCGAATGGACCACGCTCTGCGGGTGCACGATGACATCGATGCCGCTATAAGGGACATCGAAGAGGAAGTGCGCCTCGATGACCTCGAGGCCCTTGTTCATCATGGTGGCGGAGTCGACGCTGATCTTCGGCCCCATCTTCCAGCGGGGATGGGCGAGCGCCTCGGCAACGGTCACGCTATCCAGCGTTTCCACTGGGCGCCGCAGGAACGGACCACCCGAGCCCGTCAGGATCAGTCGGCGGACGCCGACCTCCTTCTCGCCCCACAGGCATTGCCAGATGGCGCTGTGCTCGCTGTCGATGGGGAAGATCTGGGACCCATGCCGGCGCATCCGTTCGCGAACCAGCGCACCCGCCATCACGAGGACTTCTTTGGTCGCGAGCGCGATATCCTTGCCCGCCTCGAGGGCGGCCAGGGTGGGGGCCAGGGCAGCGCTGCCGGCGGCGGCGACGATCACGAGGTCGACCTCGGGGTCGCGGACGGCGTCATCGATCGCGCGCGCCGCCTCCCCGCCGCGAGCATCGGCGGGGTGCGCCAGGAGAGCGTGGGCTTCCGGGTGCCGGCGGGCCACCGCCTGCAGCGCTGCCGCGTCGCTCCCGGCAATCAATGCATGGAGCGTGAAGCGGTCGGGATGCCGTTCCACCAGGTCGCAGACCTGGCGGCCTATCGACCCGGTCGCACCGAGCAGCGCCAGGCGCCGGGGCGACAGACGAGGGGATCTCATTGCTTTAGTCAGGGTGGGCGGGGTGCTCCCGCATCAGCTGAAACGTGTTGTCAACCTGAGTCATGCACCCGACCGGCCTAGGCGAGGTGCAGAAACGTCACGTAATAGTACACGACCACTCCCACGAGTAGCAGCGAGTCAATACGGTCGAGGACCCCACCGTGACCCGGGATGAGCTGGCTCGCATCCTTGACGCCCGCCGTACGCTTGATCTGCGACTCCACCAGGTCGCCAACCTCCGCAAAGACACCGATCAGCAGCCCGATGATGACGTTGTGGGGAAAGCTGATGTTGAGGAAGAGGCCGACGATGGCGAAGAAAACCGTGCTGGCGAGCAGTTCCGCGACCGCGCCTTCCACCGTCTTCTTGGGGCTGATGCGGGAAAAGAATCGGTGCCGGCCGAAGCGCAGCCCGGCGACCATGGCGGCCGTGTCACCGACCCAGATCGCGCCAAAGACGGCGATCACATAGCCGAACCCCAGGTGATTGGGATCGGGGCGATGTAAGAAGTAGAGCGAGAGGTAGAAGCTCAACGTAAATGCCAGGTACAGGCTTCCTCCCACGGCGAGCGCCCAGCGGGTGAGGCTCGCTCGCCAGTCGCGGACGAACACCAGGGTGCCAAGGCCGAGCACGGTGGCGGCTGCGAGCAGGAAGCCAACATCAGCCCACGACGGCAACCGGTCCCGCAGCAGGAGGGCATAACTAAGCGGGAACAGCAGCCACAGCGGTGCGGGCGCGGCCATCGCGCGCGTGAGGTTCCAGTACTCGATCAGTGCCGCGCCGAGAATCACCGCAATCGCCGCGTAGACCCAGACCGAGCCCAGGATGAGCACGGCGAGCACGACCGCGATCAGCACCGCGGCGGTGGCGATACGGACCACCATGTTGGAGCGTCGCGGGGCGGCTAGCGGTGGCTCCGCGGGCTTGGTCGCATCAGCGACCTCGATTGGGGACCTCCTCGGGGCGCGCGCCAAAGCGACGGACGCGCCGCTGATATGACGCGATCGCCTCATCGAAGTCGGCATCGGCGAAGTCGGGCCAGAGCGTCTGGGTGCTGTAGAACTCGGAGTACGCCGTCTGCCACAGCAGGAAGTTGCTGAGGCGCATTTCGCCGGCGGTGCGAACCACCAGGTCCGGATCGGGCAGACCGCGCGTGTAGAGGTGGCTCGCCAGCGTGGCATCCTCGAGCTTGCTCAGGTCGGCGCCCTCTCGCGCCAGCTCGCGGATGGCGTCGATGATCTCCTGCCGGCCGCCGTAGTTGATCGCGATGTTGAGAATCGCCCTGGCGTTGACCCGCGTTCGCTCGCTGGCCTGCCGCATCTGGTCCTGCAGCGCCGAAGACAGTTCCTGCAGGCGCCCGGAGAAGCGAAGCTCGATGCCGCGGCGCGACAGTTCGTCGACCTCCCGCCGGATGGTCTCCGAGAATAAGCTCATCAGCGCATCGACCTCATCCCGGGGCCGCGACCAGTTCTCCGTCGAAAAGGCATAAAGCGTCAGGACGCGGACGCCACGCCGCTCCGCGGATTCCGCAACACGACGGATGGTCTCGATCCCGGCCTTGTGCCCCATGACTCGGGGCAGCAAGCGCTCACGAGCCCACCGGCTGTTGCCATCCATGATGATCGCAACGTGTTCGGGCGGGGGCAACTGGCTCACCGGTTGTTCTTGGGCGTTAGACCTCCATGATCTCGGCTTCCTTGCGGGCGGCCATCTGGTCGACCAGACCGATGTACCGGTCAGCGACCTTCTGCAGCTGGTCACCCCCGCGCCGGGCCTCGTCGGCCGAGATCTTTTTCTCCTTCTCCAGCGCCTTGATGCGATCGATCTGCTCGCGCCGGATGTTTCGAATCGCGACGTGCGCGCCCTCGGCGTAGCGCTTGACCAGCCGAGCGTACTCGCGGCGCCGCTCCTCGTTGAGGGGCGGAATCGGGACCCGGATCAGCTGACCGTCATTCCCGGGGTTCAGGCCGAGCTCCGACTTCTGGATGGCTTTTTCCACGGCGCCGATGATGGTCCGGTCCCAGGGCTGGATGATGATCATGCGCGCCTCGGGCACGGTGATGGTGGCGAGCTGGTTCAGGGGCGTCGGATTGCCGTAGTACTCGACCGGGATCTTGTCCACCAGCGCCGGGCTGGCGCGGCCGGTGCGAATGGTGAGGATCTCCTTGGCGAGGGCCTCCAGGCTCTTCTGCATCTTGGTCTCGGCGTCCCTGACATTGGCCTCGATCATTCGGGCGGTCCCACCAGCGTGCCGATCGGCTTGCCGGCCACCACGCCGTCCAGGTTGCCACCGTGCGACAGGTCGAAGACGATGATCGGGATTTTGTTCTCGCGACAGAGGGTGACGGCGGTGTGATCCATCACGCGTAGGTCTTTGTTGATGAGATCGAGGTAATCGAGGCGCGCGAACTTCTTGGCCTTCGGATTGGTCACGGGATCGGCATCGTAGACGCCGTCGACCTTGGTCGCCTTGAGCACTACCTCGGCTTCGATTTCCACCGCGCGCAGGGCGGCGGTGGTGTCCGTGCTGAAGTAGGGATTGCCGCTGCCGGCCGCGAGGATGACCACGCGGCCCTTCTCCAGATGGCGGACGGCGCGCCGGCGGATGTACGGTTCGGCGATCTGGTGCATGCTGATCGCCGTCTGCACTCGAGTCGGCTGGCCCTGGTTCTCCAGGGCATCCTGGAGCGCCAGGGCATTGATGACGGTGCCGAGCATGCCCATGTAATCCGCGGTGACCCGGTCCATGCCGCGCTTGCTCGCCGCGTCGCCGCGGATGATGTTGCCACCGCCGACCACGATCGCGAACTGGGTGTTGTATTTGGACTTCACCGCGATGATGTCCACAGCGATGTCGTTGACGACATCGGGATCGATGCCGAAGGCCGCTTTGCCGGCGAGGCCCTCGCCTCCCAGCTTGAGGAGCACCCGATTGTAGCGCGGCAGAGCCGACGGCTTGATCACTGCATGAACAGGTTGGACTAGCTGGATTCTCCGACCTTGAAACGCGCGAAACGGGAAATCGTTATGTTCTCGCCAAGTTTCGCGATCGCCTCTTTGAGCATCTGGTCCACGGTGCGCTTGTCGTCCTTGGCCCAGGCCTGGTCGAGAAGGACCTCGCGCTTGTAGAAGTCGTTCATCTTGCCCTGGATGATCTTCTCGATCACGGCCTCCGGCTTCTTCTGATCCTTGGCCTGCCCCTCGAAGATGGCACGCTCGCGGTCGAGGACATCCTTGGGCACATCCTCGCGGCGAAGATACTTCGGCTCCGCCGCCGCAATGTGGACGGCGATCTCGTGCGCCAGGTGGCGGAACTCGTCGTTACGGGCGACGAAGTCGCTTTCGCTGTTCAGCTCGAGGAGGACGCCCAGCTGGTGGTTGTGGTGAACGTAGGTCGCGATGATGCCCTCACGCGCCGTGCGGGCGGCCTTGGCGCCGGCTTTGGCCATGCCTTTCTGGCGCAGCCAGTCTTTGGCTTTCTCGAGGTCGCCGTTGGTCGCCTCGAGGGCGCGCTTGGAGTCCATCATCCCCGCGCCGGTCGCGTCGCGTAAGGCCTTGACCTGGTCTGCTGAAATGGCCACGGCTATTTCTCGTCGTCCAGGGCTTCGTCCTCGTAGAACTCAGCCTCGTTGACGGTCGGCATTCCGGCAAAGCTCTTTTCCTCTTCTTCCTCTTCTTCCCCGCCGAATTCGAACTCGGTGACCGGCACCTCGGGTGCGGTCGTCAGCTCCTCGGGGCTGATCAACTGGCGCGCCTCGAGGGCGGCGTCGGCGATCTTCGAGGTGATCAGCTTGACGGCGCGGATGGCGTCGTCGTTCCCGGGGATCACGTGGTCGATCTCATCCGGGTCACAGTTGGAGTCGGTGATGGCGACGATCGGGATGCCGAGCTTGCGAGCTTCGGTAATGGCGATGTGCTCCTTGCGAGGGTCGACAACGTAGACCGCCCCCGGGAGCCGCTTCATCTCCGCCATGCCGCCGAAGAAGCGCTCGAGCCGCTGGTATTCCTCTTCCAGCTGGGTGATCGCCTTCTTGCTGCCGGTGAATCCACCGTTGTTGCGGATGGCGCGGAGGCTGTTGAGGCGTTCGATCTGGCGCCGCATCACGGTGAAGTTGGTCAGCATCCCACCCATCCAGCGGTGGTTGACGAAGGGCATCCCGGAGCGACGGGCTTCCAGCTCGATCGATTCCTGGGCCTGTTTCTTGGTGCCGATGAAGAGCACCATGCGGCCGCCACCGACGACCTCCTTGACCCAGTTGGAAGCGTCATCCAGCAGCTTGACCGTCTGCTGGAGGTCGATGATGTGGATTCCGTTGCGAGCGGTGAAAATGTACCGCTTCATCTTCGGATTCCAGCGGCTGGTCTGATGGCCGAAGTGGACACCAGCCTCGAGGAGTTGTTTGAGCGTCACGAGTGGCATGCGAAAACGAACCTCCTGTTTCTACTTCCGCCTCCGTCATCCGGCCGGCGGACCTGTGCTCAGGCAACCCGTGGCCGTCGAGAGACGTGCTTATTTGCTCGCCAAAGTATAGCCGCTGCGCGCGAGTTTGAAACCCGGGTCAGGCCGCGGGAACGGTCGGCTTCTTGGTGCGGGGGCCGCGCGGCCGGGCACTGGTCCGGGCGGCCCGCTCCGGTTTGCAGGCCGGGTAGTCGGAGCAGCTCTTGAACTCCCCGTACCGTCCCTGGCGCAGCACTTGCGGCTTTCCGCAACGCGGGCAGGGATCGTCCATCAGTAGCTCGCTGGCTGCGGGAGGTGCGACGGTGCGCGTGCCACCTTCGATGTAGCGGCAGTCGGGATAGCCGGAGCAGCCGACGAAGCTGCCGAATCGTCCCTTGCGGTTGAGCAGCGGCTTGCCACAGGTGGGGCAGACGCGGCCTTCGACGACGTCGGCCGGGTTGATCTCGCGCTTGACGTAACGGCACTTCGGATATCCGGAACAGGCGACGAAGGGACCGCGCTTTCCAGTGCGTGTCACCAGCGGCTTGCCGCATTTCGGGCACATCTCGCCGGTCGGCTCCGGCGGCGGCGCCTTCTCCTGGCCCTCGCGACCCTGGATGTAATCGCACTCTGGATACAGCGAGCAGCCGACGAACTCGCCGAGCTTGCTCATGCGGTAGACGAGACGGCCAGTGCGTCCCTCTTGCTTGCACTTGGGACAGTCCTCGCCGGTTTCCCGCATGGGGACCTTGACACGCGCCGTGGCCTCGGCTTTGGTCAGTGTCTTGGAGAACGGCGCGTAGAACTCGCGGACGATGGGCACCCACTTGCGCCGCCCTTCCTCGACGTCATCGAGCTCCTCCTCCATGCCGGCGGTGAAGGTGACGTCGACGATGTCCGGGAAATGCTCCACGAGCCACGCATTGACGGTCTTGCCAAGCTCGGTTGGGGACAGCCGGCGCTCCTCTTGCTTGACGTAATGGCGCGTCTGGATGACCTCGACGGTCGGGGCGAAGGTGCTCGGCCGGCCGACGCCCAGCTCTTCGAGCGCCTTGATCAAGGAGGCCTCCGTGTAGCGCGGCGGCGGCTGCGTGAAATGCTGCTCCGGCTTCAGCTCCCGCAGGTTGAGGCCCTCGTCGACGGCGAGCGCCGGCAGCTCTTTCTCCTCGTCGTTGTCGCTATCGCGCTCCCAGACGCGATAGAAGCCGTCGAACACCAGCACCGAGCCGTTCGCGCGGAAGAGGTAGTCGGCCGCGCCGATGTCAACGCGCGTCTGCGCGAAACGCGCTGGGGTCATCTGGCTGGCGGTGAAGCGCTGCCAGATCAGCCGATACAGCCTGAGCAAGTCGGGAGTGAGATAGTTGCGGAGGGAGTCCGGCGTGCGTTCGACGTCGGTCGGCCGGATCGCCTCGTGGGCGTCCTGCACCGGGCCCTTCGCCTTGAACTCCACCTTGTCACGGCGAGCATAGGTGGGGCCGTACTGGTCAGTGATGAAGCGTCGCGCCGCCGTGCTCGCATCGTCCGAGATGCGGAAGGAATCAGTACGCATGTAGGTGATCAGGCCCGTCGGTCCCTGGCTCCCCAGCTCGACGCCTTCGTAGAGCTGCTGCGCCAGGCTCATCGTCCGGTTCGGCTTCATCCGCAGCCGGTTCGAGGCATCCTGTTGGAGCGTGCTGGTCTTGTAGGGCGGCGGCGCGTTCCGCATGCTGTCCTTGGTCTCGATCGACAGCACCTTGTAGCTGGCGCCATCGAGTTGCGCGACGATCTCATTGATCTGGCCTTCTTCGGTCAGCTCGAGCTTGTCCTCGCTGCCTTGCTTGCTGTGCAGCCGGGCGGCGAAGATGCGTTGCGGGAGATCGATCTTGGAGAGCATCGCGTCGAGCGTCCAGGATTCGACCGGAACGAACGTCTCGATCTCCTCTTCCCGCTCGCAGACCAACCGGACCGCGACCGATTGAACGCGGCCGGCACTGAGGCCCTTTCGGATCTTCTTCCAGAGCAAGGGGCTCAGCTTGTAGCCGACGAGCCGGTCGATCACACGGCGAGCCTGCTGCGCATCGACCAGATCCTGATTCATCGGACGCAACGCGTTGAGCGCCTTTTCCACAGCGGTGGGCGTGATCTCGTGCAACTCGATGCGGCGTGGGTCCTTCAGGTTGAGGACGTGCGCGAGATGCCAGGCGATCGCCTCGCCCTCGCGGTCCGGGTCGGATGCCAGGAGGATTTCAGAAGCGCCTTTGGCGGCGGCTTTCAAATCCTTGATCGTCGATTCCTTTCCCGGAATCGTCACGTATTCCGGCTTGAACGAATGCTCGATGTCGATCCCCAGGGTGCTCTTCGGCAGGTCGCGCACATGACCCATCGACGCGCGAATGTCGTACTTGGCACCAAGAAACCGGCCAAGCGTCTTGGCCTTCGCAGGGGATTCAACGATGATCAGTGGGTTTGCCATGTCAGGCTCGAGAAGAGCGGGTCACCGCTCCGCAGTCGCCGATTATATAGCCGTTCATTTCCAACAATGTCAAGCGCCGACTCACTTCCTTGACGTCAAGGTTCATCATGACCGCCAATTCATCATGATGGCGCGGTTCTACCCAATCAAGCAATTCCCAAACGGCAAAGAGTTCAGGTTCTTGCGGTCCTGAATCCGCGCGCGTACGCGCACGCGTGTGCGCGTGTACACGCGCCTGCGCTCGCGCGCGTGCGCGCGCGAGGTCGGCAAATTCCTCCAGCACATCCTCGACGGTTTGCACCAGTTTTGCGCCGTCTTTGATGAGCTGATGACCGCCGACCGCGAGTGGGTTCTCGATACTCCCCGGGACGCAGAACACCTCGCGTCCTTGCTCGCCCGCCATGCGCGCCGTGATCAGCGCGCCACTTCGCTGCGCCGCCTCAACGACAACGACGCCGAGGCTGAGGCCGCTGATGATGCGATTGCGCACCGGAAACCGACCCGGTAGCGGCAGCGTCCCGTTTTCGGCTTCGGTGATGACGGCCCCCGACGCGGCGATCGCTTGAGCCAGCTCGGCATGTTCGGGTGGATAGATCCGGTCCAGCCCTGTTGCCATGACCGCGATGGTTGGACTCCTCCCTTCCAGAGCGCCCCGGTGGGCTGCGGCATCGATGCCACGGGCCAGCCCGCTGACCACGACCACCCCGGCGTCCGACAGGTCGCGAGCCAGCCGGTGGGCGGTACGCCGACCGTACGGGGTCGCGTGCCGCGAGCCGACGATCGCGATCATCGGCTCAGATGGGAGTTGCCCCCTGACGAAGAGCCGCGCCGGCGGGTCATGGATTTGCTTGAGCCGCGCCGGATAGTCGGGATCGTCGAGCCAGACGACTTTCATCCACTTTCGCGGTACTGCAGCGCCTCGGCCACGTGCGCCTGCTCGATGTTGCTCTGCGCCTCCAGGTCGGCGATGGTGCGGGCAACCCGTTGGACCCGATGAATCGCCCGTCCGCTGAGCTGCAGCCGCTCGGCGGCGGTCTCCAGCAGCGCCTGGCTCGGGGCATCCAGCGCGGCGTCCCGCCGGAGCTGCGGACCCGTCAGCGCGCCATTCCAGGGGCCCTGCGGCCGGCGCTCCCGCTGGCGGGCACGCGCGCCCATGACTCGCTCGCGAACCCCAGCGCTGGCCTCGGCGACCGCGGTGCTGCGCAGCAGCTCGCCGGCCGCCTGCCGCGGCACCATCACCTGCAGATCGATCCGGTCCCGGATCGGGCCGGAGAGCCGGGCGCGATAGCGCTGACGCTCCAGCGGCGTGCACTCGCACAGCCGGCGTGGGTCGCCGGCGAAGCCACAGGGACATGGGTTCGATGCGGCGACCAGGATGAAGCGAGCTGGGAGCACGGCATGTCCGCGGGAACGCGCCACCGCCAACCGTCCCTCCTCGAGCGGTTGGCGCAGCGCTTCCAGGGCGTCCCGCCGGAACTCCGTGATCTCATCCATGAACAACACCCCGCGGTGAGCACGAGTGACCTCCCCGGGCCGTGGCACCGCCCCGCCCCCGCCGACCAGGGCTGCCGGCGAGATGCTGTGGTGGGGAGCGCGAAACGGCGGGACCTCGAGCAGACCGGCGCCGGCGGGCAGCATGCCAACACAGGACGCGATCGAGGTCACCTCGACGGCCTCGCGCCGGCTGAGTGGGGGCAGGATCCCCGGAAGCGCGCGGGCGAGGAGCGTCTTGCCCGTGCCCGGTGGACCGACCAATAAGAGATGATGCGCGCCCGCGGCCGCGACCTCCAGCGCCCGCTTGGCATAGGGCTGACCGTGGACATCGGCCAGATCGACGTGCGCAGGTGGATTGGCGGATGGCGGCGGGGCGACCGACGATGCCTCCAGCGGCGCGCCCGACTCCCAGTGGGCTTTGAGCTGTCGCAGATGGTCGACGCCCACCACCATCGCACCCGTGGCGATCTTCGCCTCCGCCACATTGGCGGTCGGCACGTAGAAGCGTCGCACCCCGAGGCGGTCGAGGTGGGCAACGATCGCCAGCGTGCCGCGGATGGCGCGGAGCGTCCCATCCAGGGCGAGCTCGCCGAGCCAGGCGGCATCACCCGGCACGCCACGCTCCTGGCAGGCGTTGACGATGGCCGCGGCCATCGCCAGGTCGAAGCCACTCCCCTCTTTGGGAAGCTGCGCCGGCGCGAGGTTGATCGTCACTTTACGGCCGGGAAACTCGAAGCCGCTGTTGTTGATCGCGATCTTTACGCGTTCGCGGGCTTCCTGAAGCGCGCGGTCGCCGAGTCCCACGATGTGGAACCCGGGGAGGCCGTCGGCGATGTTCGCCTCCACCTCAACCCGGACACCATCGAGGCCGAACACCGTCCCGGAGAGGGCCCTGGCGAGCACCAGGGCCGATATTACACTAGTTTGTCTATCTGCGTTAGCTAGTACCCATGCTCTCGCGGCGCTTCAGCTCGCGCAACGCCACCAAGCCCTGGACCAAGAAGTAAAGGATCAGCAGCCGAATGACAATTCCTTGATAGCTGCCTGAGGCGACGGTCAGGACTCCATCGATCGCGTACAGTCCGGTGGCGACCCCCAGCGCCAGCAACGACCCGCGCATGGTGAAATATCCGAAGACGATCAGGATCGCGCCTTCCACAGCGAACACCTCTGGCAGGAACTGGACCCGACCCAACGCGACGACGAGACCGAGCAGGATCGTCAAACCGCCGATGACGTAGAGGGCGATGTAGGCGTTCCGATAGCGTCGCCGAAGTTTCGACTCGTCAAGCGCCTTCATCGTGACCTCGCTTTCCCTGATGATTGGCCGATGACCGTCATCCTAGCGCCGTCCTTCGCCCAGTAGGCGCGCATCCCATGCCATGGAGGCACGTCGCCGCGCGCGCTCTCGGATGGGTGACCACCCTGCCATATCGGTGGCGCGACAACGTCCACCTCGGACCGCGCCTCCTCGGGAATGGCCGGCTGCGGATTTCCGGTCCCGGCCGAGTGGAGTTCGGGGCTGACGTTAATGCCTGGTCGCACGCCGAGGTCAATCGCCTCATCACCACCCGCCCGGAGGCGGTCATCCGCATTGGTCGCCACGCGCGGCTGAACGGCTGCACCATCGTCGCCGCCGAGCGGGTCGAGGTCGGGGCGGATTGCGTGCTGGGCTCCTGCGAGCTCCGGGACCATCTCCCCTATTCCGAGTCGCCGGTCGATCGCCGGCGCCCCGGCCGGGCCCAACCGGTGGTGATCGAGGACAACGTCTGGATCGGCGGACAGGTCTCGATCCTCCCCGGAGTCCGGATCGGGCGCGACACGGTCGTCGGCATCCACGCCGTCGTCTTCGACGACATTCCCCCCGGGGTCATCGTCGGCGGAAATCCCGCACGCGTGCTCCGGCGGCTTGATTCTGGCGCCAGCGGGGATAATCGAAGCGAGTGAAGACCAACCCACCGCCGCCGACCTGCGATCAGTGCAAGCACATGCCGCGCTGGGAACGGATCAACGGGCCAGACCAATCCGTCCGGCTCGACGACGGGCGCGAGGTGACGCGCCGAGGCCAGGTCTGGGTGTGCACCCATTGCGGCCACCAGGTGCCGGTCTCGTTCGAGGCATGGACCTGACGACCGCCGCCAGCACCCGCCTCGAGCGGCTGCGCCAGGTGCTCGAGCATCGTGTCCGGCGCACTATCGACACGGCGCCACCGCTGATCCGGGCCGGCGTGCTGATTCCCCTGGTGTCGCGCGGCCACGATATCGAGGTGCTCTTCACGCGGCGTACGGACACGGTTCTGACTCACAAAGGCCAGATCTCCTTCCCTGGTGGGCAGCGCGAGGACTCAGACGTGGAGACGGTCGAGACGGCGCTGCGCGAAAGCTACGAGGAGATCGGCCTCGAACCATCGCGCGTCACGGTGCTCGGCGAGCTGGACGACGTCTTCACCGCAGTCAGCAGCTTTGTCATCACCCCCGTGGTCGGCCTGGTCGACGGCGGCGTCGATAACCTTGTGCTGGCGCCGGACGAGGTGAAGAGTCTGCTGGTGGTCCCGGTCGCCCAGCTGCTGGATCCGCAGGTGCACACGACCGAGACGCGGAATGTCGGCGAGCAGCAGTACCGAATTCATTACTACACAGTCGGCGACGACGTCATCTGGGGCGCCACCGGGCGGATCGTCTACCAGTTCCTCAAGGCCTGGGAAGACGCCGCCTGACCACCGCCGGCGCGTTTCTCGAAGCGACCATCGAATCGCAACCGGACGTGCTGGCGCGTCTTCTCCATGACCCACCGTCGGCATCCGCCGTCGCACGGTTATCGGACCGGTCGCGCATTTTCATCGTCGGCACCGGGACCAGCTACCACGGCGCGCTCGTCGGACAGCACCTGCTGCGGAGCGCGGGCATCGACGCCTGGGCGATTCCCGCGTTTGAGTTCGCGAACTATCCACCACGAATCAAGACGGATGACGGCCTCGTGCTGCTCAGTCATCGCGGAACAAAGCGTTTCAGTCAGGCGGCGCTCGAGCGGTTGGCGAGCCAGGATCACTGGCTGGCTATCACGGGCGAGGGCTCCCCGCTGAGCGGCCTGGGCGTCGTCCACACGGTTCCGCAGGAGCGCTCGCCCGTGCACACGTCGAGCCACACCGGGGCGATGGTCCGGCTCGCACAACTGGCCGTCGCCCTCGGATCGCCGCCGTGGAGCGCCGAGCTGGCCCGGGTGCCAGACGCGATCCGCGTGACGCTAGGGCTCCGCCCTGCGGTCATTCATGCCCTCGATCGGCTCCGCCTCGCACGGGTCGTCCACTTTGTCGGCGGCGGGCCGGCACACGCGACCGCGCTGGAGGGAGCGCTGAAACTACGAGAGGCGTCGTACATCAGCGCTGAGGGTCACGAACTCGAGAGCATCCTCCATGGGCCCTTGATTAGCCTTACCGCTGAGGACTCGGTCGTGATGGTGGCGCAGCCGGGGCCTGCCCTCGAGCGGATGACCGAGGTGGCCGAGGCGCTCCGCGAGATCGGCACGCCGACCCTAGCCGTCGGTCCCTCCGCCGTGAGTCTCAAAGCGACGGTTGCGCTGGAAACGCCGGCGATCGACGAACGTCTGGCTCCCATCGTCAACGTCGTGCCCTTGCAATGGCTGGCGCTCGAAGCGTCTCGGCGCCTTGGCGTCGACGCGGACAGCTTCAGAAAGGAAGGCCGCTACGCGGCTGCTCAGTCGAAGTTCACCCTCTAGGACATTCGCCTTCTAGCCGATCCCGTTCTTGATGTGATCGAAGCACCCGGGATGGAACTAACTTCCGAACCGGGCTGTACTACGAACGAGATGCCGACCGC
>Ga0209059_1000928_pt1 | contig 13417 bp, 10 predicted proteins | sample GraSoiAngelo_151_FD_186165 | JGI IMG/M metagenome (GOLD analysis project Ga0209059, IMG submission 186165) | Grasslands soil microbial communities from the Angelo Coastal Reserve, California, USA - 14_1009_12_20cm (SPAdes) (version 2) | ecosystem: Environmental > Terrestrial > Soil > Grasslands ...
GCTGCCCAAATTGCGCCAGCTTTTTCTTTCGCCATTCTCTCCGCAAAAGCTTGCGGGGGCTCGCCTTCGTGTCGGACTTCAGGGATGTTTGCCGGCTTCACCACGAATTCAAGGCCAGCGTTTTTCAAAAGCTCCTGGCGGCGCGGGGAGGTTGAGGCGAGCACAATCGGCATTGGTCAGAATTGGGGATCTACGAGAATGTTATCGATCAAACGAGTGTTTCCGATGAAAGCGGCTACTGCAATCAACGCGCGTTGTAAAATTGTTGAGATCGGCTCCAGCGAATCTGGGTCAACAATTTCAAAGTAATCCAGGCGCGCTGCGGGTTCTTTGGCGAATTCCTGTTTGCCGGCTGCGATCAATCTTCCGGTGTCGCGCTCCCCCTCATCGAACAATTTCTGTACCCGCTGTAATGAACGACTCAGAACCAATGCTGACTTGCGCTCTCCTGAATTCAGATATGCATTGCGCGAGCTAAGGGCCAGGCCATCCGACTCGCGAACAATGGGGCAAACCTCAATCGCGACTGGCATGTTCAGGTCGCGGACCATGCCGCGAATGATCGCGACCTGAGCGGCATCTTTCTGTCCAAAGAATGCAACATCCGGCTCGATGATGTGGAACAGCTTGGAGACAACCGTGGTCACGCCGCGAAAATGTCCTGGACGTGACTTGCCGCACAGACGGTCGCTCATTCCTTCCACAGTTACCCATGTGACCGCGTCGGCAGGATACATGTCTTCTACCGAAGGCGTAAAGATCACATCCACCTTCTCGCGCTGGAGCAGGGCCGAATCGCTTTCGAGATTACGCGGATATTTTGCGAAATCTTCATTCGGGCCAAACTGGGTTGGATTAACAAAGATCGACACAGTAACAAGATCCGACTTTTCACGCGCTGCGCGAACCAGGGATAGATGTCCTTCATGCAGCGCGCCCATGGTCGGCACCAGGCCTAGTCGCTGGCCGCTTTTGCGCGTTGCTTTTCGAAACGCGCGCATCTCGTCGATGGTCTTGACTAGTTTCATGTGGTTGGCAGCAGCTTGGGGTCGGGCATAGATTGCCCAACCTTTAAATCGAATATCTGGATCTGTGGACCGAAGTCGTGAGGCGCCAATTGAAACTGGGGGAAATTCGCAAGCTCGAATGCGACATAGGTGTACCAGCCCATTTGCGCGGCCCAGATTTTCGAGCCCGGCTGCATGTGATATTTGCTGACCATCTCCTGCCATTGGTCGTAGAAACTTCTCGCCGTGAAAATATATTTTGTCGTGCTCGCGATCACGCGATGCCCACCGCATTCATAGCTGACAAATCCCGGGATCGACCTGTCCGAAACCACCAGACGTTGCTCGCACAGATAATGGCTTAGCAGCAAATTGCTTTGAAGATCGGCAAAGATCGGCTCTCCCGCTGGAATTTGATGGATGAACGCCATGGCGGCCTGCATGTTCGCGGACCGCTGGGCATCCGGCGCAACATACGGCAATTCTTTCGCAGTCGAGAGATGGCAGACGAGTGAGACCCCCAGAGCGGCAGCCATTCCGAAGGAAATCCTGTGCTTCAGCAGCTGAGCTAATGACACCGAAACACCTGCAAGCGCAAACGGAATCAGTAGGGATGAGTGCCGCGTGCCTCCGTAGGGATACATTCCGGCGAGGGCGGCAGCGCAATTTATGACGAATGGCATAACGAGAAGAATTCCGAGACGAGATGTTATGCGGGGCTTCGTTGGATCCGGTTGTGATCTGATGAGTAGTACGATTCCCACGATAAAGAGCGGAAACATGACATCGCCCATTGCCAACTGCCCAAATAAGAATTGGAACACGCCTCCAGTTCGGGCAAAGATGAACAGAAGAAGGTTGTCGCGATGAGGCTGATAATAGGAGTTGAGGAGATAAGCATCCTGCATGAAGCCGTGCAGGACGTTGGATCCGCTGAACGCTCTGGATAATCCTGAGATGTAGACCTCATACAAGAACAGGCTGATTCCCAGGGCACCCACCTGGCCTGCGGACCATGTGATAAGCACTCTGGCCGACGGACTAGATGAGCGCAGCCGCACCAGCGCATAGACCGCCAACCAAGCCGCGAACAAAACTGCGGAATAATGAGAGAGCAGGGCGAGATAAAGGCATAGCAGAGAAACGGACATCCGCCATACGGAATTCCTGGACAAGGCTTTGTCAAGGAAATACAAGGCCCCGGCGCAGAAGACCAGCAGCAGCGCGTAATGCCGTAACTCCGCCGAAAGCTCAACCATGGGCGGAAGAAGGCTGACGAAAATAAGGCTGACCCAGGCAGCAGTGCGGCTAAAGTTGTTCGCCACCCACGCGTAGAAAATCAAGCAGAAGAGCGTCCCGGCTATGACAGAGGGCAAGCGGAGCACTAGTTCCGACATTCCAAACGCACGCCAGAAATGAAGCAGAAACACAAGGAGCGGCGGATGGGCAATGCCCAAACTTCGCTGATAGGTCAGCCACCACGATGGCGTGTTCGCCGCACGAAAATGCAGAGCTTCATCAGGATTGAGAAAAGTTCCGTGTGCGATCCAGAGACGAAGCAGAAACCCGGCTACGACGATAGTTGCCACCGCGAGATCATTATGAGCCTCGAACCAGGTCTCAATAATGGACGCTCGCGATTGCCGGCTCGCGGAAGGAGGTGCTTGCTCTTCAGAAATTTGTGGCTGCTGGGTCATGGAATTAGAGGCGGTTACCAATGATAGCCGCCCAGCCATTTGACCGGGAAGCGTGCGGCCAGAGAGTTGGCGAGGCGTTCGTCGGCAGTGATGAGATATGCGTTGCTCGTCACGGCTAAAGCGACATAAAGATTGTCATAAACGGTCCGCTCGAAGGCTAGGGCAATGGCCAGCGCCTGCGGCAACAACTCGCTGCTCGAAATTGATGGGATTCGCAAAGCTGTGACGCTTGAAACCGCCAAGGTGGCATTGGCCGCCGACAGCTCTCCCCGGCGCGCTGCCTTCCAGGCCGCATTTGCGATTTCGGCCCAGAATATGTCAGGTACCAGGAAGTTGACTTGGCTGCGCACGTAAGCCTGCAGTAATTGCGCAGCTTCTTCGGCAAACGGCTCCTGCCCCGATGGAAGGAACCATTTCACACCTACGCTGGCATCGACAACGATTGTCGTCAACGCTCACGATCCTCACGAATCATTTCCTCAGCGGTGGGAAATGGTCCCGAACCCGACGGAGATGCGGAACGAATCCTCTTGAGTTCCTCGAATGCCTTGCGGCGCCTTTTGAGTTCGGCCGCGGTGGGAATGTTCTGCTCCAGCAAGCTCACCACCTCTGCCGCGATGGATTTTCGATGAGAGCGAGCGCGCTGCCGAAGGGCCTCGTAAAGATCGTCCGGAACGTTTTCGACATACAGCGTTGCCATTGGATTACCCCTAGATTTCCATTGGACTATCCTAGATACATACTAGCATGACCCTAGGAAAAGGCGGCTACGATGCCTCCCGCTTAGGTCAAGTCTTTGGAATCTGCGGGAAACGCGGTCTAACGTCCAACCTGCACCTACCGCCCCCGGGTTCGATTTGGAGGTCCTACCACCTACATGTTAGGTTAACTAGTTTCACCACTCAGGCAGCCCAGCCACTGCTGTGACGAGGTCTGTTTGTCCGCGCTTCCGACTACGCCCACCATCCGCAAAACCGCGCTGAATGCAGTCCATCGCCAGATGGGGGCGAAGATGGTCGAATTCAACGGCTGGGACATGCCGGTTGAATATCCAACCTCAGGCGGCATTATTGCCGAGCACATGGCGGTGCGCACTGGCGTAGGAATTTTTGACGTCAGCCACATGGGGGATATTCGACTCAGCGGGCCGGGGGCGCTCGCGGCGGTGCAGCACATTTCAATGAATGATGCTGCGCGGCTTGCGGTGGGGCAGGCGCAGTATTCGGCGCTGCTCTATCCGCAGGGGACGTTTGTTGATGATGTAATCGTGCATCGGCTGGCTGATGACGAATATTTGCTGGTCATCAATGCCGGCACCCGCGAAAAAGATTTCAACTGGGTGCGCGAGAACACTCGCAACTTCGACTGCCGGGTGGAAAATCTTTCCGACGATTTCACGCAGATCGCGATTCAGGGACCAAGAGCAGTGGTGGTCTTGCAGAAGCTTACGGACGCCGATCTTTCATCAGTGAAATTTTATTGGGTGATGCGTGGCACGGTTTGCGGGCTGAGAAATATCCTGATTGCAAGAACTGGCTACACCGGAGAGGATGGATTCGAAATCTATATCCCTGCCGACGAGGCGACCAGCGCGCGGGTTTGGAACGAAATTCTCAAGACTGGCAAAGACTTGGGGATTCTTCCCTGCGGTTTGGGCGCGCGCAATACGTTGCGTCTCGAGGCCAAGCTTCCTCTCTACGAACATGAAATTTCCGATACCATAAACGTTTGGGAAGCGGGGCTCGATCGATTCTGCAAAATGGAGAAGCCCGAGTTCATCGGGCGAGCTGCGTTGGAGAAAGCGCGAACTGAAGGCTTGAATCGTGTGCTCACCGGAATTGAGATGATTGATCGCGGCATTGCGCGGGATGGCTATAAGGTCCAGGACGAAACCGGACGCGAGATCGGTTACGTTACCAGCGGGTCGCCAGCACCATTTCTGAAGAAAAATATTGCGCTCGCGTATGTGCCGCCTGCCTTTTCAGAAATCGGCCGCGAGCTCAAGGTTGACATTCGAGGGCAGGGAGTTACCGCGCGAGTCGTGCCGACACCGTTTTACAAACGGCAGAAAAAGACTTAACCACAGGGAGCACAGAGGAACACAGAGGAAATTAGCAACCCGGAAGCAGAAGCCAGGAGCTAAACCTGCATGTCTTATCCCCCCGACTTCAAATACACGAAGCAGCACGAATGGATCAAAGCCGATGGCGACAGTGCGACCGTCGGCATCACAAATTATGCGCAGGAATCACTCGGCGATATTGTTTTTGTCGAGACGCCCAAGGTCGGCGCTGAGCTCACTGCGGGCAAAGCTTTTGGAACGGTCGAATCAGTAAAAGCAGTTTCTGATCTCTATGCGCCTGCGTCAGGCACGGTCACAGAAGTGAATGGGGAGTTAGCCACTGCTCCTGAAAAGATCAATAAAGACGCTCACATCGCGTGGATCATGAAAATCAAATTGAAGAATCCGGGCGAGCTGAATTCGCTGCTCTCGGCTGCCGATTATGAGAAGTTTGTGGCGGAAGAAGGAGGCCATTGAGCTTGTTTATAGAAGATTCCTGAACCACAAAGGGCACAAAGGCAGACGAATGAGGTTTGAAGCAGAGGATTTCCTTGGTGTGACTTCGTGCCCTTCGTGGTTTGAGTTAAAGGAGACCTGCACATTGAGCGAACAGGATCGCTGCCACTCGAAGTCAAGATCAAAACGACCTGCGGTCACATCTAATAGGGGTTCAAATGCGCTATCTGCCCAAATCTCCTGCTGATCGCGAGGCCATGCTGAGAGCGATTGGCAAGCGCTCGATTGCCGATCTTTTTGCGCCAATTCCAGCGGAATACCGTCTGAACCGCGATCTGAAAGTTCCGCGGCAGATGGCGGAATCGGAAATCGTGGAGTGGTTCCGGGAGCGTTCGCATGAAAACGGCGACGGCTATGCAACATTTCTTGGCGCAGGCGCTTACTACCACTATCGGCCGGTAATCATTGATTCCCTTATCTCGCGCGGAGAATTTCTGACAGCGTATACGCCCTATCAGGCGGAGGTTTCGCAAGGGACGCTGCAATCCATCTTCGAATTTCAAACCATGATCTGCGAGCTCACCGGCATGGAAGTTGCGAACGCTTCCATGTATGACGGCTCGACCGCGGCAACGGAAGCCGTGATGATGGCGGTGCGGCTCACTGGCCGACAGTCGGTAGTGGTGGCGCGCGCCGTGCATCCCGAGTACCGCGAAGTGCTGGCGACGTACGCTCATCATCAGGGATTACCGATCGCCTCGGTCCCATTTTCTGACTCTGGCCGCATCGATCTCGAAGAATTAGGAAGGTCTGTTACTGCAGAGACGGCGTGCGTTTTGATTCAGTCGCCGAACTTTTTTGGGACGATCGAAGATGTTCGCGGCATTGCTGAACTTGCGCACAAGAGCGGCGCTTTGCTGGTGGTCTCGATCGCCGAAGCGGTTTCGCTTGGCATCGTAGAACCTCCGCGCCAGGCGGACATAATTGCGATGGAAGCGCAATCCTTCGGAGTTCCGCTTGGGTTCGGAGGACCGTACTGTGGTGTAATCGCCACCCGCGAGCAGTTTGTCCGCCAGATGCCAGGTCGGCTGGTTGGCCAAACCACAGATCGCAATGGCAAGCGCGGATTCGTTCTCACGCTCGCGACGCGGGAGCAACACATCCGGAGGGAAAAAGCGACGTCCAACATTTGTACGAATCAAGCGCTGATCGCGCTGATGGCAAATATCTTTATGACGGTCTACGGCAAGGTTGGGCTAACGGAGCTGGCGCGGCAGAACTTGGCCAAAACTGACTATGCTGTTCAGCAGTTTGGGAAGCACGCGAAGATATTGTTCTCCGCTGCGCCACGATTCAATGAATTTGTCGTGCAGACGAGTGAAGATCCGTATGCGATCAACGGTCGCATCCTTGGGCATAAGATCGTCGGCGGACTTCCGCTGAAGAAGTTTTATCCCGAACTTGGGAACGTGTCGCTATGGTGCTGCACCGAGATGACCAGCCGTACGACTATTGATACGGTTGTGGGCCTTGCCGCGCAAAGTGAACGCTCAGTTAAATCAGCGAGTGAAGAGGCTGATGTGGAAGAAGTGACGCGATAGGAACGGGCTGCGACCAAATAGAACCACAGAGGGCACCCTTCGACTTCGCTCAGGGCAGGCTCGGAACACAGAGGAACGGAGAAAATTGAAACACTTTACCCGCAAAGCTACGCGTCATACCAGCCAGAATGAAGGGTTGATCTTCGAGAAATCTTCTGCGGGGAAGGCCGCGTGGAGGCTGCCGCTGCTCGACGTGCCGGAGGTGGATGCGTCTAAGCTGTTGGGCGATGCGGAGAGAAAAGACCTTGGAAACATGCCCGAAGTGAGCGAGATCGAAATCATCCGGCACTTTACGCGGCTTTCGACGTGGAACTATGCCATTGACCTGGGCATGTATCCGCTTGGCTCCTGCACGATGAAATACAACCCGCGAGTGAATGAGGTGGTTGCGCGATTGGAAGGTCTGGCTAACGCACATCCATACCAGCCGGAGCGTGCTTCGCAAGGCGCTCTGCGCATCATGAAAACGCTCAGCGATTGCCTGACGGAAATCACTGGCATGGACGCCATTACCCTACAGCCCGCCGCGGGCGCACATGGCGAACTCACAGGGCTTCTCATGGTGCGAGCCTATCAGCAGTCGAAAGGTAATCCGCGCAAAAAGATTCTCATCCCTGATTCGGCACATGGCACGAATCCCGCGACCGCCGCGACCGTGGGCTATGCAGTTGAAAATCTGAAGTCCAACGCGCAGGGGATGGTTGACGTCGCTGCACTTGGCGCGCAGATGAACGAAGATGTGGCGGCGCTAATGCTTACCAATCCCAATACGCTTGGCGTTTTCGAGCAGGAGATCCATAAAATTGCCGATATTCTACACGCCAAAGACGGCCTGCTTTACATGGATGGCGCGAACATGAATGCGCTGGTCGGCAAAGTGCGTCCGGGGGATTTCGGGGTGGATTTAATGCACCTGAATCTGCACAAGACTTTTTCCACGCCTCACGGCGGAGGCGGGCCAGGGTCGGGCCCGGTAGCAGTGAAGCAATTTCTTGAACCGTTTTTGCCCACCCCCGTCGTCGTCGCGAAATCAGATGGGACACTGGCTTTTGACTATAGCCGCCCCCAATCGGTTGGGCGTGTGCGGGCGTTCCACGGAAACTTCGGAATGTTTGTGCGAGCGCTGGCGTACATTCTTGCGAACGGCCCAGATGGTTTGCGGGAGACGACGGAAGACGCGGTGCTGAACGCAAATTACATTCGCCAGGGAATCGAAGGCACGTACGATTTACCTTACTTGACGCCGACCATGCACGAGGTCGTTTTCAGCGATCGGATTCAAGCCAAAAAAGGCGTGAAGACGATGGATATTGCCAAGCGGCTGATCGACTATGGGTTCCATCCATACACGACTGCGTTCCCGCTGATTGTCCCCGGCGCTCTGATGATTGAGCCGACGGAGAGCGAGTCCAGGGAAGAACTTGATTTGTTCATTGAGGCAATGAAGTCGATTGCGGCGGAGGTGGAGGAAGATGCAGAGACCGTGCTTTCGGCACCGCACTCCACCCGGGTCTCGCGGCTGGACGAAACTGCGGCGGCGCGGAAGCCGGTGTTGCGGTGGAAACCGAGCCTGTGATTTGGGACGGGCGTTGACGCCCGTCCTCCATCATTAAAGCGCTACTTCTTTTCTTCAAAAGCTATGCTGGCGCGGGTGTTTTCCCAGTCCAGGTGCATCGTGCAACTGTTGCCCGCCTGGTCGAAAGCGATTGTGAAATTCTCCACCGGCGTGGGTGTCTTGGAAACCTGCATATCGGTACGCAGGAGTTCGTCGCCTTCATACTTGTAAGGAATGCCCCATTCGCCGGTTTTCTTGTTGATGATTAGGGTCCATTTGCCCTGGTTGGGAATAGTGAAGATGGTGTAGCTGCCGGCGGGAACGTCTTTGCCATTCACAGAAAGGTTGGCGTCCGTCACGAAGGTCGTGGCGTCATTGGCACCGGTGCGCCAGACTTCGCCGTAGGGTACGAGTCCACCGTAAATCTTGCGGCCTTTTGCGCGTGGGCTGGAGTAATCGACACGAATGGTCTTGCCATCTGCGAATTGGCACTGTGCCTGTGCCGCAGGGCTGGGCCGGCTGGCCTTCTCTTCCTGCGCAAGTGCAGCAACTGCAATCAAAACGAACATCGAAAGACATAAAGCAACGATTCGCTTCTGCATAGGTTCTCCTGTCAAGATTTGAAATTACTTAGACGTAGGGATTTCGTCAGGGATATCACGGATTTGTCGAAGCCTTGCTTTTCTCAAGCATGCACCGGCCGGAGGCTCGGCTTTGCGCTTAGCAATTGGCGCAACACGTATTGCAGAATTCCGCCGTTCGCATAATACTGAGCCTCCTGCGGCGTATCGATACGGACCAGGGCCTTGAATTGTTTGCTTCTGCCATTTGCTGCAGCTTTCACGGTGAGCTCCCGGCCGGACACGAACTTATCCATCAGAGCGCGAATACCCGCGATCTCGAAAACTTCTTCGCCGGTCAGCCCGTGGGATTCTGCATTTTCCCCAGCACGGAATTGCAGCGGCAGAATGCCCATACCGACCAGATTCGAGCGATGAATGCGTTCGTAACTTTCAGCGATCACCGCGTGTACGCCGAGAAGGCGAGGGCCTTTCGCAGCCCAGTCGCGGGAAGAGCCGGCGCCGTATTCCTTGCCCGCAATAACGATCAGCGCCACAGCTTCGGCAAGATATTTTTCCGACGCTTCGAAGATGGTCACCTCGGCGCCGTCGGGCAGATGCCGGGTAAATCCTCCTTCTAAATTCGGGACCATTTTGTTGCGCAGGCGGACATTGGCGAAGGTGCCGCGCACCATGACCTCGTGATTTCCACGGCGAGAACCGTAGGAGTTGAAGTCGGCAGGCTTCACGCCGTGTTCCTGCAGATACTTTCCTGCAGGACTGTCTTTCTTTATCGATCCAGCAGGCGAAATGTGGTCGGTAGTAACGCTGTCGCCCAGAACGGCCAGCACGCGAGCGCCGTGAATGTCCTCCACTGGCACGGGTTTCAGCGTCATGTCGTCGAAATACGGGGCGCGGCGGATGTAGGTGGAATCATCTTCCCAAGCGTAGGTCTCGCCTTTGGGAACGGGCAGGCCGCGCCAGCGATGGTCGCCATGATAAACCTCGCCGTAGCTGCGGCGGAACATATCGGAGGAGATCGATTTGCTGATCACTTCGTTTACTTCGCGTTGCGAGGGCCAAATATCGGCGAGGTAGACCGGCTTGCCATCTTTACCCTGGCCGAGGGGATCCTTCCGCAGATCTGTATCGACGCGCCCAGCAAGGGCAAAAGCGACTACTAGCGGTGGCGACATCAGATAATTCGCGCGGACATCGGGATTAATGCGGCCTTCGAAATTGCGGTTTCCGGAGAGCACGGATGCCACGACGAGTTCGTTTTCGTCGATGGACTGTGAAATTTCGGCGGGCAGCGGCCCGGAGTTCCCGATACAGGTAGTGCAGCCGTAGCCGACAATGTGGAATTTTAATTTTTCCAGATAGGGCGTAAGACCAGCGCGTTCTAAATAGTCGCGCACCACCATGGAACCGGGGGCAAGCGACGTCTTGACCCAGGCTGGAACTTGGAGCCCGCGCTCAACGGCTTTTTTAGCGAGCAATCCGGCAGCGATCATTACTGATGGATTGGAGGTATTCGTACAACTGGTGATAGCAGCAATGACCACCTTACCGTGGCTCAGAGCGGACGGCAAGTCCTGCGGAACGTGCTCTTCGTGGCGCAAGTCGCCTACGCCGATTGCAGTGGGGTTGCCGCCTTCCTGCTCCCAGCGGCCCAAGTTGCTGTTCGCGAGATTGGCCGGAGTCGCAGCTGGCGTGGATGCCTTCGCGCCAGATTTGGGCTTCATCAAAGACGGCAAGGCTTGTTCGAAAGACTCCCGAGCTTTGGAAAGCGGCACGCGATCCTGCGGGCGCTTGGGGCCTGCAAGGCTTGGCTCGACAGTCGCCAGGTCGAGCGCGAGCAGCTCCGAATATTCTGCTTCGGGCGTCTTCTCGTCATGAAACAGGCCTTGCTCGCGGCTGTACGCTTCCACCAGCGCGATCTGCTCTTCGGAACGGCCGGTCAGGCGCAGATAGTTCAGCGATTCTTTATCTATAGGAAAGATTCCGCAGGTTGCGCCGTACTCCGGTGACATGTTGCCGATGGTAGCGCGATCGGCAAGAGGCAAATCCTGAAGTCCGGGTCCGAAATATTCGACAAATTTGCCAACCACTCCGTGCTTGCGCAGCATTTCAGTGATGGTGAGCACCAGATCGGTTGCAGTGGCGCCTTCGCGCAGTTTGCCGGTGAGCTTAACGCCGACCACTTGCGGAATCACCATCGAGACCGGTTGTCCGAGCATTGCGGCTTCGGCTTCAATGCCGCCCACGCCCCAGCCCAAGACGCCCAGGCCGTTGATCATAGTGGTGTGCGAGTCGGTACCGACAAGAGTGTCGGGATAAGCGGTGCGATGGCCGTTCGTTTCGTGAACAAAAACTACGCGGGCTAGATACTCGAGGTTAACCTGGTGGACGATTCCGGTATCGGGCGGAACAATTGCTAAATTGCGAAAAGCAGTCTGGCCCCAGCGGAGGAATGCGTAACGTTCTTTGTTACGTAGAAATTCAAGTTCGGAATTGAGCTGGAAGGCTTGTGGGGTGCCGAATTCATCTACCTGAACCGAATGATCGATGACGAGTTCAGCCGGCTGGAGGGGATTGATCAAAGTTGGATCACCTGACAGACGCTTCATGGCATCGCGCATGGCGGCGAGATCGACGATTGCGGGCACGCCGGTGAAATCCTGCAAAAGCACGCGGCTCGGGGTGAAGGCAATTTCCTTGTCGGGCTTCGATTTCTTATTCCATGCGGCCAGCGCGCGAATATCTTCCTTTTTCACATTCTGGCCATCTTCGGTACGCAGCAGGTTCTCCAGAAGAATGCGAAGCGAGTAAGGCAGATGCTTCGTCGAAATGCCCTGCTTGTCGAGCGCATCCAGCCGGTAGATTTCGTATTCTTTCGTGCCAACCTTAAGAGTACTGCGGGCATTAAAGCTGTTCATTGATGAGGCCTTCCTGAATGTCTTCCACAACAGCGGAGAGAACTACTAAGAATAGTTTAGTCGTTTCACGTCAGATTTGCGTAGAGCGGGTGTGGAGGACCGAGCGCACGAAGGTCCGACTTGGGAAAGGAAAATTTCGTTCGCGTGGGCTAACGAGGGCGTCCGCCCCTACGTGTAACGTGACGCTACATGCGTATGGCCTGAATTAACAACCAAGCGTTTAGGGTGGCGATTAGAGCCGCCGTGCTCCAGGACAAGGCTCGCAGCCAGGGTGCGTTCACAAATTCGCCCATCTTGCGGCGATCACTGGTGAACATCACCAATGGAAAGACAGCGAAGCTTAACTGCATGCTGAGAATGACCTGGCTGAAAATGAGCAAGTCCGCGGTGCCTTTTTCTCCCCACAATGCCGTAACCACGATGGCGGGAGCGATGGCAATGCTGCGCGTAATCAGACGCCGCAGCCAGGGGCGCAGGCGGATGTTGAGGAAGCCTTCCATTACCACCTGTCCGGCCAAAGTGCCTGTGAGAGTGGAGTTTTGACCGGAGGCGAGAAGCGCGAGGGCAAACACCGTGCTCGCGCCGGTGACACCGAGGAGCGGAGAGAGCAGCTTGTGGGCATCCTGGATTTCAGCAATTTGGTTGAAGCCATGGCGGTAGAACGTGGCGGCGGAAACGATGAGAATGGCGGCGTTGACCAGCAGAGCGAAAGTTAGCGCAACAGTGGAGTCGATTACTGAGTAGTGAATGGCTTCGCGCTTGCCCTCATGAGTTCGATCGAAGTCGCGCGTTTGCACGATCGCGGAGTGCAGATAGAGATTGTGCGGCATCACGGTGGCGCCGAGGATTCCGATGGCGATGTAGAGCATGCCGCGATCACGGAAAATTTGAGAAGAGGGGACAAAGAACCCTTGCACGATGCCGAGCATGCTCGGCCGAGAAAAAAGAATTTCAAGCCCGAAGCAAACGCCGATGGTTCCTATGAGAACGATTACCAGTGCTTCCAAAAAACGAAAGCCCCTCTGCTGGAGGAAGAGGATTATCAGAACATCCAACGCGGTGAGGCAAACGCCCCACAGGAGCGGGATTTGAAACAGCAGATTGAGCGCGATGGCCGAACCAATCACCTCGGCGAGATCGCAGGCGGCAATAGCAATCTCGGCAAATCCCCAGAACGCGAATGAGACTTTGCGGCTGAAATGGTCACGGCAGGCTTGGGCGAGATCGCGGCCTGTCACGACTCCCAATTTGATGGCCAGGCTCTGCAGCAGAACAGCCATCAAATTGGACAGCATGACGACGGAAAGCAAAGTGTAGTTATAGCGGGAGCCACCGGCCAGATCGGTTGCCCAATTGCCAGGATCCATATAGCCGACGGCGACCAAAAAACCCGGGCCAGCGAAGGCAAACAGCTTGCGAAGCCCGCCGGCGGTCCTCGGAACGTGCAGGCTGCGGTAAACTTCCGGAAGGCTCGGGGCGAGCGCTTGATTGCGCCATGTTTCGGCTTGCGGATTGAGTACGTCAGTGCCCATGCAGTCAG
>Ga0209059_1000929_pt1 | contig 13413 bp, 7 predicted proteins | sample GraSoiAngelo_151_FD_186165 | JGI IMG/M metagenome (GOLD analysis project Ga0209059, IMG submission 186165) | Grasslands soil microbial communities from the Angelo Coastal Reserve, California, USA - 14_1009_12_20cm (SPAdes) (version 2) | ecosystem: Environmental > Terrestrial > Soil > Grasslands ...
AAAATTTCATGCGAACTAGCGGAGAAAGCGCAAATCGTTTTGCGCGAAAAGGCGAATGTCAGGGATATCGAACAAGATCATCGCTAGGCGATCCATGCCCAGACCGAACGCATAACCAGTCCACTTTTCGGGGTCGTAGGCATTATCGCCCCGCGTCTTGTTGACTGCTTCAAAAACACCCGGATGCACAATGCCAGAACCGGCGACTTCGACCCATTGCTCACCGCCTTTGAGCGCTTTGGATTTCACATAAATTTCCAAGCTCGGCTCTGTGAACGGAAAATAGTGCGGACGAAATTGAACTTCTGTTTCAGCGCCGAAAAGTTCGCGCATGAAAAATTCCAGCGCGCCTTTCAAGTCGGCGACGCTGACATTGTCGTCCACGTAAAGCCCTTCGATCTGGTGGAACTGCGGGCTGTGAGTGGCGTCAAGCTCATCGCGCCGATACGCTGCACCGGGAGCAATCACACGAATCGGCGGCGGCGCGGCTTGCATCGTCCGGATTTGCACGGTGGAGGTGTGGGTTCGCAGCAGACGACCGTCGGGCAAATAAAATGTGTCCTGCTCGTTACGCGCGGGATGTTCCGGCGGCGTGTTGAGCGCATCGAAGCAGTGCCATTCGTCTTCAATGTCCGGCCCATCTGCGAGTGCGAAACCCATTCGCCGGAAAATTTCGATTGAGCGTTGCCACATCTGCGTAAGTGGATGCAGCGCACCGATCTCATGGGTTGTTCCCGGCAGAGAAATGTCGATCTTGCCGAGCGCCTCGGATTCCATTCGGGAACGAAAACTTGCGGCGCGCGATTCGAGCGCCGCAGTGACGGCGTTGCGAACTTCATTGAGCAATTTTCCAACTATCGGCTTTTGATCCTTGCCGAGCGTTCTCATCTCTTCGCCCCATCTGGAGATGCTGCCGCTTTTCCCGAGAAACTTTATGCGCGCCGTCTCGAGCGTCTGTTCATCGCTTGCGCAATCGATCTCGCGCAGCGCGTCATCGCGCAGTTGTTCGAGCGGGTGTGTCATTGAAACATTGAACGTTGAACGTTGAACGTTGAACGTTCAATTTAAAGTTGTCGCTGTCGCGGAGCTCTGTGACCGCCGATTCCGATACGGATCCCACCAGCTCTGGGCAGTCACAGACCACCGCTGCAGAAGAAGCTATGCCGCTCTTTTCGATTTCGATTTCTCTGCCAGCGCATGCTTCGCCTGATCGACAATTGATTTGAATGTGGCTTCGTCTGTGACAGCCAGATCGGCGAGAATCTTTCGGTCCAGGCCAATGCCAGCAGCTTTGAGTCCTTCCGCAAAACGGCTGTAGGTCATTCCATTCGCACGGGCAGCGGCATTGAGCCGTTGAATCCAGAGATAACGAAACGTGCGTTTGCGCGTTTTGCGGTCGCGATAAGCCCAATACTGGGCTTTCATGATCGCGTCTTTCGCGTAGCGGAAAAGTTTTGAACGGCGTCCGCGGTAGCCTTTGGCTTTTTTTAAGATTCGTTTGCGGCGCGCCCGGCTTGCCGGGGCGTTAGTGGCTCTTGGCATGGTAATTCTGCCTCGAATTGCTTCGAGGCTTCTCGTTCAGCGAGCTGTTGTTCCATTTATCAATCTTTCCGACCTCGCTCACTGATTCATTCCGCAGACGCGGAACAGGTGGAAAGATGATTTTGGCGAGCTGGAAATTATTCAGCGATTCGAAAATGACAAACGCTTTTCAAAACCTTCAAGCAATAACTTTAACATCCAGAGAAGTTCAGATCTTCAGTATTCAAGTCCCGCGTCGAACCTTGGGGCTTAATGATTCGCACTTGTTTGGAATTGGATGTGGTGATTGGATGTGGTGATTTGGGGCTTGGTTACTTGCTTGGCTCCGCTTCGCTCAGAATGACAATGCCATTTTATGCTTCAACTTTTTAACGTTTTAACGTTTTAGTGCTACATTCGCCGCACATGCACTGGCTAGGTCGTCGTCGGCTGTTGGTCTTGGGGGTGATTTGTGTCTTTTGGACCAGCGTGGTTCTTCTCGGGCATTTGTTTCCAATGACGCCGTTTCTCTCGACGCCGTGGCGCGTCGAACAAGGCTTCGAGGATTTGCTTCGACAGGAAGGGCGAAAAACGGCCGCGCCTCGAGATTTCGTTTTTCTGGGAGTCGATCAAAGCACATTGCAATTGCCACCGCTGACGCCTGAAGAGATCGCCGGGAATCGAGCGTTCCAACTGATGACCGCGCAGCCATTCCCGTGGTCCCGCGAAGTCTGGGCGGTTTTGCTTGATCGGCTCTTTGGGGCCGGCGCGCGCCTGGTCGTCTTTGATTTGCTTTTTAATCCGCCGAACGATGGCGATCCGCAATTTCACGCCGCGCTCGATCGTTACCACGACAAAGTCGTCCTCGGCGCGAATTTCGATATGGAACATGGCGCGCAGGAGGTTACGCCAAACGATGCGCTCATTCGGCCCCCGCAACTGCTGGATGACCGAGTCGGCTACGTGAATTTCTGGCCCGATACGATTGACGGAAAAACCCGCGCTGCGATTTATCAGGTCACGGACCGCCAGCTCGCGGGGTTGCCGCCGCACCCGAGCGAAGAAGTGTATGAGTCTCTTGCCGCTCGCACTCTGGGCAAAATCGGCCGCGGAAATGATGTGCCGCGCGATTTTCGTGGTCACATGATCCGTTTCACGGAGCCGGACGCGTTCGAAGCGCGCCCACTCTACGAGGTTTTCGATCCGAAACTCTGGCATGCGAATTACGCCGATGGCGCGTTTTTTAAGGACAAGATCGTGATGGTGGGACCGTCTGCCCAGGTGATGCACGACGTAGTCGATACCCCGCTGAGCCCAAACACACTGGGCCCGGTGGTTCATTTACAGGCAATGGCTGCCGCGATGGGTCATGAATTTCTGTATCCGACGCCGGAGAAAGTTGAGCTGGCGCTCGTGGCGGCGGCGGGGCTGATTGCGTGGTCGCTCGTCTCGTTTCTGCGCAGGCCGTTGCTCCGCGTTGGAGGGCTGATTGCAATCATGGCCACATATCTGGGAATGGTCCGATTGTTTTACGATAAGACCGGGCTGCTGCTGCTTGCCGTTCCGGTGCTAACCGCTCTGTTATTAAGCGGATCATTTTCGCTTGCTTTCGAATACGCCCTCGAGCGGCTGGAGAAAGTGCGCACCCGGCGCACACTGGAACGCTACGTCTCGAAGAATCTGGTCAAGGAAGTCCTGGACAATCCGGACAGCTACTACAGCACCCTTCGCGGTGCGCGCGTGCCTGTGACGATCCTATTCTCGGATTTGATCGGGTTCACCACCTTGTCGGAGAAAGCCGATCCCGAAGCATTAGTCGCGCAGCTCAATGAGCATCTCACGGAGATGACTTCCGTCGTTTTCGGTAATGGCGGTACACTCGATAAATTCATTGGTGACGCGATCATGGCGGTATGGGGAAATGTGCGCAGTCTTGGTATTGCACAGGACGCCAAAAATTGTGTACGCGCGGCGCTGGAGATGCGGCGAGAACTCAGAAAGCTCAATCAAAAATGGCGTGACCAAGGCCGCATGGGACTGGGCATGGGGATCGGCATCAATCAAGGCGAAGTAATCGTCGGCAATATTGGCTCGCAGGAGCGAATGGACCCAACGGTGATTGGCGACGCGGTCAATCTCGCTTCGCGCCTCGAAGGTCTCACCCGGATTTATGGCGTGGATATTTTGGTTGGCGCAAGCGCTGCCGAATTAGTGCGGGACGAATTTCATCTGCGCTCCGTTGCCCGGGTGCAGGTGAAAGGAAAAAGCAAACCGGTAGACGTCTTCACGCTTATCGGGGCTCGAAATGAAGAGGTCGATGCGCAACTCCTGAAGTGGCTCGAGTCTTACGAAGAGGGGCTCGACAAATTCCGCACACGCGATTTTATCCAGGCAAAAATTCTGTTCTCGCGTTTTCTCGAATTCTATCCGGATGATCTGCTGGCCAAGATGTATCTCGATCGCGCGCTCGAATATGAGCAAGCTCCGCCCGACGAGGCGTGGGAGGCCGTAGAAGTCTTCAAGAAAAAATGACAATCGCGTTGCGATTGTCATCCTGAGTCCCGAACGCTTTCGGGACGAAGGATCTCGCATTTGCCCAAGCCATCACGCGGACTGATTCCGACGCTTTTCGAAAGCGTGTTTTTGTGAGGTTCCTCGCTTCGCTCAGGATGACATGCGCTTGATCATCCGAAAAATCGGCTCGGTTCGGGTGCGCTCACCTGCTAAAAAAAATTCCAAAAAAATCTAAAAAAAAGCTTGCCACCCTCCTCGCCCTTGATTTAAACGAGAGGCTGGCGGACAAAAAGGCCTGTTTAAGCGTTCAAAAAAAATTGAAGAAAAAGCTTGTCAGGCTTTGAAAAGTTTAATAAACGCCACCTTAGACCTAACCAAACCAATGGAGAAACTAATGATAAAAAACGTGCTAAATAAACTCGGATTCGTGCGCATCGCACTCGTGGCGGGCGCCGGATTTCCATTCATTGTAGCAACGAACGGATTTGCTCAGGCGCCCCCACCCCCGCCACCAGCGGGCGGTGCTGCGCCCGCCGCAGAAGTTGAGCGGGTGATCGTGACCGGGTCGTTGATTCCGACCGCGGAAGAGGTCGGTCCGAACCCGGTGTTCAGTATCAACCGCGACCTGATTAACAAATCAGGCTCGGGCACCACCACAGAACAGCTGCTCCAGCGGCAGGTGGTAATGAATGGCTCCAATATTCCGGTTAATAATAACGGAACAGGCCAGTCTGGTCCAACCGGTACTGCCGCGATCGCGCTGCACGGCTTGGATCCTGGCGCCACATTGGTGCTAGTCGATCGTCGCCGCGTTGCACCGTTCCCCGGATCGGCCAACTCCGGGTATGCTTTCGTTGATCTAACTTCGCTTCCGATCACCGCGGTCCAGAGCATCGACATTCTGAAAGATGGCGCTTCCACCACTTACGGCGCGGACGCGGTTGCGGGCGTGGTGAACCTTAATATGTATAAAGATTATCGCGGCGCACAGGTGACGATCCAGTATGGCGACTCGGCTACTGGGAACGCAACCGGAAACGGATCAGACGACGCCGAGTACAGAGGCGACATTCTCTTTGGAGTGGGCAACGACACAACCAGTATCACTGGCGACATCTTCTATTACAAGCATCACGACATGTTTAACCATGACCGGCAGAACTCGCTTACGCCGCCGTTCTTGAGTTCGAACGCGGTGCCGTGGAACCTTCAGTTGCAAACGGCGGCCGTCGTAGCAGCGGGCGTCGTTCTGCCGCCTGAGCTGGCATCGAGAACGACAATTTTCGGCACGCCGCCGGACAATTCCAACGGATTGAGCCCGGCTAGCAGTTATAGATACGATGAGGATCGTCCTCGGAGTTTCGAGGGCGGCCCTGAGGCGGACAACCTTCCTGGCTTTAACTTTAACCTGTATTCGAGCTCGTATCCGCGACAGGAGCGCTGGGGCGGGTATACGGCTTTCGAGCACAAAATCTGCGACGATCAGTTGCGGCTTTTCGGCGATTTCTATTATGTGGAAGCCAAAACGCACGACGAACTTGCGCCAGACGCTACGGGCAATTTCATCACGCCTGGTTCCCCGACGCGCTTCATCCCGCCCAATCATCCCTTCCCGATTGTAAACGGTGTGGAGGTACCGCCCTTTGGCGGCTTCACCCCTGCGCAAGTTGGGGAGCCTCTCGGTGCCTTTAACCCGTTCAACCCGTTTGAGCAGATCATCACAGGCGGCACTCGGGCGCGCTTATTCGATTTTGGCAACCGCAAATTCGACAACGAAAACGTCGCCGAGCGTTTCACGGTCGGTGTAAAAGGCGACAAGCTGTTTAACGGAACCTGGGGCTACGATGGAGCGTTCATGTACAGCCAGATCACGCAATATTCGCTGTCCATAGTTAGTGATGGTGGGCGGGTCAACCGGATTTTGAACGGGAACGACCCGCTGTTTAATCCCGCATCGAGTGAGTATATCGGGCAGACGATTCCGTACAATCCGTTTGGGGATGGACAGCACGTGGTGATCCCGAGCAATCTTCCGCTGCTTCAGTTTGCGGAGCAGAGGGCCAAAACCACCGGCGTGTCCAAGCTTGCAACGCTGGACATGAACATTTACACCACCGACCTGTTTGATTTGCCGGCAGGCGGCGTGGGCCTGGCTTTTGGCGGCTCGTTTAACCGTGAAAGCTACAACATCGCAGTGGATGACCAGACCCGCCTCGAGAACGATATACCGAACATTGCGGCCGGGCGCAAATCGTGGGGGATTTATGCGGAAACGCTCATTCCGGTTTTCAGCCCGAAATGGAACATACCCGGGTTTTATTCGCTGGAATTTTCGGCCGGTGTCCGCTACGACGAGTGGCTGAACAACGACACCAACGCAGCGGTGCCCAAGGTCGGGCTTCGGTGGCAGCCCTTTGACGAGAGCCTGACTATTCGCAGCACCTGGGGCGAAGGCTTCCTTGAGCCGTCGATGGTGCAGTTGTACGGACCTAAAAGATTCCTTCTGGCGCCAATCGGGGGTACTACATGTGCTCCCGTGGCGGTGTTTGGTCCTTGCGGGAGCCCTGGCAACCCAGCCGTGGACGTAACCAATCCGGAAGAAACCGTCGAGCAGCTTCCGAACAAACAACTCCACCCGGAACATGATCGTACCTGGACTGCAGGCCTCGTTTATACGCCCAAGTGGATTCCGTCCAAGTGGGGCACTTTGACGTTGACGGCGGATTTATGGGATGTCGAGCGCACTGGGGTTGCGATGTTCTTCGCTCCTACCTCAATCCTTGATCAGTACAACGCGGCCGGTTATCCGTTGAGCCTGGCTGTCATAGCGCCTAACCAGCCGAACCTGTCGACTGGACCGGCGATACTGTTTGACCAACAAGGCAACATCGCCGGCGTCTCAACCCCTTATATTAACGGCGGACGTGTCCGGGCGAACGGTATTGACCTCGGTCTTCAATATCAGATCGAAACGGGCTACGGCACATTCTCGCTCTTAAGCCGGTGGACTTATCTGAACGAGTTCGTGGTCAACTACCCCCAGCAAAGGCCGTACCAAGTAGCCGGCAGCTCCAGTTCCGAGTGGTATATTGGCAGCTTTTTCGGAGACGCAACCAATCCCCAAGCCTGGCTGAAATGGAGAGGGGACACGACCATCGACTGGACCTGGCACAACTGGGACATGAACTGGACTTGGCATTTCCTGGATGGATATCATGAACAGGAGTTCGCCTTCAGGTTGGATGGTTTCACTAAGGAACACTATGTGCATCCTACTAACTATATAGATGCGCAGCTCTCCTACACCCTGATCTTCACGCCTCCGGTGGAAGCGGCGCCGGTGGCTGGGTATTCCAAGGGCGGCAAGGAAGTGGCAGGCAAGGAGAAGGAAACGCCGCCCGTTCCTTATGTGATGCCTTGCTGGAAGAATATCCTCAACAACACCACGCTCACAGTGGGTGTGCAGGACATCTTCGATCAATCGCCCCCATACGCGCAAGGAATTGAGTTTAGTAACTCCATTGGCTACCCCGGCGGTCTCTATGATAACATCGGGCGGTTCTGGTACCTGAGGGCGATCAAGAAGTTCTAAGCATCGCAGAGCGCAGTTTCACAAAGAGGCAGTCCCGATTCGGGGCTGCCTCTTTTGCTGTACGCAGGCCCCGCATCCCATTTAACAAAAGGCAGCGAAGGGAACAAAGGCGCGGCAAGAAAGCGCTGGTAGGGCGCGTCGCTCAATTTTCTCTTTCGTTTTTTGTCTTGCCAGGGCGCGAATCAAACAGGAGGGAGCGAAGAGAAGAAAATCTCTTTTCCGCAAACACTTCGTGTTTTTCGTCTCCTTTTGTTCAGGGTCCTGGCCCCGGCTTGGTGGCGGTGCGAAGCGGCGTGTTGATTCGATAACGAGTGAGATCACGTTCAAGAATACTGGCGAGCTCGGGATTCTCCTGTGCGTTAGCCAGTTGGAGTCCTCTTTCGGCGGTTCCTCTCGCTTCGGTAAATCGACCATTCTCCGCGTACGCTGCGGCTAACGTCCGTAAGATCATGGGGCTGTTGTCGCCGGATAATTGATTCGCACGTTCAGCTAACATCAACGCCTGCTTCTTGTTCCGGATCCAGCTCTCGGGAAACGTTGCCAGTACCCAGGCAAGATTGGTCAAAGGATCAACCGAATCCGGTTGGATGGCCAGTGCGTTTTGCCAATGCGCAATGGCTTCGCTCGGGCGGCCCTTTTGCACCAACGCGAGACCGATGTTGTTCTCTACTTCCGGATACCTTGAGCGGCTTTTCAGCGATTGTTCGTAGGCCGCAATGGCGTCCTCGACGCGGTCTTTGCGCAGCAAGTCGTTCCCCAGTGAGTAATAGACCTCTGGGTAGTTGGGCTGCTCTTTTACGGCTTCCTGGTAGTGAGCGATGGCTTCCTCTATCTGGCCATCCTGATCGAGCGCAATTCCCAGGTTATAGTGTGCAGCGGGATAGCGTCCCTGAATCGATAATGCTTTTTCGTACGCTGCGATAGCACCCCGTGAATCACCTTTTTTCCGCAGCGCGTTTCCCAAGTTGTAATGTAGCTGGGCGTCATTGGGATCTTCTTTGAGAAGCGCTTGTAAATGGGTGATCGCTTCGTCCGTGCGTCCCTTCTTGGTCAGAGCAAGCATGAGGTTGGTCTCTATTTCGCGATAACCGGGAGCTATGTTCAACGCCATCTGAAATTGATCGATTGCTTCGTCCAAATGGCCGCGGTTAGCCAGGCATTCTCCAAGCCCATCATGCGCCATAAAATTCCATGAGGTTACGGCGAGGGCGTGCCCCCAAATAGACTCACCATTGCGCCAGTAGGAAGCCTGGATGTGAGCGCACCAGGCCAATGCAATAATGGCGACGGAAGCCGTCGCGGCCAGAATACTGCGCTGAAGCGGCGAAGTTAAGGCATCCGTAATTGCCCACGCTAGCGACAAATAAAGACCGATCTGGGGCAAATATGTGTATCGATCGGCGTGTGCCTGTGACCCTACCTGAATCAATCCAATTACCGGCACCAGCATCGTGAGGTACCAAAACCAACCTGTGACGAGGTAGGGCTGTTTATGCCGCAGTGCGATCACTCCTGCGCTCACCAATCCGAGCAGCACAATAGCCAGACCAACTTCCCAAACCGGCAGTTGATCTCCGGGGTGAGGATAAAAAACTGCCAGCCCCACAGGCCAAATCATTTGCTTCACGTAAATCACGCACGAGACAAGCCCATTACCGATTCGCCAAATCAGAGGCAATTGCTCGGTGCGTGCCACGCTCGATTGCTGCACCCAAAGCGTGACAAACCCTCCAGCAGCCGAGAGAGCTAACAGCGGAATCTTTTCAAGAAACAATCGCTTGATTGATGACCGCCCGCCACAACGCTCGAGAGGCCAATAATCGAGCAACAATAGGATGAAAGGGACCGTCACTAGCATCGACTTGGACAGGAGACCGAGCGCGAACATGATCGACATCGTCACATAGCGGCCGAGAGATGGAGACCTTGCATAGTGGAAGTAAGCGCCAAGCGTGAGCACGAAGAAAATGGCGCTCAACACATCTTTGCGCTCGGAAATCCAGGCAACTGATTCGACTCGAAGCGGGTGGATCGCGAAAAGTGTGGCGACGAATGTGCTCTGCCAGATCGCGCCGGTCATTTGTTTTAATACCAAAAATAACAAGACGACGGCGATGGTGTGGAGGACAAGATTCGTTAAGTGATGACCGCCAGCGCGGACGCCCCACAGCTGGCAGTCCAGCATGTGCGATAGAGTTGTCAGCGGATGCCAATTTCGGCCGTGCCTGCCACTAAATGCATAGGTTATGCCCTGCGGCGTCAATCCGCTTGTGATCGCCGGGTTTGCATAAACGTACTCGTTATCATCGTAGTTGACGAAGTCGTAACGGACGGTTTGGCCAAACACCAGCCAGGTAATGACGACCAGGAAAAAACAAACGCCCAAAACCTGGCGGCGTATGGATGACTTAGCTTGTGGTGAATCTAGCGGAGCCATAACTTGCGACCCGAGAATTGAGGCAAAGCACTTGGGAAAAGATTTGGTTGTCGCGGACAAAATCGTCGATACGCGAGCGGCCATATCCCAGATTCCCGGCATAACCGCCCTCGGCTACAACGCATGTCCCCGAATAGTTTCCTAGGCGCCTACATGTCGAGCCCCATGGAGCCAGACAGGTTTGTAATCATATAAAGAGTCATGCGAAATCGCGATACGGTCATTTCTTCTCCGATGTGGAGCTCTTTGCTTTCACCGCTGCATCGACCAGCCTGCGCACTCCCTCGGGGTTCCGGTCGTTCGCACCCATTTCGCGTTTATCGACGAAGAGCGATGGAGCGGTTTGAACTCCCAGCGAGTTGGCGCGCGCTTGATCGGACTCAATGCGCGCTCTGACCTTTTCGCTTTCCATGTCTCTTTTAAACTGCTGGAGATCGAGTCCGAGAGTTTCCGCGTAGGAAATAAACAGCGTCCGCGCATCATTAGAGCTACTCCAAACGGGCTGTTCCCGGTACAGTGTGTCGTGCATCTTCCAGTAGCGGCCTTGCAGACCAGCCGCTTCGGCGGCCAGAGCGGCGTCGCGTGCGTGTTGATGCATCGCGAGTGGAAAATTGCGAAAGCTCAACCGAACGCGTGGATGATACTCTTTTATCAAGTCATCGAGAAACGTGGCGAGATTCTTACAGGATGGGCACTCGAAGTCGCCGAATTCTTCTAACGTAACCGGAGCGTTTGGATTCCCACGAACGTGAACGGATTCACTCGGAGATCTAGATGACACCGCTGCATCTGCGGAAATCGTCAGGCGATGCGGCTGCATTGTCTGGCTGAGCAGCGTGCCGTTGCCGATCGCGGTGAATGCGGCCGCACCAACAATGATAAAAGGCAGACAGCGTTTCATGAAAACGAGACGAGCGCCAGAAGCTTCAGCGCACAATAGAATTCGTCAAATTTAGTTCGAAATGGAAGATGGTTCCCGGATTACCCGCCAAAGGTCGCCGCCGTGATCTCTGGCGCGGCAGGCGATAAATGAGTTCCGCAGTTGCCGATTGTAGCCACGCCCTGTAAATCCCCCGTCGCGTTAATTCGTGCACGGAATGGTCTTCTTTGAAACTCGCCCTTGTGTTTAGGGTTAAATAAAATGAAAGTTCAAAACGAGAGGTCTTCAAATTATGAAAATATCAGACGTGATGAAGTCGGCGGTGGTGTTGTTACTGGCGTCGACCGTGGCGACCAGTGTGTTCGCGGGGTCACAAAATAACCAGGTGCAAGTGACGCAAAATAGGGGCGAGCGATACGCGTACGTTTGGGTAACAGGGTCCCGGATCCCACAGAAGGTGAAGATTAGCCCGGTCGGGACGCTAACCCAAAGTCCGCTGTCCGAATATGATCGGCGTCAGATCAACCAGACCCGCGGCGGAACGGTGCGGCAGGCCCTGGGCAACGAGCCTTCAGTTAGCTTCAGAGGCCGCTAGCCGCGATTCCAAGCGCGGAGAATTGTCGGGGAGGACTCCAGCCCCATCATCTGTAAGTGTGCAGCGCTGAGGTCGCCTGGGTATCGCACAAGGGATTTGATTGGCGCGAAAGTAAGCGCTGAAAGCGCGATTTAGCCAATGGCTGGCCGCCTCATGTGCTGCGTTCGTCAGGATTCATGTTTGCGCGCTTGTCTTACTGGCTTCCACGCGATTCTCGTAAGTTGCTCTAGGGTCGCATTTAACGCTGCGCTTTTAGCGCTAAACACAAACTATCGTTTCCTGAGGAATTCGGAGAGTTCGGTATTTTTTGTGATCGCCGTGTAGCCGCAAACCCAGTTTCGATTCGGTTGCGCCGCTCCGCTGTTTCGGGTGCTATATCGAGTTTCAGCGGGACCTCGAATCGCCCTGCGCGCTGAGGGCGAAGCGAAGGTTTTCCGCTGCCTCTGCATCATCAGGGTTTAAACGCAGCGCTTCCTTGAACTGAGCAATCGCCTCTGAAGTTTGTCCAAGGCGGAAATAGACTGCGCCAAGACCGCTGTGCACTGGTGCCTTGGGATCGAGACGCGCAGTTTCCTCATAATGTCGTTTCGTGCCTTCAAAATCGCCTTTCTGATAGAGCGCTCTGCCGAGATGATAATGCCCTTCAGGGTTGTTCGGGTTGTATTTTAACGCCGCCTCAAATTCTGGAATGGCCTGATCGAGCTTGCCATCTCGGAAAAGGAACATCGCGAACTCGTAATGATTCCGGCCGGACTTCGGCGCCAACCGAATGGCGGCAGCGTGCTCAGCGCTGGACTTGTCTTTCTCGCCAAGTCGTTCCAGAACGACTGCATATTCGGAATGATATTCGCCGTCGCGCGGCTGACTGCGCAAACCCTCCTCCAGTTCAATGCGGGCTTCGGTTAAACGCGATTGCGCCGCGAGAACCTGGCCAAGACCAAAATGCGGTTCCTTCTCCTTGGGATTGAGACGTAACGTGATCCGGTACTGTTCTAATGCCTCGTCGAGGCGATCGGCCTTTTGCAACTTAACAGCGTACTTCCAATGAGCGCGCGCGCTACCGGGCAAATCCGCAGCGATCCGAGCTGTTTGCTCCACTTCAGGCGTTTTGTTCCGCGACTGGCCAATCAAGAGTGCGCCGAGTGGGACCACAAAAACGCCAACCCATTTTAGCCCGTGCAACGCCCAACCGGGCAGGAGTTCGCGTGAGGGGGCGGCAACATTGCCAGCGGCGAGTCCGAGGTTCTCTCGCGTGGATCGGTCGCGAACCTTCCAGATAAACCCGTCGTAATAAAAATGCAGGAGACTTGACGCCGCCACGACGCCTGTGAGCACGCGTTTGACCGTTTCGATCTCCAGATGGGCATTGAAATAGCCCAGAGAACCGTATGCGAAGCACAGCCCGACATATAATCCGACCAGCGAACCGCTTCTTCGAAAAACGAAGCGCATAAAACCGCCGATGGAACTGTCCTTTTCCACGCGACTGCGATTGTAAATCCAGACGATCGAGAGGTACTGCACGTCGTGATAGACCTCGAATAGGGCGATGCCTGCAAGAACGTTGGCGACGCCGTTGTTGCAGTACCACCAAAAAGCAATGGTCGTTGCTAAAAGCGCGAGCTTTATCGGATTGGGGCGTTTCCCTTCCGCCCACATCCGGGAAAAATTGAACATGAACAAAACGGTGACGGTGATAGCAATGGCCAAGACGACTTGTTGTGCATTGTGCAGTAGCCACGGCGGAATGAAAGGTCCGCCGCTGGCGTAATACATTTCCAAGGTGTCGGCCATGCGTTGCGGTGAAAGGAGCACTGCCGCCGCGAACCAGGTGGCACAGGTCGCGAAGTCGAGCCGACGCGTTAGTGCAGCGA
>Ga0209059_1000935_pt1 | contig 13371 bp, 8 predicted proteins | sample GraSoiAngelo_151_FD_186165 | JGI IMG/M metagenome (GOLD analysis project Ga0209059, IMG submission 186165) | Grasslands soil microbial communities from the Angelo Coastal Reserve, California, USA - 14_1009_12_20cm (SPAdes) (version 2) | ecosystem: Environmental > Terrestrial > Soil > Grasslands ...
CCCGAAGAAGATCGAGATCGTCGGCATCGCGCGCTAGTTATCCAAGAAGCTCCGCAGCTTCCTTGACCTGCTCGGATGCTTCAGCTTCCTCAGCGCTTTCGCCTCGATCTGGCGGATGCGCTCGCGCGTCACCGAGAACTGCTGGCCGACCTCTTCCAGCGTGTGGTCGGTGTTCATGCCGATGCCGAAGCGCATGCGCAAGACGCGCTCCTCGCGCGCGGTCAGCGAGGCCAAAACCCGCGTCGTCGTCTCGCGCAGATTGGCCTGGATCGCGGCGTCCAATGGCAGGACCGCGTTCTTGTCCTCGATGAAATCGCCGAGATGGGAATCTTCCTCGTCGCCGATCGGCGTTTCGAGGCTGATCGGCTCCTTCGCGATCTTCAATACCTTGCGCACCTTTTCCAAAGGCATCGCCAATTTCTCGGCGAGCTCCTCCGGAGTCGGCTCGCGGCCGATCTCGTGCAGCATCTGGCGCGAGGTGCGCACCAGCTTGTTGATCGTCTCGATCATGTGCACCGGGATGCGGATCGTGCGCGCCTGGTCGGCAATCGAGCGGGTGATCGCCTGACGGATCCACCATGTCGCATAGGTCGAGAATTTATAGCCGCGGCGATATTCGAATTTATCGACCGCTTTCATCAGGCCGATATTGCCTTCCTGGATCAGATCGAGGAATTGCAGGCCGCGGTTGGTGTATTTCTTGGCGATCGAGATGACGAGCCGGAGGTTGGCCTCAACCATCTCCTTTTTCGCGCGGCTGGCTTCGCGCTCGCCGCGCTGGACGGTCTGCACGACGCGGCGGAACTCGGCAATCGGCAGCTTCGCCTCGCCGGCGATCTGGGCGATCGCCGCGCGGTGACGCGCGACATCGTCGACATGCTTGTCGACGAGCTTCGGCCAGCCGCGGCCGGGCAGCTTGCCGGCTCGCTCCAGCCAGTCGCCCGACAATTCGTCGCCCATGTAATGCTGGACGAAATCGGCGCGCTTGACGCCGGCAGTCTCGGCAAGCCGCAGCAGCCTGCCCTCTTCGGCGACAAGGCGGCGGTTCAATTCGTAGAGCTGCTCGACGAGGTGCTCGATACGGGTGTTGTTGAACTTGACCTTGCCGAGGGACTCGACGACCTCGTCCTTCAGCTTGTCGTAGCGGCGCTCGGTGGCGCGCGGCAGCTGGGTGGCCTTGACGATCGCGGCGATCCGTTGGTCCTGGATCTTGGCAAGCTTTTTGTGGCGCTCGGCGATGCTATCGAAGATCGCCATCATGCCGGGCCGCAGCTGCGCTTCCATCGCGGCGAGCGAGGGTCCGGCTTCCTCGCCGTCTTCCTCGCTGTCGCTTTCGCCCTCTTCGCTGAGCTCGACGACGACATCGTCGCTCGCTGCGGCGGCGCCATCCGGGTCGCCGACCGTTTCGGCAGCCTTGATGATCGCGGCGCCGGCCTCATCGAGATTGGCGGCGCCATAGGTTGCGTCGAGATCGACGATGTCGCGCAGCAGCATCTTATTTTCGTTCAGCGCGTCCCGCCAGCCGACCATCGCACGAACGGTCAGCGGGCTCTCGCAGATGCCGCCGATCATCATCTCGCGGCCGGCCTCGATGCGCTTGGCAATCGCGATTTCGCCCTCGCGCGACAACAGCTCGACCGACCCCATCTCGCGCAGATACATGCGCACGGGGTCGTCGGTGCGGCCGATGTCATCGTCGACGTTGCCGCGGGCTTCGCTCTCGCCGTCCTCGGCTTCGGCCCCGGCCTCGGCGGGATCCTCGCTCTCTTCGCCTTCGACGACGTTGATGCCGAGCTCGGAGAGCATCGTCATCGTGTCCTCGATCTGCTCCGAGGACACCTGGTCCTGCGGCAATGCGGCGTTCAGCTCGTCATAGGTCAGATACCCGCGCTCCTTGCCGCGCGCGACCATCTTCTTGATCGCGATGGCGATCGTATCAAGGAGCGGCGCTTCGGCCACCTCCTCGCGGGTTTCAGCCGTCTCTGCTGCGGTCGCCGCCTTGCTCGCCATGCCGCCATCCTCTAATGCCAATCCAGGAATACGTAACCCCGTCAGGGGCTCGAACCGTTAAAACTCATCGAGACGCGCCGGCGACCCATCGCCGCGCGAGGCGTCTTTTAAGAATTCATCTAGGGTCCTGCTCGCTCGCTCCGCCGGAAAGAAACTCCGCCGTCGCAACGTCCTCCTCGGTTTGCCGCCCGTGCAACGCCACAAACCGGTCCCAAGTCGCGTCGGACGGGTCCCGCGCCAAGGCCTCGGCCGCGGTGGCGCGCTCGCTGCGCACTTCCTCCCTAATCATCCTCAGTACATGCAGCCAGCCCTGACGGACCGCATCCTCATCCCCTTCCCTCGCCAAGAAACCCGCATGGTCAAAGGAAGGCGACAGCAGCCCATCCAAGGCCGCGCCGAACCCGCAGCGTTCTAAGTGTTGACGCAGCCCCGAAGCGTCAAGCCCCGGATTCACGACCTCGACCTGTAAAATCTCCCGGCGAAGTCTGTCAAGTTCGGGCTCCGGGAAATCAAGCGCCGCGATCTCTTCGCTCGCCTCGCCCGCCAGAAAGGGGTGTTGCAAGAGCATCCGCAGCAAGATTTCGCGGCGCAGCCGGGCCGGCGAGCGCGGCGGAGGCGGCGGCATCTCGCCGGCCGATAAAATGCCGGGGATTGCGGCGCGGGCGGCCCGCTGGGGCGAGGCGGGCCGGCCCTTCGGCCACGGCGCGCGGCCCCCCGTCGGACGCCCCCCCGCCGGACGGCCCAGCGTGAACAGGCGCTCGCGGAAGAAGCGGCGATATTCGGACTGCACCGCCCTATCGGCGATCAGTGCCGCATCGCTCATCAACCGGCGCTCGAAATCGGCGCGCCGCTCCGGCGTGTCGATCGGCCGAGCCGCGAACTCCGAATGCCACAGCACCTCGGATAGCGGCCGAGCCGCGGCGAGGATCTCGGCAAAAGCAGGCCTGCCGCCGCTGCGGACCAAGGAATCCGGGTCCTCGCCGGCAGGCAATACGGCAAAGCGCAGGCTGCGGCCGGGCTGCAACAATGGCAGCGCACGGTGCAGCGCGCGCAGCATCGCGCGCTGCCCGGCCGTATCGCCGTCGAGGCATAGGACCGGCTCGGGCGAAAGGCGCCACAATTCCTGAAGATGCGCCTCGGTCAGGGCCGTGCCGAGCGGCGCCACCGCGGTGCCGAACCCGGCGCGATGCAGGGCGATGACATCCATATACCCTTCGACGACGATGACCGCCGGCGCCTCGCCGGTCTCGCTGCGCGCGAGATTGGTGCGGGCCGCCGCCCAGGCATAGAGCACGCGCCCCTTCTCGAAGAGCGGCGTGTCGGGCGAGTTCAGGTATTTCGGCTGGTCGTCTCCCATCGTGCGGCCGCCAAAGGCGATGACCCGCCCGGCGCGGTCACCGATCGGGAACAGCACGCGGCTGCGGAAATAATCGTATGGCTCGCCGCCACCTTCCGGCCGGCGCAGCAAGCCGCCTTCGATCAGCAAGGCTTCCGGAAATTCGCTGGACAGCGCGCGGCGCAGCGCCTGCCGGTCATCGGACGCCCAGCCGAGCCCGAAGCGCCGGATTGTCTCCTCGTCGAGACCCCGCGCCATGAGGTATTCGCGGGCGCGGGTCCCGGCCGGCGACCATAGCCGCGCCTCGTAGAACTTGGCCGCCGCGGCGAGCGCCTCGAGCAATGTCTTTTGACGCTGTGCCCGCTCGCGATCCTGTGGCGTCTGTTGCGGCACTGCGAGCCCCGCCTCGGCCGCGAGACGCTCGATGGCCTCGATAAAATCGAGGTTCTCGGCGCGCATCAAATAGCCGATCGCATCGCCATGCGCGCCGCAGCCAAAGCAGTGAAAGAAACCCTTATCCTCGACGACGTAAAAAGAGGGGGTCTTTTCGTGATGAAACGGGCAGAGGCCGCCCAGCTCGCGACCCCGCCGGATCAGCTTTACGCGCCGTCCGACGAGCGAGCCCAGCGGCACACGGGCGCGCAGTTCGTCAAGAAAGCCAGGCGGAAAGGCCATACCTTTAAATCACTCTCCCGCATTGCGGGAGAGGGTGGCCGGCGCGACGCCAGCGCTCCGAAGTCACCTTCCGCCTCATCCCAACAGCTGTTTCACGACCGCGCCGGCGCGGGCCATGTCCAAGACGCCGGCGTGGCGCTCGCGCAAGAGGCCCATGACCTTTCCCATGTCCTTGATACCGGCGGCGCCGGTCTCGGCGATCGCTCCCTTGGCCGCCGCGGCAATCTCCTCCTCGCTCATCTGCTTCGGCAAGAAGCTTTCGATGATGTCGATCTCTTCCTCTTCCTGCTGCGCCAATTCGGAACGGTTGCCCTGGCGGTAGAGCGCGATCGATTCGCGGCGCTGCTTCACCATGCCTTGCAGGAGGCGCAGGATTTCGGGTTCCGGAATGCCGTCTTGATTGCCGCTGCCGCGCGCCTCGACGTCGCGCTCCTTCAACCCGGCAAGGATCAGCCGCACGGTCGACAAGGTGCGCGGATCCCTGGCGCGCATCGCCTGCTTCAGCCGCTCGCTGAACGCTTCGCGCAGCATTCCCCCTCCTGATTCGCGGCGTCCTCGCAGCCTAGCCGCTTTCAGCGGCTGCGGCAATTCGCCGGATCGTGTTTTAAGCCGTTGAATCCGCGGTAAGTTCCCTAGCAAAGGAGGGGTGCGCGGGTTGACGCAATTGAGGCCCGCCCTTATGTTTCGGGCGTTTGGCGCGCCTTGGCCGTCCGCGCCGCCCCGACCGCGATAAAGGGGGCGGACGGCCCCGAAATACGCCTCTAGGACCGGACATCTGATGAGCCACCCGACCGCGGCTATAGAAAAGCCGCGACCGCCCGACTGCAACGCGGCCCTGGTGCTGGCGGACGGGACGGTTTTTTGGGGGCGCGGTCTCGGCGCGACGGGTCAGGCGGTGGGCGAGGTCTGTTTCAACACCTCGATCACCGGCTATCAGGAGATCCTGACCGATCCGTCCTATGCCGGGCAGATCATCACCTTCACCTTTCCGCATATCGGCAATGTCGGGGCCAACCCCGAAGACATCGAGACGGTGACGCCGGCGGCGCGCGGCCTCGTCATTCGCACGCCGATCACCGAGCCGGCCAATTACCGCGCGACGCAATCGCTCGATGCGTGGCTGCGCTCGCACGGCATTGTCGGGCTCTCGGGCGTCGATACGCGAAAGCTGACCCGTTATATCCGCGACAAGGGCGCGCCGAACGGCGTCATCGCCTACCGGCCGGACGGCGATCTCGATATCGCCGCGATGCGCGATGAGGCGCGCGCCTGGCCCGGGCTCGAAGGCATGGATCTGGCAAAGGAGGTCACCTGCCGCCAGAGCTACGACTGGACCGAGACCGTGTGGCGGCGCGAGACCGGCTATGGCCGACAGGACGCACCGCGCTTTCACGTCGTCGCCGTCGATTACGGCGCCAAGCGCAACATCCTGCGCATGCTCGCCGAGCATGGCTGCCGCGTCACGGTCGTCCCCGCCACCGCTTCGACCCAGGACATATTGCGGCACGAGCCCGACGGCATCTTTCTGTCGAACGGGCCGGGCGATCCGGCGGCGACCGGCGAATATGCCGTGCCGGTGTTGCGCGAGCTGATCGCGACAAAGACGCCGATGTTCGGAATCTGCCTCGGCCATCAGATGCTGGCATTGGCCTTGGGCGGCCGGACGTTCAAGACGGAACGCGGCCATCGCGGCGCCAACCATCCGGTCAAGGAGCACGCCACCGGGAAAGTCCAGATCACCAGCCAAAACCACGGCTTCGTCGTCGATCCCGACAGCCTCCCGGAGGGGGTCGAGCCGACCCACATCTCGCTGTTCGACGGCACCAATGAGGGGCTGCACGTGCGGGGCCTGCCGATATTTTCGGTGCAGCACCACCCCGAAGCGAGCCCGGGGCCGCAGGACAGCCATTATTTGTTCCAGCGCTTTATCGACGCGATGGCGACCGCGAAGCGCTGATGCCAAAGCGGACCGACATCAAAAGCATCCTGATCATCGGCGCCGGGCCGATCGTCATCGGTCAGGCGTGCGAGTTCGATTATTCCGGCGCGCAGGCCTGCAAGGTGTTGAAGGCCGAGGGTTACCGGATCGTGCTGGTCAATTCAAACCCGGCGACGATCATGACCGACCCGGAATTGGCCGATGCCACCTATATCGAGCCGATCACGCCCGGGGTCGTCGAGCAGATCATCGCGCGCGAAAAACCCGATGCGCTATTGCCGACAATGGGCGGCCAAACCGCCCTCAACACGGCGATGGCATTGGCCCGCTCGGGCGCGTTGGCGCGGCATGGCGTCGAGCTGATCGGCGCCACGGAAGAAGCGATCGCCAAGGCCGAGGACCGCCAGCTGTTCCGAATGGCGATGGACAAGATCGGTCTCGCCTCGCCGAAGAGCCGGCTCGCGAAATCGCTGGAAGAGGCGCGGGAAGCGCTGTCACTGACCAGCTTGCCGGCGATCATTCGCCCATCCTTCACCTTGGGCGGCACCGGCGGCGGGATCGCCTACAACACCGAGGAGTTCGACGACATCGTGCGCGGCGGGCTCCGGGCGTCGCCGGCGCATGAAGTGCTGATCGAAGAATCGGTGCTCGGCTGGAAGGAGTACGAGCTCGAAGTCGTCCGCGACAGGAACGACAACTGCATCGTCATCTGCTCGATCGAAAATATCGATCCCATGGGGGTGCATACCGGGGATTCGGTGACGGTCGCGCCGGCGCTGACCCTGACCGACAAGGAATATCAGCTGATGCGCAACGCCGCGATCGCGGTATTGCGCGAGATCGGCGTCGATACCGGCGGGTCAAATGTCCAGTTCGCGGTCAACCCCGTGGACGGCCGCCTCGTCATCATCGAGATGAACCCGCGCGTATCGCGCTCCTCGGCATTGGCGTCAAAGGCGACCGGCTTCCCGATCGCCAAGGTCGCGGCGAAGCTCGCGGTCGGCTACACGCTCGACGAGCTCGACAACGAGATCACCGGCGTCACGCCCGCCTCGTTTGAGCCGACGATCGATTACGTCGTCACAAAGATGCCGCGCTTTACCTTCGAGAAATTTCCGGGCGCGGAGCCGCTGTTGTCGACGTCGATGAAATCGGTCGGCGAGGCGATGGCGATCGGGCGCAGCTTTGCCGAATCGGTGCAGAAGGCGCTGCGCTCGATGGAAACGGGGCTCGACGGTTTCGATGAAATTGCGGTGCCTGGTTTCGAAAGCGCGGGTAAGGAGGCGGTGAAGGCGGCGCTGGCGAAGCCCTCACCTGATCGGCTGCTGCTGATCGCGCAAGCCTACCGTCATGGGCTGACAACCGGCGAAATCCACGCCGCCTGTCATTACGAAAGCTGGTTCCTCGAACGCATCCGCGAGATCGTCGAGGCCGAGGAACGCGTCCGGCGACATGGACTCCCGAACGACCCGACCGCGTTTCTGCGCTTGAAGCAGATGGGCTTTTCGGACGCACGCCTCGCCAAATTAAGCGGTATCGAGACCGAACAGGCGTCAGCGCTGCGGCATCGGCTCGGTCTTCATCCCGTCTACAAGCGCATCGACACCTGTGCCGCCGAGTTCGCCTCGCTGACGCCGTATATGTATTCCTGCTACGAGGGCGACGGCATCGAGCCGCCGGAATGCGAGGCCGATCCGAGCAACCGCGAGAAGGTCATCATCCTGGGCGGCGGGCCCAACCGGATCGGCCAAGGCATCGAGTTCGACTATTGCTGCGTCCATGCCGCCTACAGCCTGCGCGAGGCCGGCATCGAGACGATCATGGTCAATTGCAACCCCGAAACCGTCTCGACCGATTACGACACCTCCGACCGGCTCTATTTCGAGCCGTTGACCGCCGAGGATGTCATCGAAATCGTGCGCGTCGAACAGCAGCGCGGGAATCTCCTCGGCGTCATCGTGCAATTCGGTGGGCAGACGCCTCTCAACCTGGCGAGAGCCTTGGAACGGGCCGAGGTGCCGATCCTCGGCACGTCGCCCGACGCGATCGACCTCGCCGAGGACCGCGAGCGCTTCCAAAAATTGCTGCGCAGCGTCGCATTGCGCCAGCCGGAAAACGGCACGGCCTATTCGGCTGAAGAGGCCGAGGCGATCGCGCGGCGGATCGGCTATCCCGTCGTGATCCGCCCTTCCTATGTGCTCGGCGGGCGGGCCATGGAGATCGTCCACGACCATGCCGGGCTCAACACTTATATCCGCCGCGCCGTCATCGTGTCGGGCACCAGCCCGGTACTGATCGACCGTTATCTGAAGAATGCGATCGAGGTCGATGTCGATGCCGTCGCCGATGGCGACGAGGTCTATGTCGCCGGCATCATGGAGCACATCGAGGAGGCCGGCATTCATTCCGGCGACAGCGCCTGTTCGCTGCCGCCCTACAGCCTCGATCAGGAGACGATCGCCGAGATCGAGCGGCAGACGATTGCGCTTGCCCGCGCCCTGAGCGTGATCGGGCTGATGAACGTGCAGTTCGCCGTGCAGAACGGCGATGTCTACGTGCTCGAAGTCAATCCGCGGGCCTCGCGCACCGTGCCGTTTGTCGCCAAGGCGACCGGCGTCCCGATCGCCAAGATTGCGGCCCGCGTGATGACCGGCGAGAAGCTGGCGCGCCTCCTGCCACGCGAGGTACGCGAGCGAGCGCGGCATCAGGCGCATGTCGCGGTGAAGGAAGCGGTGTTTCCGTTTGCCCGTTTCCCGGGGGTCGATCTGATCCTCGGGCCGGAGATGAAATCGACCGGCGAGGTCATGGGGATCGATGCGGATTTCGGCCGCGCCTTTGCCAAGTCGCAGCTCGGCAGCGGCACCGAATTGCCGCTCCAAGGCTGCGTCTTTGTGTCGGTGCGGGACCAGGACAAGGAGGCGCTCGTCGAGCCCTGCCGCCAACTCGCGGCGTGGGGCTTCGATCTGGTCGCGACGCGCGGCACCGCGAAAAAGCTCGAAGAGGAAGGCGTGCCCGTCGCCCTGATCAACAAGGTCCAGGAGGGCCGCCCGGACATCGTGGACAGGATGCGCAGCGGCGGCGTCCAGCTCGTCTTCAACACGACCGAGGGCGCGCAGGCGATCGCCGATAGCTTCAGCCTCCGCCGCACCGCGCTGACCCACAGTATTCCCTATTACACGACGGTCGCGGGGGCGCGCGCCGCGGTACAGGCGATCGGCGCGCTGCGCCAGGGTTGCCTTGAAGTCGCCCCCCTGCAGACCTACCTTTCATCGCCTGTTTCGCTATCTCGGTAAGATCGGCTTTTGATGAACAAGATCCCGATGACCGTCGAGGGCTTCAACCGGCTCCAAGAGGAGCTGAAGCGCCTCAAATCGACCGATCGCCCGGCGATCATCCGGGCGATCGCCGAGGCGCGCACCCATGGCGATCTGGCGGAAAACGCCGAATACCACGCCGCCCGCGAGCGGCAGAGCTTTATCGAGGGCCGGGTCGCCGAGCTCGAGGACAAGATCGCCCGAGCGGAGGTCATCGACACCTCGAAACTGTCGGGTTCGGTCATCAAATTCGGCGCCACGGTGACCCTGGCGGACGAGGAGACCGAGGAGGAACAGACCTTCCGCATCGTCGGCGAGGATGAGGCCGATATCCGCAACGGGCGGCTGTCGGTAACCTCGCCTCTGGCCCGGGCGCTGATCGGCAAGGGCGAGGGCGACAGCGTCGAGGTCTCGACGCCGCGCGGCAACAAATCCTACGAAATCGTCACGATGTCTTTCAGCCCGAAGCCGGCTCCGGCCGCGCGCAAGCGGGGCAAGGCCCGCGCGGCACGCTGATAAGGCGCGAGCCCGCCTCGGCCCCGACAGACCTCCCCAGCTCCGATCTGCTTGCTGTCCCGGCCCGGTTTGCCTAAACCGGGCTCATGGCCGCGCTGCGCCTCCGTGATCCGGTAACGGCTGTCCCGGGCGAGACTGCGCCGGTCGTGTGGGTCCTGCATGATGGCAAGCCCGGCATGGCAAGCCAGGCGCTCGGTCTTGCCGAGGCGACCGGTTTTCCTTTCATCGAAAAGCAGCTCTCGGTTCGCGCTCCCTGGGCGTGGCTGCCGCCGCAGCTGTGGCTCGCGCCATTCGGTGCAGTCATCACGGAGGCCGGCCCGCTGCAGCCGCCTTGGCCCGATCTCGTTATCGGCTGCGGGCGGTTGAGCGCGATGCCGGCGCTGGCGATCCGCCGCGCCAGCGCTGGCCGCACCTTTGCCGCGCAGGTCCAGGATCCGCGCGTCGGCCGCAACGAGTTCGACCTGTTGTTCGTGCCCGAGCACGACCGGCTCCGCGGACCGCGGACCGTCGTGACCCGCGGCGCGATCCACCGCGTGACCGCGGCGCGCCTCGCCGAGGCCCGCCTGCGCTTTCCCAGGTTCGCGGGATTGCCGCGGCCGATCCTCGGCGTGCTGATCGGCGGCGCGAACCGCAGTTATCGCCTGAGCCTCGATCGTCTCGCGGCGATAGCCGAGGCAATTGCCGGGGTTCTTCGCGCCGGCGGCGGCTCGGCTCTTGTGACGCCGTCGCGCCGTACCGGCGCAGCCGGAGTCGCGCTGTTGCGGGAAAGGCTGGCGGGTTTGCCAGCTGAAATCTGGGACGGCAGCGGCGACAATCCGTATTACGCCTATCTCGCGGCGGCCGACGCGCTGCTCGTCACGGCGGATTCGGTGTCGATGATCAGCGAGGCGGCCGCAACGGGCAAGCCGGTGCACATCCTCGAACTCGCCAAGAATCGCTGGGGCGGCGACGGGAAATTCGCGCGGTTTCACGCGACGATGCGCGAGGCCGGCATCACGCGCCCCTTTACCGGCGAAATCGAAAGCTGGTCCTATTCGCCGCTCGACGACACTGCACGAGCCGGGAAGCTCTTGCGTGGTCAGGTACTCGCTCGCCTCGCGCAACGGCGATACGCATGAGGCCGGTCCTGCTCTACGCCGGATTGTGCGCGCCGATCGCGGCGCTATTCCTGCTCTTTCCCGGCATCGACACCGCCGCGAGCCGGGTGTTTTACGACAGCGCACAAGGCTTTTTCCTCGCCGGCTCGACGCCTGTGTGGGTGGTCGAGGCGGGGGTGCCGTGGATCGTGCGGGCGATGATCGTGCTCGCGGTGATCGCTGTCCTCTGGCTCGCGATTGCGCGACGCCCATTGTGGCGGCTCGACGGCAAGGTGCTGGTGTTTCTGGTTGCCGCCACCGCGCTGGGGCCGGGCCTGATCGCGAATACCGTCCTGAAGGATCATTGGGGCCGAGCGCGGCCGAACCAGATCACCGAATTCGGCGGGACCCGGGAGTTCACGCCGGCGCCGTTATTGGCGGACCAATGCGCGCGCAACTGCGCCTTTGTTTCGGGTCATGCGGCGCTCGGCTTCTCGCTCGTCAGCTTCGCGCTGTTGCTGCCCTTCGGGTGGCGGCGCCGCGCCGCGATTGCCGGCGCGCTGGCCTTCGGCGCGCTGGTCGGACTCGGCCGGATCGCGGGCGGCAAGCATTTTCTGTCCGATGTCGTCTTTGCCGGGCTCATCATCTTTGCGACGAGCTGGGTGCTCTATCAGGCAATCGTCGGGCGCGATCTTCTCGCGAGCCCCTTCGCGCAGCGCGCCGGTCGCGCCCTTGGCCTTCTCACGGCGGCGCCGTTCGGCGCCCGCCTCGCGCTATGGGGCGCGGCCGTCATGCTGATCGAGATCGCGGCAATCGGCTGGATCGACCGCCCGCTCGCGACCTATTTCCGGGAGCATGACGCGGCCCGTCCGTTCTTCGCATTTGTCGGGCCGTTCGGTCTCGCGCTGCCGTATCTGGTCGTGTTGGGGATCGCTTTCGCGGCGCTCCGCTGGGGCGGTGCTGTGCCGCGGTTCGAGCCGTGGGCGGCGCGGATGCGCGCGGCCGCGCGCATCCCGGCATTGTTGTTCGCCTCGATCGCGCTATCCGGCATGCTCGTCGATCTGCTCAAGGTCATCGTCGGGCGGCCTCGCCCGAAGCTGCTGTTTGCGTCCGGCGCTTACGAATTCAGCTGGATCGGGCTCGGCGCCGACCACTGGTCCTTCCCCTCGGGGCACGCCGCGACCGCCGCCGCGCTGGCAGCCGCGCTGTGGTGCCTGTGGCCGCAACCGCTGCTGCTTTATGCGATCCTGGCCGCGCTCGTCGCGGCGAGCCGGGTCGTCATGGGCGCGCATTACCTCAGCGATGTCATCATGGGCGGCTTTATCGGAATCCTCGTGAGCCGAGCCTTGGCGACGGCCTATGCGCGAGGCCGCCTGCCGTTCCGGCTGGGGCCGTCCCCGGCCGCCGAACCGGTGCTGCCGCCTGGCGAATAGACGCTATCCTGCACCCCGCTTCGGGCCGGTGTAGTATCCACCCGGCATGGCTCTGCGCATTCAGACTTTCGACAACATTCGCGGCGGCAACACGCTTTATAAGGCGCTGACGCATCCGCATGCCGCTGCGCCGGGGCGTGCGCTCGTCGCCGCGCTGGCCGCCCGGCCGCCGACCGCGATCGTCGATCCGCTAGGCGCCGCCGAAGGCTTCGCCGAGATCTTCGGGCTCGGCGGTGTCGAGCTCACTGGCATCTATGTTCAGAATATCGCGCAGCTCGGAAAGGAGGTGCTCGGGTTTCGCACGCTGCCGATCGACGAACTCGCCGACAGCGGCGCGCGCTCGGTACTGGTCGCGGCGTTCGACGCCGAGCGGCTCATCGGCCAGCTACAGAGCCATCTGCCTGCCGGCGCGGAGGTGCTGAGCCTCGATCGGATGCGGATACCCGAGGAGCGCCTGACCAACCGCCGCGCCTATCTCGACCCCCTCAATTTCGCGACCAATTTTGCGCTGTTCCGCGACACCGGGGCGCTGCATAGCCGCGTAGTCACGGTCAATTACTGGGCCGGCTACGGCTCCGCCGAGATCGCGTGCTGGCTGACGCTGTTCGACGGCAATGGCGAGATCATCGCCGAATGGTGCGAGCGCGCCGGAAACGCAATCGCTGCGCTGACGATCGATAGCCGCGAGGTGCGCGCGCGGTTCAAGCTCGGCGATTTCGCCGGGCAGCTCTTTATCCATGTCGCGGGCGCAGCCGGGCACGATGTCGTCAAATACGCCCTCGACACGTTTGGCGAGAGCGGCCTTGTCATAGACGGCGCCTTGTCCTGCACCCACGACGCCAATGCATGGCCCTCCGACCGCTACGCCGGCCTGCCGGCCCCTGCTCCAGGGGAGCGCGTCATCCTGTGGGTGCAGAACAGCCACCCGACGCCGATCCCGGCAGGCGCAATCGCGCTCAATCCGATGGGCGAGGAAAAACGCGCGGCGATTGCCGAGCCGATCGGCCCTTTTGCGAGCCGCGCGATCGATGTCGCCGAGCTGCTCCCCGGTCTTGCCTGGCCGCGCCAGATC